>ENA-ORDC01000278-ORDC01000278.1-marine-metagenome-genome-assembly--contig:-NODE-278-length-54896-cov-7.031048_pt1 | contig 54896 bp, 58 predicted proteins | sample MGYA00237783_ERZ508515 | MGnify/ENA primary metagenome ERZ508515 (study PRJEB26186, sample SAMN06268792) | marine metagenome | isolation source: Eden Landing Ponds, San Francisco, CA, USA | place...
ATCTCGAGTTCGATGAACACGTCGGCGATGGCCCGGAAGGGACCGATCGCGTCCTCGTCCAGCGTCGAGGGGTCGACGGTGAGCATGATGACCTTCCCCTCGGCGATGACGTCCCGGAAGAACGAGATGATCTCCAGGGCGGCCTGGCGTTCCTCGTTCTGGCGGACTAAGGCCTCGAACTTGGGGTCGTTCCGGAGGATGGCGTCGAACGTGTCGATGATGATCACGTCCGTGTCCCACATCACTTCGGCGTCCATCAGCCGCTTGAGCAGGTCCATCCGTTCGTTCTCGTCGTCGCCACCCCGGAAGGTGTTGGAGTCGCCGATGTCGGCGTGGAGGAACAGGAGGTTCTCGTCGAGGATGTGTTCGACCATGCCGTAGTCCAGGCTGTGCATCTGATCGAGGAAACTCCCGACCGTCAACTCCGTCGAGAGCATCGTGACCGTCTGGCCGGTCTCACAGAGCCCGTAGGAGAACCGCTGGCTCATCGCGGACTTGCCCGCCCCGTAGTCCCCTTCGACGAGGACGATGCTGCCGGGCGGGATGCCGCCCCCGAGTTCCTTGTTCAGTCTGTCGCGGTCGTCCAGGCCGAGTGAGTACAGGTCCGTGGTTGCGATGCTCATGTGTTGAACTCGAACACCTCCCTGTCACCGTTGATCGTCACCTGGACGCGGTGATCCCCACTGGCGAGGTCAGGGGCTGCGATCTCCATGCGGACGACGGTCCCGGGTCGCCAGCTGTCACTGTCGACGACCGTCATACTCACGTCGGTCCAGTAGCCCCCATCGACGATCACGTCCATCCCCGCGCCGTCAGCCGGTAGGCGCTGGGAGCCCGTGTTTTTGACGTACAACGTGATGTTTCCGTTGCCGTCGACGTCGTAGATCTGGGCCCCGCTGTCGCTGATGATCTCGATCTCGGTCCGGACCTCCTGGCTGGCGTCCACCCCGAGGTCGTCGACCGCGCCGCTGAGCTGCCCGACCGTGCTGGTGATCGTCCCGGCGACGCTCGCCGCCACGAGGATGCTCGCGATGAAGATGATCAAGTGGGAGGCCGAGACGCTAGCCACTCAGTCCCACCTCCGTCTCGCCCACGCCCGGCCCGGTGACGACCTTGAGCCGATCAGGCTGGGCAGCAACGGTCATGTTCGCGGTGAGCCGCTGCCCGGTCGCCCAGACGTCAGTCGAACTGTCACCCTCGACCGCCCGGTCGAGAAACGCCGTCTGCAGGTCTCCGTCGACGAGGAAGTCGGTGTCACCGACGTTCAACCCTGTCGCCCCGGTGTTCTCGACGGTCGCGTTCACGTAATACAACTGGTCCCCCGAGACGTTATACGTCACTGTCACGTCTGTCACGTTGATCGCCGTGTTCTGCTGGGCCAGTAGGTCGTCCTGGGCCGCTGACCGGGCGTCGTTGACCGTCTCCATCGAGTTCGAAGCGGCGCTGTAGAACGTCCCGAAGGCGACGAAAAACGCCACCAGGAGGATCGCTGCGGACCCGCTAACGCTGAATCCCATCGGGACCACCTCCGGTCCGGGCCGGCACCTGCTGGAGCGCGATCGATTCGGCCCCGCCGCCGTTCAGCTGGCTCACGTACCGTAAACTCCTGGTGTGGTGATCGATGGTCAGGCTCGCGGACTCGTCACTCCCGTCGAAGCCGCTGAGGTACGCCCGCAATTGGTCGGCGACTGACTCGTCGATCCAGTCGATGCGTTCGTAGTAGTCGATGGCTTCCGCGGTGGCTCGCACGCCGACCTCCTCGACCAGGAATTCGAGCCACTCGACGACGATCAGATCGGCGAGGAACCCGTCCGGTAAATCCGTGAGGTACGGCTTCCCGTCGTCGTCCGCCGTCTCGGTGTCCTCGGGTGTTGCGTCGGTCGTTCCCTCTGTTGCCTCCCGCTCCGCCGTCGCCCCGGCGTCGGCGGCCGTCTCTGTGACCGTCTCTCCGTCGGGCTCGGCGGCGTCGTCGGTCGCATCCGTCGTCGCTTGGTCCTGTGCGATGGTTTCCTCGCCGGATTCTTCCTCTCCGGTAGATTCCTCGCCGGGCTGTTCCGCTTCGACAGCGTCCTCCGCACTCCCCGCAGTATCGTCTTCCTCCTCGATGACCGTATCGAAGAGTTCGTCCCCGGCCAATGCGTCGTCCGTGTCACTCGCGTCGTCGTCGGTCGACGTGGCGAATCCGTCCTCCGCCACTTCGTCTGTTTCGTCCGCACTCCCGTCATCGAGGAGGTCGTCGCTTTCCTCGTCGAGATCGTCGGTCGTCTCTTCAGTGCGCTCGTCTGTCTCGCCCTCGGCCCACTCGGCGTCGCCGGACTCGTACTCGTCTTTGAGTTCCGCGAAGGACTTCCCGCCTTCGCCGCCGTCGTTCTCCGCGCCGGCATCGTCGCCGTCGTCCATCTCGAAGCCATCGTCGAAACCGTCCTCTACGTCGCCGAAGTCCTCGTCCATCTCACCGAAGTCGTCGTCGAAATCGTCCTCGAATGCGTCTTCGGCTCCGCCGTCGTCCCCGTCCGTGCCGAGCACGTCGCCGACGTCGGTATCGGCTTCGAGGTCGTCGTCGTCCTCGACGAGGTCCTCGTCGAAGAAGCCTTCCGCGTCGGCGTTGGCGATACCCTCGTCGAGGTCACCCTCGTCGGACTGGTCGCCGCCGTCGTCGAACAGACCGAACGAGTCCTCGCCGGGGCCGCCGAAACCGCCGGCGTCGATGTCGTCGGCGAACGGGTTGACCCCGCGGGTCACCATCTCGTAGATGTCGAGCAGCTTTCGGACGTTCTCCTCGACGTCGTCGACCGTCTCGCTGATCTGTTCGTTCTCGTTGCGGACCGTGTTGACCGTCGAGGAGAGGCTCCCGACCTCGGTTTCGAGCTCGTCCAGGCGGTGTTCGAGCTCGTCCGTGTCCGCTCCACCGTCCATGTCGCCGAACTCGTCGTCCTCGAAATCGCCGAACTCGTCGTCCCCCCCGCCGAACCCGCCACCCAGGTCTTCGAGGTCGTCGCCGCCCTCCTCGGGCATCAAACCGTCGTCGCCGCTTCCGTCGACGGAGCCGCTTCCGTCCTCCTCGTCCGAGAGGATCGAGTCGAAAACCGACCGGATACTCATCCCGACGACTCCCGTCGTCAGGACGGCGACGGCGAGCGGTTCGGCCGACAGCGAGCCGACCGACTCGACGATCCAGCCACCCGCGGCGTCGAAGAGGGTCCGGCTCACCCCGTCGACCACCGTCCCGGACTGGAGCAGCGAGAGCGTACTCATTGCCAGAAATATCCGCGTACGCGCCCTTCAATGTACCGTTTAGAGTATCATATTTGATAACTGACTGTTTCCTTCATCTATCTAGATCAGAAATTAGCGTCTGACGTCTCGCGATTACCCCGTCGTCGTCCGACAGAGCTGTCCTGGTATCGATATTCGGAACGACCTGTGATTCGGCCCGGCGGCCTGGACGTCATGACGGGTCCCGTATGGTTCTTCGAGAGCGGGGGTCCGGTCCGCTTCCCGCGCCGAATCAGAGACGCTTTGAGTCCCGGTTTGCGCTCTTGACGATCAGGTCGCCGGTCTCGCTTTCGAGTCTGATCGATCGTCCGTGGTCGCCGCCGATGTCCTCGCCGACGATGGGAATGTCCAGTTCCGAGAGCGTCTCCTCGACGACGTTCGCGTTCCGGACACCGATGCCGGAGCCGTTCTTCGAGAAGTCGAGCATGTCGCTCCCGCCGGCGATCTTCGCGACCATGCTCGATCGGTCAGCCCCGTGATCCTCGAGTTCACGGACCAGCGTCTCGACGCCGGTGTCGGCGAACTTCGCGGGGTTTCCGCCGTTGACTTCCTCGGCGACCGGGAGCATTACGTGTACCAGCCCCGAGACGCCCGACTCCTCGTCGTGGAGCGCAACCCCGATACAGGAACCGAGGCCGCTGGTCGAAAGGGTCGCCCCGTTCGTCGAGACGTCGTACTCGGCGATCCCGACCTTGATGCGCTCGGGCGTACTCGTCTGCGCCGTCTGCGATCCGTCGTAGACCTTCATCACTGGAAGAGTTCCTCGGGGTCCGCGTCAGTCTCCTCGGCCCGTTCGACCGCCAGTTCCTCGAGTGCTTCCCGGAGTTCCTCGTCGTTGGGCAACGCGTAGATCTCGCTCTCGAACTCGACGTCGTCCGTTCGCATCCGCGAGTCGATGACGAACGCGTGATCCTGATGTTGCCCGACCTGGGCCGCAAGCGGGTCGATGATCGCCCGCCCCATGTCGTGAACCAGCCGCGGCGGCGTGTGATCGATGGACGTCTGGAGGACGTTCGCCCAGCCGTCGACGAACCCACTGGTCATGATGTTGCCCAGCTCCTCGATGGCTGCCGTGTGCTGGTCGGTGAGTTCCTCGCCCTCGACCCCGGTCGGCATCAGCGCCTCGGCCGCGTTCTTCGCCGATGTCTCGTCGAACAACACGAGGAGAAAGCCACTCGGGAGGCCGGTAAATTCGACGGCTGTCCCGACGTACCGGCCGGTCCCGACCTGTTTCGGGACGTCCTCGATCCGCGCGAAGTTGATCTGGGACACTTCCGCTTCGACGTCGATCCCGGTCATCATCGAGACGTTCTCGGCGGCCTGCCGGGTGCCCTGCTGGGTCATCCGATTGAAGACGTGGAGCTTGTCGACCGGGATCGCGTCGCTCTCGGCGTCGGCGTGGTCCGCCATGAGTTCCGTCAGCGAATCCTGGTCGGGCAACATGTAGATGTAGAAGTCGACGGACGCATCCACCCACTCGATCTCACTTTTGAACACGAACACCTGGTCGTCGGCCATGGTATCGCCTGCCGTCGGGAGGATCTCCTTGCCGATCCCCTCGACGTACGTCGGCGGTGAATGTTCGATCGTGGTTTCGAGGTAATCGGCCCACCCGTCGATGAACCCACTCATCATGATGTTGCCGATCTCCTCGACGCCACTTTTCGCCATTTCCCCACCAGCATCGCCGGGCAGTAGCGCATTCGTCAACGTCTCGCTACACGCTTCGTCGAGCACCAGCGCTGTCTGGCCCGACAACTCGCCCGCGAAGTCGAACTCGACGCCGACGAAGGCCTGTTCGTCGAGCGCCTCGCCGACGTCGCCGCGATCCATCAGCGTGATCTGGGTCACGTCGACGTCGGCGTCGATCCCCGTCATCTGGGACATCGACGCCGTGGCCTGCTCTGCCCCCTCGTGGGCGAGTTGATTGAACGTGCCGAGCGACTGGATGTCGACGTTCATCTATGAGGGGACGACGTCCTCGATGGCTTCCATGACACTGGGTTTCTGGAACGGTTTGGTGATGTACCCGTCAGCCCCCGCCTTGACGGCCTCTTTCATCTTCTCCTCCTGGCCGACACTGGTGCACATAATCACGTTCGCGTCCGGGCTTTCGGTTTTGATTTCGTCGGTCGCCTCGATGCCGTCTCTGATCGGCATCACGATGTCCATCATCACGAGGTCGGGTTCCTTGTCCTTGTACGCCTCGACGGCTTCGACGCCGTTCTCGACCTCGCCGACGATCTGGTGATCCTCCTCTAAGATCTCGCGTAGCAGGTTCCGCATGAACTCCGAGTCGTCCGCGATCAATACTTCTGGCATGGGTTCTACCTCGCAGGTTAGCGAAATGCCCAGATAAATGCTTCCGTACTATTATCGCGTTTGATAGCAAACTGCGGGCGTTCGGTCGGTCTGACGGTGGGATACGTAAAACAGCAGTGGAGGTGAGCGACTCAAAACAGCGGTATTACGGCCGAGAGCCACTCGGCGACCGGGAGTGCGAACTGGCCGTACGTGAAGTACTCGATCCCGGCGAGGACGTAAAGCGTCGTTCCGGCCCCGCCGACGGCCCCGATCGCTGTCCCGACTGGCAGGTCCCGGGTGCCCACGGTATCGAGGACCACGACCGCCGCCGCGATCCCCGCCACGGCGAGGTTTACCAACGCGTGAAACTGCATCGCCTCGCCGATCGCCGGGTCGAGCGCGACGAACGCCGCGCTGACGCCGACGATCCCGACTACTGCGGCTCCAAAGTACGCAGCGAGGAACCGCCGGACGTCCGTCGTGAGACTCCGCCGGACGGCCGGCAATCGCATGATGCCGTAGGCCGCCACGGGCATGATCGGGACCAGATACCGCATCGTGATCTGGGAGTAAAGCGGGAGCCGCGGCAAGTAAAGCAGCGTAAACGCGACGACGAGAGCTCCCGCGAACAGGTCTGTCTGGTATCGTGGCGTCGTCCGGATCGTTGCGGCCAGGCGACGCAGCTGATCGCTTCCCGTTCGAACCCCCCGTTTCCCGACGACGATCGGGATCGCGATCAGCGTTCCGAGGACGGGCGCGACTTCGAGGACGGCCAGTTCGATCGCCTCCTGGTCGTTGATCGCGTATTTGACGCCGGGGGTGCGGCCACTACGGACGAAAACGTACCCAAGCCGCTCGAGATCGCCGAGGACGATATCGATCCCCCGGGAGACGTAGCTCCATAGTTCGCCGATCCGTGCGGTGGTCACGTCGATGCCGACGATCACTGCCGCGACGACGCTGCCGAGAAATCCGATTGTCGCGTCGACAGCACCGGCCACCAGTCCGACCATACTGCCAACAAATCCGGTAATCCTGGTCCATAACCCCGGTCCGGGGTCCTGGTTGCCCCCCGGGGCAGGTGGGCTGGTCGGGTCACCCGGCGACACCGGCTTGCTCGGCGTCGTCGTGGGCTGGTCAGGTGTCGCCGTCGGCACGTCCGGCGTGGCTTGTCCACCGCCGTCGACGACGACCTCCCCGCCGGGGCCGAGTTCCGCCAGGCCACCGAGACCCGAAAGCATCCGCGGTGCAGTCAGCGGTGACCCGGTAATGAGGACGTTCGTCACCGCGAACGGCAACAGCGAAAGGACGAACACGACGCCGACGATCACCAGCTCCCGGAGGCCGTTTTCCCGGGCCGTCGCGATGTCGAACGGGACCAGCATTACCAGCACGACCAGCGCCTCAGCGGCGTGCAACCACGCGAGCACCCCGACGGCGGCGTACGCCAGCGCTCGCGACGGGAGCGCCCGATCCGCATTCCGACTCCGGGCGAACGCGAAGACGACGACCGAGATCAGCGCCGCCGACATGACGTGCCGTTTGGGGATCGTCGCCCAGAACGCGATCGGCAGGGCGAGCGCCGCCAGCAACCCCCCGGCCACGCCGACCCGTTGCCCGTGGAACTCCCGACCGAGCCGATATATCGCGACGGCGACGACCCCGGCCGCCACGAGCGAGACCAGCTGCAACGCGAGCAGCCCGTTCCATCGGGGATCCAGGGGCGTCGACAGCGCGACGTTCGCGACGAAGAGCGCCAGCGCGAGCAGCGTCCCCGCGAGCGTCACGCGGGACCGATCCAGCACGCGGCCGAGTTGCGATGCGAACCCAGCCACGAGGACACTCCATGCTCCTGCCAGGACCAGTCGCAATTCGGCGATCGCCGAGGCCCCTTCGAGCAGCCAGTAGAACGGCAACGCGAGCGCCGCCTGGCCGTAGTTGCGTCCGAAGACGCGACCGCCGTGTTCGTACAGCCCCGGCTGGGAGCCAAGCGTCAGTGAGTACTCGATGCGGGCAACGTTGAGCCGCCCCTCGGCGAGGTTGATGACGGTGTTCGCGACGGCGTACGTATCGGTGATGAAAAACCCAACCCGCCAGAGTATCGCCAGCGTGGCGAGAACGCCCAGAAACAGCGTCAGGCCCACACGATCGCCGAATAGGACGGGAAGCACTCGCTGACGGATCGTCTCTCCACGTTCGGATACCCACTCGCGGAGTCCGGTTACCCGTTCCCGGGTCACCGTCTCACCTCGATCGTGACGGATTCGTTGAAGACGGTTCGATCGGTCGACAGCGACTGAACCCGGACGCGCAACGTCCCGTCGTAGCGGTCGGCCGACAGTTGTCCGGGGACGAACGCCACGTCACTCAGCCGGACGGTGACTTTCCCTGGGCCAGCCAGCAGTCGTGTCTCCGCGTGGTCGACGTCGAGTTCTGGAACGACCAGGCGGTAGACGAGCCGCGGTTCGCCTTCCACGTCGTCGATGGACACCCTCGCGTCCGGGATCCGGAGATAGGAGACGTCGGTCCCGAAGCGACCCGGGGTAACCGCAACGGCGTCGGTATCGACGTCGACGGCGGCAACCGTCGCGTTGCCGTCCCCAAGCGTCGCCGGCGGGCCGGTTCCGCCGAAGGACAGCCCGGGGACGAGCGGGCCGGAGAACACGAGGGTGACGATCACCACGCCGATCAGCAACTGCTGGCTCAGGCCGATCGGATCGCCGAGGAAGGGGTCGAACGCCCGACTCATTTCAGAGTTCGAAGCCGTTGTCGCCGATGGCGTCCATGAGCTCCCCGATCGAATCCTCCGGGCCGAGCCCCTGGGATTTGATCGCTGCCGAGAGACTCTCCGTCGGATAGCTGATCGGGACGTTCGACTCGGTCAGCAGGATGCCGAGGATCTCCTCGACGGGCGTCTCGCTGTCGATGTGCTGGGCGTACCACAGGATCAGGCTCTCGAAGATGGTCACCACGTCGTTGGACATCATCCGGCGCTGACTGACCCGCCCGTCGAAGGTCGCGGTCACGTGAAACCCGTATCGGGAATCCGCCGTCTCGAAGGACTCCCGGAGCCACGCCTCGACGTCGGCTTCGGTCAGTTCGGCGGTCTCGCTTTCGTCGTCTTGCCAGGGCTCGCCCGACGATGGCGACGGATCGGTGGACGGGTTCGACGGCGGTGCCGACTGTCGGCCGGGTTTGTCATCGATGTCGCCTGCCGGTTGGCCGGGGGACGATTCTGACGTCGTCTCGTCTGTCTTGATCCCGTCGACGTCGCCGATCGGATCGTTCGGGGAGACGACGTACCGGCCGTCCTCGATCTCCGCGACGTGTTCGTCCTCGGAGATGTCGAGCTCCTCGGGGGCGAGCACGCGGCCGTCGTCTTCGTCGTTGTCGTCCCCTGGTGGCATGATTGAATATTCGGTAGCGTTCGGTATAATTCCATCGCAGGCCCTTATTATGACACTCTTGTGAAATATTTTGAGTGTGAACTCAGGGAGTATTCGAGCAATTAAAAAGAAAAATTGTGCCTCGATTAGAGTCGGACGGCTGTGCTATCGGACAGGGTGACTGGGGCGCTGATTGTCACCGTGGTTGTCCCGCCGGACTGGGTGTTGAATGTGATTGTCGCGGTTTGACCTTCTGACAGACCAGTGCCTTCAATTGCTGCTGCGTCGAAAGTCAACTTCGCTCGGTCTGCAGCATCGTCAATCACTGGTGGATCGGTACTAATCGAACTACCATCATCTTGCACACTGGACACTGTGAAGGTTTCTGCACCTAGAGTGTCACCTTGTGTGAGATCAGCAGATGCGCCCGAACTAGTCCACTGAGCGATGGTCGCTGATAGGTCGATATTGCCAGCGCCTGGTGACTTTTTGACAGTTATCTCAACCGTATCAACTACGTCACCGTCGACCTGTCCGATCGAGTTGACGACTTGCAGCCGGTTCGTGACCTCTTGAGCCGCCTGTTCACCACTTTCTTGCGCGCTACTCTGAAGGAACCCGGCCGTGTTGATCAGCACGCCCGCGGCGATCGCGGCGACCAGCACCATCGCGATGAACACGATGAGTGTGCCGATCCCGACCTGGGCTCGCTCGTTCGGTTTGTCGCTTTTGCGTTCGAACATTGTGTGCTCCGCCTGGGTTGCTCCCAGACTCTACCTGAAACGTTTCCGTACACCCCCTTAAGAATAACTTCCAAATTATCGCTTGTGAAAACCAGAATCAGCACACGAAGCCTATCGGTTCAATCGATGAAAATAGACGGCAGGACGTTCGAGGCGTCGGAATCTTTGACTTGGGTCGCCGAAGCGGTCTTTCGTGCGATGCTTTCTCAGTACGCAGCTCGACTCACGCCTCGTAGGTCACGAGACTGTACATCACGAACAGGTAGCCGAAGGTCGTCAGACCGCTGTTGACCAACAGGAGTCCGCGCGTGCCACTGAAGTCGGTCACGAACGCGCTGATCATCGTGGCCGCCGCGCCAGCCACCGCCAGAGCGAACCCCAGCGAGAGGTGCAACATCGCCCGGCGCGACGTCTGGGCGTACGCGCGGACTGCCATTCCGACCATCGTCAATCCCGCGACGACGAAGACGAGTGTCAAAACCGCATAGAGGAGTTCGAGTACTGGCACTGCCTGTGAGTTCCCGAGCACCCATATTAAATCATTCCTCGAAAATATCTGCTTTGATAATCGGTGAGTGGCGGGTCGATCCGACGGCCGGTCGAGTGGTGACGGTCGTCCTCCAGTCCGTCGGTTCGAGTTACGATTCCGAGAGCGTTCGCCAGGCCTCGTCGAGTTTGTTCGTCACCTCGGAGCGCTCCTCGACGTCGATCAGCAGCGACTCGTCGAACCCGACCTCGATCGATTCGACGTTTCGCCGGTAGACCTTGATACGGCGGCGGTCGTCGGAGAGGACGTTGTCGTGGAGCTCGAGCAGATCGTGATCGGTGAGTTCGTCGATGCGCCGATAACAGGTCGCGATCGGGATGTCGAGTTCGTCACTCAGGTCCTGGGCGGACTTCGGCTCCTCGGTCGCGTCCAGTATCTCGGCGCTGTACTTGTTCCCGAGGGTCCGGAGTAACTCGACCGATGCCATCGTTATCAGATTATGAATCAGGTCGAAGATAAAAGTATCGACGATGAAACTGTCGTGAAACCGCTTGGGGTATCCGTCTCCGTTATTCGCCCGTGGTCGCACAGTAGCGTGGGCCAACCGGTCGTTCTCACTCGTAAGAACGCCGTATCGACGCGTGATACTGACTGAAAACAGGCGGGAATTCGCGCTATTGGCTTCTGGCTGGCTCCAGGTCTCGATTCGCGTTCGGCGTCGATCAAGAGGACACGATGAATGCGTTCGTCGAAGACTCGCAGCGATTTTCCGACCCACCCGGTCAGCGGGGTGACTCGCCGACTCGGTCAGCGGGGCGACTCGCCGACTCGGTCAGAGGGGCGACTCGGAGTCGTTCATCATCGAGAACGCACTCGCGTTGTCGTGGACCTGGATGCCGCCGTGGGCGATATCCATCGGGAAGATGTCCGTCTCGATGGCCTGTTTGCGCATCTTCGCCACCCAGACGTACCGATTGACGCCCGACTCGGTCGGCGTCTGGATGAGGTAGATGTTGCCGTCCGTCAGGAAGTTCTCCAGCCCGATGTCGTTGTCGGGAAACACCGAGGACTGCTCGTTTGTCAGCAGACTCGTCAGGCCGTTCTGTTTCAGGATATCTGTGAACTTCAGCAGGTACGTCCGGCGCTCGGCGTCGTCGTCGAAGAACAACTCGAACATGGCAAGCGAGTCCAGCACGAGCCGGTCGTACTCGCCATCTTGGATGTCCTCTAAGAGGACGTCGAGGGTATCCGTGAAGCTGTTCTCCTGGAGCAGGCGGCGCTTGTCGTAGACCTTGATGTCGCCGTTGTCTTCGAATTCCGACCACTGGTCGAACCCGATCGACTCGGCCGCCTCGGTCAGGTCTTCGCGGTTCTCCTCGAAGGACAGATAGATCCCACGTTCGTCGAACTCCTCGACGCCATTGTAGATGAACTGCAGCCCCAGGATGCTCTTTCCGGCCCCCGGAGTGCCGACGACCAGCGTCGTCGAGTTCGTCACGATGCCGCCGTTGAGAATCGAGTCGAGCCCGTCGATGCCTGTTTTGGTGAGTTCTACCATCGTGGGTACCCCGTCTGGGTTGTCATCTATGCCACGTTGGGTCGCCACCCGTGAAAAAGGCTTCCGGATCGTCTCAGACAACTAACTCGTTCACTCCGCGTGCACGGCGACCGGATCGACCCAGATGACGAATCCGCCCTCTCGCTTGACGACACCCTTGATCGACGTCGAGTCGGATCCAGCGGGCGATCCGTCGACGTCGTCATCGTCGATCTGTCTGACCTGGTGGACCTCATCAACCAGCCACCCCGCCGCCTCCTGATCGGCGATGATCTCGGGATCGAAGACGATGATCCGTCGTTCCGCGCCCGCATCGTCGATCCCGAACACGACTTTGGGGTCGACGATCGAGGTCGTGCGTCCCCGGAGATCCATCACGCCACGGACGTGCCGTGGTGAGTTCGGGACGCTGGTGACCTCGCCGACATCGACGATCTCGGTGACGTGGTCGATACTCACGCAGTAGGTTTCCGATCCGAGCTCGAACTCGAGTACCTGGCCGATCGTGCCTGACATCTGTGATTTCCCTCCCGGCGGCGCGTCGGGGTCCGTTCCTGGACGACGAAAGTCGCCTCCGGATGACTCTATCCTGGATTTCGGCAAAACGACCTTAAGTGTGTCCACCGGGTTATCAACGTTGATTACGACGGCGGAGTCTTTATTTGCCCGGTTTAGCAAGGTCTCACCGGAGACCACCAGATCTGACCGGACCGCCGCCCGTCGGGCTACCGTCCGGTCGGTCACATTTAACCCCGCCGCCACAAAGGTCAGCACACAGAACATGTCATCACGATCATCGCCCCGGGCCGTCGTCGCCGACGACTCTCATTTCATGCGGAGCGTCATTTCCGACATTCTTGAGGATGGTGGCGTCGAGGTCGTCGCGACGGTGAGAAACGGTCGCGAGGCGATCGAGGCCGTCCGAGCCCACGGGCCGGACGTCGTCACGATGGACGTCGAGATGCCGGAGATGAACGGCATCGAGGCGGTCGAGCGGATCATGGCCGAGCAGCCGACGCCGATCCTGATGCTCAGCGCCCACACTGACGAGAACGCCGACGTCACCTTCGAGGCACTCGAGAAGGGGGCCGTCGACTTCTTCACCAAACCTGGGGGCGAAGTGTCGATGGAGATGTCACGGCTGAAAGACCAGCTGCTGGACATGGTTCGGTCGGTCGCCGAGGTCGACGTCTCGCCGGGTGCTGATCGTCCCGAACCCAGCGGTACTTCGGGCCAGACCATCGCCCCGGGTAGCACCGTCGAGAATGCGACGCTGGTGATCGGTTCCTCGACGGGTGGGCCGACGGTCGTCGAACGGATCTTATCGGAGCTGCCGGCCGAAGCGGATCTGCGGATCCTCGTCGTCCAGCACATGCCGACGGACTTCACCGGCCGGTTCGCCACGCGACTGAACAAGCGAAGTCAGTACACCGTTCGTGAAGCCGCTGATGGCGACCGGATCGGCGGTGGCGAAGCGCTTGTCGCGGCTGGCGGCCGTCACCTGGTCGTCTCGAACTACCGGAGCGGCCGACTCCGGGTGGCCCTGACCGAGGACGACCCGGTGAACAGCGTCCGCCCGTCGGTCGACGTGACCATGGAGAGCGCTGCCGAGGTCATCGAGGATCCGCTGGTCGGCGTCATTCTCACCGGAATGGGGACTGATGGGGCTGCGGGCATTCAGGCGATCAAGGCCACCGGTGGGGCGACGCTGGCCCAGGACGAGGCGTCCTCGGCGGTGTACGGGATGCCGAAACGGGCGGTCGAGACCGGAGCGGTCGACGCAGTCTGTCCGCTCGAGGACGTATCGGACCGGATTCTCGACGCGATCAACGCGGAGGTGCACTAACGCATATGGACGAACAATATCTCGACGCCTTCATCCGCGAGAGCGAGGAGGCCATCACGGAGTTGAACAACTCGTTGCTCGAACTCGAATCGGACCCCAGCGATCAGGCGGCGATGGACGCCATCTTCCGGACAGCCCACACGCTGAAAGGCAATTTCGGCGCGATGGGCTTTGAGGCCGCTAGCGACCTCGCCCACGCGATCGAGGACTTACTCGACGCGATCCGCCAGGGCGAGATGGACGTGACGCCGGAGATCATGGACCTCGTGTTCGCCGGCGTCGACGAGATCGAGGCCATCGTCACCGAGATCGAACAGCAGGGCGAATCGACCGCCGACACGGCCGACCGGGTCGAGGAGATCCGCACGGTCATGGAAGACGGCGGTGACGCTGCCGGAGCAACGGCTGACAGTCACGGGGCGCCGTCCGAATCGAACGGTGACGGAGACACGGACGGGCAAGTCGATGGACCGTCCGGCTCGTCGATCGACGTCGAACCGATCCTCGATCGCGTCGACGTTCCTGCTCCGGCTGACGGGTCTGTCACGCTCGCCGACGTCGATATCGGCGACGGGAACATGCAGGGTGTCGACGCGATGCTCGCGCTTTCCGCGATCGAGGACGCGCTTGACGTCGTGGCGACTGACCCGACCCCGGACGAGATCGAGAACGGCGAGTTCGACGAGACGTTCTCGGTGTTCGTCGCCGCCGACGCATCGACTGTCGGATCGGCGCTCGCCGACGTCGGCTCCGTCGAATCGTCCACGGTGCAGGACGTCACTGAGACTGTCGCGGCGGCGCAGCCAGAAGACGCCGATGGGTCGGGATCGAATTCCAGCGGGACGTCCACGTCGAGTGCCGCCGACACCGCCGTCGACGAGATCAAGTCCGTCCGGGTCGACGTCGACCAACTCGACGACCTCCACGGGCTGGTCGAGCAACTGGTCACCAGCCGGATCAAACTCCGTCGGGCGGCCGAACAGGAAAACGTCGACTCGACCGGCGAGACGCTCAACGAACTCGACAAGATCACGGCCAGCCTCCAGAACACCGTCATGGACATGCGCCTGATCCCGCTCCGGAAGGTCGTCGGGAAGTTCCCCCGCCTCGTGCGGGACCTCTCGCGGGATCTCGGCAAGGAGATCGACTTCTCGATCGAGGGCGAGGACATCGAACTCGACCGGACCATCCTGACCGAGATCTCCGACCCCCTGATGCACATCCTCCGGAACGCCGTCGACCACGGGATCGAGCCTCCCGAGGAGCGCGAACGCAAGGGCAAACCCCGTGAGGGAACGATCGAGTTACGCGCTCGGCGCGAACGCGACCACGTCGTCATCACCGTCGAGGACGACGGCGCTGGGTTGGACGTCGAGGCGATCCGCGAGCAGGCCCTCGAGAAGGGAATCCGCTCGGAAGAGGAACTCGACCGGATGGACGATTCGGCGATCTACGACCTGACGTTCCATCCCGGGTTCTCGACCGCCGACGAGGTCACGGATACGAGCGGTCGTGGCGTCGGGATGGACGTCGTCCACGAGACGGTCTCCCAGCTCGACGGGTCGGTCAACGTCGAGAGTGAATCCGACGAAGGGACGACGGTCTCGCTTCGGCTTCCGGTGACGATGGCGATCGTGAAGGTCCTGTTCATCCAGGTGGGCGACGAGCAGTACGGCATCCCGATCAAGAACGTCGACGAGATCACCGCCGCCACCGAGGCCCGCGACATCAACGGCGACGAGGTGATCAAGCACAACGACGAGATCTACCCCGTCATCCATCTCGACGAGGCCTTCGACGTCCCGGGCGAGACGAAAAACGGCGACGGCATGCTGATCCGCGTCCGGGAGTCCGAACGCAAGGTCGCACTCCACTGTGACGAGGTCAACAGCCAGGAAGAGGTCGTCGTCAAGCCCCTCGAAGGGCTGCTTTCGGGCACCGCCGGCCTCTCGGGGACGGCCGTGATCGGCGACGGCAACATCGTGCACATTCTCGACGTCGTGACACTCTAAGACCGTATGAGTATCTACCGCCACACACCAACGGGAAGACCATGAGTCGTCGATCAGGTTCACAACGTGGATTCACGTCGCTGCTCGAGTACATCGGCGCGGAACTCGACTTCGAGTCGGACTTCTACAACGACGCCTACCTCGACCGCCGGATCACGGCCCGGATCCGCCGGACCGATACCGACGATTACCGCGCGTACGAACGGCAATTGAAACGCGACGCCACTGAACGGGACGCGCTCCTGGATTCGCTGTCGATCAACGTCACCGGCTTTTTCCGGAATCCGGAGGCCTGGGAACACCTCCGGCCGGTCCTTCGCGAGTTGACCGACCAACACCGGACGGTCCGTGTCTGGAGTGCGCCGTGTGCCGACGGCCGCGAGCCCTATTCCCTGGCGATGCTGGCGAGTGACGACCCCGGGATCGACGAGCGGCGACTCGATATCCTCGCGACCGACATCAACCCGGACATCCTGACCGAGGCACGCGAGGGCGTCTACGAGACGTCACAGACGACAGACATCGAGGCCGAACTCGAACCGCTCTCTTCCGTCTCGTCGTACATCGATCGGGACGGCGATACGTTCACCGTCCGGGAGTCGATCCGGGAGATGATCTCCTTCGAGCAACACGATCTCATCCGCGGCGACTCGAACGGTGAGTTCGACCTCATGCTGTGTCGGAACTTCTTGATCTACATCGATTCGTCGTACAAGGAGCCCATCTTCGAGACGATCAGCGAGTCCCTCCGGTCCGGTGGGTACCTCATGATCGGGATGACCGAGACGATCCCGAACCAGTGCCGGGAGACGTTCGACCCGGTCGACAAACAGCGCCGGATCTACACCAGGGTGTAGCATGTCACTATTCGAACTCCAGCGAGAGGGCGACGTCCAGGAACTCATCAGGCTCCTCCGGGAGAGCGACAACGAGGAGGTTCGGACGCGGACGGCGTCGATGCTCGGGGAGTTCGACGACCACGTCGACCGGCGTGACGTCGTGCGCGCACTCGTCGAGGCAGCGGAGGGCGACGATTCGGGGGCGGTGACGGCGGCGGCCGTCGACTCGCTTGACGAACTCGAGGGGGACGCCATCGAGTCGCTCATCGAGTCGATGGCGGGCGTCGACTTCGAGGGCGGAGAGGCGGACTGGGTGCGTGCGAAGGCGTTCGTCAATGCGCTCAGTGCCGACGTCCCCGAACTCCGAATGGCAGCCGCGAACGGCCTGGGCCAGTTCGGCGACAGCGACGCGATCGAACCGCTGGTCGGGCGGTTCACCGATCCCGATCCCCGCGTTCGTGCCCGTGCTGCCAGGGCCTGCGGGTCGATCGGCGATCCCCGGGCGACCGACCCGCTCGAATCGCTGTTGACCGACGACGCGGTCGTCGTGCGCCGGGAAGCCGCCGAAGCGCTCGGCCAGATCGGCAACCGCCAGGCCTTACAGGCCCTGCTCGACCTCTATGACGATCCGTCCGAGCGAGTCCGGCGGATCGCCGTCAACGCGTTCGGGAACTTCGACAACGCGTCCCCCGTCGACGCGCTGGTCGGGGCACTCGGCGATGACGCGGCGACAGTCCGGCGGACGGCCGTCTATTCGATCATTCAACTCCTCGCGAACGTCCCGACACAGAAAAGTCACGAGATCCGCGAGACCATCGTCGACCGGTTGAGCGAAACTGACGACGACAGCGTCGTGGCTCCGCTGGTCGAAATCTTGGAGGAGGGGACCCAGCCCGCCCAGCGCCGGAACACGGCGTGGTTGCTCGGTCGCGTCGTGACCGAACCTGACGACCGGGTGCTGGATGCGATCGTGGCGGCCCTCGACGACGACGATCAGATGACCTCGCAGTTCGCGGCGACCAGCCTGACGGAACTCGATGACGACAGCCTCGAGGACCGACTCCTGGACGTCGTCACGGACCCCGACCGGCCGACGCAGGCCCGGACGCAGGCGATCTTCGCGCTCGGCAAGGTCGGCGGGCAACAGGCACGCGAGACGCTCGATACGCTGCTGGACGAGACTGACGAGGAAGCGATCCGCAAACGCGCGTTCTCGGCCATCTCGAAGCTCGGGGGGCGACTGTGATCGACTGTCACGTCGATGGCCGAGACGTTAATACGGGTGGCATCCAACCACCAGACACAGGGCCGCCACACCGATGAGCGAGGGCGAACGCAAACTCGCCGACAGCCGGGGTACATTCGTCCAGGTAGTCGAGAATGGACGCAAACTCAACGACGTCGAGTGGATTCCGGGCCGGATCTTGCTGTCGAACAAGCGCCTGGTACTGGCGAGCAACGAGGGCAAGAAGACGATCCCGCTCGCGGAGATCCGGAGCGTCAAGACCCGCCAGAACGTCAACGAGGCCATCGCCAACGTCTCGGGCTACGTCTCGATCCAGACTGGCCGTGACGTCCTTCTGCTTTCGCCGGCCGACGAGGAGTCCTTCGCCGCTGCGGTGTACAGTGCCCGCCTGGATCAACAGGTCGTCCTCGCGAAACACCCTGCGGTGAAGGGCGGCGTCGTCCAGGACACTCCCTGGGAGAAAGCCCGGATGAAGGTTTCGGACGAGTCGGTCGAACTCGCGATCTCCAGCGGCCAGTTCGTCGAGATCGAACTCAACGACGTGGGAACGATCGAGGAGACCGAACGAACGGTCCTCGACAAACAGCGCAGCGTCCTCGAAGTTGAACACGCCATCGACGGGACGAGCCTCAAAACCTACCTCTCGGGGTCGGCGAGCGACTGCGCGATCCTCGCATCACTGCTTCGGTCCGGCGATCAGCACGTCGAATCGGACGTCGAGTTGACCGACGACGAACGCGAGGTCCTGATGGCACTGTACTCGGGCGTCTCCCCCTTCGAGATCCCCGACTTCGTCGGACTCGACGTCGAGGATGCTGAGGAAATCTTCGATCAATTGGCCGAGCAAGGCGTGGTCGAAAAAAAGCGAACCCGCCGCGAAGTCGCCCTCGAACCCCGTGGACGCTCGATCGCCAGCGACGTCATCGCCGATCAGTGACGCTGTCGGACTGTCGTCATCGCCGATCAGTGACGTCAGGGACCTGCTCAAAACGGCTCGTCACTCGTTGACATCTTCGAGGTGGCGGTTGACCACGACCCGGCCCTTGGGCGTGAGCGTCGGTCCCGCGTCCCCGGTCGTGAGCAGGTCTTTTTCGGCCAGGTCGGTGACGAGCATCGTCACCTCGCTGGCCTCGCGGTCGAGGACGTTCGCCAGCGGGATCCCGTCCATGTCGCCGGTCGAGTAAACGGCCACGAGGAGTTCGATCTCGGGGTCCGAGAGGTCGGTGTCCTTGAGTTCGCCCATCAGGTCGGAATATTCGAGCCGGAGATACCGACCGAGAAGGCTGAGCTTTCTGGCGGAGGGGATCGCCGCGACGGTCGTGATCGCCTGCCCGTCGGGCATGTGCCGCACGGCCAGGACGGCCCGGTCGGAGCCGGCGATCTCCCGCCTCGAGCGCTCGAACTTCGTGACCTGTGCGAGCGTCACGGTGAAGGAATCGCCCTGGCGTTTGAACCTGACGCCTTGCGGTTCGAGGAACAGCTTCGCGGGGACGTATTCGGCGTCGGTCACCCGCCCACCGATCTCGGCCGGGTGCTGGACTGTCGAATCGGTGCCGTTGAGCAGGGCCTTGAACAGCACCGTCGAGAACTTCTCGATCGTCTCGTCGTCGGCTTCGACCACGGCGACGAACCGGTCGTCGCCCTTCTCGAAGGCCACCGTCACCGTCGAGTCGAAGAAGTCCCCGAGATCGGGCGGAACGTGCCCGACTGCCACGTCGAAGATCGCGGAGAGTGGAATCGTCGTCTTTGACTCGTCGGCCGCGAGCACCAGTCGCTTCTGGCTGAGGAGCACCCGCCCTTTGACCGGATCGGTCCGGGCCGACCGCTCAGAATTGAACGTGGCGACGAAATCCGCGATGACTGATTCCGACATGGATGCGCGTCTGTCTACGCCCCGATAGGACTGGCCAACTATTGAGCGTTACGTGCGAATATCAATCGAGAGAATGCGTCTCCCCCTGTCCGGCCGCCGGACGGCGGGACGAGATCGACGATTCAGTCGTCAGTCCTCGGACTCTCCCTCGAGCAACTCGGCGACGTCGCCCTCCCCCGCCTCGACGATCTTCGCGTTGAGCTGTCTGACTGCGTCGCTGATCTCCCGGCCACGGACGGTCACGCGCTTGCGCTCGCCGTCGCGTTCGGGTTTGAAACCGACCCCGCCTTCGAGCAGGATCGACTTGAGGTTCGGACCGCGGACGTCCGAGCGAAGCGGCCGGCCGGCGTCGTCGGACCCGCCAGTCAGCTCCAGGGTGTACCCGTCGAGCCCGACCGCGCTTCCCTCGACCTCGTCGCCGAGTTCTCGGCCCACGAATCGGTTTGCGTCCTGTCCGTCGATCTCGACCTGGTGGGTTTCGCCCGTGTCCGGATCGGACACGGCGACAGTGAAGTCAACCATACCCGATTCAAACCGGCCGCGCTAAAAAAGCCCGTCGGAACGTCGCGGTTCCCGACGACGCGGCGCCTCGTCCGTCGCTGCCCGACACTCACCAGGGCGCGGCAAGGGCCCCGGCGTCGACGAACAGTGCCACCGCGACGACAGACGCCGCGAGGAAGAACGGGCGGGCGTCGGCTGCGGGCGTCCGGACCTTCCGTTCGTCCGTCCCGTCGGCGAGCCGCGCCGCACCGATCTCCGAGAGTGCGGCGAGTGCGAGCCACAGGGCGACCATTCCCAGGACGAGGTGACCACGTGTCGAACTGAACAGGGTGTCCATGTACCCGTTTGCCGCCTGGTGGCCCCCAGTCAACAGCGTCACGACTGCGCCCGCGCGAGCGATGCGTTTGAACTGTTTCGTCAATGCCGAAAGCGGCTCGCTGTCGAGGAGCCCGTCTCTGGCCGCCGGCAGGACGGCGACGGTCATGAAAACCACGCTCCCCGCCCACACCGCGGCGAACAGCAGATGCAAGCCAGCCACGACCACGTCTGCGAGTGTCATGGGCGAGGTAATGGCCCCGACCCCCATCAAAACACGGGAAGCGGTATCGTCGTTCGACCCCCATCAAAACACGGGATCTGCCTCGGTGTCCGTCTCGTCGATGTCGCCGAGTTCGAGTTGATCCAGGAGGTTGACGAACGATCCCGGATCGGGGATCAAGAACAGCCTGACTTTGAACGCCGCGTCGCGGTCGGTCACGTCCACGAGGCTGTCGAGGACGATCGACAGCGAGTCCACCCGGACGTGCGAGAGGGCGTCCTCGGCGATCTCCTCGCCGTCGGCGAACCGTAGCGTGGGGGTTCCCATGTCGATGGTCGTCCCGAGCGTGTTGGCGATCCCGTCGATGAACCCCGACGTGAGGATGTTACAGACCTCCTGGAGGGCGCTCTCCTGGAGCTGGTTGAAATCCGACTCGACGGTGGTCCCGGTCAACAACTCGGCCATCTCGCGGGCCGTCTCCTCGTAGAACGTCAGCAGGAAGACCCCGTAGGGGGGCTCGTTGAGCTGGATACTCGCGCTGTAGATCGGGTCCGTCCCGATCTCCCGTGCGATGTCCGGCGGTTCGACGAACGCCAGGCTCTTGATCTCGACGGTCGATTCGACACCGGCGAGGTCTCCCAGGGAGGTGGCTGCGTTCTCAGCGCCGGCCTTGATCAGCTGGTTGATGACCCGCAGTTTCCTGATGTCGATGAGCAGCGGCATCTGGTCGGTCCTACCCACTCCGAAGCGACACTTAGTGATTGTGTCTGGCGGGGCTCGGCTTTTTTTGTCTGGGGTGCCTATCCCGACGTGTTGATCTCAATGGACTCCGGACCGCCCCCTGACATCGAGTGGTGTTACGAGGCCGTACAGGGGGTCTCGCGCACGTTTGCGCTGACCGTCGACGCCCTCGAGGAGCCGATGGCGTCCCAGATCGGACTCGGGTATCTTCTCTGTCGCGTTGCGGACACGATCGAGGACGCCGGGCATATCCCGCCGGACGAACAGGTTTCACTGCTTCGCACCTACGACGCGGGCCTCGATCCCGACAGCGCCCACACGATGCTTGATTTCAGAGCCGCGGTCGATCCCTGGCTCCCGGAACCGGCACGCTCGGCGGACTGGGCGGTCGTCGCGCGTGCGCCCACGGTGTGGGCTACGTTCGCCGAACAACCGGCGGACGCCCAGGCGGCGATCGTCCCGCCAGTCCGGGAGATGGTCGACGGGATGGCTGACTTTCTCTCCCGACACGCCGAGACAGGCGGTCTCCGGCTTTCAGATTATGCAGAGCTCGAGGAATACTGCCACTACGCTGCCGGGACTGTCGGGACGCTCATCACGAACCTGCTCACTCGCGAGGACGTTTCCCCGGATCGGAGCGAGACGCTGTACGACACCGCCGGGTCGTTCGCCCGACTCCTGCAACTCGTCAACGTTGCCAAAGACGTTCATGCGGACTTCAACGAGGAGAACAACGTTTATTTGCCGGCCACGTGGCTGGCTGCGGAGGGCGTCGATCAGGAACACGTCCTCGCCGACCGGAACGCCGAGTCGGTCGCCCGGGTCGTCGAGCGCACGGCCACGCGGGCCCGCTCGTATCTCGACGACGCCCAGACCTACCTCGAAACGATGCCGCTCTCTCAGGGCAATACGCTCGCCGCCTGGTCGGTGCCGTACCTGCTGAGCGTGGGAACCCTCCGGGAACTAACGGAGCGACCGGGTGACGCGCTGACTGAATCGGGCGTCAAGGTAAATCGCGAGGAAGTGTTCGCCGTGATGGCCGTCGCGGCCGACACCGACCACGACGCGCTCGGGGACCTCCGTACCTCGATCGAGCGGGAACCGTATTCTCTCGTCGTCGAGTGATGCCGGGCGGGCGTCTTCTGATCGACGCTTGATTTCCGCGTACGTTACCCGTCGATCGCGACCGAGAACGCCTGCGCTAGATCGTTTCGAAGGTCCTCGACGCCTTCCAAACCGACGCTGAGCCGAACGAGGCCGTCAGTGATACCGTTCCGGCGTCGCTCGGCGGTGGGTACCGCCGCGTGGGTCATCGACGCCGGGTGTTCGAGGAGGCTCTCGACGCCGCCGAGGCTCTCGGCCAGCGTGAACACGTCGGTGCGTGCGACGAACGTCTCGACTGCCTCGAGCGGTGCGTCGAGGTCGAAACTCACCATGCCGCCGTAGTCGTCCATCTGCCGGGTTGCCACGTCGTGCTGTGGATGCGACGACAGGCCCGGATAGTAGACGGTCTCGACGGCCGGCTGGTCGGCGAGCCACGACGCCAGCCCCAGGGCTGTCTTGGAGTGACGATCCATCCTGACAGGGAGGGTCTTGATGCCGCGGAGGACGAGAAAACAGGCGACGGGGTCGGGCGTCGCCCCGACGCTGTTCTGATAGAAGCCCAGCCGCTCGTCCAGGTCGGGATCGTCCGTGACCAATGCGCCGCCGACGACGTCCGAGTGACCGCCGAGGTACTTCGTCAGCGAGTGCGCGACGATGTCCGCACCGTGCTCGATCGGGCGCTGCAGATACGGTGTCGCGAACGTGTTGTCGACGGCCAGCAGCGCGTCGTGCGCGTGGGCGACGCGTTCGACGGCTTCGATGTCTAGCACCCGCATGAGCGGGTTCGTCGGGGTCTCGATCCAGACGAGCTCAGTCCGGGGTGTCATCGCCGTCTGCAACTCGTCGGGGTCGGTCGCGTCGACGAACGAGAACCGGAGGTCGTAGTCCTCGTAGACCTGGGTGAACAGCCGATGCGTTCCGCCGTAGACGTCCTGGCCGACGACGACGTGATCGCCGGCTGAAAGCAGGTTCAGGACGGTGTTGATCGCGGCCATCCCGCTGGCGAAGGCCCGGCCGTGAGACCCCTCTTCGAGGCTGGCGAGGTTGTCCTCGAGTGCTGTCCGGGTCGGATTGCCCGTCCGGGCGTACTCGTAGCCGCGATGCTCGCCAGGGGCGTCCTGGGCGAACGTCGAGGACGCGTAGATCGGCGGCATGATCGCCCCGGTCTCGGGATCGGGCTCCCAGCCGGCGTGGATCGCCCGCGTTTCGAACGCCGTCGGGTCGCTGTCGGTTTCGTCGCTCATGTTTTGCCCTCCCACTCGTCGAATGCACCGTGGATGTTCTTCGCGAGGTACCGTTCGCTTCCGTCGGGGAACACAGTCACGACGATGTCGGACGGTGCGTTTCGTTCGCCACCCCCGATTTCCGCGGCCACCCGTCGGGCAGCGACACTCGCTGCGCCGGAACTCGACCCGACGAGATGCCCCTCTTCGGCGGCGAGTCGCTGTACTTCGGCATGGGCCTCCCGATCCCCGACTGTCACGAAGTCGTCGATCTCATCGGGCTCCAGCAACTCGGTGACTTCCGGGTTGTGCGTCCCGATCCCTTCCGTTTTGTAGGGCTCCTCTTCACGCGGTTTCCCGAGCAACGTCCCGAACGTCGAGCCCTCGGGTTCGACGGCGAAGACGTGGACGTCCGGGACGTGTTCCCGGACCGCTCGGGTGATCCCCGTCAACGTCCCGCCCGAGCCGACGCCGACGACGATCGCGCCGACCGCACCGTCCAGGGCCTCGACGATCTCCGGACCGGTCGTCCGGTAGTGCGCCTCGACGTTCAGCGGCGTCGCAAACTGTTGGGGGACGACGGCGTCATCGTCCGCCTCGGCGATCTCGTGTGCTCGTTCGATCGCGCCGGCCATGCCGGTCTCGCCCGACACGTGGACGATCTCGCCACCGAGTGCCGCCATCAGCCGCTCCTTTTCCGGGCTGAATCCCTCCGGAACGACGAACGTTGCGTCGAGACCGTGCTGGCTGGCCGCGATCGCCATGCCGATGCCGGTGTTGCCGGCCGTCGGCTCGACGATCGTCCCGCCGGGCGGGACCGCCCCGCGTTCCAGCAACTGCTCGACGATGTGTTTGCCGATCCGGTCCTTGACGCTGCCGCCGGGATTGAAGGTCTCCATTTTCGCGTATGTCTGCACCCCGTCGACGCAATCGAGTTCGACGAGGGGTGTTCGGCCGATCGTTTCGAGTACGGACGTCGCAGGTTCGTGATGTGTCGTCATGTCTCTGGGCTGAATTCGAATCGTTCGTCACCGGTGCGAGCCGCCGCGGATTGGACTCAACAACAGCGACAACAGCCGAGAGACGGAGAGAAGGAGCGTCGATCGTGAACCCGTGCCTGTCGACGAACCCGCCGCTTTCGGCGGGGTGGCGTCGTTTGATCCCCTCCACGCTGTGTTCGTCTCGCGTGGGGGATCGAATGGGTTCGACCCATACTGGTGGAAACGAGTCGGTCATTTATGCCGCTTTCCCTTCGGAACCGCCGAACCACGCTCACAGCACTGCTTTGTCCGCAGCTATCCAGTCCGCAGCTACCAGTGCGTCCGCCGTATTTGATATAGCGTTATGTGATTTATAAGGTGGGAGGCAGACATCGCTCTGGCTGGGTATTCCTCGGGTATCCGTCGGTCTCAGGCCAGCTGCTCGGCGATAGTGCTCTCGAGCCGGTCGATGAACTCCGCACGGCTGGCTGCCGGGATCGTCGCACCGGCGGCGATGTCGTGGCCACCGCCGTCGCCACCGACAGCGACGCTCGCCGTGTGGATCGCACTCGAGAGGTCCAGCCCCTGCCGGACGAGGGTGGCGGTCCCCCGGGCCGAAACCTTCCGCTCGTCTTCGGACTTGCGGGCGAAGGCGACGATCGGCTGTTCGCGGTCGACGCCGGGGAGGCCGAGCGCCATTCCGGCCACGATCCCGACGATCGTCTCCCGGATGGCGTCGTCGGCGTCGAACCACTGGACGTGCTCGCCCGACTCGACACCGTTCTCCCGAACCCATTCGAGGCCAGCGGAGAGGTTCCGTCGGTGGTTCGCGAGTAGTCGGCGGGCGCGTTCCAAGGCTTCCTCGCGATCGCCGAGACAAACCGCCAGGCCCACGTCGGCGCGTTCGTACCGCGCTGTCGCGTTGAGCAGCGTCGAGAACTCGCTCGCGTCCCGGAGTTCCGTGCCCTGCGTCTCTGCTGAGAGCGTGTACGTCGTTCCGACCAGCGAATCGATTCGGTCGGCCGGAACGCCCCGTTCGACACCGCGCTGGACGAGTCCGCTGACGACCGTCTGGCGCTCTGCAGCGGAGAGATCGACCCACCGACGCCACTCGTCCTCCCTTTCGAGTTCGATCCCAAGCGATTCCAGGAAGTCGATCGCGCCGGCTTCGTCGCCCGAAACCCCGGGAATCTGGGGCTGATCGGCGTATTCGAGCAGTTTCGGTAGCGGTCGGGTTTGTTTGCCGTACAGCGCGATGTCGGTCGCCTCTTCGAGAACTCCCGCGTCCATTCCGTCCGCGACGATCGCCCGGTTCGCGCCGACGAGTTCACCGCCGACTGCCTGCATGTCGCCGACGGCGCCGACCACCGCGAGTGCCGCGAGGTCTCGGTTGTCCCCGTCCTCCAACGCGCGTGCGAGAAGATAACTAGCACCAGCCCCGGATAGCTCGGACGCGCCGTCGATCCCTTCGAGCAGCGGGTTGAGGTGATAGCGCGTCTCGGCGTCGGCCGGCTGGTGGTGGTCGACGACGATCGGTTCGAAGTCACCCCGCTGTTCGTGTTTCGTGATCACGTCGAGTTGACCACTCCCGAAGTCGGTGAACAGTACCGTCTCGACGTCTCGCGCCGCGATCGAGGCGATCGCCTCGTCGTCGAGCTGGTTCTTGAAGACAGTCGTCGTGGGAATCCCGGCTCGTTCGAGGGCCGTCGCGGCGATCCCGGCACTCGTCAAGCCGTCGGCATCGATGTGCGAGGCCAGTAGTACCTCCTCGGCCGCCCGAAGGCGTTCCGCACACTTCGCGGCCCGATCGGCGAGTTTCGGCACGGGTGCCATCGCTATTGCTTGGTTCGGACAGCGATAAAAACGTCAGGATCGGATAAATAAATCATATATCGCTATACCAATACGGTCTGTGACGGTCACACGCTAACCTGCTGTACTTCTATGAAATCGACAGCGTGATTCGCTCAGCGACCTTCAGGATCGGTTACGCCGTCGAGATACGCGAAGAACGCCCGCTTGCGGGCTGTGTTGGGGTCCCATCGGACCGGCGGTGACTGGTAGCCATGCCAGTAGTCGTTCTCGCCGGGGTCGAAGTATCCCCAGGAGGCGCCTGATTCGAGGGCGGCCAGCATGTTGCTCTCGGAGCCAAAACGGAAGTGATCGTCCTCGTTGAAGACGATCGGCATCGGTTCGTAGGCTGGCGACGACCGGACGTCGGCGACCATCTCGCGGATCCGTTCGGGATCGTCGACGCCGTTGCCGTGGAGGAGCACGAGGTCCGACGCTTCGATCACTCCGTCCGTCGGGACCACGCCACCCGAGAAACTCGTCCCGACGGGATAACGGTGGCCGTCGCGTTCGGTCTCCCGGACACGATCTATCAGTTCAGTGATTCGCTCTGGTTGGAGAATCGCGTGGTCGTAGTTGATGTCACACTCGTTGGCGACCTCGATGACGACGTTGGTATACTCCCGTTCGTGTAGCCACGCGATCACTTCATCGACGGCCCGGATCACGCTGGCTTCGTCCGCCAGCACGTCGTCCTGCCCGAAGTAGAACAGTCCGAGGATCACCGCGATGCCGAGTTCGTCGGCGCGATCCAGCACGACTTCGAGTCGGTCCGTCCAGGCCGACTTGAGCGTGCCGTCCGGTCGATACGCCGAGACCGTCCAGGGCTGTGACTCGGAGTAGCCCTCGGGACTGCCACACTGGAGGTTGGTCGCGATCGCCCGGAGTCCGTGTTTCCGCCACGTCGGCATCGCTTCGAGAAACTCCGAAACGTTGCGTTCTGGATCCCACTCGCCGGTGTCGGGGTACGCCCAGTTGTCGACCGTCTCGGCGTTCTCGTCGTCGAAGATCGCGTGGACCAGTCGGGCGTTGAACAGCAATCCCTCGATCGAATGGCCTCCGTGGGTTCGCCCGGCGTAAGTCGGTCGGCCGTTGATCGTGAACGCGTCCCCGTCGATTCCGACGTGCGTGTGGCGCTGGTCTCCGAACATACGTGGTGGCCCACGACGCGACGCATGAATGTTGTGGTGGCTGGGAACGGGATTGACCTGGAAACACGGTCGGCTGCGACGCGATCAGTCTGATTGCTCTGTCTCCCGATCTATCGCCACCCGCCCACCGATGTACAGCACGCTCATCGTCGCGCCCCAGACCAGGTGGCTGAGCAGCGACGGAAGCGACAGACTCGGGATCACCGCCGGCTGTCCGACCAGGCGCAACCACAGCGGCATGATGATGCCGGCGGCGACGAACCAGAGGGCGAGTGCCCACGCCATCCCGACCCCCAGACACCATGTGCCGTCATTCGCGTATGCATCGGGCACGGACGCGAGGATTCCCGCGTACATGAGCCCGAAGACGACGCTGTGGAACTCGTGGGTGATCCAGCCGACGAGTGGCTGGGTGCTGCCGTACAGCGACCCGATGATCGGGACCACGCCCGAGGTCGCCTGGCCGACGAGCCCCATTATCACGCCGGCGAGCAGCGACGCCACGACGGCCATTCCCATTTCGCGGCGGGAGACGCCGAAGGAATCCGAGGCCGTCACGGTCGAGCGACCGGGATGGGTCGCCGCTGACGCCAGCGGGATCGCCAGGTCGATCGTGGTCGTTTTGTCGTCCTCGCTCGTCCCGGCGTGGCCACCGATCGTGTCGAGTACCAGCCTGACGACGTTGAGCCCGAACCCGCTCGACGGGTCGTCGTAGGTACCGCTGGTTCCCTCTTCGAGTATCTTTCGTTGGGCGTCGGTCAACGCCGTCCCGTCGTCCGTAATCGAAAGGTACGCGAAGCGATCTCCCCGATCGATGGCGATCGAGACCTGCGTCGGGCCGTCGTCGCGTTCGGTTCCCCGGCGGAGGACGTGTTCGATCGCCCGCTCGAGCATCTCGTTCCCCCAGACGGTCACCGACTCGTCGGGCCGTTGCGTTACTTCGTACTGGCACTCCTGGCGGTTCGCCGCGACGGTTCCGACGGCTCGCTCGACGACCTCGGTCAGATCCATCGCTTCGAGCCCGCGTTTCGCCCCCTCGGCCGAGCGAGCAAGGTGTTTGACGTCCGCAACTGTGCGCTGGATGGTTCCCGACTGTGTCTGTACCGTCTCGAGGACGCGGTCCTGCAACTCGGGATCGTCTCGGTCGGCGAGGACACCGAGCTGGCCGTCGATCACCAGGACGGCGTTGAGTACCCGGTCGCGCAGACTGCGATTGAGGATCTCCAGGCGGTCGGTCTGTTGTTCGAGTTCGCTCCGCTGTCGTCGGTTCTCTGCCGCATAGATACCCGTCAGTGCGCCACCCATCGCTCCACCGATCAAGAAGTTCGACAGGGCTGGTTGCCACCGGAGGACCCCGAGTTGGCCCATGTCGTTGACGCCCGATCCCATCACTGTCATCACGACGAGCAGGAACATGGCCCCGGTCCCGATGACTGTCCAGAGAGCCGTCGTCCGGGCATACAATCGATCGAAGGAACCGACCGTCAGGGCGACGCCGAACGCCGACAGCGTCAGCCCGAGCGTCAGCGGGACGACCCCGGCGAACGCAAAGCGTAACGGCTGCTCACCGACGGTAAACGTGACGGTAAAGCGAGTCAGACCGAAACCGATCAGCGCCACGATCAATCCAGCCGGCGACACGCGACGGCCCACCACGGTACGCAGACCGAGAAGGGACACGATGTTCGGAGGGACGCCACTGCCAGCATTATACCTTGGGTAACGACCAGAATATACCGATTTGTGTGCTCAGCGTCGCTCCCCGTGGCGGAACCGGGTCATCGGTCGAGCCGATCCACGACCGCCGCGGCCAGTGATTCGAAGTCAGCCGTCTCGGGGACGACGTCGACGTCGATCCCGTGGTCGCTCGCCGTCTCGCGTGTGGGCTCGCCGATCGCCCCCACGACGGCGTCGGCTAACCCGTCGCGTACCGCCTCCTGCTGGTCCCGCTCCGCGGCGATCGAAACGAAATGATCGACGGTCAGCGAGGAGGTGAACAGCGCGGCGTCAAGGCCACCCTCGGCTGCGAGTTCGACGGATTCCCCCGATTCCTCGGGTCGGACAAGCCGGTAGAGCACCGTCTCGTGGACGTACGCGCCGGCCGATTCCAGCCCGTCGAGCAACACGTCGCTGCCGTGGTCGCTGCGTGCGACTTCGACGCGCGACCCGTCGACCCGCTCGCCGAGCGTTTCGACCAGTCCCGACGAGGAGTACGTCTCGGGGACGACGTCGACCGCGATGCCGTTTGCCCGGAGTGCGTCGGCCGTCGGCTCGCCGATCGCACACACCGTCGCGTCGCCGGGCGTCCACTCGCCGGCGACCAGTTCGGCCCCGGTCTTGCTCGTGAAGACGACGGCGTCGGCGTCCGTGCGAGGGAGGTTCCCGGTCGGTTCGACGGCGAGCATGGGGTCGGCGATCGGATTCACCCCGAGCGATTCGAGTGATTCGATCGCTCTCGCCAGTCGCTCGTCGTCCGGGCGGAAGACGGCGGCGGTCGGTCGGTCCTCAGACATCAGCCCCTCCGGGAGCCCGGACGCGCCGCGTCATGCGTCGTCGTCCTCCGCCATCTCGCGGGCGCGTTCGATCAGTTCGGCTGCCCCCTCCTCAGCGAGGTCTTCTCCCATCTCACGGGCTGCTTCGGGGTGGGCCTCGACCGGGAGTGATCGCCGGTCCGTGATCTCTTCTGTTCCATCGGGTGCGAGGACGCGAGCTGTCGTCGTGACGACACGACCCCTGAACTGCGCGCTGACGCCGATCGGGGCCACACATCCGCCGCCGAGCGTTTCGAGGATCGTGCGCTCGACGGTCGCCTCGACGCGCGTCCGTGCGTCGTCGACGAGATCACGGATCGTTTCCGCCTTTTCGCCCTCCTCGGCGACGACGGCGACGACGCCCTGTCCCGGCGCGGGAACGAACTGCTCGTCGGGGAGTGCCTGGAAGTCGAGGTAATGGGTCAGTCCCAGCCGATCTAGCCCGGCTTCGGCGAGGACGATCGCGTCGTATTCGGTCTCGACCTCGCGTTCCGTGGCTCTCCGTTCGATCTCGGCGAGGCTGTCGAACCACTCCTCGAACGACTGCTCGAACGTCTGGCCCGTCGCCTTCGTTTCGTCGTTTCCCGCTTCGGTGGTAACCTCGCTCTCTTCGGCATCCAGTCGCGCCGTGGACTCGGCCTGTACCGAAGGGGCGAGGAGCTTCTCGACGCGCGTGTCGACGTTGCCACGCAGTGGCTGGATGTCGAGATCCGGGCGTTCGGCGAGCAACTGCGCTCGACGGCGGAGGCTGGACGTTCCGACCGTCGCACCCTCCGGAAGGTCGGCGAGTTCGGTTCCGTCGGGCGTGACCAGGACGTCGTTCGCCGGCGCGCGTTCGGGCACCGCGGCGACGGTCAACCCCTCGCGATCCTCAGTCGGGACGTCCTTCAGCGAGTGGACGGCGGCGTCGGCCTCGCCCGCCCGGACGCGCTCGTCGAGGCTGTGGACGAACGCGCCAGTCTTGCCGAGGCGATGGATGAGTTCGTCGTGGAGTTCGTCGCCCGTCGTCTCGACTTCGAGGAGTTCTACCTCGTGACGGCGACTCTCCAGGGCGTCACGTATCGCGCCGGTCTGGCGGAGCGCGAGGTCCGACCCGCGCGTGGCCAACCGGAACGTCGTAGCACGGCTGCTCATTAGCCGTGTGTCCACGGCCGAGCGGGATAACCTCACCGCTCGACGCCGGTGGGGACTCGCGCGGGACAGTCGCACCAGGCCATCAGTACGGCTCGTCTTTCAGCCCCAGGACGTACGCGAGGGCGTTCGTCGAAACGTGCAGGATGGGGGTCAGGACGACGACAACTGCCAGTACGGCCGGCGTGAACGTCTCGCCGAACCAGGCCGGCGCGGCGAGTGCGGCCAGTCCGAGCGCGCCGAGTACGAAGTCGAGCTGATCGAGGCCGGGGACGGGCGCACCGCGCTGGCGGTCGAGGCGGCGCTTGATGAACGAGGCGGCGATGTCACCGACCATCGCGCCCAGCGCCAGGGCGACGGCGGCCGCGACGGGGAATCCCGGCAGGTCGACCCCGACCGCGTCGCCGACACCGGGAGCGACGACGTCGAGGGCGAGCGCCAGGGCTGCCCCCGCTGCGGTGCCGGCGACCGTGCCGCGCCAGGTCTTGCCGTCACCGAGCAGGCGTGCGCCACGCCAGGTACGTCCGCCGTCGATCGGTCGGCCCCCGCCGGCGAGGACGGCGACGTTGTTCGGAAGGTACGCGGGTAACATCGCCCAGAACGCCACGACCACGACCGAGAGCCACGACATCTTTCCCGGCGATACGACGGCCGCCAGTTAAAGATGCGTGATTCCGTGCGTCGTCGATTTGGTCCCGATCTGGGGCGAGTCGAGCCCAGTACTGAAGGTTCTCGCCGGCCAACCGCGAGTATGAGCAGTTCCGGTCTCTGTAGCATCTGTGGCCGCGCGGGTGCCCAGCATACCTGCGATCGATGTGGCGCGCTCGTCTGTGAGCGCCACTATGAGGCGTCGGTCGGGCTCTGCATCGAGTGCGCGGGGGAGGTCGGCGGTGGCGGGCAACCGAGTGGGGACGACCGACCGGACGACGCCGACACCTACCGATACTGATTCAGCCGGCGCTTGAGTCGCTTTGCGGCCTCACCAGCTGCCCGGTAGTAGGCGTCGGGATCGGCGTCGCCCGGGCCGCCCGCCTCCTCGCCGGCGAAGATGATCCCCCGCGAGGAGTTCACGAGGCCAACCCTGGGATCGACCCCCGGCACGTCAGCCAGCCCGTGCTCGACGGCGGCCTCGCTGTCCCCGCCCTGTGCGCCGACGCCCGGGACGAGGAAGGGGAGGTCCGGAACCTGCTCACGCAGGGATTCGAGTTCTTCCGGGGCCGTCGCGCCGACGACGAGTCCGACGTTTTCGTTGCGATTCCAGAGATCCGCGAGTGCCGCGACGCGTTCGTACAGTGCGTCGCCGTCGGTGAGTTCGAGATCCTGGAGGTCAGCACCGCCCGGATTCGACGTTCGCGTGAGCACGAACACGCCCGTCTCCTCGCGAGCGAGGAACGGTTCCAGGGAATCCCGGCCCATGTACGGGTTGACGGTGATCGCGTCCGCGTCGAGTCCGTTCCCGTCGAGAACCTCGGCGTACTGGCGGGCCGTGTTACCGATGTCGCCCCGTTTGGCGTCGAGCAGGACCGGGACGTCCTTGCCGTGGGCGTAGGCGATGGTTTCGGCCAGCGCGCGCCAGCCGTCAGGGTCCTCGTAGAACGCGGCGTTGGGTTTGTACGCCGCGGCGTGTTCGTGGGTCGCGTCGATGATCCGGCGGTTGAACGCCCACCGAGGTAGCTCTCGATCGGCGAGGTGCTCGGGGAGGCGGTCGGGATCCGGGTCTAAGCCCACCGAGACGACGCTGTCGACCGCGTCGATCCGGGCGGCCAGCCGCTCGAAGAAGGTCATATCCACCCTCCGGATCCCCTCGACTCAAGTATTTCCATCCGGCCGGCGGCTTTCTTCCTCCTCTCGTGCTCGGTCTGTGAACGCGACGCAGACGCTGCATCGAACGGAACACTCAATTACACCTCGCACTGTATCCTCACCTGATGACCGTCAACGCGGTGGTCTTCGACCTAGATGAGACGCTGGCCGTGACCACGCGCGATCGGGGGACGCTGATCGAAGAGGCGACTGCCGTGGCCGGCGGCGACCCGATCGAGTACGCGACGTATCAGGACACCCATATGGAGGCGGTCACGAGCGAAACCAGGGCTCCCATTTTCGAGGCCGTCATCGACGACGAGACGGTCGATCCCGACGCCGTGGCCGACACCTACCGCGAGGCGGTCAACGACGCCCTCGTTCCGGTCGAGGGCGCGACTGACCTTCTCGCCCATCTCACCAACGGTGCCGGCTACCGCGTCGGCGTGTTGACCGACGGGCCGGTTCGCGCCCAGCGAAGCAAACTCGACGTGCTCGGCTGGGAGGCGTATCTCGACGCGAGCGTCGTGACCGGGGCCTTAGAGACACGCAAACCCGATCCGATCGCGTTCGAGGCGATCCTCGACGACCTCGGGGTGCGGCCGTCGGAAGCGGTGTACGTCGGCGACAAGCCGGAGGTCGACGTCGCCGGGGCCAAAGACGCCGGTATGGCCGCGGTTCAGGTGCTGTATCCGGGCGGCCCCGACTTACACCCCCGGGCCGACGCCGCGATCGACCGGGACGACCTTCGGACCGAGTTACTCGACGTTCTGGACGGGCTGTGAGCGGACGAGTCCCGACTTAGCGTGTCATAGAAACCCCTTCACAGCTATGAGAAGCGGCCTGAACAGGCGCGAAGCTGATCGGTGTACTCGCTTATTTTGGTGAACTCTGTCAAAAGTGATGTGCAAGACTTAGAGTGCGTCCCTTCCAGTGCCTCCCATCTGATTCTACCGCAGATCTAGTGCCACCGCTGGAATCTTGGAGCCCTCCATTGTTGATTCGATTGATGAACGACTACCAATCAGACCGGTAGCGAACGAACCACACTAGCTAACGGCGAGAAGCCGAACAGACCAGACGGTCAAGTCCAGACTCGCACTCACTCGACCGCTGGATCATCTGGATCTCTTTCATGGGCCCATACCGTCGAAATTCGGGTCCCCTCGACGCTCGTCACCTCAACGACGTAACCGTCGACCTCGACGCGGTCGCCAGGTTCTGGCGCGCGGTTGAGTTGCCCGAGCACCAGTCCACCGATCGTTTCGACCTCCTCGCTTTCGAAGTCCCCTGCCAGCACATCGTTTACGCTCGACAATTGGACCCCTCCATCGATGTCGTAACCCCCATCGTCACGCTGGCGTATCGAGGGTTCGCGCTCGTCGAGATCAAACCCGTCCCGAAGGTCTCCGACGAGGGCCTCAACGATGTCTTCGACCGTTGCAATCCCCTCGAACGCTCCCCACTCGTCGATGACCGCGGCCATCTGCTGGCGATCCTCCCTGAACTGTCTCAGGAGCTCGCTGAGTGCCATCGTCTCCGGGACGATGAGAATCTCACGGGCGATGTCACCGGCCATCTCGGCATCCCCATTGTCCACCGCTTCCCGCAGCACGTCCTTGACATCGACGAATCCGGCCACTTGGTCACTGTCGTTAGCATCAAGGACCGGATAGCGTGTGTGTCCGGCCCCCAAGACGATCGAATGGAGTTCGGATAGCGTGGCATCCGCCGGAACGCTCACCACGTCGGGTTGTGGGACCATGACCTCCCGCACCACGGTGTCGTCAAGATCGAAGACGCGCTCGATCATCGTCACTTCTGACACGTCAATGTCCCCTCCTTCGCCGGATCGTGTTAGTACCCGAAGGAGTTCCCGCTCACCGAGTGTCTCGTCCGTTTCGGAAGCGGGTGGCACACCGAGCGACCGAGTGAACGCGTTGGCCGCCCCGTTGAAGACGACGATGCCCGGATAGAGGATGAAATAAAACACCTTCATCGGCGGGGCGAGGAACAGCGAGAGTCGCTCGGTCTTGGCAATGGCGATCGTCTTCGGCGCGAGTTCACCGAAGACGACGTGGAGAAACGTGATGATACTGAACCCGATCGCGAACGCGACGAGATGGATGAGAGACGCCGGCAGAACCGATTCCAGTACGGGCTTGATGAGCGCCGCCACTGCGGGCTCGCCAACCCATCCCAACCCGAGGGATGCGATGGTGATACCGAGTTGCGTCGTGGCGAGGTAGTTGTCGAGATTCGCCATCACTTCTTGGAGCGTCCCCGAGCCGGGCCGCCCCTCCTCGACGAGCTGGTCGACCGATGTCCCCCGAATCCGAACGAAGGCGAACTCTGCAGCAACAAAAAAGCCGTTGAGAACCACAAGAAACAGCGCTAAGACGATTTGTGCTGCCGAGAGCGCGACGTTTACCATCGGTGCTCCCGGAGAGTACTGCTGTTCGATTGGAGTGTGTCCATATCTATGCATCTCGACCCATTCACAAAAATCCTATAATTGACATCCTCCCCGCGTGAACGCGGAGGAATCCCGACCGCAGTTGGGATATTACGGTTTGCAGTCCACCACCTCTCGTTGCGGTTGGAATCCGCAGGAGAGGTCATACAGGTGGACTACTGGCTGTGCCAACCAGCCGGTACTCCTATCTCCACCACTGGTGGATACATACACGACAAGTACGCGACTCGCCTGACTGACGGTGAACGATTCTATGGCGCGCTGGACGTCACTCAGTTTTCGCTGGCGGCGACGAGCAGGTCGACGGCCCGCTTGACTGCGGCGGACGTGGGGACGGTGACCACGACCTGACCGTCTACTTCGTCTACCTTCAGAAATTCATCGTCGACGTGCTCTCGCCCTAGGGGCTCACCAGTCCGGAGGCGGAGATCGAGTCCGTCCAGCGTCGGCTTTAGCGTCGTGAGGACCTGGCCATTGTCGTCGACGACAGCCGAATCCTCCTCGGCCGACAGGACTCGATCCTCCGTCTCTTCAACGATGGACAGTCGATCCAGTCCCGCGGTCTCGCGACCGTCGATCTCCGCCCGCAGGAGCGTCAGGATTCGATCGCCGTCCGTGATGCGATCCTCGACCATCAGAGTGCCTCCAGTGCGCGGTCGATCGCGTCGGCGACGTCGATCCCCTGCCGGCGCGCGTAGAGGATCGCCGCCGTCTCGAGGGTGACGCCGAGGTCGGACTGGAGGCCGTTGATCGCCGCGACGGCTTGCTGTTTGTCCGTTCCTTTCGCCACGACCGCGTCGAGGACCCGCTCGAACGTCGAGCGTTCGCGCAGGATCGACTCGTCCGGCTGGTATCCATCGGGAACGGACACGGACGCCGGATCGAAGGTGAGTTCGAGGCTGTCGTCGCTCGCCGTCAGGAGCCCCTCGCCCTCGGCGACGTCGATCAGTCGCTTTGCCTGTTCCGGCGAGAACCAGTCACGGTCGAGACTGAGGTCGACGACGAAGTCACTTCGCGGGAGTCGGCCGCTCCCGGCCTGGACGAACGGGGCGGCCACGGCCGTCCGGAGACTCATCGTCCGGACGTGGGCCACAGATACGCCTAAAGCTGGCGATCACGGCGTGGCCGCGGGTGGTCCACGGCGGCCGAAAGAAGCGAACGATTCTCCGTGAGGATTCCAGAGCGCAGAGAAATGCAGTGTCCTTTTTAGGGCTAAGCCGGCAAGTACCGCCGGAGGTACACTAATGGCTACTGTTGAAGTCGATCAGGACCTGTGTGTCGGCGACCAGATTTGTGCGTCGATGGAACCGGACATCTTCGAAATGCGCGACGACGGCCTCGCGTACGTCGTCGACGGGATGGAGGAGATCGAAGACGACGATCTCATCGCGGCCGCGAAGGACGCTGCGGACGCCTGCCCCGTCGACGCGATCATCGTCGAGGAGTAACGTTCGCGTCGACTCGTCGTTTTCAGGCGGTCGAACGGCGAGACGACGGTCCGTTCGGACCCCTAACGCCACTGACGACAGTCCACTCGACCCCCCGATCGAGTCACGATTTAGCCGGCGATTGCGATATGAGAGGTCGAGTGAACCGGCGACTGCGATTCGAGAGGTTCAAGTGCGCGCTGATACTTTTCTCGGATATGAAATTCCAGGGTCGTTCGACGCGCAAGCGAACCGGGGGTCGACGTCGTCACGCACGGAACAAGCGCCGCCACGAACTCGGTGAGGAACCGACCGAGACGCAAGTCGGCGAGTCGAAACTCAAGTTCGTCGACGCCCGCGGCGGGACCGAGAAGATCCGCGCCGTCGCGACCGACGTCGCCAGCGTCGCGACCGACGACGGGACCGTCGCCGCCGAGATCGAAAACGTCGTCGAGAACCCCGCCAACCCCAACTACGTCCGGCGGAACATCATCACCAAGGGCGCGGTCGTCGAGACCAGCGAGGGCGAGGCCCGCGTCACTTCCCGACCCGGTCAGGACGGCCAGGTCAACGCCGTTCTGACTGAGTAAGTAACTGCGCCGGTTACGTCGGCTGAGGAACCGCCTTCTGCAGCGCACTTTCGGCGATGTTACTCCCGTAGTCGGCAGTCCGGCTCAGCGAGTCCACGACGAGTCCAAGCCGGTGAGCCCGCTCCGGATCGTCGAACTCTCTGATCAGACTGTCGACCTCCCGGGCTTTTTCGTCGACTTCGGGGATGCGCCCGCGCGCTTCGTTGGCCAGCGAGACGGCCTCGTCGGGCTCGTCGGCCAGGAGTGCGTCCATCGCTGTCTCGGGGACTGAGATGGCGATCTCGCGGAGTTCGTCGAGTGCGTTGGCCTCCTCCTCGGGCACGTCGTCGATGTCGGTGGCGATGTCGGCGATCTTGTTGGCGTGGTCCGCGATGCGTTCGAGTTGGCGTGCGCCGGACTGGTAATCGAAGACCGTCTCCCGTGGAAAGCCCATGTCGTTGGCGGCTGTCGGGTTTCGCAACACGGTCCGGAACACCCGCGAGACCATGTACCACAGACGGTCGACGTCGTCGTCACGTTCCATGACGTCCGCCGCGAGTTCGTCGTCGTTCTCGACCAGTGCAGTCACCGCGTCGGCCGACATCGTCAGCGAGACGAGCCGCATCCGGGTGATGGCGTTGTGGACCGACAGCTCTGAGGAGTCAAGCAGGTCTTGGAGGACGACCCGCTCGCCGGTCTCCTCGATGACCTCGAGGCCGACGAGCCCCTGCGTGGCGTTTCTGATGTGTCGACGCTGTGTCGCGGTGATCCGTGGCGCTTCGAGCCGGATGATATCGAAGCCGCTGACGTACATCGTCATCACGGCCCGCGTCAACTCCGTCTCCTCTGTCAGCCCGCTCACGTCGAGGTTCCCTTCGGCCCGCTCGCGGTCGTCCTGGGGCGAGAGCAACAGCATGTCCTCTTCGGAGTGGAATTCGACGACGCTGCCCGCGCTGACCTCGTTTTCAGTCGCCCACTCTTTCGGTAACGAGACCGTATACGTCGAACCACCGGTGACCTGGACCTTGCGGGTCTCCATACCCGAACTCGTCCGGTGAGCAATATAAATCTGTCTCCATCTATATATCTAAATGCGTTTTCCATTCTATTACTGATTATTGTTCTGAGGAGACAATCCTGGCTACTCGTGACTTCGCTCGGTCGAGATATGTCCTTTCCGAGCGGGCGTCTCGTTGCGGATAGCTCGAAAAATATGGCGTTTTGTACGCTCTACTTCGAAATTGCTCGTAACACGAATGGGGGCTCGTGCGAGTAAACGTCCGGCGGCCCTGTCTATATACTTCTATATATCTATAATAGTCGAACGTAGCGATAATAGTAGGCTACTTACTTACCCTCTCAAAATCTACACCCCAATGAGGAAAAGCTCCGTCGACCGTCGGGCGTTCCTCGCTGGCACAGCGGGGGTTGCAACGGCAGCGCTCTCGGGTTGTATCACGACCAGTGCACAACCGCCGGATGTCGCCGGCGACTGTGAGGGCGGTGGGGGCGGCGGCCCGACGCTACGGGCCGGCGGCTCCTCGACGTTGTTCCCGATCGTCCAGCGGGCGGCCTCCTTCTGGATGTCGAACTACCCACCGACGGACCGCGAGTACTGGGGTCCGGACCAGTACGACATCGAGACCGACCAGCGACTCGCCGACTACTGGGCTGGCAAGTACGGCTTCGAACCGACCGACAGTTCGTCGCCGCCGTTTCAGGTGACCGTCGGGCTGAGTCACTCCGGGACGGGCCTGGAGAAGCTCATGAACGGTCAGGTGGACATCGGCAACGCCAGCGCGTCGGTCGCGGCGGAGTTCCCGGAGATGAGCGAGGACGAACTCGACTCGTTCGTCAACCACGTTGTCGGCGTCGACGCCCAGCCACTCGTGGTCAGCCCCGAAGTCTACGACGCCGGCGTCACGCAACTGACTGCCGAGCAGGTCCGGGCGATCTACCGGGGCGAGATCACCGACTGGAGCGAGATTTCGACCTACGACGGCCCCGAGCGCTCGATCCAGGCCGTCGGGCGCGCCGAGGGGTCGGGTACCGACACGGCCTTCCGGGTGAACATGCTCGGGAGCGGCGACGCCAGTATGGACGGCGTCGACGTCCGGCGCGGCCAGAACCAGCAAGTGAAGAACACCGTCGCCAACTCCAACAACGCGATCGGGTACATGGCGCTGGCCTTCGTCGACGAGGAGGCCGCGCCGGCGATCGCCCTGGAGTTCGACGGGACGGTTTATCAGCCGGGCGAGAACCTGGCCGAGAAGTCCTATCCCCTCTCGCGGGACCTCCACTGTTACACCTGGGAGGGGACCTCGAACATGGAGGCGGCGCTGTTACACATGATCATCAGTGACTTCGGCCAGCAGAACTTCGTCAGCAACGCCGGGTATGCGACGCTGACCGACGAGCGACGGGCCGAGGAACTCGAGAAACTCCCCGACCCGCAAACATGAGCGTCAGCGCACGCGCGGCCGCGCTCGACCCCGAGACGACTGCCATCGCAGGCGTCGTCGGCGGGCTCGCGGCCCTGACGGTACTTGCCTTCGTGACCGGCGTCGTGAATCCGGCCTACGCCGCCGGCCTGTTCGGACTCGCGGCGCTCGTGGGCGTTCTCACCCGCCAGGGTCCGACGATGAAGGTATTGCTCGGGCTGGCGGCGCTATCGACGGTGTTGATTCTCGGGCTGATCATGGTCTATCTGTTCGTGAAGGCCTGGCCCGTCCTCGAGAAGATGGGGCCTGACCTGCTGATCAAGACTGACGAACCGCTCTGGGATACGAGCGATCACATCTACTCGCTGACACCGATGATCTGGGGGACTGTGGTGACGACGGGCATCGCCGTCGCGGTCGCCGCCCCGCTCGGGCTTGCCGGCGCGGTGTTCATCAGCGAGATTGCGCCCGGCTGGGCCCGCGAGATCATCAAGCCCGCCGTGGAAGTCCTGGCCGGCATTCCCTCTATCGTCTACGGGTTCATCGGGTTCATGATTCTCAACCCGTTCATGATGTACGAGTTGAGCGTGCCCCAGAACGGGACCCTGCTGATCGCCGGGCTCGTCATCGGTGTGATGGCGCTGCCGACGGTGGTCTCAGTCGCCGAGGACGCCCTGGCGGCGGTCCCCGAAGAGATGAAAAGCGGGTCGCTGGCGCTTGGCTCGACCGACTGGCAGACGACGACCAACGTGACGATCCCGGCGGCGCTGTCGGGCATCTCGGCGGCCGTCCTGCTCGGGGTCGGCCGGGCCGTCGGCGAGACCATGGCCGCGGTGATCATCCTCGCCAACGTCACGGAGTTCCCCACGCCCGGGTTCAACATCTTCGACAGTACGGTGTCGCTGACGAGCCTCATCGCTAGCCAGTACGGCAATGCCAGCGGCAAACACCTCTCGGCGCTGTTCGCCGCGGGCGTCGTGCTGTTCGTGACGGTCATGGTGCTTTCGGTCGGTTCGCAACTCATCGAGCGACACATGGAGCGGAAACTGGGGGGTGACCAATGAGTACCGACACGATGACCGGGACGCTCGTCCGTTCGGAGTCGACGACGATCGAGCGCCTCGGGGCGGTACTGACGGTGCTGGCCGCCCTGACGATCGCCCTCTCGATCCTCGGGTTATTCGCCGTGCTCCCGGTCTCGACGACGGTCGCCGGCGTCGCGGTGTCGACGCTGCTTGGCGTCGGCCTGCTCGCGGTCGGTCTGGGTGTGGTGGCGGCCGGGATCGGCTCACAGACTGGCCTGCTCGACGCCGATCCCAATCGCCACGGCAGTCCGACCGACGGCGTCCTCGTGGGGGTCGTCTGGCTGGTGACCGTCGGCCTGATCGCCGCCCACACCGTCGGCACGGCTTTGTGGCCAATTCTCGCGCTCGTCGGCGGCCTCCTGGCCGCGGCCGGCGCGACCGTCCTCCGGGAGGACGTCGGCGTCCCCGTGGTCGGCGGCGGGTTCGTCGCCTTTGCCGGTGGCGCCCTTGCGACGGGCACCATCGGTCCCGGCTGGACGTTCGCCCCGTCGGGCTTTTCGGTGACGCTGACCGGGACCGTCGGCGTGCCACTGATCGCCTTCGGCGGCGGCCTTCTGGGCGTCTGGACGGCCGCCCGCGTCGCGGGTGGATTCGGGTCCCGCGGCCGCCAGAACGGGGCCTACGCGTTGATCGGGGCCAACGCCCTCGGCATGCTCTCGCTTTTGGCCGCGCTCGTGGGATTCATCGTCTCGAAGGGTTTCGGGCCGGCGACCGACGGGATACGGTACGGGATCTTCTGGCAGCCACAGTTCTGGTTCGAAGCGCCGATCATCGATGAGTACGTAATCCTCCACGGCCCGGAGCTGTGGTTCCACTGGCCGTTCGTGATGAACGGCTACACGCAACTGTCCGAGGCGATCAACGGCGTGTTCCCGGCTCTGGTCGGTACTGTCTGGCTGGTGGTCGGGACGATCGTCTTCGCGGTGCCGCTGGGCGTCGGCGCAGCAGTCTTCCTGACTGAGTATGCCGGCCAGAGTCGTCTCACCGGACTGATCGACGTCGCCACGAACGGCCTCTGGAGTACGCCGAGCATCGTCTTTGGCCTGTTCGGCCTGGCCTTCCTGGTCCCGCGACTCGGTGGCCAGCCCTCGCTTCTGGCCGGGCAGTTGGTGCTCGCCTTCATGCTGCTGCCGGTCGTGGTTATCACGACCCGGGAGGCGTTGCTCGCGGTCCCCGACGAGTATCGCGACGCGAGCGCGGCGCTGGGCGTCAGCAAGTGGGAGACGATCCGGAGTGTCGTCGTCCCCGCGGCGATGCCGGGGATCATCACCGGCGTCATCCTCGGCGTCGGCCGCATCGCCGGCGAGACCGCACCCATCCTGCTGGTGCTGGGCGGCCAACCGTTCCCCAGGTCGGCCCCCGACGTCTTCTCGCTGACCGGGTCGTTCCCGTTCGTCGAACTCAGTCTCGTCCAGCGGGCCAGCGCCCTGCCCTATCAACTGTACGCTGTCATCTCCGGCGGCGTCGGTGACGACGCCGGCTTCGCGTGGGGGACCGCTTTTATCCTGCTGTTGGTCGTACTCAGCTTCTACGCGATCGGGATCGCCTCGCGGGCGTTCTTCAGGAGGAAACTGAACCAATGAGTCACACAGCCGAATCCGAAGCCACGTTCGAAGCAGACGCAGCGGACGACAGACAGACGACTACCGGAGAGACCGACGAGGAGGTCCGAGCGGAGTGGATCAGCTACGACTTCGACGGCGATGCGAAACTGTCCGTCGAGGACCTGAACGTCTACTACGGCGAGGAGCGGGCGATCAGAGACGTCTCGATGGACATCCCTGAGAACAGCGTCACGGCGCTGATCGGTCCTTCGGGCTGTGGGAAGTCGACGTTCCTCCGGTCGCTCAACCGGATGAACGACCGTATTTCGAGCGCCCGGGTCGAGGGCTCGGTCGAACTCGACGGCCAGGAGATCTACCAGGAGGCGACCAACCTCGTCGAACTCCGCAAGCGCGTTGGGATGGTCTTTCAGGCACCGAATCCCTTCCCGAAGTCCATCCGGGACAACATCGCCTACGGGCCGCGCAAGCACGGTGACGTCCGCCGTGGGCTGGTCGCCCGCCTGCTCGGCCGCGACGAGAAAGACGCGGAAGACGAACTCGTCGAACGGTCGCTGCGCCAGGCGGCGCTGTGGGACGAAGTCGAGGACCGACTCGACGACAACGCGCTGGGACTCTCGGGCGGCCAACAGCAGCGCCTCTGCATCGCCCGCTGTCTCGCGGTCGATCCGGAAGTCATCCTGATGGACGAACCGGCGAGCGCACTCGATCCGATCGCGACCGCGAAGATCGAGGACCTCATCGAGGAGTTGTCCGAGGAGTACACCGTCGTCGTGGTCACCCACAACATGCAACAGGCGGCCCGCATCTCCGATCAGACGGCCGTTTTCCTCACCGGCGGCGAACTCGTCGAATACGACGACACCGACAAGATCTTCGAGAACCCCGAGAGTCAGCGCGTCGAGGACTACATCACCGGCAAGTTCGGATGACAAACGATTCCGTCGGATCCCGCGATTTGCCGCGAATCGTGCAAACATGACCAACATATATACGACTAACTCACCCAGGACAAAGCATGCCACGTGAAGGATATCAAGAGAAACTCGACGAACTCCAGGAGGACGTCCTCTACATGAGCGAGGTCGTCCTCGACCGCCTCCAGACGGGACTGGACGCCCTAGAGAAGAAAGACGACGACCTCGCCGAGGAGGTCATCCACGGCGACGACGAGATCAATCAGCTCTATCTCGATCTCGAACGCGAGTGTGTCAACTTACTCGCCCTCCAGCAGCCGGTCGCCGGCGACCTCCGCTTCATCGCCGCGAGCTTCAAAATCATCACTGACCTCGAGCGAGTCGCCGACCTCGCGGTCAACCTCGGCGAGTACGCCCTTGAGGCCGAACAGGACCTCGCACCGGACGTCGACGTCCAGGCGATTGGCGAGGCGGTCGTCGAGATGAACGAACAGGCCATGGACGCCTACACCGACGAGGACACCGACCTCTGCTACGCGATCGGCGACCGCGACGACGAGATCGACATGATGTGTCAGGACGCCTCCGACACCGTCATGCGCAACCTCATCGAACGCGAGATCGACGACGAGACGACCGAGGCGGAGATCGAATCGCTCATGCGTGACGTCTCGCGACTCCTGCTGACGATCCGTGACCTCGAACGCGTCGGCGACCACGCTGTCAACATCGCCGCCCGGACGCTGTACATGGTCGACAACGACGACGCCCTGATCTACTGAAGACGACCTTTTTACTGCGGGGGGTCGCCTGGGGCGACCAGCGTGGCGGCTTCGCCGCCACGTCATACGGTTGCGGGGCCGCCGGCCCCGCAACCCGCCCCCCCTTGCAAAAAGCTCGACCAAAAACATCCGCGAGTCGCGCTCTTCGAGCGCGCTCGCGGTGAAACGGCGGCCGCGCGGCGGTTCCACCGCCTCGGCATCGCGGCGCTTCACGCCGCGCGGCCGCCGTACCACTCGCCAGGACCGCGACAGTTCTGTGAGGCCACGCTATCATTCCGTTCGCCGTCAGGTTGAACCGTGAGGCGGGGCTACCGTTGCCCAACCGTGTCGGGGGAGCGACTCGGCCTGACCGAGAGCGTTTCGATGGCACTGGGTGGGATGATCGGCGGCGGGATCTACGCCGTCCTGGGCGTGGTCGCGGGGATCACTGGTCCCGCCATCTGGCTCGCGTTCGTCGCCGCCGGGGTCGTCGCGCTGTCTTCGGGCTACGCCTACAACGCGCTCAACCGCATCGACGACGAGAACCAGGGCGGGTCGGTGTCGTTCGTGCAGTCCTTCGTCGGGAATGCGACACTCGCGGGCATGGTCGGCTGGACGCTGCTCGTGGGCTACATCGGCTCGATGGCGATGTACGCCTTCGCCTTCGGGGAGTTCGCCGTGGCCTTTGGCGTCGTCCCCGATTCGATCGCCGGGATCGGTGCCCGGCCGCTGCTCTCGGTGCTCGCGGTGGCGGGGTTCGTCGGGTTGAACCTCCTGGGTGCGAAGACCACGGGGACTGCCGAGAACGTCCTCGTCGCCGCGAAGGTAACGATCCTCGTCGCGTTCGGTGGTCTCGGCCTGGTCTACGCGTTCGGGTTCTCCCCGGAGATGTCTCTGACGCTTGGGTTCGACCGGATCGCCGGGTTCGGCCCGATCATGGCCGCCGCGATCTCGTTCGTGGCCTTCGAGGGCTGGCAGTTGCTGTTCTACGATCAAGAGAGCATCGCAGACCCCGTAGAGACGATCCGAACGGCGGTGTACATCTCGATCCCGGTCGTCGTTGTCATCTACGTGCTGGTCGGCGTCGTGACCGTCAATCTCGCCCCCGAAGCGATTACGCATCACCCCCACGTCGCGCTGAAAGACGCGGCCGAGCAGATGATGCGTCCCTATGGACTGGCGGCTCTCGGCGGGATCGTGCTCACGCTGTCGGCGTTGTTCTCGACAGGTAGCGCGATCAACGCGACGCTGTTCTCGACGGCTCACTTCGCGAAAGGAATGCTGCAGAACGACCTGCTGCCCGACGCGATCGGCCGCGGTGATGCCGACGGCATTCCCGAGCGAACAGTGCTGGTCGTCGGGGCGATCACGGCAGCGTTCGCCGTCGTCGGGACACTCGGTGCGATCACTTCTTTCGCCTCGCTGTCCTTCATCGTCGTCTTCGGGGCGATGAGCTACCTCGCATTCCGCGAGCGTGACCGAGAAGGGGTCCACCCAATACCACCGCTTGTCGGCCTGTTGGGGGCCGCCGGATTCCTGCCGCTGATGCTGATCCACCTCTACCGGAGCGAGCCACAGACCTTCACGATGGTGGTCGTGCTCGCGGTCACAGTCGTCGCCGTGGAGCTACTGTACTTCGAGCACGAGGAATTCGAACGCGAGATCGACGCCGTCGAGGAGGTGGCGCTGGGCAAGGGCGAGTCGCTGCCGCCGGAACCGGAGTAGTGGCTGGGCCGCCACGGACGACCTCAGACCTCCTCGATCCCCGAGAGTCCCGTGTCCGTGATCTGAAAGCGTGCGGTGTCACCGGTCGCCTTCGCGTGGTGTTTCTCCAGCGTGGCGCGACGCTTGCCGCCGCGGAAGCGATCGAGCCGGAGGACGACCGACGACCAGTGGTTGAGGGTGTGTCCTCCGAGGGGCCGCGCCCGATCGCCGTCGGGATCGCTGAACACCTGGTTGGTGAACGCGACGGCGAGGTCGTGCTTGCGGGCGAGGCTGAGGAGGTGCGTGATCTGTCGGGCGACCGCCCGCAACGCCTCGCCGTCTTCCTGTTCGGTGCGTTCCAGCCGATAGAATCCGGTCGCGCTGTCGAGGACGATCAGGTCGACCTGGCTTCCGAACTCCTCGGCGTCCCGGACCGCTTCCTGCTGTTCCGCGAAGGTATGGGCCTCGGTGAGGATGATTCGCGAGGCGAGATCCGCGACCGTCCCGCGGGCGTCGGCGAGTTGCTCCATGCGGTCGATCGAGACGCCCTCGGTGTCGAGGTAGAGCGCCGACTCTCCCGCCGCGGCCGTTTCGACGGCCGCCCCCAGCGCCAGATTCGTCTTGCCGGCAGCCGGCGGGCCGTAGATCTGCGTGACGGCACCGCGTTCGAGTCCGCCGCCGAGCAGGTCGTCGACGGCGTCACAGCCGGTCGAGATTGGCTCGCTCACTGGGCAGTGATACTGGCGGTCCGTGCAAAAACCCCGCGGATCGACCGTCCTGGATATGGCCAATGATTCACTCGAGCCCGAGACTGAGCTTCAACGCGTCGTCGACGTTCGCCATTGTCTTCCCGTTCAACCGTCCGAGCACCGAATGGATCCGCTTCTCGATCGAAACGACGCGGATCTGATCGAGCCGGATCGAGGAATCCTTCTCGAAAGGGGAGTCTTTCGCCTCGACGAGTACTTCAAACGGATATCCCCGATACGTTCCAGTCGCCGGTGCGATGATGGTCGTGCTCGAATTCGCGTTCCCAACGTCGTTCTGGACGACGACGGCGGGTCGGGTTTTGTTCATCTCGTGGCCCTCGGCGGGATCGAGTCTGACGATCACGACGTCGCCACGTCGAACCTCCGGAGGACCACTCATTCATCGAGATCCTGCCAGGCCTCTTTCGACGCCTCGTCCCACTCTTCAGCGAGTGCAGCTGCTCCTTCGGACGCCTCGCGGTACGCGGCCGCCAGTTCGTCGTCGTCAGGACCGTCGGATTCGACATCGACGACCGCGACGGTCACCCGCTTGTTCGCGTACTCGGTTCCGAGGTAGATCCGCCCCCGGTCGTCCGTCTCGTTGGTCTGGAGTTCGTCGGCGTCCACGTTCATATGCCCACTATTACCCACGACAGTATGAATCTTCCCGTGTCAGCGCTGGCTCCGACGTCACCGAGCGTCCCAAGTACGTCGGCCGCATTGGTTCACCGTGATCGTCGTCGCAACCACGGACTTCGAACTCTATCACGGCGTGGTCACGGAGCTGCGCGACCGCGGCGTGACGTTCACCACGATCGAACCCGACGAGGATCTCCCCGACCGGACCGAGGCGGTCGTCGTCGGCCCCGACGACGCGGTCGCGGTGCCCGAGGACGTCGCAGTCATCGAGGCCGATCCCGCCGAACCCCGACGGGCCGTCGAGGATCTCCTGGCGATCATGCGTGGCGAAGGCGGTCGGATCGTCGTCGGGGTCGATCCGGGCGAGAAGCCGGGGATCGCCGTGCTCGCTGGCGACGTCGTGATCGCCGCGTTTCAGGTCCCGGCCGATCGGGTGGGTGAGGTCGTCCGCCGGGAAGTCGAAGACGCCGCGGATCCGCTCGTGCGGATCGGTGACGGCGCTCGCCTCGTCGGGTCGCGGATCGTCGACGACCTCGCTGACGTCCCCGTCGAGGTGGTCGACGAGACCGGGACGACGCCCTATCTCGGCACGGGAGCGCGAGGGATGGGTGACGTGCTTGCGGCGGTCAACATCGCCCGAATCGAGGGCGAGCGTGTGGATTCGATTGCCGTCGAGCCGACCGCCGGAGAACTGACACGTATCAAGGAGCGCTCGCGGGAGGCCGGGGAGGACAATTGGGCCATCGACGAACGGCTGGCTCGCCGGGTCGCTGCCGGCGAGTTGACGATCGAAGAGGCGCTCGCCGAACACCGCACCGACGGGGAGTGATCGTCTCGGGAGCTAGCTGTCGAACGCGCGCTCGGCCCGGGCCATGATCTCCCTGACTGGTCGATCCGTCTCACGGGCGACAGCCAGTGCGTCCTCGTACTCAGCGCTCGCGTCGAGCCACGCCCCCTCGCGATCGCTGGCGACCTTGACGTCGATCGCGTAGGTCCCGCCGTCGATCTCGACGTCGACGGTCTGTCTCTCGCGCTCGGCGACCCAGCGGTGGCCGGCCCCGTGCTCACGAACTCCGAGCGTCCCGGTCTCCTCGGCAAGTCGCCGCGCCACGCGGTCGGCGTCTTCGGGCTTGACGACCACCTTGATCAGGTGGCCCGGCCGGGACTTCTTCATCGTCGCCGGAAGGATCGAGACGTCGCGAGCTCCCGCCTCGGTCAGCGTCTCCTGGAGCGCGCCGAGCATCTCCGGGCTCACGTCGTCGACGTTCGTCTCCAACACGGTGATCGACTCCCGACGGAGGTCGCCCGCCGTCTCGCCGAGAAGCACCCGGAGGGCGTTCGCCCGGTCGCCGGTGTCGTGATCGCCCGCGCCGTAGCCCACCGCCGTCACGTCCATGGCGGGGAGCGTCTCGACGCCCTCGGCGATCTCCGCGAGGATCGCCGCGCCGGTCGGCGTCAGGAGTTCCCGCTCGACGGGGCCACCCTGGATCGCGTAGTCGGCGTCGGCGGCGATCTCGACGACCGCCGGGGCGGGAACGGTCGTCGTTCCGTGAGCCATCCGAACTTCGCCATCGCCCGTCGACAGCGGCGTGGTGACGATCTCGTCTGGATCGAGGTCAGCAAGCAACAGACTCGCGCCGACGACGTCCGCGATGGCGTCGTCGGCCCCGACCTCGTGGAAGTGCGTCGCGTCGAGGTCGGTACCGTGGACGGCCGATTCGGCTTCGCCCAGGCGTTCGAAGATGGCAAGTGCACGGTCTTCGACTGCATCCGGTAGCTCCATTCCTTCGACGACGGCGAGGACTTCCTCGTAGGTTCGCGTCGGGCCGTGTCCCTCGGTGGTGGGTTCGTGTTCGTGGGTGGCGTGATCGCTCTGGCCGTGGTCATGGCCGTGTTCGTCCTCATGCTCGTGACCGTGGCCCTGAACACCAGCATCAGCCGAATAGCGAACGTCGACACTCGCCGCGTCGATACTCCCGGTCGTGGTTCGCTCGACGACGTACTCGACCCCGAGGGCGTCCTCGACGGGCGCGAGCACGCCCGGGTCCGCACCGGCGTCGAGCAGCGCTCCCAGGATCATGTCGCCGCTGGCACCCATTCGGCCGTCGAACGCGAGCGTGTGCATGCCTGGGCGGAGGCGACGCGCGACAAAAAGCGCTGGTGTATCCGGCCGGCCATCCCCCACCCGCCGGTACTGACTTGTCCCCGCCGGCCCCAGCGCCACCAATGGACGTCGTCGTCTTCGGCGCGGGTAGTCTCGGGAGTCTTGTCGGCGGGCTACTCGCCCGTGAACACGCCGTCACGCTCGTCGGCCGCGAGGACCACGTCCGGGACGTACAGGAAGACGGGCTTCGGATTACTGGCGAGATCGATGACGTGGTCCGTCCCCAGGCCTCGACGAGCGTTCCCGAGGCTGCCGACCTGGCGATCGTGACCGTCAAGGCATACGACACACCTGCCGCTGTCGCGGCGCTCTCTGCGTGTGACTGCGACGCAGTCCTCTCGCTGCAGAACGGGATGGGCAACGAGGAACGGTTGGCTTCCTTAAGTGCGACGGTGCTCGCGGGTACGGCGACGTACGGCGCGATACAGCACGAACCGGGGAGCGTCCGATGTACCGGCCTCGGCGAGGTCGTTCTGGGTCCGCCAGACGGTGGGCGGAATGGGCAGGCGGATCGGGTCGGCGACGCCTTCCGCGCGGCGGGGATCGAGACGACCGTCGCCACGGATATGCCGCGGCGGCTCTGGGAGAAACTCGCCGTCAACGCCGGGATCAACGCGACGACTGCGCTCTCCCGCGTGCGTAATGGCGCACTGGCGGACGGCCCACTCGCAGCCGTCGCCCGTCGGGCCGCCCGCGAGACCGCACAGGTTGGGAGGGATCGCGACGTCGACCTGCCGGACGAGGAGGCGATCGCCGCGATGGACGCTGTCGTCGACGCGACCGCTGATAACGAGTCATCGATGTATCGGGACGTCCAGGCCGGAGGCCGGACGGAGATCGACGCGATCAACGGCTACGTGGCCGAAAGCGACGTCGACACGCCGGTCAACGACACGCTGGCGGCGCTACTGCGCGGCTGGGAACGGGAGAGAGAACTACGGGACTAGAAGGGGGCGCTCGGGCCTTCGTCGTCGCTGTCCAGACTGCCGCCGCGGGAGTCGCCGGGGCTGGACGGCTCCTCCATTCCGCCCATACCGCCGCCGCCCATGCCGGTGTTGGCGTGGACGGTGTTGATCTCGGGGATCTCCTTGGTCATGCGGGACTTGATCGCCTGGACCGTCATCGGCGAGATGCCACACCCGCTGCAGGCCCCGCCGAGCATGATCGTCACTTCCCCGGCCTCCTCGTCGAGCTCCTGGACGGCCGCGCTTCCCCCGTGCATCTGGATCTGGGGGAAGTTGCGCCGCAGGAAGTTGACGACGCGCTGTTCGAGATCGGACGACCCTTCCTGTGACTCTGTACTCATTGTGCCTCAACGTTGCCTATCTGTGGCTTTAGGCCTTTGGACTGTGACAATTACCGGCTCTCCTCGAAGTCGAAGACGGAGCGCAACTGGGCGGCGAGTTCGTCGGTGTACTCCTCGAGGACGGTTTCGAGACGGTCGGCGTCGACGTCGGGGAGTCGGTCGGTGGCATCGTCCGGCAGTTCGATCCGAAAACGGCCGTCGTACTCTTGCGGGCCTTGCCCGCTCGAGTCGTCCGCGGAGCGCTGCTCCGCGCTCTCCTCATAAAACGGCTCGCTCTCGGCGAGGATCCGCTGGTCGATCCCGTGAATCAGATCGGAGTCGTGACGCTCGGACATCGCCTCGAAGGCCTGACGGTAGGCCTGCTGGAGTTCCGTGAAGTAATGTTCGTACTTGTCGGTGAAGCGGTCCGGGTCGAAGTCGGTCATGCCTGACGTTTCTCGGAACGGGGCAAAAACCCGGCGTCGCCGGCAGTCTACTCGCGATGGCGTTCGTCGTCGGCAGCGATCGGGATTGTGGCCCGGTTGTCGGGGAACGCGAGAACGTACATCGCGATTCCGAGGATACCCGCAAAGACGATCCCCGCGACCGCGATCAGACCGTCCGAGGTGGTGACGACGTCACTCACGGCGAGCGTTCCGTCCATCACGAGGACGAGTACTAGCACGAGCAGCGTCGTCATCACGCCGAAGGCGAACCCTGCGCCGAGTAAGAGTCGGTCGTCGTCCGTGATCGCGGGTGTGGTGTCTTCTGCCATCAGTCCGTCCGGTACTCCGGCCGTCCGTTTATAACCCCAGGCCGGTCCGGCTGTCAGGGCATGGAATCACAACGGCGGTGCAGGGAACGGCGATGTCTGCAGCTCTTCGGGACGCATCACCCGTTCCGAACCATACTAGTGTTATTTGTTTTCATGGAACAAACCCATAGCTGAAGCGCTATGACTATCAGCAAACTAATGATCGAGGGCGTAGAAACCGCGGGCCCGGATGCGACCGTGGAGGCGCTCGCACTCCGACTTGTGGACGCGGGGGTCGGGAGTATCATCATCGAGGAGGAGATGAAACCCGTCGGCATCGTCACCGATCGTGACCTGGCGACCCGGATCGACGCCCGGGATCGGCCCGCTTCAGAGGTGACAGCCGCCGAGGTGATGACCGAAGAGCCAGTCGTCGTGTCCAGGGATGCTGGCGTCTTCGACGTGATCCAGACCATGCGCGATCACTCGATCCGACGGCTTCCCGTCGTCGACGACGGTACGCTGGTCGGCATCATCACGCTGGACGATCTGATCCAACTGCTGGTGACGGAGCTATCAGATCTCGTGGACGTGATCGAAGCCGAGTCCCCGGCCTACTGACACCGCAGGTCGGCTCCTCCGTGGCCGACCCGTTCTCGAACCGACCGACGTGGACGACTTGATCCCTCAGTAGAACTCCCGGACCAGCCGATCGGCGCGCTCGGGTGCGCCGTCGGGGATATCCGCCATGTTCTGGTCGATCCCCTCGCGCTCGCTGAAGGGTACACTGTCCTCGTTCTGATAGAGGATCCCGATGTGTTCGGTTCCCGGGTCCATGATGCGGTCCTTGGCCGCCTCGTAGTTGCCGGGGTCGTGATCGGTTTCGTCCAGATTGACGATCGCGTCCCGGAAGTAGTCGTAGGTGTCGACGTCGTTGAACGTCACACAGGGCGAGTAGACGTTGACGAACCCGAAGCCGTCGTGTTCGATCGCCTGCCTGACCAGCTCGGCGTGGCGTTGTGAGTCCGAGGAGAACGATTGGGCGATGAAGGTGCCGCCGGCAGCCAGCGCCAGCGCCTGTGGATTGACCGGGGGTTCGACGGTCCCCTCCGGCGACGTCGCGGTTTCGAAGCCCTGCCGTGAGGTGGGCGAGGCCTGGCCCTTCGTCAGGCCGTAGATCCGGTTGTCCATCACGACGTACGTGATGTCGATGTTTCGCCGGACGGCGTGGATGAAGTGGCCCACGCCGATGGAGTAGCCGTCGCCGTCGCCGCCGGCGACCATCACTTCCAGGTCAGGGTTGGCGAGCTTCACGCCCGTCCCGACCGGCAGCGCCCGGCCGTGGACGCCGTGGAGGGCGTAGCTGTGCATGTACGTCCCGATCTTGCCCGAACAGCCGATCCCGGCGACGACGAACGTGTTGTCCGGGTCGTTGCCCGTCTCCGCGAGGGCTTTCATCATGCCGTTCATCGTCCCGAAGTCGCCGCAGCCGGGACACCAGGTCGGTTGCTTGTCGGATTTGAAATCCGTGAAGTGCGTGTCAGAACTCATCGTTTCACCTCCTGTGGGGCGCGTTCGCCGGCGATCGCCGCCTTGATCTCGTCGGCGAGTTCGTCGGCCTTGAACCGGACGCCCGTATACTTCGTGACGCGCTGGACGCGGCTCAGCGTGTCGTGCTCGATCAGGTCCGCGAACTGCCCCGTCGCGTTACACTCGACGACGATCACGTCATCCGCGGCCTCGACCTCGTCAGTCAGGTCGGGCCGCGGATAGATGTATGGCACCGAGAGGAACCGGACGTCGATGTCTCTATCGTCGAGCATCCCCAGGGCCTCGCGCATCGCTCCCTCGTTCGAACCCCAGGAGATGACCAGCGTGTCGGCGTCGGGATCACCGAATTCCCGATAGTCGAACCCCTCCCGTTCGCGGGCGGTATCGACCTTCCGCTGGCGCTTTTTCACCTGCTCGACGCGGACGTCCTCCTCCTCGGTCCGCCGGCCGAGTTCGTCGTGTTCGAGACCAGTCGTCATGTGCGCGGCGTCGGGCGTCCCCGGCAGTGCTCGCGGGCTGATTCCGTCCTCGGTTGCGGCGTGGGCCCGGAAGCGTCCCTTCTCGTCGAGCCATTCCTCGACCTCGTCGGGGTCGACGACGTTCCCGCGGTCGATCTCGACGCTGTCCATGTCGAATCGGTCGGGCGAGTAGGTCTGTTCGGTGACAGCCAGTGCGAGGTCTGCAGTCAGGTAGACCGGAATCTGGTACTGCTCGGCGAGGTTGAACGCCTCGACGGTCCGGTCGAAACATTCTCCGATGGTCGTCGGTGCGAGGACGAACCGCGGAATCTCGCCGTGACCGCCATAGAGCATCGCGTTCAGGTCGCCCTGCTCCTGTTTGGTCGGCATCCCCGTCGAGGGGCCCGAGCGCATCACGTTGGCGATTACGAGGGGGGTCTCGCTGGTCGCGACGAGGCCGAAGGTTTCGCTCATCAGGTCGATCCCCGGCCCGGAGGTGCCGGTCATGGCCCTCGCGCCGGCCCGGGCCGCACCGAGTGCCATGTTGATCGCCGATAACTCGTCCTCGGCCTGGACGACCGCGCCGCCGAAGGCCTCGATCCGGCCGGTGAGGTACTCCATGATGTCCGTCGCGGGCGTGATCGGATAGCCCGCGTAGAAGCGACAGCCCGCAGCGATGGCGGCCATGCCGATCGCCTCGTCGCCGTTGAGTAGGACGTAGTCTTCGTCGGTTGTCTCCAGGGTGAACTCGTCGCTGTAGTCGGTCTCCTCGCGGACGAAATCACGGCCCAGGCGGGCGGCCTCGCGGTTGTTGGCGACGATGGCCTCACCCTTCTCGCCGAACCGCTTGACGAGGGCTTCATCGAGGTATTCGACGGGGAACCCGGCGACCTCGCTTGCGGCCCCCAGCGCGACGACGTTACGCATGATCGCCCCGCCGGCCTCCTCGGCGAGGCTGTTGAGGGGGACCTCCAGGCCGATCATGTCCTCGGGGACCTCGACGTCGGCCATCGTGGTCTGCTCGCCGTCGTAGATGATGACGCTGCCCTCCCGGAGTTCGTCGAGGTTTTCGTCGATGGTTCGCTCGGTGAGCGCGATCAGGATGTCGAGGCGATCGACGACGCTCTCGACGCGCTCGACGGCAGTCCGGACTTTATACGCGGTGTATCCGCCCCGGATGCGCGAGGCGAAATCCTTCGACGTGAAGACGTGGCGACCCGCTCGTGAGAG
>ENA-ORDC01000281-ORDC01000281.1-marine-metagenome-genome-assembly--contig:-NODE-281-length-54643-cov-6.092713_pt1 | contig 54643 bp, 51 predicted proteins | sample MGYA00237783_ERZ508515 | MGnify/ENA primary metagenome ERZ508515 (study PRJEB26186, sample SAMN06268792) | marine metagenome | isolation source: Eden Landing Ponds, San Francisco, CA, USA | place...
CCGCCAATCCGGTCCAGTGGTCGGTCTCCCCGAGAAACGTGTGGAGCCCCGACACCACGTCACAGCCAGCAGCCACCGCCGTCTCTATTTCGGACACCCACGCTTTCGGGAGTTGGCCGCCTGCAGGGGCGACACCGATAACCAGTGCCTCGGCTTCGGGGACCGCTTCGAGGGCGTCGACGACCGACTCGACGATGGGGATCGAGGGGGCGTCGGGGTGGTGCAACACGTCAGCGGGCGCTTGGCCGGCGGTTTCCGAATCCACGACAGCCTTCGCCTCGAATATCTCGCTGTGCATCACCACTCCGTTAGACGTTTTCCCGCCCGTGTTCCCGAACTCGGCCTCCGCGAGGACGATGGTCGGGACCGGGGGGTCGAACGACGCTCGTAGGTTCATACCAACAGATACCAATAACCCGGCAAAACCCCACCCCCTTCCATGAGAGGCGAGAACACACGAATCATACGTCACCCCAGTCGGGGTAGGCGTCCTCGGCCAGCTCATCCAGCGGGAACTGCGGCCGGCGGACCTGTGTGAACTCGAACTTCCGAGGGTCCATCGCGACCAGCCCGATGCTGTTGATCTGAATCACCTCGCTCGCCATCGGCTCGTAGTCTGCGCGGTAGTGGTTGGTGCTCTTGACCACCAGCGCGTCGAGCCGTTCAGGTTGGATGCCGGCGTGGCGCCAGATCTCCGCGTCGAGCGGCTGAAGACGGTTCTCGGTGACGATGACGCTGACGCCGTCGTCCGGCGCGCCTGTTCGGTTTGTGTCGCCGTCGTTGGCCCCACAGCGAAGATGGACTGTCCGCCCGAGGTGGTTCTCGCTCCCGGTTCCCATCGGCCCCGTGTTCTCGAACTCCCCGTCAGTGATCGCGGCAACGTAGCCGTCGAGGGTATCGATGGGTTCGCCGTGCATGTCGTCGGTCTTGCCGCCGAGAGTCAGCGTTACCCACTCGCCCACACCCGCATCGACGCAGTCGGCGACGGATTCGGAGTCGCGCATGATGGCGAACCCGGCGTTGGTGAGTCCTTGGTCGAGCAGTTCCCGGAGGACGGTCGTCCCGTCCGCAGCGCCGCCCCCGCCGGGGTTGTCGCCGGCGTCGGCCATGACAACCGGCCCGGTTTCGCTTTCGCCGGTCTCGATCAGCCGTTTGGCCTCCGCAACTGCCTCTGGCGGGTCGGGATAGTCGCCGACGAACGACTCGCGGAGCTCCCAGACTCGGCTGGCGAGGCCACGTGCCACCTCGCGTGCGAGTTCAGGGTCCCCGTCAGTGACCACGGGAATCGAGAACCCCATCGACGGCACGTCCGCTTGGTGGAAGCCGGGAAAGACGTTCACCTTGAGAACCCCTTCTCGTTCCTCCAGTTCCCTCGCTTCGGCCATCAGCTCGGCCATCGGACCCTGGCGGGTGTTCTGCTTGGGCCCCATCGCGAGCACGGGCGGGCGCTCGATAGCCATCTCGGGGTTGATATTGCCGCGGATAGCCCCGAGCAGGAACGTCATTGCCCGACGGCCGGTCTCGCCCATGTCGGTGTGGGGGTACTCCTCGTAGCCCACCACCACGTCCGCGGTCTCGATCAGTTCGTCGGTGTTGTTTCCGTGAAGGTCCAGCGAGACGGCGATGGGCACGTCCGGGCCGACGCGCTCGCGGACGGCGGCGACCAGCGGCCCCTCGCCGTCGTCCATTCCTTCCGGCACCATCGCGCCGTGGAGACAGAGACAGACCCCGTCCAGTTCGTCACCGGCCGCCTCGACGCCGTCGAGGATCGCCTCGGTGTAGAACGCGTAGGCCTCCTCGGCGACGACGCCGCTCGGCGTCGCCGAAGCTGAGACGGCGTACCGCAGGTCGGCGCCCTCGGCCTCGCCCACATCGATGGCGCCGCCCTCGCAGGTGTTGGTACCGCGCATCTTCTCGGGGATCTCGTCGCCGAAATACTCTCGCCGTTCTCGAAACAGGTCCCGACCGGTCGTGCCCTCGACGAACGTGTTCGTCTCGTGGGCGAACCCGGCGAGCAGGACAGTCTCGTCGCTCATGTGGTCGGGTTCGTTCGGCTACAGATAAAGGGGGTACCGAACATGAACTGTGATGCTACCGTCGTTCGAGACGGGTTGCCGGCCGTAGAGTAGGCTCTCGTGTCACAAGCGGTCAAGAACGGAAGAACCGGCGTGGCCGCTTAGCTCTCGTTGCCCAGAATTTTGGCTTCGGCTTTCCGGAGGTGTTCGAGGAACGTCGTCTTCGAGACGCCGACCTGCGTCGCCAGTTCGCTCGCGGAGGCCTCCCGCGGCCACGTGTAGTACTCCTCGGACCGGGCGAGTTCGAACACCTCGCGCTGTCGTTCGGAGAGTTGCTCGACGGGGGAGGCTTGGACCGTGTTGGTACCGGCGGACTTTATTCCCTCGATGGTGATATCGGCGTTCATCTCCTCGCGAATCTCGTCGAGCCGATCCTGGATACGGGCCCGAGGTGCGGTGACGATGACGGTCCAGTATTCGTAGCCGCGCTGGGCGCGTATCTCCTGCTCGGGGAGGAACCCACGAGAGATGAACGCATCGTGGATGCTGTTGTGGGGCTCGTACTCGACGAGCAGTTCCTGTGTCGCGTTGCCGGCCGCCGTGCTTCGGTGGGTCGGCCCGAAATACTCGTTGATGATCTTCAACTCGTCGGTCAGCTCGGAGGCGTCGATGCGGTCGATGAGTTCGTCGACCATGGCGGTGGTGTCGCCGTACGCTGTCGCCCGGCAGGTGACGACGCCGTCGCGTTCGTAGACGCCGTGGGCGACCAGCCCGGCGTCGGTGTCCTCGGTCGCTTGCAGGGTCCAGCAGTTCGGGTGCCAGATACGCAGCGAGACCTGCGTGGTCTGGATCGGGTCCGTGCTGTTCTGTATACCTGTACTACCCATGAGATCGTATAACAAATATTTGGCCCTTGAGCATTCCGGTCCCCCAACGTTCTACCGCCACTCCGAACCGAGCCTTCCTCTCAGGCGGTCGCGCGCTCCCAGAAGTCGAGAACGTTCTCACCGAGCAGCTTCCGACGCTCCTCGGAGTCGTAGCCGCGTGCTTCGAGCCCTTCGGGAATTGCGCTCCAGTCGGCGTAGGACTGCATCGGGCCGTACCCGCGGCCGATGGTGACGCCGTGCTCCTCCCGGAAGCCGAGTGCGCGAAACGTCCGCATGAACCCCTCGTGGAGTTCCTCGGGGATCTCCGGGGTCCACGAACCCCAATCCGTGCCGATTCCGACGCGGTCGATACCGACGTGTTCGACCATGTAGTCGATGTGATCGAACACGAGCGAGAACTCCGCCTCGGCCTCGCCGGGTTCGAGGAAGAAGGGCACCGCGAGCACGCCGACGTAGCCGTCGGCCGCTTTCACCGCAGCGAGTTCCTCGTCGGAAGCGCCACGGTCGTGGTCCGCGAGCGTCTCGCTGAAGGTGTGCGTGTAGGCCACCGGGTCGTCGGACGTTTCGACGGCGTCGAGGGTCGTCTCCTTCCCGCAGTGAGAGCAGTCCACCACCATCCCGAGGTCGTTCATCCGCTCTACGACCTCGACACCGTGGTTCGAGAGCCCCGCATCCACCCGGTCGGTGCAGCCGTGACCGACGAGGTTCTGACTGTTGTAGGTGAGTTGGCCCACCCGGATGCCGGCGTTGTAGAGCCGTTCGACGCCGTCGGGGTCGCCGTCGACGGCGGCGCCGATGTTCTGGGTGTTCATTACCACGCCCACGTCGCCGTCGGCGACGATCCGGCGGGCTTCGGCGGGTGAGGTGGCCTTCCGGAGCCACGGTACAGCGTCGATCCGCCCCAGCCAGCGCGAGAGGTCGTCCCAAACCCCCTCGGCGTAGGTGCCCGAGCGGTCGAACCCCATCATCGTCGGGCTAACGAGATTGACGCCGGCCTCGCGGTAGCGCTCGCGCAGCCTGTCGCGGAAGTCGGCGTCGTCGCGGAGTTGGCGCACCTGTTCTTCCTCCATCGCGTCGTAGGCAGCGCTGGCGTCGGCGCCGGCGTCGAGTTCCTCGTGCATCCGTCGCTCGATACGGTCGGTAACCACGAGTTCGGTGCCGCGAGGGAAGAAGTCGAACGTGGGGTGGGGCATCTCGTCTGGTGGCTGTGCTGGGGTCCGTATGTACTGATAGCCTCACATAGTCGGGGGCAGCAGGAGTTGCCGGCTGAGTTCGAGCCCTATCCGGAGAGCACCATTCGCTGGGGAGAAACTTCGGGTCACCCCCACGATGAGGAGGTCGCGTCTCGAAGCTCCCCGATCAGGACGGCCCCGCTCTGCCTGTGGCCGGACAAGAGGTTGTCGTGATCGAACACCGATCACATGCCCGTTCATCGGACCCCAACTCGGCGCAATGAACCGGTTCTGTTCCCACTACGGTTCCGTGCGTACTGATTGGCACTCGAGCCTCCAGCGGCCACGTACTCCGCGGGACCGGACTCATTCAGCCCTGTACAGCCGGTAGCACTGATAGGGGAGATCCACGCCGTCCCCACCGAGTTCGAATCGAATCGTGGCCGCCGCGCCGCTTGCTTCCACCGTCGTGAACGTCCACACGTCGACGCCGACGTCCTGCGGGGGGAGCGGTACGGGGATGTTGTGTAGTTCACACCGCTGCACCCGTTCATGCTGGGCCGTTGGTACTTGTTGGTGCGTCGGAAGCTCCCGCTATGGCTGATCTGGAAGCGGAGACCCGCGACGACATCGAATCGTTCGTGGCCGAGTGGCTGAGTGAGCATCGCATCCCCGGCGCGTCCGTCTCTGTCGTCGACGCCGACGGAACCCTGTACGCCGAAGGGTTCGGCGCCCGAAACCTCGAGCGGAACGAGGCGGCGACCGAGGACACGCTGTTCGGTATCGGCTCCTGTACCAAGTCCTTCACCGCCCTCGCGGTCATGCAGTTGGTCGAAGCGGGCGACCTCTCGGTAGGCGACCCGGTGAACGACTATATTCCTCACCTCGAAGACGCACCGGGTGAGCCGATCACGGTGCATGAACTGCTCACCCACACCTCCGGGATTCCCGACGACGCTTCCGCGGTCCCGCTGGCGACACGCCCACTCGGTGCCGGCCACATCGAGGTGCCGCTCTCCAGCGACGGCGACTTCCGCCGGCACGTCGAGGGGTCCGTCGGGGCCCGGGTCACCGACCGTGAGACGTTCTTTTACTACAACTCCGGCTACACCATGCTGGGAAAGATCGTCGAGGACGTGACCGGGCGTCCCTACGCTGACTACGTCGCGGACGAGATCCTCCGCCCGCTGGGGATGGAGCGCTCGACGTTCTCGAGAGACGCGTTCGAGGCCGACGGCGACACCATGACGCCCTACATCAAGACCGAGGGTAGCTCGACGGAGGTGGGCTTCCCGTTCGATCCGCTCACCGAGGCCCCCGGCGGCCTGCTGAGTTCGGCCGTCGAAATGGGTGCGTACCTGCGGATGTATCTCAACGGCGGCGGACTCGACGGCGAGACTGTGTTGTCGGCCGAAGGAATCGACCGCATGACGACTCCCGCTATCACCTCCGGCGAGTACTTCGACGGCCGCGATGACCAGTACGCCTACGGCCTCTCCGTCGAGGAGTTCCTCGACGACCGGTTGGTGGGCCACGGCGGCGCTATCGTCGTCTCGAACAGTTGGTTCGGCTATCTGGAGGACGCCGAAGTCGGCGTCGCGGTCTCGTGTACGACGACGCCCGAGACGCTTCCCTCGGAGGTGGGGAAGGCGGTGCTCGCGCTCTTGCAGGGTGAGACGCCCGGCGAGACGGTCCCTCACTACCGACTGGTCGACGCCCTCGATGCCGTTGCCGGGGAGTACAGCAGTTACCGCGATGTCATCACCGCAACGGTCGAACGAGATGGCGGTGGCCTCCAGTTCACGCAGGACTCGGGGCTGGGCGGGCAGGAACTCCAGTTGACCCCGGAGACGCTCGAAGACGACCGACTGATCTGTACGGGCGTCATCGGCAACGGCCAGACCTACGAGGTCCGGTTCGAACTCGACGGCGACGACGTGACCTGTTTCTTCTCCCGGACCCGGTTCGAGAAGGAGTGAACCGGTCCCGCCTCGACGCCGAACCCCACCCCTTCCATGGTAGGCGGTTGATACTTGCGGGGAAGCGGGGTCATCCAGGTATGGCGGAACTCGAGCAATCAACGCAAGACGAACTCGAATCGTTCATCACCGAGTGGCTGAGCGACCACCGGATCCCCGGCGCCGCCGTCTCGGTGGTCGACCCCGAGGGAACGGTATACGCGGAGGGGTTCGGCGCCCGTGACCTCGAATCGAACCAGGCCGCGACCGAGGAGACGCTGTTCGGCATCGGCTCCAGCACGAAGTCGTTCACCGCTGTCGCGGTCATGCAGTTGGTCGAGGCGGGCGAACTCTCGGTTGACGATCCCGTGAGCGACTATATCCCGCACCTCGACGACGTCGAGGGTGAGCCCATCACGATTCACGAACTACTCACCCATACCTCAGGGATGCCCAGCGACGGCATGGCCGGGCCGCTCATCACCCGCCCGCTGGGTGTCGGCCACGTCGAGGTACCGCTCTCCAGCGACGACGACTTCCGCCGTCACATCGAGGGCTCGACCGACCGCCGCGTCACCGATCGCGAGACGTTCTTCTACTACAACTCCGGCTTCACGATGCTCGGCAAGATCGTCGAGGCGGTGACCGGGCGAACGTACGCCGACTACGTCGAGGACGAGATCCTCGGCCCCATCGGGATGGAGCGCTCGACGTTCGACCGCGAGGCGTTCGAGGAGGACGACGACCACATGACGCCCTACGTCAAGGGCGAGGAGGGCTCCCAACAGTCCGACTTCCCGTTCGACCCGCTGATTCAGGCCCCCGGTGGTATGGTGAGTTCGGCTCTCGAGATGGGCGACTACATCAGGATGTACCTCAATGGCGGCGACGCCGACGGCAACGCGGTACTCTCGCCCGACAGCCTCGATCAGATGACCACGTCCGACGGTGTCTTCGGGGAATACCTCGACGGCAGCGAGGTGGGCTACGGCTACGGACTGATGGTCGAGGACCTCCTCGGCGACACGCTCGTCGGGCACGGCGGGTCCATCGCGGTGTCGACCTCCTGGTTCGGCTATCTGGAGGACGCGGAGGTGGGTGTGGCCATCTCCTGTACCACCTCGCCGGAGGCTCACCCGATGACCGTCGGCGCGGCGCTGCTAGCTATCCTGCAGGGCGAGGACCCGGCCGACACGATTCCGCACTACCAGCTGGTGGACGCGCTCGAGTCCGTCACCGGCGAGTACGAGAGCTACCGGGACATCGCCTCCGCGACCGTCGAGCGCGACGGCGGCACGCTCAAGTTCACCCAAGAGGCCGGCACTGACGGACAAGAACTCCACTTGGTCCCGGAGACGCTGGAAGACGACTTGGTGGTCTGTTCCGCCTATCTCTCCATGGGGATGCGCCACCCCGTGCGGTTCGAGCTCGACGGCGACGACGTGACCTGCTTCTTCGAGCGCTCACGCTTCAGGAAGGAGTAACCTCCTCCGCCGGCAGCCCGACGGACTTCTCACCCACCAGTTTCCCCGGCCAGCGTTCCGCCCGTCACACGCTGGTCGTCCCGGACGTTCACGAGCACCGCAACCCACGCCGAAACGATCGAGACGACCTGAGCAAACGCAACAAGCGGAGCACTCACTGCTCGCTATCCGGACGGAACGACCTCTGGTTCTCCATCCTCGCCGCGCGATGTGACTCGGGCCATCAGGTCTCCCGCCTGTGCTCGGGACGGTCTTCTGCAGCCGATCCGTCGTCGACGGCATCGTAGAGGTGGCAGGCGGTCCGACGTGTCTCCGTCGCACCGTCTCGCGTTCGGTCTGCGAGCGCAGGGTTCACCTCCGCACACACGTCCATCTCGTCGGGACAGCGGGTGCGGAACCGACAGCCGGAGGGCGGATCGATGGGCGAGGGCGTCTCGCCCCGAATCCCTCCGCCGCGTTCGAACTCGCCCGGTTCAGGAAGCGTGATCGAGTCGAACAGCGCCCGCGTGTAGGGGTGGTGTGGGTCGTCGAACAGTTCGGCCGTCGACGCCCGCTCGACGATCTCCCCGAGATACATCACCGAGACCGAATCGCAGACGTGCCGCACGACGTTGAGGTCGTGGGTGATAAACAGGAGCGTCAGGTCGTACTCCTGTTTCAAGTCCTCGATGAGTTCGAGGATCTTGGCCTGCACGCTCACGTCGAGCGCGGAGACCGGTTCATCCAGCACAATGAACTCCGGATCGACCGACAGCGCCCGCGCGATGGCGATCCGCTGCTGTTGCCCCCCTGAGAACTCGTGTGGGTAGCGATCTGCGTGTTCAGGTCGGAGCCCCACGTCAACCAGGTACTGTTCGGCGAGGTCCTGGGCGTCCTGCCCCGAGGCCACGCCGTGGAACGTGATCGCCTTCCGCAGGATCTTCCCCACCGTGTGTTTGGGGTTGAGGCTACTCTGGGGGTTCTGGAACACCATCTGCATCTCGCTGCGGAACGGCCGGAGGTCGTCGCCGCGTAGTCCCGTGATCTCGGTGCCGTCGAACGTGACGGTGCCGTCGGTTGGCTCGTGGATGCGGAGCAGGAGGTTTCCGAGCGTACTCTTCCCGCAGCCCGATTCGCCGACCAGTCCCATGGTCTCGCCGCGCTCGATGTCCAGGTCGACACCGTCGACAGCGTGCACCACGTCGTCGGAGAACACCCGCGAGAGCAGCCCCGAACCGGTCGAGAACTCCTTGCGCAGCCCGCGGGCTTCGAGGAGGCTCATCGATGGCCCTCCTCGGCGAGGTAGCAGGCGACCTCGGTTTCACCCACCTCGTAGCGCGGTGGATGGGCCTCCTCACAGCGGTCGTGAGCTTCCGGACAGCGGTTCGCGAACCGACAGCCGCTGGGCCGGTTCAGCGGGTCGGGGACGTCCCCCTCCATCACGTAGAGGTCATCGTTCGGCTGGTCGTAGCGCGGGATCGAGTCGAGTAACGCCTGCGTGTAGGGGCTCTGAGGGTCCGACAGCACGCTCTCTGTGGGCCCGGTCTCCATCACCTTCCCGGCGTACATCACGACCACGCGGTCACAGAGCTTCGAGACGATGGAGAGGTCGTGAGTGATCCAGAGGACGGCGGTGTCCATCTCCTCGACCAAGTCCTGGAACAGTTCGAGGATCTGGCGCTCGATACTCACGTCCAGTCCGGTCGTCGGCTCGTCAGCGAGAACGAGTTTCGGGTCACAGAGCAGCGCCATCCCGATCATCGCGCGCTGAATCATCCCGCCGGAGAACTCGTGGGGGTAGTCGGTGTAGCGCTCCTCGGGATTCGGGATACCCACGGAGTCGAGCATTCTGACGACGGTCTCCCGGTAGTCGGGGTCGTGGTCGAGGCCCAGCGCCCGGACGATGGGGTGGACCGCACCGTCACGGTGGCTCCGTAGTACGTCGTGGAGCTGTCTCCCGACGGTCTGGGTGGGGTTAAACGCCTCCATCGGATCTTGAAACACTATGGAGATATCTCCACCACGAAGCTCACTGAGATCGGCTTCCGAAAGCGAGAGGACGTTTTGCCCGTCGTACTCGATCTCTCCTTCGGCGATCCTGCCGGGCTGTTCGACGAGGTTCATTATCGAGCTCGCGGTTACACTCTTGCCCGAGCCCGATTCGCCGACGAGACCGACGATCTCACCCGCGTCGATCTCGAGGTCGATTCCATCGACGGCGCGGACGGTGCCGCCATCCGTGTCGAAGTACGTGTGTAAGTTCTGGATGCGTAGCATGACTCAGAGCCTCCGGTTGCCGTCGCTTGACTGCGGGTCGAGCACGTCGCGAATACTGTCGCCGAGGAGGTTGTACCCGAGCACGGTCACCATGATTGCGAGGCCGGGGAACAGCGAGTACCACCACGCGGTGGTGATGTACTGCTGAGCCGTCGAGAGCATGATACCCCACGTCGGCGTCGGCGGCGTCACTCCGAGGCCGAGGAACGATAGCCCCGCCTCGGCGATGATGGCGACCGCCAGCGAGAACGTCGACTGGACGATGATGGGAGTCACGCAGTTGGGGAGGATCTCGTCCCTGAGCACACTGTAGTCGGGATAGCCCATCACCTCCGCGGCAGTGACATACTCCTCGGACTTGACGGACAGCGCCTTGCTCCGCGTGACACGGGCGAAGGATGGCACATACGCGACTCCGAGAGCGAGGATAATGCTGGTGAAGCCACGGCCCAGCGAGGCGAGCAGCGCGATGGCCAGCAGGATGGCGGGAAAGGCGAGCAGCACGTCCATCGCCCGCATCCCGATGCTGTCGACGAGCCCATCGTAGTACGCTGTGACGATGCCGAGGCTCACACCGACCAGCGCCGCAAAAGTGACCGCACCGACGCCGACGATGATGCTCGTCCGGGTGCCGTAGAGCACGCGAGCGAGGATGTCGCGTCCCTGTTCGTCGGTCCCGAACGGGTGGGAGAAACTGGGGTTTGCGAGGCGGTTGCTGGGGTCACCCGCGTAGGGGTCATGGAGCACGGCCGAGATCATCCGCTCGCTCAGCAGGAAGTCGTCGACGATGGAGAACAGCGCGATCGCGACGCTGGCGACGACGATGAGAGCGCCCACCCCCGCGATGGGATCGGTCCGGATCCGGCGGTAGACCCGAAACCGAACGCCCATTCGGCGGCGTCCGGTGCTCATTGCTCACCCCCTCCCACGTCGATTCGCGGGTCGAGTTTGGCGTACAGCAGGTCCACGACCAGATTCGCCGAGACGAACGCGACGGCGATGAACATCGTGATCCCCTGAATCACCGGGTAGTCCTTGGTGAAGATAGCGCTCACCGCCATCCGGCCTAGCCCCGGTATTCCGAACACTTGCTCGACGATGACCGCGCCGCCCAGCAGTGATCCGAGCTGGAGACCGATGACAGTGATCGTCGGGAGGAGCGCGTTCTTGAGCGCGTAGACGTACGTCACTTCGCCTGTGCTGATGCCGTAGGCCTTGGCGGTCCGGACATACCCCTCCTGCAGTTCATCGAGCATCCCGCCTCGTAACAGCCGGGTCAACAGCGCCGCCTGTGCCGTTCCGAGCGAGACAGCGGGCAGGACTGTGGAGAGCACGCCCTCGATGGGATCGTTCGTCACCAGCGTCATCCCGAAGATGGGAAACGATTGGAACGGGACTGCGACCAGCAGTATGAGCAGCAGTGCCAGCCAGAAGTTCGGGGTGCTGATGCCCAGCAGCGCGCCCACGCGGCTCGCATGGTCGGCGAACTCGCCCTCCCGGACGGCCCCGATGACGCCGACGGGGAACGAGATGGCGATGGCGATGAGTAGCCCCGCTACGGAGAGCTGGGCCGTATACGGGACCCGTTGGGCGATGCGGTCGGTGACTGGTTCCTGTGTCTGGAGGGACGTGCCGAAATCACCCTGCACCGCGTTGGTGAGGAAGTCGAGGTACTGGACGTACACCGGCTTGTGGAGCCCCAGTTGGCGCCGTAGCTGCTCGACCGTTTCCGGCGAGGCTCGTTGCCCCAATATGAACCGGGCAGGGTCTCCTGGAGTGAGCTGCATGATAGCGAACGTGACCACCGAGGCGCCGAGCAGGACGGGAATCGCCCACAGCAGCCGACTCGCCAAGTATCGGAGGAGCCTGCTCATTCCTCGATGCGCATGTCCAGCCAGGTATGGCCTGCGGATCCGGGAATGTAGTGGTAGTTGGAGAACTCGGAGCGAATCGCCACGTCGTCGGTGGGGGTCATGATGGGCACCGTCGCACAGAGTTCCATGACCCGGATCTGCATCTGCTCGTAGATGTCGGCCCGCTCGGCGTTGTCGGGGGTTCTGGCCGCCTCGTTCAGGTACTGATCCACCTGCTCGTCCTGCAGGAACTGGAGGTTCGACGCGCCGGCGTACGGCGAGGCCAGCATGAACTGCATCACGTCGGGCGTCCCCCAACCTAGCCCGCCGAGCATCAGGTGGGTCTCGCCCTGCCCCATCGTCGTGGGGACGGCGTTCGGCTGTGTTGGCGAGAGGTTCACGTTGATCCCCACGTCGCCGAGCATACCGGCGATCTCCTCCGCGGTCTGGAGCATCGTCGGCGGCGCGTTCGCCGCGACCATGCTGAGTTGGAGCTGTTCGCCGTCACGTTCGCGGTAGTCCCCATTCAGCTCCCACCCGGCGTCCTCCAGAATCTGGCGGGCTGCCTCGGGGTCGTAGACGTACCCTACCTCCTCACGTACTCGCTCGCCGGCCCACGGCGGGTGGCTGATGGGCATCGGCGAGTGATTCACCTCGCCGGCGCCGTTGTAGATGTCCTCGACGATACGCTCGCGGTCGACAGCGTGGGCGATGGCCTGCCGGAGTTCCACCTCGTTGGTCGGCGCGAGCCCGTTGTGCGGCGCGAGGTAGGTGATCTGCTCGCCTGAGAAGGAGTTAAGCTCCGCCGCTCCCGAACTCTCGATCTGCCCGCGTTGCTGGGGCGGCACCGGCGTAATCGCGTCCACGTCGCCGGCAATAAGCCCCTGCACACGCGGCGTCGACGACGGGATGACCTGCCAGACGATGCGCTCGGGCAACGGCGGGTCCTCGGCCTCCACCACGTCGTAGGTCGGCGTCTCCCAGTTCTCGTTCCGTACCAGCGTGATCTGCTCGCCCTTGACCCACTCCTCCAGCTGGTATGGACCCGTGCCGATCGGGTCCTGGGCGAACTCTTCTGCGGACATCCCACCGAGGTCCTCGGGGAGGATACCGAAGTAGGAGCTGTACGACGAGTGGGCCTCGAAGAAGGCGTAGGGTTGATCGAAATTGAACTGCACGTGACTCTCGTCGACCTTTTCAACGCCCTGTAGCGAGCCGACGGCCCACGGGATGAGTGAGGTTTCGAGGAAGCGCTCGAAGGTGAACACCACGTCGTCGACGGTGAACTCGTCGCCGTTGTGGAACGTAATACCGCTGTCGACGTCGAACTCGACTGTCGCCTCGGTGGCGTCGTCGTTGAACTCTACTCCCTGCCCGAGTGCGGGGCCGTACTCCAGACCCTCGTTCATCACGATCATGCTATCGAAGATGAGGGACATGACCGCGCTCGCGCCGGCGTCCGTCGTCTGGTGGGGGTCAAGCAGGTCGGCGTCGGAGGGCCGTGCGATGACAACTTCACTGGGACGCGTGAATCCCTCACTGCTGTCGGTACTTTCCTCGTCTTCGTCCCCACCACTACCACCGCCGCCACCCCCACCATCACCACCATCACCACCACCGCCGTCGTTCCCTGAACAGCCGGCGACGGCCGGAGCGATGGCGAGCGCGCCGGTCGCCTTCAGTACGTTCACGAACTCCCTGCGGTCGAGTGCTGTCCCCTCCAAGTCCTCCGGTTTCTCCGCCACCGTGACTTGATCACTACGGTCCATGTCATACTGTGTCGTACTCGTGATCATAACCCCACCACCTCACATGGTGGGGTTCCGATGCCAGACCGTGGATCGGTCTGCTTCTAACTAGATCATCGTTGTGAGAAGGATTTCTTCGAGTTTGTCTGATGGGGGTGATCTTGAAATTCGAGTCACGTTTTCTCCACCTGTTCGTGATGGTACAACCTCTCGATACCGAATCAGATCTATCACATCGATTCAACGACATCTACTCGCCGGCGACGATGAAGTCGTCGACCTTCTCGATCGTATCGAAGAGAGCGTCCGCTTCCACATCGACTCACTCACCACCACTGCACTCGCGACTGGGAAATCCTTCTTTCGCCAACACAAATCCCTCTCCGTTGTCGATGCCTGCAGTGTCGCGTATATGCACATTGAGGGGCTCGGCTACGTGTCTGCGTTCGATGACGACTTTGACGCTGTCGAGGATGGCTCTCGGTTCGATACAGCAACGAATCCCGACGATCCGAATGACGACAGCTGACGGTGTGACGGGTGACGACGTTCGGTCACAGTGTGGTCACCCTTCGTAGGCAGCCGTCAGTCCCTGAAAGTGGGAGCACTCTGTGAGCCGTTCGTCACCGACCTCGCCGTGCGTTTTGAGGTAGCGGAGCAAGGCGTCAGTTTTGTACACACTATCATACTTCACTGCCTTCTCTCGGAGATCGCCCTCGTCGATGTCGACTTGGTTGAGCACGAGCAGACAGTACAGTTGTTGAGGCCGGTTGTCTCACTGCACAGAGACCAGTCTCGATGGTGGATGGACTGGCACCTGTTGCACTCTATTCCTCTTGTAACAGCTGACAGGAAGCAGCTGCGAACTTATCGGATTTTCACCGACCACAAACGCTATACGGTATAAGGGTCGTTATTCTGATATGTATGGAACTGTTCGTGATTCGCTTGAAGACTGGTATAATCCGAGTATTGAGTCTGCGGTGATTGTCTTGATTGGTTCGAGCTTTAGCCTCTTTCTGTTACTCACCAGTCCCGACTTTACGAACCCGTACTACGTTTTCGGAGTCGGAGTGATGGGCTTCGCAGTCGTCTTTGCGGCGCTTATGCTCATTTCTGTGCTACTGAAGCGGCGATAGACTACTACCCTGTACCCAACAACAGGGCCCGGGAGCATGTTGCCTATCGAAGGATCTTGTAGAGCGGTCAAATGAACCACTCATCTGAACCCACGATTAGGATTGTAAGGTACAGATGACTGAAAACGATGGTTCTGCGCCGCCCGCCGATGCTGGAGGACAGCCTGAATTCTGAACCGCTAGCTCGGTTCGAGAAGGAAGAAGACGGAATTTCGTCCTGAGTTGCCAGTCGTCCTTGTCTCCGAGGCGCCGTCGCACTACTCCGAGCGATTCGCCGGCTCCCAGCCATCGCGGTCGGTGACGAGGGGGAGCACCGGTCGCCCGTCACGCCGTTGCGGTCGGATCCAGTTATGGGTGTACACCGTCGCGTCGTCCGGGATACTCGAGCCGTCCTCGGCTCGGAGCTCGATTCCATCGGCCCGAAGCTGCCCAGCGGTGACCCGCTCGTCGTACTGGCGAATGTTGCCATAGCTGATGTACCGGCCGTGGTCGCCGGCCGCGGTCAGCCCCACCGCGGCGAGCGCGCCGATCACGCCGTCACCGGTGCCGCCGTACTCGTCGAGGAACAGCGCTTCGCCGGCGGTCGCGGCGACCTCGTACGCTTCCCGTTTTTCCAGTACCTCCTCACCCGCGCGTCGGCCGAACTCGACTACGTCGTCCGGGACCGCCGCGGAAGGGGCCACACAGAGCCCGGGATCGGCCACGTCGGCCATCACGTCGACAAGGTAGTCGCCGGCGTCATCGATGATTGCCTCGGTCGGTGGATCGTCGGCCGCAAACACTAGACACGCGGCGCTGTTGTGCGTGGTGTACGGCACGTCCGGGTCGACGAGGAACTGCTGGCGGATGCTCGCCACGAACTCGACGCCGTGTTCCGCGGCGAGTTCGGCGCCGAGATCACGGCTCACCTGTCCCGTGCCGTGGTCGCTGTCGAGCGAATCCGTGTCGTCGATGCCGAGCAGTAGCTCCATCGTGGTCCACGAGGGACCGAGGGTTTTAGTAACCCTCTCAATCCCTTTGTATCGATGAGGAAACAACGCCGCCGTGACGTGCTCCGCGTGCTTGGGGGAGCGACCGCTGCCGGGATCGCGGGGATAGCCGGCTGTACGTCGAGTAATTCCGGGAGTACCGAGACGGATCCAGAACCGACCGAGTCGTCGCCTGAAACCGGTGGGTCGTCCGCGACGCCGGGCGAGCGAACCATTACCGACGCTGTCGGGCGTTCGGTCACGGTTCCGGGGACCGTCGACAGCGTCGTCGGCCTCGGGTCGGGGGCGCTCCGGTTGATCACCTACGCTGGCGGCGCCGAGTCGGTCGTCGCGGTCGAGCAACTGGAGTCAACAAATGCCGACCGACCGTTCCGGCCGTACACGCTGGCGAACCAGCGGTACACCGAACTCCCGACCGTCGGCACTCGGAAGAGTCCCGACCCGGAACGGGTGTTGCAGGCCGACCCGGACGTGGTGGTGTACGGTTACGCCACGCCGGCGGACGCCGATGAGTTACAGAGCCGTCTCGGCATCCCGGTCGTGGTGATCCGACCAGGTGGCCTCACGGCCAGGCTCCGGGAACGCTTCTTCGGCTCTCTCGACGTGCTCGGCACCGTTCTCGGGACGACCGAACGGGTTGAGACGCTCCGCACGGACATCGAGGAGACGTTGGCCGACTTGGAGGATCGCGCCGCCGATGTCAACCAGCAGTCACGGGGCTATGTCGGTTATCTGGGTCGCGGCAAACACGGCTTCACGTTCACACAGCCCAGCTACGTCCCGTTCCAGTACGGCGCCGTCACGAATGTCGCGGAGGGAGTGACGGGGACTGGTGACGGCGGCGGTGGCGGCGGAGGCGGTGACGGTGGTGGCGGTGGTGGTGACGGTGGTGGCGGTGGCGGTGGTGGAGGTGGCGGTGGCGGTGGTGGTGACGGTGGAAAAGGTGCCAGCCGTGTCGACATCGACCCTGAGACACTCATTCAGTGGGACCCGGAGGTTGTGTTCGTCGACCTCGGCACCGGGAGCTACGACGCCCTGGAAGACCCCCAGTATCAGGACATGGCCGCGATCGAGAACGAACAGGTGTACGCCACCCTGCCAACACGCGATTACGGCACGAACTTCGGGACCGTGATCGCCGACGCCTACGCGGTTGGTGCCGCCGCCAACCCCGACGCCTACGACCTTGACCCGGTCGAGAAGGCGAACGACATCTACGAGATGTTCGTCGGTGAGCCTGTCTACGACGGCGTGGCCGACGCTTACGGTAACGGATTCGGCAGTATGCTGTAGCAGCAGATGGAGCCGGACACCGAATACACCGAATCGAACGTCGAACGGGGATCGTCGCCCGAGGCAGCCGACGCCGTCGGCGCCTACGAACAACACATTCAGCGCAAGATCGGCGTGATGCTCGGCACCCTCGGCATCCTTCTCGCGCTCGCGGCGTACTCCCTGGTTAGTGGCCCCATCGTGATCCCGCTCTCGCAACTCCCGGGCATCCTGGCCGGGAGCGTCCAGGGGACACCGGCGAGAGTGATCTGGAACATCCGGCTCCCACGGATCGTCGCGGCCGCTGGTGCCGGCTTCGGTCTTGCGGTCGCCGGCGCGGTCCTCCAGAGCCTGTTACGGAACCCGTTGGCGTCGCCGTATACGCTCGGCATCTCGCAGGCGGCCGCCTTCGGCGCGGCCGTCGCGATCGTCATCTTTGGCGCCGGCTCCACGACGGGCAACTCGTTCGCGTCGTGGGTTCCGTACCTGACCGGCCTGACCGCATTCGTCGCCACCCTGGGCTCGACTGGGGCGATCCTGCTGGTTTCCCGACTGCAGCGCGCGACACCCGAGACATTGGTGCTCACCGGAATCGCGCTCGGAGCGTTCTTCAGCGCTGGCACGTCCACCCTGGAGTACTTCGCGACCAACGTCCAACTCTCCGCATTGATCGCGTGGCGCTTCGGCAGCGTGTCGAATGCGACGTGGGGCGGGAACCTCCTGCTGTGGGGGAGTGCGCTGCTCGCTGGCGGCTACTTCATCCACAGGTCGTGGGCGTACGAGGTACTCGACGCCGGCGACGACACCGCCCGTACGCTCGGCGTGAACGTGACTCGGCTTCGGGTGGCCGGGATGGTGATCGCTTCGCTGTTGACGGCGATCGTCGTCTCATTGTTCGGCGTCATCGGCTTCGTCGGGTTAGTTATCCCCCACATCGTCCGCCGCGTGATCGGCGGCGACGAACGGTTTCTGATCGCCACCTCCAGCATCGCCGGTGGCGCGCTCCTGCTTGCTTCGGACGTGGTTGCCCGCCGGATTTTCGCGCCGGTGGTTCTGCCCGTCGGGATCCTCACGGCGTTCGTCGGCGTACCGCTCTTTCTGTATCTGATCGTCAATGGGAGGGAGTACTGGTGATCCGGATCGACGCCCTCACCGCGGGCTATGACGAGCCGGTCGTCTCGGACGTCTCCTTCGGCGTCGAACGTGGAGAGCTCGTCGCCGTGCTTGGCCCCAATGGGGTCGGGAAGTCGACGCTGTTGCGGACTGTACTCGGACTTCAGCCACCACTTTCGGGGTCGGTGATGGTAGAGGGCGACGATGTGACGGCCCTCTCCCGCTCTGAGATCGCCACCCGACTGGGGTACGTCCCGCAGTCGGAGTCCGGCGGGCTGCCATCGACCGTGTTCGAGACGGTGCTCGCCGGACGGAAGCCCCACGCGACTTGGCGGCCAACCGAGCACGACCGAGAGGTAGTGGGGACGGTGCTTGCCGACTTGGGGCTCTCCGACCTCGCAATGCGGCAACTCTCCGAGCTCTCGGGCGGCCAGCGCCAGCAGGTTCGGCTGGCCCGTGCGCTCGCCCAGCAGCCCGCGGGGCTGGTGCTGGACGAGCCCACCAGCAGCCTCGACCTGCGCCACCAACTCGACGTGCTCGGACGTGTGCGGGCGCTGGCCGACGAGGGGGTCGCGGTGCTGTTTGCGCTCCACGATATCGATCTCGCGCTTCGTTTTGCGGATCGGTTCGTCTTCCTCTCCGACGGCGGGGTCGCCGCCGTGGGTGGTGAACAGGTGGTGACTGCGGACCTCGTTGAACGGGTCTACGGCGTGCAGGCGACGATAGCGACAGTCGACGGCCGGCAGATCATCGTTCCGGAATGAGCATCGCGGCTACACCAGCCACTTCTGGTAGGTCGGATTGCTCACCCGTCGTACCCTCGAACACCCCGCCCGATGACGACCGTCGTTCGCGGACCTTCTCACTCCCACACCGTCGAACGGTCCCACGTGACCGCGAGCGAACCGGACAACCGCATCGTGAAACTTTCTCGTGTGACGACCGGCGTTGGGCGGTCGCAATGACGAGCTGGCCGAGCATGGGAAACTGTCTCGGTCGTCAGCCGGAACCGCTCCAGCGGCGAGGCACTCGCGGTTGGGCCGTCGACGCGACCATCGTCGGCCCTGGCGGTGGGAGCAATTCGAGCCTGCAAGTCTCCAACACCGAGCGGGTCGCGGAGCGACCTTCACTGCCAACGGCCCGGGTGGTCACCGCTATCGGACACACCGCTGAACGGACCATCGTGGGTCAGGTGGGGAACATCGCGGCGATCGCACCGGCCACTGACGGCAAGTAGGTTGTGAACTCCCACAAAGTGTTCTTTGTGAATGAGATCAACCCACTGAGGCAACAGATTGCCGTTATATACGAATCTTCTGTTGTTTTGATTCAAGGGCTGTTTTATTCTTATACACTGTATGTCATTTTCCATACGTAATCTCTGAACTACGGCCAATCGGGGTCAACGTCGACTAAGTCAGCGCTGACATTCCACAGTCGTTCTCGATTCTCTGGATCGGTTGCGTCACTCGACGGGGCTGTGATTCCCTCGCCGGTGAGATACGTTCCGGTTCGCTCACTGAATTCTGGAGCCATAACGAGGTCACAGAGTCGCTGTGCGCCTTCCTGTTGCGTGGTTCCGACACCAGGGATGATTGCCGCCGCCCGGATCATCACTCGTGTCCAGATAGCGGTGTCACGGAACAGGTTTGTTGAGGGGATGAATCCAGGGTGAAAGCAGTTCGCCGTGATCTCGGTCTCTTCGAGTCGATCAGCAAGTTCGCATGTGAACGCGATAGTAGCGAGTTTCGAGCGACCGTATGCTTGGAGCGAGTCGTACTCGTCAGTGAACTGGAGATCGTCGAAATCGAATGTGGCTCGACGGTGAATGTCTGAGGCAGTGACGACCACTCTACTCGGGGCTGAAACTCGAAGTCGGTCAAGTAGTTCCCGCGTCAGAAGGTATGGGGCAAGGTGGTTAACGGCGAACGTGAGTTCGACTCCATCCTCCGTTTCTGTGCGATGCTGAGAAGAGAGCCCTGCGTTATGAACCAGGGCATCGATCCGGTCATATGTATCGAGCAACTCGACGGCGAGAGAACGAACGGTGGCCTGCGTCCCAAGGTCCGCCTGATGAAATCGGATATTGCCGTCGAGCGATGCCGCGTCAGCGACAAGTGTGTCACCGCGAGCCTGGTCTCGGCCAATAACCGCAACAGTCGCCCCCTGGCCAGCAAGAGTTGTCGCAGCGATGCGGCCGATACCACTCGTCCCGCCCGTCAGTACCACAACCTGCTGGGACTCCAGGCCGGTCGTCACGTGTGGTTATCAGACGTTCAATAACAGAATACTTTGCTAAACTGGCAGTAAACTCGATCGGTTACAGACCCAGTCCAGTACTGTATTCTAACGTTCCGAATCCGGTACCCATTGACCCGCCGTCGATCTGTGTGCCACTGACGCGTCCGGCGAGTCCGGTCATCCGGAACATGAACTCGTTATAACTCCAATGAGACGTGAACTGGCCGCCGAGTCTTGGACGGTCGAGCCAGTTTCGCGCACGGCCATAGGTCTGGGCAACGAACCGCACGTAATCGCCCTCCTCGTTCTCGACGCGGACGTCGAAGTCGGGTTGTTCGCCAGTGCCCAACAACGGCTCGACAGACATCGTATCGAACTCGACATGCCCATCTTTCGAACCCCAGTTCCAGAACGCGGACTGTCGAAGCGGTATCGTCAGGCGTTCGAGTCTGTTCGAGGAGAAGAACTTGTAGCCCCGACGGAACAGGTGTGGCCCGAGAAACGGAATCAACACCGAAAACGAGGTTCCGTCCGGGAAGATCGCCCAGATCCACTTCCAGGGAAACAGCGGCATGTCGAAACACACGCGCTGGAAGTAACATGAACCGGACAGCGTCTCAGGGCCGTCGGGCAGGTCGAACTCCCCTTCGAACTCCATCTGGCGCCACGCAATGACCTCGGCTCCACCCAGCGGCGTGTCGATATTCAGTGAGCGGTGTGGTGACGTCATTTTCGAGTCGAGAGCACCCCACGCCTCGAACTCCGCCTCGGCATCCTCACCGATAACGTGGGCTCCCAGTCCGAGGGGGCGGTCCGAGAGCGCTGCCATCTCGCTTCCGCGTTTGGTGCCCTCCTCACGGTCTGCCCAGGCTTCGAGACGCTGGTTCTCGCGAGAGAGTACCGCTTCGGCCGGTTGCCTGACGACATGGTCGTAGACCTCGTCGTCGTCGCCGGCCCACCCGACTGTTGTCGCGTTGAATCTGTCGACACCATCGACGATGGGCCGATCAGCGTCCATCCTCTGAGGCGGGAGGTCGTTCACACGGGACTGGTCACCAACACAGGCAGCCAGCGAGAACATCAGTTGTCTCGGACCGTAGCCCTCCTCGCCATCCGGGAACAGGAGAAAGAACCACCAGGACGAGGACGTTCTGTTCTGTCGCTCGGGATTTTGCCACCAGATCTTCTCGAAAACACGCCGGTGTTCAGCGAGAGTCCTGTCCGCAAACGTGTCAGTCACTGGTTTACCTCCTAGCGGGCTGCTAAAATAAGGCGCGCATCGGTTGCTGGGCCTTCACTGATTCCCCGACAACACTCCGGCGCAACTCCGGATTTTGTTCGTTCCAATGCTCCCGTCATGCAATCGTTCATGAGTGAGCCTACTGGTAGCGTTGTGTCCCTGACGTCGATGCACCCGCCATGAACTAGGGGATTGGGCCACTCGACGATTCGTGAGCGGTACTATGCTTGCGCTCCTTGGCCGTACTACTCCGCTTCGATGCCAGCCTCCAATTCATCGCGGCGTGTGTAGGCCGTCATGAGCGTTGTTCCCGCTGCCGCGGCCGTGGTAAGTTCGGCGTGAAGTGGTCGTTAGTTCGGATGCTTCTGGCCGAATTCGATCGCCTCAACGGAGCTACCGAGTTGACAGAGTTGGAGTTTGTGGAACGAGAGCGGACACCCGAGCAGATCGTTGAACTCGGTATTCAACTCCATCATGCTGGTCTGTCGCTTTCGAATACCAAACAGAATCTTGATATATTGGGAGTCAAGCGAAGTCGGACTGCGATTCACAACTGGGTTCGGAAGGCCGATCTACAGCCGACCAGCGATGGAGCCCCGAATCAAATTTCGGTTGACGAGACAGTGACCCGGATCAATGACCAACGACACTTGCTGTACGCCGGTGTCGATCCTGAAACGAACGAATTCCTCAACGTACGGCTGTTTCAGACGAGAGATACGCTACTCACCGTGCTGTTTCTTCGTGAACTCCGCGAGAAACAGCGGGTTGAGCAAGCGACGGTTCTCGTTGATGGAGCGCAGTATCTCACAGCCGCACTGGAGCGACTCGGACTCCGATTTCAGATATCTCGCCACGGAAATCGGAACAGCATCGAACGTATCTTTCGCGAGGTAAAACGACGAACCTCTTCGTTTTCAAATACGCTCAGCAACGTGGAGTCGCCGACGGCAGAATCGTGGTTCCAAGCCTTCTCCGTCTGGTGGAATCAATGCTAAAGTTAACACGACGGCTGCCGCGACAATCTCTTCTTCCGTTGGTGATGACGCGAAACTGTGACTGTGGGGTCGCTTCCGAGTGGATTCTACATCGAAGACGACGGCGAGGGGATTCAAGAGGATATGTACGAACAGGTGTTTGAACTGGGGTATTCACCTACGGGTGAGAGTACCGAAAGCGGGATCGGTATAGCAAGTGCCCAACAAATCGCGGTTGCCCACGGGTGGAGTATCACAGCAACTGAAATCCGAACCGGTGGCGCACGGTTCGAGGTGGCAGACGCCGATATGCCATGATGGTCGTCTGTGTTGACCCAGTATCGACACATGACTATTCACTCACGTACTCAATCGACGTGTTCAACGACATCCGCGAACCCGACATTCCGCCGAACGGTATTCAACTCGATACGGACGGTGTCTCCTTCAGACGCTTCCGGAACGATCACCACGTACCCACGGTCCACCTTCGCAACACCATCGCCCTCCTCCCCGGTTGATTCGATCTCGACAACGCGTTCATCGCCTTCGACAACGGGCGGCTGATCATACTCCTCCGGCTCTGGCTGGCGTTGAGCAGTCGATGTCTGCTCCGTAGTAGTGGATGCAGCATCGCGAGCAGAACTGGTATCGGGCATGACTGCAACCCGATAGACCTCACCCTCTTCGATACTGCCGATGTCGACTTCGGTTTCTGGGACCTCCAGTACGTACCGATCAGCGGCTTCCGCTACCTCTCCAGTGTACAAGGTGAGAAGCTGGTCAGAAACGTTCATACGAGTATAATTGGACTATTATGGCATTATTCCATCGGAACCTTGAGAACAGAACTGCTGAGGGACAATTGGCCCTCGTTCAGCCATCCCCGAGATCACCCCTTCTGTTCTGCTTGCCTCTCTGAACAGACTTCCACTGTACCGCTATTCCAAACACGGGAGGGTCTGATACTGCGTCTCTTGATCCACTCAGGTCTTGAAAGCCTGGAATGGATCAAATCACGTCTGAAATTGCGTTGGCAACTTACGAGGTGTGGTGAGTCCACCACTCTCGATCCGCGATGAGTCGTGTACACCCGTGCCGCCTGGCGAACGAGTGCGTCGTGTGGGTCGACCGCCCGTCGACGAGTAGATATCTGGTCGAAGGCCGCCTCCAATCCGATCTCAGCTGCGAGCGCAAGCACCGTCGCAGCCACGGTTGGACTGCGTGAGGCACCTACTGAACAATGGACGAGGACGGAGTCACCGCTGTCACGCTCCGACAGAACATGCTCCACTGCCTGTGTAAATTGCTCCAGATCGTTTTGCGGGCCATCTAGCATGGGAATACCCACGACCGTTACATCGGCGGGATAGCCACTGGCTGTCTCACCCCGAATTTCCGAGACAATCGTGGTGATGCTCCGTTCGTGCAGTCGCTCCGTCGCGCCAGCATCATTGACGGTCCCAACAAAAAGCTCGTCTGCAACCTCATCCATCAGCTCAGGTTATGATTCAGTGAGTTCGTAGACGACGGTGACGCGCTCAGCAACGGAGATCGACGTTGGGTGTAGTCCAGTATTATCCGTTGAAACTGTTCCCCTCGGCCAACTGAACGCACCAAGAAAACTGGAACCGGTTGGGGGGAGGATACACTCCTGGATCCGACGTTCAGGTATCCCAGAGTAATCTGGGGATCGCCTTTGTGTCACATGAAGAACATGACCAGCACGTTGCGCAATAGCACCAACACCGCCGTCTGAACAGTATCGACCGCTACAGGCCAACCGATCGTATTGAGTACTCAGATATCTGTAACTCGACGATATGCATCGTCCACGGCTTGGTTGTCTTCTGGCAGCAGTGCCGTGATCAGATAGTCGGTGTGATCTTTCATATAGTCGATGAGCCGTGAAATCCTGTCTGAATCTATCGCCTCAAGCGAGTCCAAGAGGAGAAACGGGACCGTCTCTTCGAGGTCGTGTACGAGGTAGCCAGCTAACGCGAATATCAGCCCCGTGATCTCTCGCTCGCTCTCGGAAAGATGATCCACAGTATCTTCGTACGCTGCTCCGTCAGCGGTTGTCCGAACAATGTGTAGGTCGAACCAGTTCTGTTCGCTCTCAGGTGCCGACCGAGATTCGATCCAGACACGGTTGAGGTTTGTGTAGTCAAGGATTTCCAGTACACTGTCCATGTGCTCGTTGAATCGATCGACAGCGTCCTGTTCTATGCGATCTATCCTTGTGCGAAGTTCATCGATCTCGGTCGATAGATCCTGTCGCTCGGCTTCCAGTGTGTCACGCTCTTCAAGCGCTTCTTCGATATCGGCGATCTCGGCGTCGATATCCTCCAACTCATCGTTTAGCCGCCCCAATTTGAATTCGAGTTCGTTGGCCTCTCGATGCTTCTGCAGTAAGTCACTACGATCCTCCTGCTGAAGTTCGTCCACTCGTTCCTCCAACGATATCACGTGGTCTTCGAGGTCGGTACGCTTGGATCGGAGCTCGTTGATGCGATCCGTTCGTCGCTCGTGTTCCCGTTCGATGCGCGATAGTTCAGACGACAACTGGGTTCGCCGTTCTTGTTCACTTTCCAGCGATCGACGTTGGGACTCCAGATCCGCGATCTCTGATTTCACCTCGTTGAGACTGTCTCGCTTCACCGTCCGAAGCGATCGAAGACGTCCAAGCGTCTCTTCGATAGCAGTTTGGTCGACCGAAGTTCCGCACGTCCAGCAGACGACAGTGTTGTCGGAAAGCAACTGATCGGTGACTTCGTCGGTCGTCCCGTGGTCAGTGGATTCCCCGAGGGCTGCGGCGACCTCGCTCCCGGTTCCCTCGAGCATCTCTTCATTGTACTGGATCACACTTTGGAGTTCGGAGAGGGTGGAATTGAGGTCCTCTTCGTGCTTCCTCAACTGGTCGAGTTCGTCCTCAATATGGGTGATCTCCGAGTCCGTCTCCTCCATTTTCTCGAACGACGCTATCTCGTCTTGCAGTTGTTCCCTTTCTTCTGCAAGCGCTTCGAGACTACGAGTTTCGGCTTCGATGTCGTTCCGCGTCTGTTCGAGATCTGATCGAACAGCTCGAAGTTCAGTCAGCGTCTCATCTAACTGCTCGTTCGCTTCCGATGCTACCTGTACCGAGGTATCGATCTCTTCTATTGCAGCCTCTTTTTCAGCGAGTGCCTCTTCGGTTTCGTCGATCGTTTCTCGCAGTTCCCGCCGTTGGGATTCCAGATCGGGAAGCCTGTTGCTGAGTTCGTCGATGTGCGCTAATCGGGTGTCGATCTCATCCCGTTCCTCGGTCAGTGATCTGACCGCTGTTTTGATGCGCTCTGTATCAACCGGCCGCATGATGAGTTCCCGAAGATCGTCTCCCGCACGGACAGCACGCCGGGCCTCGTTATCCTCAAGCAGAAACGCGAACAACTCTGCAGCCTCCGAGTCGTCGAGATACGGATTCCCGTCGAAGACAGTGGTGCCGTCTTGTCGAGTGAGGTTGCGAGTGTACGTTTCCCCGTTGAATGTCAGTTCGACGAATCCCGCCTCTGCATCGCCTTTGAGCGCGGCCTCATTGCTCCCAAGCGCAGCCATTAGCGCGCGGAGAAACGACGTCCGGTTCGTCGCGTTCCGACCTGTGAGAACGTTCACGCCGTCTTCGAAATCGACCGTCGTCTCGGTGATCCCACCGATATTTCGGACCCGAACCTGAACCGATGAAGCGGTAGATTCCGGAGTACTCATTACTCCTTGAGTAATCCGCGAGGAAATTAAACACACGGTCCGCCGATGGTGATCTGTTGAAAACGGGCTCTTGGGCATTGCGTTACCGCTCGACCAGGGTGTGTGAACAGTTCACGAGTCTGCTGAACAGTCACATCCACCACGGTCCAACACGTCGGTCAGTGATCGACTGGTTCCACAGTCCTCACAGAAGACCTGGACATCTACGAACACCTCGTAGTCACCCAGGTACAACTCCTCAGCAGCGATAAGTGACTCAAGTGAGCTCTCCGTGACAGCAACTAGCCGATTCCTGAGGCGTTGGATCGCTTTGCGGGTACTCTCGACCCGGTCGGTCTCACGGCTATCCGGTTTCGAGACGTTCCGAAACTCGGTGAGATACGTATGGATCGCCTGGTGGGAGACGAACTCGCGACGAACCGTATCCGGATCTAGGCCTTCGTCGTCCAATCTCGTTTCAGCGTCAACTCGTGCACCTGCTCCAACGTTATCGTCTGTCAACAGGCGATACAGGTTTTCTACTTCACCGTGGATAGGTTGCTCTCCCGCAGAACGTAACCGTGCAGCCAGCAATCGACGATTGAACCAATCCGCTAACGACCGGAGGCTCTGGCGCTCGCACCCATCACCTAGCCACCTGGCTTCGAGTTCTCCTCCGACATCCTGTAAATCGTAGTCAGTGATCAATCGCCCAACCTTGCTGCGTGTGAGGTCTCGGTCACTCGAACCGGTGTCATCGACCATAGACTCTGTCCGAGGTTCTTCGCTTGGCTACATAACACGGTCGCTCGATCCAGAGAACCCCTCAAACGGGCAGTCGATGACAGCACTCGAGAGATAACGACCTCGAAATCGAGCGTTTCGGCGACACTGGCCTCCGGCCGAGCGCGACTGCTGGGACCACAATAGCTATTGTGGCGGTGTGATTAGCTCACAGTACGTATCCATGAGTGGCGCAACCGAGGACCCGGTGCTGATCGCCGGCGCGGGTCCCACTGGTATGTCGACGGCGCTCGCGCTCCACGCTCGGGGCGTCCCCGCGACGATCCTCGAGGCCGAACCGGAGGACCGAGACCGCTCTGGAAGCCGGGCCATCTACGTCCACGGCTCGACACTCCGGACACTCGACAAGGTCCACCCGGGGCTGGCCGAGCAGCTTGTCGACGAGGGCCTCGTCTGGCCGACGCGACGGACGATGTGGCGCGGCAAGAAGGTGTTCGAGCGGACCTACGACAATCCCGGCGGTCGCGGCGACATCCCCCACTTCTCCAGCATCCCGCAGGAGACGACCGAGGAGTACATGCAGGAGGCGCTGGCGGAAGCTGGGATCGAGATCCAGTGGGACTGCGCCGTCGAAACCGTCGAGACGACCGAGGACGGCGTCCACGTCGAGACCAGCGATGGCCGTGGGTGGGACGCGCAGTATCTCGTCGGCGCGGACGGCGGCGGCTCGACCGTCAGAAAGGAGATCGGCGCGTCCTTTGACGGCGACCAGTCGGAGAACTCCTTCATCATCGCCGACGTGGACGAGGTCGAGGAGGACAAGTGGCCACTCGAACGCCTGTTCCACTACGATGACCCGCAGGTCGGGGGACGGAACGTCCTCCTCGTTCCGTTCACCGGCGGGTGGCGACTCGACATCCAGTGTCACGACGACGACGATCCGGACGAGCTCATCGAGGACGACCGGATGCGCGAGTTCGTCCGCACCGTGATGGGCGAGCAGTACGAGGAGAACGTCACGTGGGTGTCGAGTTATAAGTTCCTGCAGGTGATGGCCGACACCTTCGTTGACGACCATCGCCGCGTCCTCTTAGCCGGTGAGGCCGCCCACCTGCTCGCGCCGTTCGGGGCGCGCGGGATGAACTCGGGCATCGCCGACGCCGACGAGGCCGCGAGCGCCATCGCGGCCGCCATCGACGCGAACCGGCCGACCGCCCGTGACGAGGTCGAACTGTACGCCGCCCGCCGTGAGACGGCCGCCGAATACAACCTCAACGCCGCCGGAACCGCGCTGGAGTATCTCCAAGGCGACAACCCCATCACGAACCTCCGCAAGGAGGCCGCCGCCGCACTTTCCGACTACTTCGAGCCTGCCGGCGAGTACCTCGACGATGCGCCTTACGGGCCGCACACGCCCCCACCCATCGTCTCGACGGGCAACTACTGAACCGGCAATCGGCCTAACCGCCGGCCCAGCCCGTTCTCCCCTCTCTCTCGACGGTTCCCCGCCAGCCGTTCAGTCGCGTCGCTCGGCCACGTGTCGCAGGCGACCGCCTGCGAGGAGCACATCACGCTCGGCGTCCGAGAGCGCCAGATCCACCGCTATCGACCCCGATTCGGTCCGGACCGATACCGACTTCGCCCCCGATCCGACCGCCTCGCGAAGCCCCGAGATACGGAGGTCGTCGCCCTCCGCCAGCGTCTCGCGGTCGGCGTTCGCGTGAAACGTTAGCGGGACGACGCCGAAGTTGACGAGATTCGCGCGGTGGATACGCGCGAAGCTCTCGGCGATCACCGCGTCGACGCCGAGGACGGCGAGTTCCAACGCGGCGTTCTCGCGGCTGGAGCCCTGTCCGTAGTTCTCCCCGGCGACGATGACGCCTCCATCGGCCGCCTCCGCGCGGGCGGCGAAGTCAGGATCGACACGCGCGAGGGTGTATTTCGCACAGGCTTGGGGATCGGACCACAGCGACATCACCTCGGCGCTGGCGGGCATGATGTGGTCGGTCGTCACGTCATCGCCGACCGTGATCAGAACCGGCCCTGCGATGGAATCCACGAGAGGTGTCTGCTCGGGGATGACACCGATCGTCTCGCCGCGGTCCACCTCGACCGTCGGGTCCGGCCCGAGTACGTCGGTGTCGGAGCCGGTCATGTCGTCGGGGAGATCGACGTTCGGCGCCGAGAGGTCGGTGTCGCGCGGGTCGACAAGCTCTCCGGCGACCGCGCTCGCGGCGGCGACGGCAGGCGAACAGAGGTACACCGAGTCGTCCTCCAGCCCGGACCTGCCGGCGAAGTTGCGGTTGAACGCCCGCAGGCTGACGCTATCGGGCGCGGGAACGTGGCCCTGCCCGATACAGGGGCCGCACGTGCTCTCGGAGACGGAGAATCCAGCCTCGTACAGCGCGGTCGTGCCGCCCGTTTCCGCGAGGAGGCGAACGCTCCGCTTGGATGCGGGCACCACGATGGCGTCAGTGTTGGGGGCAACGGTCTCGCCCTCTACGACCGAACTGACGGTGGCAAGGTCGTGGTACGAGCCGTTGGTGCAGGAGCCGACGAGCACCTGATCCACGTCGATGCCGGCGTACTCGGAGACGGGCGCGACGCTGTCGGGCATCGAGGGCGCAGCAACGAGCGGGTCGATCCCCGAGAGGTCAACTCGGATCCTCTCGGCGTATTCAGCGTCCTCGTCGGCCGCGAGCGGGCGAAACGCTTCCTCACGGCCGAGTCTCGCGAAGTGTTCGCGGGTCCGTTCGTCGCTCGGGAACAGTCCGCTGGTCGCGCCCAACTCGGTGGTCATATTGGCGATAGTACACCGTTCGGGCACCGACAGCGTGTCCACACCGGGTCCGACGAATTCGTAGACGCAGCCGATGCCGGCCTTGACGGAACCGCGCCGCAGGAGTTCGAGGATCACGTCCTTCGCGGTCGCCCACGCGGGGAGTTCGCCGGTCAGTTCGACGGCCACAACGTCCGGGACATCGACGGCGTACGGCTCGTCCACCATCGCCATCGCCACGTCAAGGCCGCCGGCACCGATGCCGAGCGCGCCGAACCCGCCCATGGTCGTGGAGTGGGAGTCACTCCCGAGCAGGGTCGCGCCGGGTTCGATGAAGCGCTCGCGGTGGACCTGATGACAGATGCCTACCCCCGCCTTCGAGAAGTGGCCGCCGTGGCGGCGCGCGACTGTCCGGAGATAGCGGTGGGTGTCGGCATCGGCCTCGTTGATGCCGTACACTTGGTGGTCGGCGTACGTGACGACCGGCCCCGTCGCCACCTCGTCGACCCCGAGCGCCTCGAACTCCATCCAGACCAGCGGGCCGAGTACGTCCTGCAGGAGCACCTGATCTACGTCGATTTCGACCGTCGATCCGGGCGCGAGGTCGTCCTCGCGGCAGTGTTCACGGAGTATTCGCTCGGTTGCGGTAACGGCGTCGGGGCTCATCGCTCCTCTCGGAGTGCGCTCACCGTCGGATTAAGCGTTGGGTAGGCGGGTGCCGCGGTGCCGGTCACGCGCCGAGATCTGCTGTTCGACAACACCGAACTGAGTTGAATAATTCAGCTCTGATCCATTGCGTATCGGCTGGTTCACGGACGACTGTACCCGATAGCAATCTCAACCATGCTTGTTCGCTGATATCGAACATACATCGAAATTTAACTAGAGGCGGAGCGCGTCGAGCGCCACTTGTCGACCAAGGGCTGACTCTCACGCCGTTCTACCGACGGTTCGGGGCCATCGGACAACGAGAAATTCCATTACAGCACTAAAACTGTAATGGAGCATACGGCACCAGTCTTGTGTTCGACGTAGTCGAACAAAACAGCTGATTCGATTTTGTTACGGAGGAGAATATTACCTGAGAAACAACTACGTGAACGATCCTGTAAGATCGTTCGTTGTTGTCGAACAGAAGAGCTCGTGTGACTGCTGTCCCTGATTTCGAGCGAACGGTCTATGGTCGGGTTTCACGGTCGGCACAAGGATTAGTAGCTACCGTGCAGTCGTCGAGGTATGGGGCGAAACACGTCCGAGACGAGGGGTATCAAGTCCGACGAGACTCTTTTCGCCCTCGTCGAACGTATCCGTGAGAGCGACGGCGCGGGGGTGACGGAGTTGGCCGAGGGGTTGGGATTGGCGAAGAGCACCGTCCACGGTCACCTGTCGACGATGCGCGAGCACGGCTTCGTCGTCCGGCGCGACGGGGAGTACCATCTCGGCCTGGAGTTCTTCGGCTACGGTCAGTACGTCCGCGCGGGCCGGGACGTGTACGACGCCGCGCTTCCGGTGCTCGACAACTTGGCGGCTGAGACGGGCGAGACGACATGGCTGATGACCCATGAGAACGGTCGGGTGATGGTGCTGGACGGCCGCTCGACCGGTCCCGAGATCAACGTCAATTCGCTCGTCGGTTCTTGGGCGAACATGCACGCCAACTCCGGCGGGAAAGCGATCCTCGCACACCTCCCGACCGAGACGGTCGACGACATCGTCGACCGCCACGGGCTCCCGGCTATGACCGACGCGACCATTACTGACCGGGAGCGACTACACGAGGAACTCGAGGAGACGCGTGAGCGAGGATTCGCACTCAACCTCGCGGAGGATCTCCGCGGCATCCACGCCGTCGCAGTCCCGCTGTTCTCTGGCGACAGCGTCGTCGGCGCGCTCGCCGTCGCCGGTCCGGCCCACCGCATGGACCACGACCGGTGTACCGGGGAACTCGCAGACAGCCTCGGTGCGGCCGCCGACGATGTAGAGGTCAGCCTTGCCTACCAGTAGACCAGAGCATTCGCGGACGGGGTAATGGGACGATGCGCGCGGAGCAGACGGTGAGAGGTGGGCTCCGCGCGTCGCCGATCAGAAGAGAGGGCCGATCCCGTCGAGGATGACACAGTCGACACCCGGACAGATGGTGAGGAACAGCATCGACGCAAACGGGTAGGCGGCCGCCATCTGGATCGCGACTGCCCGACGCGGGGGTGCCCTGTAGCTGGCCACCGCCGCGAGCATCGGAACCACCGCAGCGACGAGTGTCGGAGCGGGCAGCGTACCGGCGCCGACCCCGATGACCACGAGTGCGCCGCCGGCGGCGACGAGCCCTGCCGACAGCAGCGCAGCCCGTCGGTCGCCGAGGACGACCGGTACGGTTAGCTTGTCGATGGTCGCATCGAACGCGCGGTCGAGGCGGTCGAGCGCGACCGTTGCCCCCACGAGCACGAGGACAAACGCGCCCGCAACCCATATCAGCCATTCGGGTACCATCCCGGTCTGGGCGGCGTACCCGCCGCAGATGACGAGGCCGATGGCGAGCGGGTAGTCTGCCGAGACAGTGATCGGGTTCGTGTCGAGGTATGGAGCGTGCAAAAGGGCGAACGCCAACAGCGGGAGCGTCAGCGCGGCCGCAAGCGCATCGGTGAGGAGCCACAGCGCACCAAGAGAGAGAATGAACCCGACCACCGCGGTGACCGTCGCGGCGGACAGCAGGCGGCGGGTGACGCTCGGTTCCTCCTCCCCGCGGACGTGGGCGTCCACATATTCGTCTCGGAGATGTGCGATGTACAGTGCGAGCGCGACACAGAGGACGTGCGATCCGGCGACTGTGGGTGCGACCGTCGGCGCGAGCAGTGTGCCGAAGCCTGCGGTGGCGACCGCCGGCAACATGAACCGTGGCTTCACCTGCGTCGCGAGTGATCGGAGGCCGACCAGAACCTCTACACTATCGTCGTCTCGGAGGGACTGTTCGTCTCGCGTCATAGGATCGAACGACTTCGATGCGGAGAAAAGTTGTTGATCCGATGCAGTCAACAGTTGGTAAGCCAGCGGTCTCGGCGGGGCGGCTCCGGTCAGGCACGGACGGGGGGAGGGTGCTCGGGACTAAGCTCTGGGTAAGACGTTCGATGGAAGGTTTAATAGTCCGCGCGGATGGTCGACACACCACCTGTTAGCATGAGATTCATTGACGCGTTCCGACGGACCGTCCGATGCCACGGCTCGGAGACGGCCGTGCTCACGGGCGAGGGGCGGCGGTTCAGCTACGCTGAGTTGGACGAGCGGAGCACGCGCTTGGCAAACGCAGTGCGCTCGCGCGTCGGCGACGGCCCACTTGCAAGCCTTGGAGTCAACGGCCCCGAGATGCTCGACTCGATGGTGACGGGTCACAAGCGCGGCACGCCGACGGTCCAACTACCGTTTCGCGCAAAGCCGGGGGAGTTGGTGCGCATGTGCGAGGCGGCGAGCGCGGAGGTGCTCCTGTTCGACGATACGAAAGCCGAGACCGCGCGGGCGATGCTCGACCGAGGCGACTTCGCGTTTGGCGTCCACGCCGGCGAGAAGTCACTTGATATCGACGACGTCGTCGGTTACGAGGACCTTCTGGCTGGGGGGGACCCCAAACCAGACCCGGAGCTCCCGGCTGACGGGCACACGAGCGTGTTCTACACCAGCGGAACGACCAGCCTCCCGAAGGCAGTCCCGTTCGACGGCGAGCAACTGTGGTACGGCGCGATCCAGGGCGTAATGGAGCACGGGATCGATCACACCGACACGGGCGTGATGGCGACGCCGTGGTATCACATGGTCTCCAGTGACGCCTGGATCTACCCCCATTTGCTGGCTGGCGCGACGCTGATCATCCAATCGGATTTCGACCCCGCTGCGGCGCTGGACCTCGTCGACCGTCACGAGGCCACTGGACTTCTCGCGGTGCCGACACAACTCTCCGCGATGAATGGCGTGGCCGAGGATGCAAACTACGACACGGAGTCACTGACGTACATCCGCACGGGCGGCTCCGTGGTCAGCGAGCGCCTCGTCGACCGCACGAACGAGCACCTCTCCGAACACCTGTACAACACGTACGGAATGACTGAGGCCGGACCGAACCTGAGCTTCGCGCACCCGAGCGCGCAGGCGGACCACCCCGGCACCATCGGCAAGGAGGCACACACGTACGAACTGCGCGTCGTCGAGACGGCGCCCATCAGCGAGGACCCCGACCCCGAGGCGACCGTCGACGCCGGCGAACAAGGAGAGATCATCGCTCGGGGGCCCGGCATGGCACGTGGGTACATCGATAACCCCGAGGCGGAGGCCAAGTCGTTCTTCGACGGCTGGCTCCGTACCCGCGACGTCGCCGAGGTCGACGAAGACGGCTTCCTCTACATCGTTGACCGTGTCGACAACATGTTCCAGAGCGGTGGGGAGAACGTCTATCCCGTCGAGGTGGAGCACGCGCTGGAGACCCACGATGCGGTGACAGAGGCGTTCGTCTACGGCGAGGATGACGAGCACTGGGGGAACGTCGTCAGCGCCGTCATCGTTGTCGACGACGACGACGTGTCCGCGGAGGAACTCGATGACTTCTGTCGTGAGGAGACCGACCTGGCGAACTTCAAGCGCCCGCGAAATTACGTCGTCCGCTCGGAGGGCGCCAGCATTCCGCGGACGAGTACGGGCAAGATCCAGCGCGATGCGGTGCTGGATGAGGTCATGGACTGACGGCGACCGTCGGAACCTCTCGGAAGACCACGCGTCACCCCGCCGGGAGCGCTACCACAGGAACACGAACACGGCGATCTGGATCGGCAGGAGGACGAAAAGCGTCACGAGCGAGCAGACGATTGCTGTCCGGATCACCTCCCGCGCGTCGACCACGTCGAGACCGATCATCCCGACGAGTACCGCCGACTGATACGGGAAGAAGTACGAAACGAGCGACACCGCCTCCACCATCGCCACGGGGATCAGCGGGATGCCGGCGTCACGCGCGAACGAGACAAGCACAGGCGTCAGGACACTTGACACCGCAAGCCCCTCCATCACGAACGTCAGCGCGACGGAGACGAGCGACACCGCGCCGAGCAGGACCGGAAGCGGTGCGTCCGCCGGTACCGCCGACAGCACGCTCCCCGCGGCGATATCAGTGAAGGCGGTGCGCTGGAGCCCCTCGGCAATAGCGAAAATGGCACCGAGAAAGAACACGATGGAGAAATCAGCGTCGCCGACAGCGTCCATGTCGACGACGCCCACCTTCGGCAGGAAGACGAGCACCGTGACGACGAGCGCGCCGTACAGTGGGTGGAGGCCGTGTACCGCATCGGTGGCCCAGATGGCGACGCCGACGAGGAGGAACGCGAGCATCCGGCGCTCGTCGCCGTCTGCGGCGCGCTCGGGGACGGCAGCGTCCTCGACGAGGCCGTCGGGACCGGTTGGCCGGTACAGCACGTAGGTGACGGCGACGATGGCGATCGAGCGCCCGACAGTCATCACCGGCCCCATCCACACCAGCCACTCCAGCCAGCCGATGGCCGGCCCGCCCGCCGACTCGACGATGCCGGTGATGATGATGTTGCTCAGCGTCCCGGTGAGCACGCCCGCTGCACCGTAGAACGTGACGAACAGCGGGCCGACGAACAGGCCGATCCGGGCGCGATTGTCGGTGAACCGCTCGCCCACCGACACCATGATCGGTCCGAGTATCAGCACCCGGACGAGCGCCGACGGCACCAACAGGACGAACCCCGCGCCGATGGCCGAGAACGCGATCAGTAAGTAGCGGTAGGCGACACGAGCGTCGTCGTTCGCGCTCGCCGGCATACGCCCAAGGACACGGCGCTCGATGAGCAGGGCGAGACCGCTCCGTCGTGTCGCTTCGCCCAGCAAGATGCCCAGCAGAATAAGCCACGTCGCCGGCGAGCGGAAGCCGAACAGCGCAAGTTCCGTCGAGAAGGAGACACCGATGAGCCCGAGCCCGAAGATCCCAGTGAGCCACGGCGGAACCGGCGTGGCGATCCACAGCACGACACAGAACGCAGTGATCGCCAGCATCCGTGCGGCGTCGCCGGGCAACGGCGCGGCCGCGAGTATCCCGCCGGCGGCCAGCAGGCCGACCGGGACCGAGAGCCACGCAGGATCGAATCCGATCGAAGCGCGGCCTGGCAGGTCGAAGCGGTCTGACATTCTCGTGTGCGTCCTCCCGCCTCCCTGCTACAATAAGGCACCTATAACGGGGAGACCGGCCGGACCTGGGCCCGACCGGCGCGTCGGCAGTTCGTCGCGGTCAGTCGCCGGCGGAGTCGGCCGTGCCCGTGGGGTCGTGATCCCCGCCCGTGTCGGCGCGGGGCGTGGTGTGGTCGTCGCTGGCGCTCGTGCCGAGGTACGCCTCGATGACCGCCTCGTTCGATTGGATCTCCTCGGGCGTGCCCGTGGCAATGAGTTTTCCATTGTCAAGGACGAACACCCGGTCAGAAACGGACATCAGCGCGCGCATCACGTGGTCGATGAGGAACACTGTCTTGCCGCGGTCCTGGATGTCGCGGATGAGGTCGACGATCTGCTCGGTCTCCTCGCTGTCGAGGCCGCCCGCGACCTCATCGAACAGGAGCACGTCCGGGTCTGTGGCAAGGACGCGCGCGATCTCTAACCGCTTGAGCGCGCCGACACTGAGTTCTTCGGGCGTGTGTTCGGCGAGATGCCCGAGGTTGACGAACTCCAGCGCCTCCATCGCCCGCTCCTCGGGGACCTCGGGGTCCCGGCCGCCAAAGGTGGCCCCGACGGTCGCGTTCTCCAGCAGGGTGAGATTTTCGAACGGGCGAACGATCTGATGGGTCTTCGCCAGCCCACGGTGACAGATCTCGTGGGGCTTCATTCCGGTAATGTCCTCGCCGTCGAGCCGTACCGTCCCCTCAGTCGGCTCGTGGACGCCCGTGAGAAGGCGAAACAGCGTGGACTTGCCCGCGCCGTTCGGTCCGATGAGGCCGACCGCCTCCCCCTTCTCGATGGCAAAGGACACGTCGTCGACGGCGACAATACCGCCGAACTCCTTTCTGAGTCCGTCGCCCTCAAGTATCGTCATCGTGTCTCACGTTACCTTCCGTCTCGAATAAAGCTACCCCACGCGACCCTGGCCGCGTGACCGCGGGCTGGCGAGTGGGTGACACGACCGTGTGGGCAGAACTGGCAGCCGGTGACGACATCGTTCCAGCGGGGAAAACGATATGCCCGGGCCGGCGGAATCGCCGCTCGTGAATCTCCAGCGACTGTTCGATCCCGACTCCATCGCCGTGGTCGGGGCTTCGACCGACGAGCACAAGATCGGCTACGAGGCCATGGCCAACGCCGTCCGCTTTGGCGGCGAGGCGTACCCCGTCAATCCCTCCTCGGAGGGGGAGGTACTGGGCGAACCGTTCGTCGCGTCCGTGACCGATATCGACGCGACCGTCGACCTCGCGCTGTTGTGCGTCCCGGGTCCGGTCGTTCCCGAGGTACTGACCGAGTGCGGCGAGGCCGGCGTCGGGGCGGCGGTTATCTACGGTGGCGGCTTCGCCGAGGCGGGCGAGGAGGGCGCCGAACTTCAGGCGGCCGTGGTCGACGCCGCGGCCGAACACGATATCGCTCTGCTCGGGCCGAACACGAGCGGATTTGTCGTGCCAGGGGCTGACCTCTACTGCTCGTTCGCCGGCGGCGTCGAGGACGTGCCCGCCGGCGACGTGGCGGTCGTTGCCCAGTCCGGCGGCGTCGCCCACGACCTCGCGTTCCGCTCGACGCGAGAGGGGTACGGCCTCTCGGCGATGGTCGGACTCGGCAACCGCGCGAACGTCGGCTTCGAGGAAGCGATCGCGTACTTCGACGGCCACGCCGATACCGACGCCATCGTGCTCCACGTCGAGGGCACCGACGACGCGCGCGGCCTGCTGGAGACGTGCCGCGACGCCGACACGCCGGTCGTCGCGTACAAGGTCGGCCAGTCGGACGTGGGCGAGTTCGCCGAGTCCCATACGGGCGCACTCACCGGCGACCACGACCTATACCTCGCCGGATTCGAGCAGTACGGCGTCCCCACGGTCGACTCGACGGCCGCCCTGCTCGATGCGGGGGTCGCACTGGCGACCGAACCCGCCCCGTCCGGCCCGAACGTCGGCGTCGTGACCGCACAAGCTGGTCCGGGAATCATTATCGCCGACCGTCTCCAGCGGGCGGGTGCGACGCTGCCCGACCTGAGCGAGGCGACACAGGAGCGGATCGACGAGATCCTCCCTGGGATCACCTTCTCAGGTAATCCCGTCGACACGGGTCGGCCCATGCCGGAGTTCGGCGAGGTCGTCCGGGCGGTCGCCGAGGACGACGGCGTCGACATCGTCCTGGTATACGAACTGTACGAGGGGGCGCTGGGCTACCCAGTCGAGTCCCTCGACGGCCTCCACGGAACTGCGGACACGCCGGTGTTGTTCGCGTGTGAGGGACCGCCCAGAGAGATGGCCGGGGAGGTCGAGGCGCTCCGAGAAGCCGGCGTGCCAGTGTACCTCCAGCCGGAGCGCGGCGCGGAGGCGGCCGCGACGCTGGCTCGGTACAGCTCGTTGCGCGGGTCGGCCGCCGTCCCGGGGGTGGAACGGTGAGCGACGCTCCCACGAACCCGGTTGGGACGGCGTTGGCGGACGGCCGGACGACGCTCACCGAGGCTGAGTCGAAGACGCTGCTGCGCGAGGCGGGCGTCGAGACGACCGCCTTCGCCCTCGCCGACGACGCCGACGGCGCGGTCGCCGCCGCGGAGGAACTGGGGTTCCCGGTAGTCGTGAAAGTGTCTTCGCCGGCGGTCACTCACAAGAGCGAGTGGGGCGGCGGCGCAGGCGTCGCCGTCGGCCTCGACTCCGCGACTGCAGTGCGCGAGGCGGCCGACCGGATCGGGACCGAGGCCGAGGCCGCGGGCATCGAGGCCAGACTGCTGGTCGAAGGGATGGCTGACACCGACGCCGGCACCGAAGTCATCGTCGGCGGTCTGCGCGACTCCTCGTTCGGTCCGGTCGTGCTCGCGGGGCTGGGCGGCGTCTTTACGGAGGTGTTCGAGGACACCGGCCACCGCCTCGCGCCCATCGACCGGGCGGAGGCACGCGAGACGCTCGAGGAGCTGACAGCGGCGAAGCTCCTCCGGGGTTACCGTGGTGGCGAGCCGGCTGATCTCGACGCGCTGGCGGACATCGTCGTCGCCGTCGGCGACCTGTTGGTTGACCACGACGCGATCACTGAGATCGATGTGAACCCGGTGTTGGCGACGGGAGAGGGCGCCGTCGCGCTCGACGCGCTCGTCGTTCTCGGGGGTGAAAGCGATGAGTGAACCCTTCGAGCGGGTCTGGACCGTCCGGTTCTCCGACACCGACCCGTTCGGCATTGCCCACTACCCGCGGATCGTAGACGCGATCCACGAGTCCTCGGACATGTTGATGCAGGAGATCGGCTTCCCGTACTGGGAACTGTCGCAGGAACTCGGATACGGCCTGCCGCTCGTGGAGATGAACTTCGAGTTCGAACATCCCGTGGAGGCCGGCGACGAGGTGACGGTGACGGTCCGGCCGGAACTGGGCACTCGGAGCGTCCGATTCGAGTACGAGGCCAGCGTCGACGGTAAGGTGGCGTTCACGGGGTACGAACAGCGCGTCTGTGCGACCCACGGCGGCGAGGGGTCGATAGAGATCCCCGACGACCTCCGAGCGGCGTTCGAGTCGTATACCGCGGACGCGTCCGACGACGGGTGAGACAGTCGGCGGGGTCGGGTGGCGTCCGGTGCCCGACCCATGGTGACGATATGTTTTTGCGTCTCGCATCGCTACGACGGTGTATGGCGGACTTCGAGAACCCCTACGCCGAGGAGGACCCGTTCGTTCGGGCGCACTTCGACTGTTCAGACTGCGGCGGGAAGCTCTGGGAGTACGCCATCCAAGGGCAGATGGTATGTGAGGACTGTCGGTCGGTGTACCCATCGGCGGACGTCTTCGACTCGCAGATCGAGGCGTAGGCCGATCGCGACCCGGCCGACCGCACCCTGACCAGCACTCAAGCGGGTTGGACCCTTCCGTCTCTGTCGACGCGAGCGAGGAGCGGCCAAAGGAGACGGACTGTGGTGGTGCCACTCCCGTCGTACGCATTGCGGATCCGGCGGACTCCCGGCGCAAGGGGCGTCTCTCCCTCCAACACACTTATCTACGATCTGTACAATCGTCGTACTATGGCCCAGCAAGAGCCGGAGGAACTCCTAGAGCTGAGCACAGGCACACGGGAGCTCCTTGAGGAGAACAACCTCCGCCCGCTCTGGGAGGTCGAAGACGACTTCGGGAACACGTTCGACGACCTCCAGCCGGACATCTGGAAGTGGGAGGACATTCAGGCGTCCATCGACGGCATCGAGGGCGACGTCCCAATCGCGGATTTGCCGCCCGGGTTCCAGCGGCGCGTCGCCGTACCGATCAACACCGCGCTCGGCAACGCCGTCTCCAACACCATCTACGTCGGCGTCCAAACCGTCTCTCCCGGGGAGACTGCGCCCGCACACCGCCACGGGGCAAACGCACTCCGCTACACGATCAACGGGAACGAGGACATGAAGACTGTCGTCGCGGGCGAGGAGTTCCCCATGGAGGACAACGACCTGATCACCACCCCACAGTGGGAGTGGCACGACCACGTCAATGACTCCGACGAGACCGCAGCGTGGCTTGACGTGCTAGACCTTCCGTTAGTGCTGGATTCGCTCAACCGGAAGAACGTCTTCGAGAACCACGAACTCGAACGCCAGCCGGTCACGAAGACGCAGGGGTACTGGGACTCCCAGTACGGCCGCGGTCGTCCAGCGGACGAGCGGTCCGACGGCTCCATTCCCGGCCCGTTCGAGGGGGTCCGTGAGCCGACGCCACCGTACCGCTTCGGCTGGGACGAGATGGAGCAGACGCTCCGCCAGCGTGCCGACAACGATGACCCAGACCCACACGACGGCTACTCCATGTCGTACGTCAACCCCGCGACCGGCGCGGAGCCGCTGTTCCCGACGATGTCGTTCCGCGCGCAGTTGCTTCAGGAGTCCACCGACCCTCACTTCCACAACGCCGTTGAGGTGTACTTCGTCATCGAGGGCGAGGGCGCAACCCACGTCGACGGCGAGGCACTGGAGTGGAGCAAGTGGGACATCTTCGTCGTGCCGCCTGACGCGACCCACCATCACGACCCCGACGGCGAGGCGACCCTGCTCGGGATGACCGACCGCCCGGTGCTCGAGGCATTCAACTTCTACGCCGAGGCAACGCCCTCGTCGTAACCCCTCGAGCGCCGGTGGCGGCCGCCTCTCGGCGCTGTACCCGGGTTTCGCCGCTAGATTCTGTCGATCCTCCTCGACCGCCCGAGTGGCGACAGCGCCGAGAACGTGAGACGGTGACACGGGCGTTACCCCATAATTTATCATTACGGCCGTAGCTTCGGCATACAGTAGCATGAGTGAGGATACCAACGGGAAGAGCAGACGATCGTATCTCAAAGCAACCGGGGCAGCCAGCGTGGCCGGCATCTCATCGCTTGCCGGCTGTACGCTCGGCGGCGGTGGCGGCGGCGGATCAGAGACGCTGACGATCGGGGCGACCGTCCCCCGTTCAGGATCGTTCTCCTCGCTCGGCCAGTCCGTCGAGCGCGGGTACCAACTCGGCGTCGCTCGAATGAACGAGCAACTGGAGCGGGACGTGGAGATCGTCATCCAAGACGACGAGTCGGACGCCGCGCAGGTGCGTCAGAGCCTGAACCAGATCACCTCTAACAACGACGTAGACATGCTGTGGGGCAGTTTCTCGAGCCTTCTTGTGACCGCCGGGAGCGCGTTCGCAGAGAACCAAGAGCTCCCGTTCCTCGGCGCGTTCTTTGCGTACGAGGAGCCCCACCGCAACGAGGGCTACGAATGGACGTACTCGCCGTTCCCGAAATCGCGCGACGTGGCGCGCTCGACGCGTGGTCTCCTGAGCCTCATTCCGGAGAACGAGCGGCCGACGAACGTCGGTATCTGGGAGCCAAACTCTGGGTGGGGTGCTGAGCAGTCCACCTACTGGGACGACGTGCTCTCGAACGAGGGCTACGACGTGGTCTTGCGCGAGAGCTTCCAGCTCGGCTCGGAGGACTTCTCCTCGCTCATCTCGCAGTCGAAGAGTGCGGACGTGGAGATTCTCCTGTCAGTGCCTACGCCACCGGGCGGCATCACGGCCGTCAACCAGATGCAGGAGAACGACTTCACTCCGGAAGTGCTGAAGTTCGTCCGCGGCGCCGACCCGACGGCGTGGTGGTCGGCGCTGGGTCAACAGGGCGCGTTCGCGTGCATGTGCCCCGGCTGGGTTCCCGGCATGACCGGAAACGGCAATGACGGCTTCAAGTCTGCGTTCGAGTCGGAGTACGGCCTCGAAGACGGCGCGGTGATCCCGACGGCCGTCGGGGGCGCGTACAACGTCGCGCAGGTGGCCCTGCAGGCCGTGCAGGCGGCGGGATCGACCGATTCCGACGGGCTCCAGACCGCGCTGCGCGAGACGGAGTTCGGCACGGTCATTGGAGACTTCACGTTCGAGGAGAACGGCCTGCCGAGCGAGGGCCAACTCACCGCGCCGACGGGACAGTGGTGGGAGGGCGGCCAACACGTCGTCTACCCGGATACGCAGGGCGAGGAGGCTATCGACTTCCGGTATCCCATGACGCCGTGGAGCGAGCGGTAACTCCGCACGTCACAACATGAACCTCACACCCACCCAGGATACCACACCACCCGTCACATGGTCGAAGTCGAGCTAGTCGCACAGACGCTCATCAACGGCCTCCTGCTCGGCGGCATCTACGCCGTCGCAGCGCTGGGGCTGTCGCTCGTGTTCGGAATCATGGACATCGTGAATCTCGCACACGGGCACATGTTGATGATTGGCGGCTACGTTGCCATTCTGCTGTTCTCGGCTCTCGGAGTCACGCCATTGATCGGGATGTTCGTCGCTATGGCCGTGCTGTTCGTGTTCGGCATGGCGCTCCAGCGATTCGTCCTCGACCGGATCGTCGACGAAGGGATCGAACAGCCGATTATCGTGCTGTTCGGCCTCGCCCTCGTGCTCCAGAGCCTTGGCCGATTGGTGCTCGGGAGCGACGCGCAGTCCTCGGAGATCGGGATTCCCGGCGCCGCCATCGAGGTCGGGCCGATACTGTTCTCGTTCCCGCGGACGGTGACGTTCGTGTTCGCACTCGGGCTCATCCTCGGGACGTGGGTGCTCCTGCAGTACACCGCCACCGGACGGGCGATCCGTGCGACTGCACAGAACCGCGACGCCGCCCGCTACATGGGTATCGATACCGACCGCATCTACGTGCTGACGCTCGGCATCGGCACCGCCCTCGCAGGTGCAGCGGGCGCGCTGTTGTCGATGCTGTTCCCGATCACGCCGTTCGTCGGCTGGTCATACCTGCTCAAGGCGTTCGCCGTCGTCGTGCTCGGCGGCGTCGGGAGTATCCCTGGCACGCTCGTTGGAGGCCTCGCGCTCGGAGTCACGGAGAACATCAGCGGCCTCTACCTGGGCGGCGGCTTCCGTGACATCATCAGCTTCAGCATTTTCCTCATCGTCCTGCTGATCCGGCCGCATGGCCTGTTCGGCTCCGGAGGTGGCGGCGAATGAGCGGCGTGACGGGCAACGACCTCTCGGCACTGACGGCGACACGGAGGCGGCTGGCGGCGGCGGTCGCGCTCGTGTTCGTGCTGGCTGTCGTCCCGTTCGTCACGACGGACTACGTCACCGAGATCGTGTTCACCGGGTTGGTGTTCGCGATGCTCGGGATCTCCTGGAACCTCCTCGCGGGGTACGCTGGGCAGGTGTCACTGGGACACGCCGCGTTCTTCGGTATCGGCGCGTTCGTAACCGCGTGGCTGACGACGCCCGGGCGGGCGGGGTTTCCGGAGGCGATCCAGCTCCCGATGATCGCGACGCTGCCGATCGCCGCTCTGGCGGCGGGTGTCGTCGCGCTCGTCGTCGGCCCAGTAATATTCCGGCTGTCAGGCCACTACTTCGCCATCGGCACGCTCGCGCTGGCGACGATCATCCAGCTGCTCCTGCTCGACCAGCGGGGGATCAGCGGCGGTTCGACGGGGTACTACATCCAGAGCGCCCTCGATGCCGACCTCATCTACCTGATCGGGCTGGTTTCGACAGTGGGGATGTTGATCGTCGCCTCACGGGTCGTGAACAGCCGGATCGGGCTAGGAATGCGAGCGGTCGACGGCGATGAGGACGCCGCGAGCACGCTGGGTGTTCACCCCCTGCGCTACAAGCTTTGGGCGTTCGGCATCTCCTCGGCGATGGCGGGGCTCGCGGGCGCGTTGTGGGCGCAGTTCACGCTGTACGTGAACCCTGAGTCGACACTGGGCGTCGTCTGGATGATCGATACCCTCGTCGTCGTCATCCTCGGCGGCATGGGGACGATGCTCGGTCCCCTGCTGGGGGCGGCGTTGTTCCTCACGCTTGACACCGGCCTGCGTTCGGTCGCCGGTGAGTTCGCCACGACCGTCGAGGGCGCGTTGATCATCCTGTTCATCCTGTTCGCACCGGCGGGTGTCTACGGACTGCTGGAGTCTCGGACCGGCGGAGACGACGACCCGGCGGCGTCGGAGGAGTCGCCCGAACCGACCGGGCAGGCGAAGTAGTCGCGCGGTTGCTCGCAGCGCGGGTCGTTTTCGTTCGACCGTCGGTGACGAAGGGGACACCGAGAAGTGGGCGTTGAACCGTGGGGCCGACAGGGCTCAGCCGCCGAGATAGGAGGCGGCGACGCGGTCGTCACCCGACAGTTCCTCGGCAGATCCCGACAGCGATATCTCGCCGGACTCGAGGACGTAGCCGCGGTCGGCGATCCGAAGGGCGTTCTGGAGGTCCTGTTCGACCAGCAGGACGGTTGTCCCCTCGTCATTGATGCGCTCGATGGCGTTGAACACGTCGTCGACGAGGACAGGCGCGAGTCCGAGACTTGCCTCGTCCAGCAGCACGAGGTCGGGATCACTCATCAGCCCGCGGCCGATGGCGAGCATCTGCTGTTCGCCCCCCGAGAGCGTCCCGGCGGTTTGATCGCGGCGCTCCTCCAGCCGGGGAAAGATATCGTAGACGCGTTCGAAGCGCTCCTCCTTGCCCGACGGGTCAGCGTAGGCGCCGAGCAGAAGGTTCTCGTGGACGCTCGACTCGGTGAATATCTCGCGTCCCTCCGGGACGTGGACGACACCCTTGCGGACGACCTCCGACTGCTCGAGATCGCCGATGGACTCGCCGCGGTAAGAGACGGTCCCCGCCGTCGGCGACAGCGGCCCGCAGATCGTCTTCAGCACGGTCGTCTTTCCGGCACCGTTCGCACCTAACAGTGCGACTGTCTCGCCTTCGGACACCGAGAGACTCACGTCCCAGACGACCTGAACGTTGCCGTACGCGACGTCGATACCGTCGACTTCGAGGATCGTCATCGTATACCACGGGGTAATCCGCAGGCCCGCATAAGCCTACTCCTCGCGGGCGGCGAGATCGAGAGCGTCGGCCGTCGTGTCGCCGGGTTGTTGGATCGCTCTGCACTCGTCGCAGGTCGCCTCCCGCGGTGTCGTCACCCGGTCGGTCGGCGCGACGGCTATCGGAGCACGTGTGCCCCGTCGTAGTGGGTGCGGAACGCGAACCACAGGCCGTGGCGGCCCGGGACACGCTGTCGAACGCCGCCGGCGTCGCTCCGGAGCTCCTCCCGCGTCGCGACCCACGTCGTCCCCTCGGCGTCGACGAGTCCGTCGGTGGTTCGTTCGACTGGCGTCGGCGGCGCCTCGTACACCGCCACGTCGCCGGTCGCGTCGAGGAACGCGACGACCTCTCGCCCGGCCGCCTCGCCGGCGATCACCGTCTCGGCGTCCAGGTCGTCCACCGGGATGACCCACGCGGCCCGCGAACCCTCGGTGACGCCGTACACTGACGCCTTCTCGGGCAGTTCTCCGTCCGCCTTGCGCACGCCCGGTTGGATCACCGACTCGTTCGTCCAGTAGTGGTCGAAGAACCCGACGTCGTCCTCGTAGTGACTGTAGTCGTAGTCGTAGCCCGTGTCGATGTCGAGCGCGAGCGAGTCAGGGTGTTGTGCGCGCCACGACCCCCAGTCGGTCTGCGTGACGAGATGCTGGTCCAGCGAGAGGTCCGGACGCTCCGCGAGGTAGTGGCCCGCGGTCGGGGTGCCGGTATGCTGGTCCCAGAGCGTCTCCGTCTCCTCGTCGTACATCACCTTGTTCCCGGACTCGAGCATCCCGGTGCTCCCGAACGTGAGCGTGTCGCCGCCGACACGGCGGTCGTACATGATCGGGGCGTTACACAGCGTGCAGTAGGTGAGGCTCACGGGGACGCCCTGCACGACGACGTTGAGGAGTTCGTGCGGGAACAGCACCCACCGGGGGACCGCGTAGGCGATGCCGTCGACCTCGAACCCGAACACGGTGTCGTCGTCGTCGAGGTAGCGGTCGTGTCCCCCGTCGGCTGGGGACTCGCCGGTCGCGGTCGCCGTGGCGACATCGTCGCCGGGAACGAAGTCGGGGGCGTTGAGCGCGGCGAGAAACGAGCGGTCGCAGTTGCCCCAGCGCACGTCGCGCAGGTCGAACGCCCGCGGCTCGCGGTCCAGGAGCGAACCGACCGGTGGGAGGTACGATCGGTACAGACGCAGTTTCCAGGCGTCGAAGCCGTCGAGCGGGTCGATATCCTGCTGGGAGTACCACGATTCCCACTCCACCCACGCGTGGTCCGAGTCGAAGTCTGGCTCCGCCAGCGCCCCCAGCGCGTCGCGCACCCCCTGCCAGCGTACCTCGGGCAACTCCAGGTACCGGGGCGGGTCGCGCGACTTCATCGCCTCTGGGAAGCCGAAGCGTTCCCAGTCGTTGGCGATGGCGTCGATCACGAGCACCTCGAACAGGTGCGGGACGACGCGCTCGTCGCCCTGCTCGGCGAGTGTGCGGACGGCGTCGGCGTGGGTGTCGGCGTCGCGGACGAGGAGGTCGTCGGTCAACTCGCGGAGTCGCTCTGCTGAGATGTGTGACATACGAACACGCCGGTGGGGAGACGGCGAAAAGGTATGGGCCGCATCGGTGGAACGTGGGTCGGCCGTTTACTTTTGTCCGCCCTTGGTCACGTCCACGTCGGCGAACCGCACGTCGCGCTCAGTCACGTCGACCGACATTGCGCCGACGCTCTCGATATCGGCGTCGATGGTGTCGCCGTCGTGGAGTTGGCTGACGCCTTCGGGTGTCCCGGTGGTGATCACGTCGCCCGCCTCGACGGTGGCGCCGAGTGAGGCGTACTGGACCACGTCCGCGCAGGTGTACACCATGTCGCCGGTGTTCTCGTGCTGGCGCGTCTCGCCGTTCAACTGCAGTTCCATCTCCAGATCCTGCGGGTCGTCGATCTCATCGGTCGTGACGACACACGGGCCGATGACGGTGAAGGTGTCGTAGGACTTGCGGTTCGACCGGTCCTGATCGCCGCGCACGGAGATGTCGAGCAGGATCGTGTATCCGAAGATCTCGTCCCACGCGTCCTCGGCGTCGATGTCCTTCACGTCGCTGTCCATCACGAACGCGAGTTCGATCTCGTGGTCCGTGCGCCGATCCGAAAACGGCAGTTCGATGCCGTCGTCCGAACCGACGACGCTGGATGGTGCCTTCAGGAAGTAGCCCTTGTCCTCGATGGTGAACCACTCCTCGGTGGTGATGTCCCGGTCGGCCAGCGCCTCCTCGATGTGGTTCTCGTAGTTCAGCGGGGCAGCGATCACCTTGCCGGGTCGATGGATCGGCGAGCCGAGCGTCACCTCCGAGCGGTCGTAGTCGGGGTCGGCGTCGGCGTACTCGCTCGCGTCGTAGTCACCGCGGATGTACGTCTGAAGAGGGTCGTGCGACGCGATGCCGAGTCGGTCGGTCAGATCCACGATACCGTCATCATCCGTGAGGAGGCCCAGCCTGTCCTCGTTGAAACGAACGAACTTCACGCATAGTATTCGACTCAAGAAGCGTATAAATCGTCCCCTTCAGGAACCGTCGCGGGCGACCACGAGCCGAGGAAGCGGCGAAAAATACCGGCAATTCGATCCGGTGGAGGGCGCACTATGCTCACACGACCTGTTGTAACAAGCGACGATGTCGTTAGACCTTACGCCGGACACGGACTGGAGCGAACTGTACATCGACGGTGAGTGGCGCGAGGCCGAAGGCGGCGACACCATCGCCGTCGAGGATCCCTCGACACGCGAGACGTTCACCCACGTCGCGCGGGCCACAGAGGCGGACGTGGACGCCGCCTACGAGGCGGCCGCCGCCGCACAAAAGGAATGGGCCGAAGCGCCGCCCGCCCGCCGAAGCGAGGTGGTGCAGGGGATGCTCGAACTGCTGGAGGAGCACGAAGAGGAGATCATCGGCCTGCTCGCCACCGAGGCGGGTGGCGTCCCGCCGGCGATGGGTGGCACCTCGGTCCACCTCGCCGCCGACCAGGCCGCCGAGGCCGTCACCATCCCGCGCCGGATGAAGGGCGAACACGCCGCATCGAACATCCCCGGTAAGGAGAACATCGTCGAGCGCAACCCCGCGGGCGTCGTGACGGTCATCTCCCCGTGGAACTTCCCGCTGAACCTCTCGATGCGAGCGGTCGCCCCGGCCATCGCCGCGGGCAACTCAGTCGTGTTGAAGCCGGCGACGAACACGCCCATCACTGGCGGTCTGTTGTTCGCGAAACTGTTCGAGGCGGCCGGGCTGCCAGACGGGGTGCTCAACGTCGTCACAGGCCGCGGCTCGGAGGTCGGCGACCGCGTCGCGAGCCACCCCGAGAGCAACGTCGTCGCGTTCACTGGATCGACACCCGTCGGCCGTCGCGTCGCCGCCAAGGCCGCCGAGAATCTCGCCACGCCGGCGATGGAGCTGGGTGGCAACAACGTCCACCTCGTCACCGAGGACGCCGACCTCGACCAAGCCATCGATGCCGCCGTCTTCGGCTCGTTCGTCCACCAGGGACAGGTGTGCATCTCGATCAACCGCCACCTCGTGCAGGAATCCGTCTACGACGAGTACGTCGAGCGACTGACCGAACGTGCTGCGTCGCTCCCGGTCGGGCGCGCCCACGAGGAGGGCGTCATCGTGGGACCGATCATCGACGAGTCCCAGCGCGACGAGATGCTGGAGTACGTCGACGAGACGGTCGACGCCGGCGCAACGCTCGAGACCGGCGGTCACACCGTCGAGTTAGAGGGCGTCGACGACTCGCTCGTCGTTGCGCCCACCGTCCTCTCGGACGTCACGAACGACATGTCGGCTGCATGCTTCGAGCACTTCGGCCCCATCGCGCCGGTCATCCCCTTCTCCGACGTAGACGAGGCCGTCGAACTGGCGAACGACACCGAGTACGGGCTCTCGGGGTCGGTCCACGCCGGCGACGTGGGGACGGGCAAGCGCATCGCCGAGCGCCTCGACACCGGGATGGTTCACGTGAACGACCAGCCGATCAACGACGAGGCGCACGTGCCGTTCAGTGGGACGAACGCCTCTGGGATGGGCGGGTACAACAGCGAGGAGTTCCTCAACGAGGTCACCGAGACGAAGTGGATCTCCCTCCAGCACGAGCCGCGCGAGTATCCCTTCTGACCGCGGAGACGACCTACTGTCCCGCGCTTGACCCGTCCTCGAAGTAGCGTTCCCCGTGGCGGCCGCTCGCCTCGGCGATCTCGAGGCGCATCCGACGGACCTCGGTCATCGGCTCGGCGCTCGTGCTTCCAAACAGGCTCGGGTGCCAGGCGTTGTCGTCGATCACCTCCTGTGCGTACTCCTGGTCGCCCGCCGGTTCGAGGCTGCCGCGCACGACGACGCTACACCAATCGAAGCGCGATCGGACGTCAAGCACGGTAAGGGTCGCCAGCCCGGTCGACTCGGCGGCGGCAAGCTTCTCGCTGTCCTCGCCGAACCGGATCAGGTACAGGTAGACGCCGTCGCCGTCGTAGCCGAACGAGACCGGCACCCCGTACGCGTCCCCGTCTCGAGCCAAGGACAGTGTTCCGTAGCCGATCTGTGTGAGTGCCTCGTCGATCCGGCCGTCAGCCATCGCGGCTCCGTCGTTCGGTGTCGTATCTGATCCCATACCGACTGATGGTGAACACCGTCCCAAAACACGGCTCGTCAGTATCACCGCGCGGGAACGGTCAGGTAATTTATAAGATGTTCATATCGGACCACAAACCGGGTGAGCTTCTCCGATTCTGTGACTTTCGGAGGACGCTACTCCTCGATGTCGAGTTGGACGGCCACCCAGTGGTCGCGCGCCTCAAGAACCAGTTCTTCCTCGTCATCGAAGACCGTGTGTTCGGCGACGAACGAGTCCCACGTGCCATCAGGGATCAGTTCCAGCTCGGCCGCCGAGTCAGCTTCGGAGGGGCTGGCTGCGATCAGCTCGTCGAACGTGTCGAACTCCGTATTCGCGCTCACGAACTCATCATCGAACACGTCTGTTACGTCGATATCTTCCGAACGCGGGGCATCGGCCGCACGTGCCCGCAACTCCTCGGCTGGCTCCTGACGCTCCTCTAAGTCGTCTGCTAACACCATACTCTCTAGTGCCATCCGTTCGGTGATAAAGCCCGTCGTTGACGGATCTCAGACTGCTATCGCCACCGCGGTCGCTTCAGTTGATTGGTTGGAACTTCAAGAAGATCGTCGGTGCAGCAGGTATCCTTGATGAGTGCGATGACCGGTTGGAACAACTCGCTGGCGAACAAAGCGTCTACTTCCCCCCAGCGGGCCGTAGTAAGTTCGGGGTGAGGAAGTGGTTGGTTCGGACGCTTGTGGCCGAATTCGCCGCCTCAACGGGTCTACCGAATGGATAGACTTGGAGGTTGTGGAACGAGAGCGGACACCCGAGCAGGTCTCTGAAGTCGATATTCAACTTCGCATTGCTGGTCTGTCGCTTTCGAATACCAAACAGTATGTTGATGGGTTGGGTGTCGAGGGCAATGGTCCAGCGATTCATAACTGGATCCAGAAGGCTGATCTACAACCGGTTGGCGGTGGAGTTCCGAATCAGATCGCGGTAGACGAGACGGTGATTCGGATCACTGATGAACGCCACTGGCTGTACGCTGCTGTTCATCCTGAAACGAATGAATACCTTCACTTCTGGCTGTTTCAGACGAGAAACACGCAACGCACCGTGCTGTTTCTTCGTGAACTCCGCGAGAAACAGCAGGTCGAGCAAGCGACGGTTCTCGTCGATGGAGCGCAGTATCTCACAGCCGCACTGGAGCGGTTCGGACTCCGATCTCAGATGTCTCACCACGGAAATCGGAACAGCATGGAACGTGTTTTTCGTGAGGGAAAACGGCGAACCTCTTCGTTTTCAAATACGTTCGACAACGTGGAGTCACCGACGGCAGAATCGTGGCTCTAAGCCTTCGCCGTCTGGTAAAATCGATACTAAAATCGACACGATGCCTCATTGTGAAAGCCAATCACCTACCGCAAAAGACGACTCTTCAACGAGTACTGACTACGGTGGAGTCCTCTACAAACCTGCGCCTCTTCTTGTGAGTTCAGGCTTGTGCGAACCACTTGTAGTATTCCTCCCGTCATGCGTACCTCACTGAATTCTCTGAGACGGTCTGCGGAGAAACTGCCGGCGAATTCACGTTCATCTAGGGAGAGTCGCTATCGAACCAGAAAGGGACCTCAGATAGAACCGAACGATGACGAACCCGGACTCGCGGCTCTCATTGGATCCCACGTTACTGCGGACATCGTGGTGTGAGTAACGGTCCGATTGAGGTATCGACCCGATCGAGAACGTGACTCCGAACCGACTGCGGCAACCGGGTCGTGTGCTTCTCGGTCGAAACGTCAATGACTCGCAGCTTAACGAACAGGTAGGATTAACATAACTGCAGCGTGAACCGCGTACGAATGGAGATATCAGAGGATCTACGCTGTGTATTCAGCGGCGAGGTGGAACGTCAGAACGGGACGTACGTCGTCGAGGTGCCCGAGCGAGAGGTCGAACTGGACACGATTCGTCCCGACCGTGTCTATCGTGTCGCCGTTCTCGGAGGACACGAGCGAGACGGCGACGAGGGGAGTGTCGTCGAAGCGGTCGACCCATCGGCTCCCGATGTGGACCGGAGCGAGGGAGGGGACTCGTCGGCGACAACCCGGTCGGACCACACGGATCCCGGATCGAACTCGGGTGTCGAGGCCGATCGGGGAGCGAGATCGTCCGACAGTACGAGCGACACCGAACGGACGGGGGAGCCCGAGCCTCCGGTCGATCGAGGTGACGAGGTAACCGTCGACATCGAGGGGATCGGCGATCAAGGCGACGGGATCGCCCGCGTCGACCGCGGGTACGTTATCATCGTCCCGGACACAGAGAAGGGCGAACGGGTACAGATCAGAGTCACGAGCGTCAAGCAGAACGTCGCGTTCGCGGAGGTCGTCGAGCGCGTCGAACGGCACCACTACGAGTAACGTCAGCACCTACCGATGGACCGGTGTGAGCCGGCCGCCCGGATCCTCGTTCGCCACGTCGCTCTTGGGACTCTCGACTGCGGCAGGTTCAGTTTGGGCGTCCGTTCCCCCGGTGCTCGGACCCGCTGTCGACAGGCGTTTGTCCGTCGGTCCCCGGATCCACCTCGACGCCAGTGATGCTCCCACGCGAGGACCTCGCGGACCTGATACAGTTCGACCACGACCGCTTCCGCACCCGCGTTCCCGCGGTTCTGGACGCCGACGAGTACGACGCCGAGCGGCTCGACCGACTGGGGGACTCGGTACCCCCCGATGACGACCCGGTCGTCGAGGGCGACTCCGGATCGCTCGCGGCTCACGAGGGGGCCTACGTGGAACGGATCCGCGTCCTCGACGACGCGTCGGTTGGGATCACGCTCGCCGGGCCGGCGTACGCGGACAATCCGGTCGTGTACGCCAACCGGACGCTCCGTGAACTGACGGGCTACTCCCTCGACGACCTCCGGGGAGAGAACCTCCGAGCGTTGCAGGGTCCCGACACGGATCCCGAACCCGTATCGGAGCTTCGCGAGGCGCTGTCGACGTGGAATCGAGTGACGACGACGCTGACGAACTACCGGGCGGACGGATCCACGTTCCGGAACCGTGTGACGCTCGTCCCTGTCACGGACCGCGCCGGAACCGTCGTGAACTGGCTCGGATTTCAGGCGGCAGTCGAGGAGTGAACGTCGAGGGGTCCCGACGCTGCTCCCCGACCGGTCGCTATCCCTCCATCCCGGAGAAGGAGAGTCCGCCCTCGATGTACCGCTGTGCGAAGAGGTACACGAGCATGACGGGCGACGCGAACGTGAGCGCGAACGCCGAGAAACGCGCCCACGGGATCGAGTACTCGTCGATCAGTGCGAACAGCCCGACCGGGAGCGTGAAGTTGTCCGCCGACAGCATCGTCTGCGCCACGACGAACTCCATCCATCCCGTGAGGAAGGTGAAGATCGTGACCGTCGCCAGCCCGGCCGCCGACAGCGGGAGGATGACCTCCGTGACGACGCGCCACGGCGGCGCGCCGTCGACGAGGGCGGCCTCCTCGTAGCTGACCGGGATCCCGTCCATGTACGTCTTCAGCAGCCACGTGTTGAACGGCACCGCGGTCGCGGCGTAGTAGGCGGCGAGCGCGAGTCGGTTGTTGTTCAGCCCCACCTGCACGAACATCGCGTACAGGGCGATGAGCGACGCGATCCCGAGGCCGCCGCCCACTTGGGTGAACAGCACGTACCCGAACAGCACCTTCCGTCGCATGATGAACTTCCGACGCGACAGCGCGTACGCGGCCGGGACGATGACGCACATCGCGAGGATGAGCGTCGGCACCGACACGATGACGCTGTTCACGAAGTACTGCTTGAAGTCCGAGGGGTTGTCGACGCCGTAGTCGCTGGCGTCGAGGAACGCGATCTCGGGCGTGTTGAACACCAGCGCGAGATCGCTGAACGGGACGTTCACGGAGACGGTCAACGCCGGCACGATCAGGTCGCCGAGAACCCACACGAACGGCTGTACGGAGGGGTTCTCCGGGAAGAAACTGAACCCGCCGGCGGCGTAGACGCTGCCGCCGGTTCCGGAGATCGCGGACATCGCGATCCAGTAGATGGGGAACAACAGGAGGGCGACGACGAGTATCGCGAAGGCCGTCGCTCCCGCGGTCCGCCCGATCTGGAGCGCCGAGAGCTCGCCCCGGCGATACGCCTCGATCGTGTACCGCGCCTCGACGGCGAGTTCCCGCGGCGTGTTCGCGAGGGTGCGCACGTCGTCGGCGACCTTCTCGGCGACGAGCGAGACGAGACTCACGCCTCGTCCACCCCGTCGGCGAGACGGCCCTTCTTCACGTTCAGCCACATGAACGCGCCGATGAACGCGACGGCGACGAGCATGATCGCGGCGCCCTGCCCGTACTGGCTGAACTGGAACGCCTCGCGGTAGCCGTAGACGATGATCAGTTCGTTCAGTCGGGCGGGGCCGCCCTCGTTGAACGCGTACGGGATGAGGAACTGCTGGAACGACGCCGCCGCCGTCAGGATCGACGCGAACAGCACCGGCCGCTTCACGCTCGGCAGCGTCACGTGAAGGAAGCGCGAGAAGTAGTCCGCGCCGTCCACCATCGCCGCCTCGTGGAGTTCCTTGGGAACGTCCTGGAGCGCGCTCACGGTGATGATCACCATGAACGGGTACGCCAGCCACATCTCGGTGACGTTGTACGCGAAGAAGGCTGCCCAGCGTTCGTTCAGCCACGCGACGGTGCCGGCGCCGAGCCAACCCAACAGCTGGTTCGCGAGCCCGAACTGGGCGGAGCTGAAGATCCCGCGCCAGATGGTGATCGTGAAGATCGCGGGGAGCCCCATCGGAACGATGAGCAGCGACCGGAGGAACCGCGCCCCACGGACGCGCTGGTTCGTGACGACGAGCGCCACGCCGAGCCCGAGCCCGATCTTCAACACGAGGCTCGTGGCGACGAACAGCCACGTCGT
>ENA-ORDC01000282-ORDC01000282.1-marine-metagenome-genome-assembly--contig:-NODE-282-length-54395-cov-7.133234_pt1 | contig 54395 bp, 47 predicted proteins | sample MGYA00237783_ERZ508515 | MGnify/ENA primary metagenome ERZ508515 (study PRJEB26186, sample SAMN06268792) | marine metagenome | isolation source: Eden Landing Ponds, San Francisco, CA, USA | place...
GTTTTCACGCCCAGTTCGTCGAGGACGTGTCGGTAGACGTCGGCTTCCTGTGTCGGCACCCGGTCACCGCTGTGGGTGACGACGGGCGTGCCGGCGGCGGCCGCGACGAGGCCGGCACCGACGCCCAGCAGCGCTGTCGTGTGCTTGCCGTCGTAGGCCGCCCCGCAGTCGACGGGACGGCAGTCCGGGGCCGCGACGACCGTGCTCTCCTCGCGCATGACGTCGGCGAAGGCGGCGAGTTCGGTCGGCGTGTTTCGCTTCCAGCGGTTCGCGAGCCAGAAGGCACCGAGGGTGGTCTCGGCCGGGTCGCCGGCGAGGATGCGCTGGAATGCCTCGCGGGCCTGGGCCCGCGTCATGTCCTCGGCGGACTTGTGTCCGGACCCGACAACCTCGGTCATGAGTCGCTGGAGGGGCCACTCGCCCTGGCGGGGGCCGCTCTCGGTCATACTGTCGTCTTCTCGGACCCGGTCAATAAGTGACTGGGTTGCGTGCTGCCCAGAAACGCTTTTACACTCGGTCACCGTTAGTCCTACCACCATGAGCAGTTCTGCACCTGCCACGGTCCTCGTCGTCGACGACGAACCCGACGTGGCAGACGCCTACGCCGCCCAACTCGAGAGCGACTATCGCGTCTCGACTGCCTACGGCGGCCAGGAGGCCCTCGACAGGATATCCGAGTCAGTCGATGTCGTCCTGCTCGACCGGCGGATGCCCGGCCTCTCCGGCGACGAGGTCCTCTCCCAAATCGAGACACGCGACCTGAACATCCGGGTCGCGATGGTCACCGCGGTCGACCCAGACTTCGACATCATCGAGATGCCCTTCGACGAGTACCTCATCAAGCCCGTTTCCCGTGACGAGTTGCTGGAGACAATCGAGCGCCTGCTCACCAGTTCGGAGTACGAGGAGAGTCTCCGCACGTACTACTCGCTGTCGGCAAAGTACGCGACGCTGAAGGCCAACAAGCCCGAGTCCGAACTGACAGAGAACGAATCGTTTGCCGACCTCGAGGCCGAGTTGCAGGACGTCCGTGCCGACCTGGACGAAACCATCGCCGACTTCGACGAGGCGGACTTTACCGCTGCGTTTCGGGACCTCGACCGCCCGGGGATGGTCGACCCACCGGAAGAGTGAGCACTCGACAGCCGCCAGCACACCCTCGTTTTCTCCCATTTTCCACCGCCCCGTGAACAGCCGCCTCGTTCCGAAAGACACCTGACCGTGGGTGACCAGGCTCGCGTATGCACGTCGGCCTCGTCGTCCTCGATGGCTGGGGGCTCAACGACGTCCCGGGAGTCCGCGACGCCGTGGCCGCCGCCGAGACGCCGACGTTCGACCGCCTCCGCGCGACGGGGGCCTTCGGGACGCTCACAACCCACGGCGCCGCCGTCGGCCTGCCCGCCGGCCAGATGGGCAACAGCGAGGTGGGCCACCTCACCATCGGGGCCGGTCGGGTACTCAAACAGGAGTCCGCCCGCATCACCGACGCCATCGCCCGCTGGCGAGGGGACGCCAAGACCGACGTTGCCTCCGGGCGCGAGGCTGCCCCCGTGGCCGGTGGCCCCGACCAACCCGCCGACCCCCCGCTCGACGAGAACCCCGCCATCGCGTCGGCCATCGAGTACGCGCGGGAGAACGACGGTCGACTCCACCTCCTGGGACTGGTCAGCGACGGCGGCGTCCACGCCTACCAGGCCCACCTGCACGCACTACTCGACCTGGCGGCGCCAGCGTCCGTCCCCGCGGTGACCCACGCCTTCACCGACGGCCGCGACACCGACCCCCACGGCGGGCGCGACTTCCTCTCGTCCCTCGAATCGGTGGTCGCGGAGCACGGCACCGGCGACGTCGCCACCGTCACCGGGCGCTACTACGCGATGGATCGCGACCGGAACTGGGAGCGCACCCGCCGCGCGTACGACGCCATCGTCGACCGCGAGGCCGACCACGTCGCCTCCTCGGCCGTCGAGGCGGTCGAGGCTTCCTACGACCGGGGAGACACCGACGAGTTCGTCGAGCCGACGCTGATCGAGGGCGGCCCGGCGCTCGACGACGGCGACAGCGTCGTCTTCTTCAACTTCCGGTCGGATCGGGCGCGACAGCTCACCCGCATGCTCGCGGACATCCGGCCGGCGTGGCCGTTCGAGACGTCGCCCCCCGACGTGCACGTGACGACCATGACGGAGTACGACAAGACGTTCGACCTCCCGGTCGCCTTCCCGCCCCACCAGCCCGAGGACACGCTGGGAGAGGTGCTCGCGACGGCGGGCAAGACCCAGTTGCGGATCGCCGAGTCCGAGAAGTACGCCCACGTGACCTACTTCCTGAACGGCGGCCGGGAGGTCGAGTTCGAGGGCGAGATCCGGCGGATCGTCGAGAGCCCCGACGTCCCCACCTACGACCTCGCGCCCGGGATGAGCGCGGCCGAGGTGACCGACACGGCCCTCTCCGTCATCGACGCCGACGACCCGGACGTGCTCGTGTTGAACTACGCCAACCCGGACATGGTCGGCCACACCGGCGACTACGAGGCCGCGATACGGGCCGTCGAGACCGTCGACGAGCAACTCGGCCGGCTCGCGGCGGGCGTCCGCGCGGCCGGCGGCCACCACCTCGTCACGGCCGACCACGGCAACGCCGACGACATGGGCACCGCCGACCACCCGCACACGGCACACACGTACAACCCCGTGCCGCTGCTCTACGTGACGCCCGAGGGCGACGACGGCGGGCGGACGCTCCGGCCCGACGGCTCGCTCTGTGACCTCGCGCCGACGCTGCTGGAACTCATCGATGTCGAGCAGCCGAAGGCGATGACCGGCGAGTCGCTGCTGGAGTGACGTCGCCCGGCGGACGAACTCGGTCGCGATCCGTCTCGCGGTCAGTTGTCGGCGTCAGTCGCCCGCGATGACGAGCCGGTAGGCGGGGCGCGCCACGGCGAGCACGCCGAGGAGCGCCGCGAGGACGACCACGCGCGGATCCGCGACGGTCGCGAGCGACAGCGACCCATCGGCGAGCGAGTCGAGCGACGCGCCGGCGAGCGTGCCGGCGACGACCCACGGGACCTCCCCGACAGCCGTACCGGCGAGGAAGGGGACCAGCGGGACGCCGGCGATCCCCGCCGCCGCGGACACCACGTCCGACGGCGCGGGGAGGAGGCGGCTCGCGGTCACGGCCCGGAGGTCGCCGGTCTCGGCGCGGAAGCGTCGCCCCGCAGCGGCGACCCGGCCGTCGCCCGCGAGCCGCCCCGCGAGGGCGTACGCCGGCAGGCTGGTGCCGACGACGAGACAGAGCGCGAAGGGCGCGCCGGCGACGCCGTAGCCCGCCCCGGCGGCCACGGCCAGCAGCGTCGTCGGCCACCCCAGCAGCGGCCGGATCGCCGCGAGCACGGCGAGGGCGACGCCGAAGCGGAGCGGGTCGCCGGCCAGCCAGGCGAGGCGTTCGAGGGCCGCGCCCGGCGAGACCAGAACGGCGGCCGCGACGACGACGGCCGCCGCGGCCCCCAGGCCGAGCCGGACCCGTCGGTTCATGGCGACGACTCCGCGACCGACCGGCAAACCCTTTGTGTTCGTCTCGGTCGGGAGGCCACCCGAGCCGGACGTATCGCAACGCGCGGAACGCTTTTCGGCGACGCGGGTGAACGCCCGGACGTGACCGGAGCAGACGGCGGGGCGGACAGTGACACCGACGATGTGGACGTCGACGGCGCGGACGTCGACGGCGCGGACCACCCCGACGGCGCGGACGTCGGTGACACGACCGACGCCGACGGCGCGGGCGTCGACGGCCCGACCAGCCGGGCGGAGCGCCGCGAACTCGCACTCGACCTGCTCGCCCACCTGGAAGTCGACGAACTCCCCCTGTCGGCGGTTGTCGATCGGGTGGAGACGGTGACGACCGACCCGTCGCTCGTCCGCGACATCCTCGACACGGCGGAGCTTCGGGGGATCATCGACCGCGACGGCGGGCGCGTCAGAACCCGGCGCGGCGGGACGTTCGTGCGCTTCGAAAGCCAGGTCGTCACCCGCGAGGGCGAGTTCGAGTGCCGGCGCTGCGGGGCGGGCATCTCGACCGGCCACTTCGTCCGGTTCGAGGCGGGCGAACTGGGACCCTTCGGCTCGTCGTGCGTTCGGAAGGTGACCGGCCGGGAGTAACACGAGTCCGGCCGGGAGTAGACGAGTCGAGCCGCGTTCGAGACCTTCAGCGGCCCTGCCTGAGTTCCGCGATCAGCTGGTCGATGAGTTCGTTCTGCCGCTGGAGCTGCTGGCCCTGCGCCTCGACCACCTCGCGCAGCGCGGCGAGTTCGGCGGCGAGTTCCTTGCGCCCGAGCGACGCCGCCGACTCGAAGCCGGTGTCCGCGAAGTCCCCGTCGTCCTCCCGAAGGGGCGTCGCCTCCGTCCCGGCATCCACCGTCGGTTCGGGGCCGCTCGTCGCGTCCGCCGTCGGTTCGGGGCCGCTCGTCGCGTCCGCCGTCGAGTCGGCACCGGCCGTCGGGTCCTCGACCGGGTCGGCGTCGGGCGGTCGTTCGAGCGTCTCGGCCAGCGCGGCGGTGTCGGCGGGAGATCGGTCGCCGCCGGCGCGAGCGTCGGTCCCGTCGGGGTCGGTCGCGCCGGCCGCGTCGTCCGACGTCTCGCCGGTCGCGTCCGCCGCGTCGACGGCCGACGTCCCGGTGACGTCGGTCGCGGCCGTCGCGGCCTCGACGGTACTACCGTCCCGGTTGTCGCCGGCGGTCAGCGCGTCGTCGTCGACCTGCCCGTCGCCGGCGGCCGGCGCCTCGTCGGCCGAATCCGGGGACCGGGTGGCGTTCGTCGGCTCGTCGGTCAGTTCACCGGGGTTCGTCGAGAGGGGGTCGAGCCCCTCGCCGAAGGAGACGTCCTCGCGGGGGGACTCGTCGACCGTCTCGGAGGCCATCGACTCGCGGAACGCCTCCAGCGAGGGCGCGTCGTGGTACGCCAGCAGGGCCGACTCCAGGGCCTCCTTGACGGCGCGTGCGTCGTCGTTCGGGGTCTTGAACCGCTCTTGCCGACCGCCGCCGATCGTCAGCACGATCGACGTCGCCACGCTCCCGTCCTCGAACCCGAGGTCGGTCACGTCCTCGAAGTGGAACTCCTCGTAGTCCTCGTCCCAGACCGCGGCGCCGATGTGCTTGACGAGTCGCGCGCTGGTCACGACCAGCGTCAGCTCCGAGAAGCGGAACGTCTGCTTGACCGTCTCGCCGGCGTCGGTGATGTCGGCGGCGTTCAGCACGCCCGCGAGGACGGGGTGGAGCGCCTGGTCGATGCGCTTGGTCGGCATGGAGAAGGTCTTCTCACCCTCCAGGCCGTAGTCGAGAGCAACTTTCGACTTGCGGCGCCCCTCGGAGACGGTCACGCGCTCTGCGTCGTGGGGGTACTCCTCGACTGACTCGTCCGAGAGCAGCCCCTCCGCCCGGAAGATGAGCGTCCGCGTCGGGGTCACGTAGAGGACGTCGTCGCCCCCAAGCGGGACCTCGGCGGCCACGGGCTCGTCGTCGAGGGCGGCCTCGACGATCTCGGGATGGCTCATGCCTGTGCTGTGCATCGTGACCCGGCATAAATCCGTGGGTAGTGCGGCCGGGACGTCCGGGCTCACGTTGCCCACCACCGTCGACGACGGGTGATCGCTCGCGTGATAAACTCGAATTACGTGCATCGCGACCGCAGACAAACGGTCGAACTGGACGAGGAGAGAAGGGAGACTGCTGATGTACCAGTCGGGTATCTCGTGTGTCCCGTTCGCTCCGAAAACATGGGACCGCCGAGAGCAAAAGTGCGAATTCTGCGCGGCGACGTTCGAGGGTGGACTCGACGTGTGCCGAGGATCCAGCGGTATCTGCCGAACGCTTAACACGCCGCGACGACTTGGTGGAGATACGATGGCGAGCGCGACCCGCGACGAGGCACCCGAGGGCGTCGACTTCGTCCACGAGGACGACGGCCGCATCACGGCCCGCGACCGGGAAACGGGTGTCGCGTCGTTCGGGGACACGAAAGCCGAGGCCCTCCGGATGCTCGCCGAGGCGCTCGAACTGCACGAGGGTGGCGGCGAACCTGCGACCGACGAGGACCTCCGTGAGTGGGACCTCGATCCGGACGACTTCGACGACGAGGACCTCCCCGAGTTTCTGCGGTAGATGGTTCGGACGACGTTCACCGGCCGTGAAGTCGCATCCGTACTGACGAGCCACGGGTATCGGCCGGTCGGCCGCACCGGGAGCCACCTCAAACTCCGCTGGGAGAGCCCTGATACGGACGAGGTTCGCGTCGTGACCGTCCCAATGCACGGTGAGATTCCGGCGGGGACGTTGCGGTCTATAGCCGAGCAGTGTGGCGCGGACGACTTCCACGAGTGGTGTCGCTGGATCGACGAGCGCTCGTAACTCGAACGAGGCGCATTGCCCACGGTTTTCCGAGCGGACTCGTTTCGAGACGACACTCGGAGAACGAGGATAGCATGACCATTGAGATACCCGGTCACGCATCTCCTGCACCCCGTTGCTCCGAAAACATGGGACCGCTGAGAGTCGAACTCAGGTCCTACCGACCCCATCGGCAGAGGATACCACTACCCCACGGTCCCGCACTCGGAGCGAGGAGCGTCCCCCGGTTAAGCGCTTCGTTTCGGGACGCCGGCTACGGCCGGCGATTCAAGTAGGATGGCGCGACCAGACCCCGCCGTGAACTGACCCAAGCCGTGCGGCGCTTCGCGGGCCACCGGCCCGGACGGGGACGAGCGCGCCCCGAGCGTGACGCGTCGCCGCACGAGAGCCGCCGGAACCCGGGCGTCACCGGTTCGCCGCGCTCACCGCTCAGACGAGGACTCGTTCGAGGTCGACGACCGTCCCGGAGTCGGCGTCAGGGTCGCCGACCAGCCGACCGAGGCAGACGGCCGCGCCGTCGGGGGTGCAGCAGGCGACGAGGTCGCCCGCGGCGATGCCGTCGTCCGCGTCGAGGACGCCGGGGGCGTAGACCGGGGCGCCGTGGGCGATCTGGGTGGCGGCGCTCTCTGCGACGGTCAGGTGCGGGAGGTGGGTCAGCGCCCGTTCGGCGGGCCGGACGACGTCGCGGAGCCACGAGCCGTCGCCCTCGCGGGCGAACGCGAGCGCGTCCACGAACTCCTGCATCGTGACCAGGTCGCGGTCGTCGAACGGATCGGTCGCGATCCGCCGGAGGTCGCCCATGTGGGCGCCGGTGCCGAGCGCCAGCCCCAGGTCGTGACAGAGCTTCCGGACGTAGGTCCCGCTCTCACAGCGGATCCGGAGGAGCGCCTGCCGGTCCCGCAGATCTAACAGCGAGAGGTCGTGGATCGTCCGGGTGCGGAGTCGGCGAGCCACGGCGCTCTTGCGCGGCGGCTTCTGGTAGATCTCTCCCTCGAACTCCGCGAGCGTCGACTCCAGGTCCGTCGGCGGCGGGCCGTGGAGTTCGAGCACCGAGACGTACTCCTTGGTGCCCTTGAGGAACACCGGCGCGAGTCGGGTGGCGTCGCCGAGCATGACCGGGAGGCAGCCGGTGACCTTCGGGTCGAGCGTACCGGCGTGGGCGGCCCGGTCGACGGCCGCCGCGTCGTGGTCGCGTCCACCCTGGTCGGCGGCGAGTTCCGCGGCGGTCTCGGCGGCGGCGTCGCGGATCCACGCCGACACCTGGTGGGCGGATGGGCCAGGGGGTTTGTCGAGGTTCACCACGCCGAAGGAGAGCAGGTCGAGCAGACGCCGTTCCGTCGGCGGACCTCGCATCGTCAGAAATCGTAGGAGACGCCCTCGACAGGCGCCTTCCCCTCGTCGCTGTCGGGGTTGTACGAGTCGATGGCGGTCGTGAGCATGCCGAGGACGCCTTCGGGGCTCCAGCGGGCGGTGTTGTAGACGATGTCGTAGATCGAGAGGTCCTCGATGTCGATCCCGTAGTACTCGCGATAGCGCTTGGCCTCCGAGCGCTCGCGGCGCCGGGTCTCCTCGCGGGCGACCGCCTCGGGTTTGGCCTCGCGCTCGGCGATGCGCTCGGCGCGGATGTTGAGCGGCGCGTCGAGCCAGATCCGGATGTCGGCGTGCTCGGCTGCGAGCCAGCCCGCGAGGCGCGATTCGAGCAGCACGTCGTCGCGCTCGATGGCGATCTCGCGGAGGCGACGGTCCAGGTCGCGGTCGATCTGGTCGTCCTCCTCGGCGAGTTCGTTGAACTCGACGGGGGTGTAGCCCCGCTCGGCGGCGAGTTCGCGGAAGATGTCGCCGCCGCTGACGTGGTTGAGGTCGAACGCCTCGGCGAGCGCCGCCGCCGTGGTACTCTTCCCGCTCCCGGGCGGGCCAGAGACGGTCAGTAACATACGTCTTCTCGTCGGGTCCGAGTGAAAGAGGTTGTCCTTCGATCCGGCGCGTGACAGGACCACACACCGGCTGCAGAGGTGTCGCGGGCCGAGCGGGAGGCGAGTGCGACCCGGCTCAGGGTCCGTCTCAGGAGGTGCTCGGGGTCATGTCGATGTTGAGCCCCTTGCGGATGATCTGGGTGAACCCCATCGAGCAGAGGAAGTACCAGACGATCCACGCCTGCATCGGGCCGGCGACCGGGTCGCGCCACTGGCGCTCGCCGATCAGCGGCAGGACGATCGGTTCGAGGTCGATGACCTGCTCGGCGCCGCCGATGCCGACGGCCCAGTACATCCAGAGGAACACCGGGATGGTGAGGAACATGATCCACACCATCGGGCGGAACTGCTCTTTGAACATGCCCATCTGGTCGCCCATTGCCTCCATCTGCTCCTCCTGGATCGCGTCCAGGGCCTCCTGGTCGTCGTTCTCCTTGGCCTCCTTGCGGCGTTCCTGGAGGTCCTGCATGCGCTCCTGATACATCGACATCTTGTCCATGTCCATGAGGTTCGCCTGCAGGAGCGTCGAGTACAGGCCGGTTGCGAGGGCGAGCACCATCACCACGGCGTAGAAGGGCATCGAGTCGGCCACGGGCCCCATCACGACGTGTACGGCGCCACCGATGAGGTTCCGCATCGGGGACCACGAGTAGCCGAGGAACAGCCCCACCGTGACGACCGCCGCGCCCTTGTCCCACTGGGACCAGGAGGACCCCGAGTCCTCGTCGTCGGCCGCCGGCGAGGCGGTCTCCTCGGCGAGCCCCTCGCGGACGGCCTCGACGTCGGCGATAGCGAAGCCCTCCTCGCCGTCGACGAGGATGCCCTTCTCGATGAGCCGCCCCCACTGCCCGCTGGTGAGGTCGTCTCGCACGTCGACCCACCTGATCTCGCCGTCCTCGGATCGTTCGAGGACGAGTTCGAGCGCCTCGCGCATCCCCGCGTCCGAGGAGACGAGGTCGCGAACCTTCCGCTCGATTCGTGCCATTGACCCCTCCTTGGCAACCACCGATAAAGAACCTTTTACTCTGCGCGCGTCGCACCCGGGGACGTCCGGCCGGTCGGTCGGCGCTCGAACCGACCGATTCGGGGGTTACGCTTCCTCGACGGCGTCAGCGATCTGGTCGAACACCTCGTCGGGCGTCCCCTCGCCGTCGACCTCGACGAGCACGCCCGCCTCCCGGTAGTGCTCGACGACCGGCTCGGTGTTCTCGTGGTAGACCCGCAGGCGCTCGCGGACGGTGTCCTCGGTGTCGTCGTCGCGCTGGATCAGTTCGCCGCCGCACTCGTCGCAGACCCCGGGTTCCTCGGGCGGCGAGAACTCGACGTGGTAGTTCGCCCCGCACTCCGAGCAGACCCGCCGGCCGGTGAGTCGCTCGACGAGTTCCTCCTCGCTCACGTCGAGGTAGAGGACGGCGTCGAGGTCGGTGATCTCGGAGAGGTACTCGGCCTGGGAGAGGTTCCGGGGGTAGCCGTCCAGGACGTAGCCGTCGGCCGAGGCGAGCGCCTCCGCGACGATCTCGTTGACGAGTTCGTCGGGGACGAGTTCACCCGCCTCCATGTACTCGCGCGGCGTCCCGTACTCGGTCTCCATGTCCTTGTTCGCGCGGAGCGCGTCCCCGGTCGTGACGTGCTCGACGCCGAACTCCTCGGCGAGGCGCTTCGACTGCGTCCCCTTGCCCGCGCCGGGGGCGCCCAGCAGCAGAATGTGCTTGCCCATACGTCCGAGTCCCCGCCGAGGGTTAAAGAGTTGAAGGAATCGGCTCGCCGACCGGCGGACACGCCGCGTCCGACGTCGTCCGATACCGTTGGTTGTCGACCGCGACGGAGCCGCGATGGACTTGCGACGGAGCTGCGGCGGACTTGCGACAGAGCCGCGATGGGGCACACGACGAACCCGCGACGGCTCCTCGCCACAAGACATTTAATTTGAACCTGTGACGGACCGACATGAACCGCGTCAGCGCCTTCGCGGCGGGAGCCGTCGGGGTGGTCGCGGTCGCCCTCCTCGTCGGCGCCGTCGTCCCCGGCGCGCTCGCCGACCCGACCGACGAAGGACCGACCCGCCCCGGCCCCGTCAGGATCGCAGAGGTTACCATCGCCCCCGGCCAGGTCTCCGGTCAGTCGGCCGTCCTCCAGGTCGAGACGCGCCTGACCCACCGCGGTCCCGCGACGTCGAACGTGTCGGTCCTGTTCCGCGCGGTCGACGCCGAGTCCGGCATGGTGGCGACGACCCAGCGCGTCGAGGTCGGGACCGTCGAGGAGGACGGCGAGGTCCCCGTCCGCGCCAACCTCACCGTCGAGCGCGAGGGCGGCTACCGGATCGAGACCGTCGTCTTCCGCGACGCCGAGCGGATCGACACCGGCGGCCGCCAGGTGTCGGGGCTGTCGGCGCTCGTCCCCGAGGGCGCGCGGACGTCGGTGCGCTTCACCGAGGCCGACGCGCTCCCCCCGCTCTCGTTTTCGGTCGTCGACGGCGGTGACAACCGGACGACGCTCGACGTGTCCGCGTCGCTCACGAACCGCGGCGACGGGCCCTCCGAGGACCTGCGCGTGACGCTGGTCCTCCGGCAGGCCGAGTCGAACATCGTCGCCGCGCGCCAGGACGTCACCGTCGGTACCATCCAGTCGCTACGAACCGCGACCGTCTCGACGGAGATGACCGTCCCCGACGGCTACAACTACTACATCGACGCGATCCTCTGGAAGGACGGCGTGATGGTCGACACGGCCCGGAGCGCCGCCAACCTCGACCCGACGAAGACGATCAGCGTCAACGAGACCGAGCAGGAGGTCGAACTGGAGGTGAGCGACTTCGAGTCCGGGGACGGCCGCGACGGGCGTCCCGAGCCGACCCGGGAGCCGGAGGCGGGAACCGTCGAACAGAACGCACCCGGCTTCGGCGTCGCCGTCGCGCTGGCGGCGCTGCTCGCCGCGGCGCTGCTGGCCAGGAGGCGGTCGGCGTGAGCGACGGATCGCGGTCGGGCGACGACGCCGACCGTACCGAAAACAGGGACCGAACCGGCGACGCCGAGGACGACGACCTCCTCGGCGACGCCATCGACCGGGCCGAACCGACCGACGACCAGTCCGCGACCGACGCGGCCACGAGCGACACTACCGCCACGCAGATGACCGACCACTCAGCCACCGATTCGAACGGAGGACAGCCAGCGAACGAGTCAGAGGGCGCGGGAAAGAGCACCATCCGGCGGTACGTCGACTACGCGATCCTCGGCGGGTTGCTGGTGCTGGCGTTCGTCGCCGTGATCCAGTTCTACCTGGCGACCGGCAGCGCGATCAACACCTGGATCAACCCGGAGTACCGCTCGCTCTTCCGGGCGCTATTCAACCTCGCCGTGCTCCTGGCGGTCGGTGCGGGCGTCGCCTACCAGCTTCGGCGGATGGATCTGGGCGGTTCGACGGGAGAGTAAGGAGAGGCGAATCAGCTCACCGCGAGCCACGCCAGGAAGACGGCGAGGCCGCCGAGGGCCGTGCTGAACAGTGCGTGGGTCCGCAGGCGGTCGAGCAGCGCGTGGGCGTCGCCGTGGTCGGCCACGAGGTCGTGGATCTCGCTGCCGAGTTCACACCGCGGCAGGAAGTCCATGGCGACGTGGAGGAACACGCCGGCGGCGAAGCCGAACACCACGCCACGGAGGCCGGCGCCGGCGGGCAACTGGATCGAACTCGCCAGGATGGCCGTCAGGCCGACGCCGGCCGCCGGGAGCAGGAGGACGCTCCAGCCGAGGTCCCGGCGGCCGAGCCGGGAGGCGGCGGCGTAGCCCGCGGGCCCCTTGTGAGAGACGATGGCCACCCCGAGCAGCGGCCCGAGTTCGGGCATGTTCCCGTAGACGATCCCGATGATCAGCCCGGCCGAGAGCGCGTGGGTCGTCAGTTCGGCGACCGTCCGGTCGACGGGCAGGTCGAGGTGGGCGAGGCGGTGGCTCACGGTGTGGGAGGCGAAGCCGGCCAGCAGGCCGAGCGCGAGGCCGAAGCCGCCGAACTGGGCGTGATGGCCGATCGCCGTGGGTACCAGGAAGACGGCCGCGCTGGTGACCATCGCCCCGCTGGCGAGCCCGTAGCCCCAGACGAGGAGCCCCGGTCGCTCGCCGTGGGCCCGGGCACCGAGCGGGGCCGCGAGCGCCATCGATCCGTAGGCGACCCAGGAGATACCCAGGAGCTTCCACGCGCCGGCGGTCGCGGCGAACGCCGAGAGCGCCAGCAACAGGACCGTCGCCCCGACGCCGACGCGCGAGATCCGCGGCATGGTTATCAATTCCTCCGTTTCAGTTAATAACCCCATCGATTAGCAATTCGACGGTGGGAGTTAATAGCCCCGTCGGTCGACCGGGCGGGAAGCGACCGAGGCAGGGACGGTCGGCGGGTCCGGGGGCGGCCCGTCGACGGACGGCGTGTGACGACCGCTCGCAGTCACGCGTTTTATACCCGTCGCGCCCCTGTTGCCCCCTAATGCGCTCAGTCGCGGACCTCTCCGCCGTCGCCGGGCAGTCGGTCGTCGTGATCGGCGGCGGCTTCGGCGGCCTCTCGACCGCCTGCTACCTCGCCGACGCCGGCGCCGACGTGACCCTGCTGGAGAAGAACGGGCAACTCGGCGGCCGGGCGAGCCGCCTCGACGCCGAGGGGTTCCGCTTCGACATGGGGCCGTCCTGGTACCTCATGCCCGACGTCTTCGAGACCTTCTTCGGCCACTTCGACCGCGACCCCGGCGAGTACTACTCGCTCACGCGCCTCGACCCCCACTACCGCATCTTCTTCAAGGACGGCGACCGGGTCGACCTCGTCCCGGATCTGGCGACGAACCGCGATACCTTCGAGGCGTACGAACCCGGCGCCGGCGAGGCGTTCGAGGAGTACCTGGCGACGTCGAAGGAGAACTACGAGATCGGGATGCGCCACTTCGTCTACGAGGACCGCCCCCGCCTGCGCGACTACGTCGACACCGACGTCCTGCGACACGCCCGGGCGCTCTCCCTGCTGGGGTCGATGCAGGACCACGTCGAGGACTACTTCGACCACCCGAAGCTCCAGCAGATCGTCCAGTACACCCTCGTCTTCCTCGGCGGGTCGCCCGCGAACACGCCGGCGCTGTACAACCTCATGTCCCACGTCGACTTCAACCTCGGCGTCTACTACCCCGAAGGCGGCATGGGTGGCGTCGTCGACGGCATCGTCGACCTCGGCACCGAACTCGGCGTCGAGTTCCGGACCGACCAGGAGGTGACGGAGATCGTCGGCCGCGAGGGCGGCTTCGCGGTCCGGACCGCGGACGGTGAGACGTACCTCCCCGATCTGGTCGTCAGCGACGCCGACTACCGCCACACCGAACAGGACCTCCTGCCGCCCGAGAAGCGCCAGTACGACGAGTCCTACTGGGAGTCGCGCACCTACGCCCCCTCCGCGTACCTGCTCTACCTGGGCGTCGAGGGCGACGTCGACCCCCTCGCCCACCACACCCTCGTCCTGCCGACGGAGTGGGACCAGCACTTCGCGGACATCTTCGACGACCCCACCTGGCCCGAGGACCCCGCCTACTACGTCTGCGTCCCCTCGGAGACCGACGACTCGGTGGCCCCGGAGGGCCACAGCAACCTGTTCGTGCTCGTGCCGATCGCCGCCGGCCTCGACGACACCCCCGAACTGCGGGCGAGCTACCGGGAACTCGTCCTCGACGACCTGGCCGAGAACGCCGGCGTCGACCTTCGCGACCGGATCGTCTTCGAGGAGACGTTCTGCGTCGACGACTTCGCCGACCGGTACAACAGCGCGCGCGGGACCGCCCTCGGCCTGGCCCACACCCTCGATCAGACCGCGCTCCTCCGGCCGCCCCGGGTCTCGAAGGAAGTCCCGGGCCTCTTCTTCACGGGGTCGTACACCACTCCCGGCATCGGCGTCCCGATGTGCCTCATCAGCGGCCTGCTCACCGCCGAGGCGGTGGCCGAGCGAGCGTGAGCGACATGGCCGAGGAGCCGTCGGACGGCGGGACCGAACCGCGGACGGGAGCGACCGAGGTCGCGACCGACCGCTCGACGGGGGCGACCGGCCGCCTCCGGTACCTCCTGACGCTGTCGCGCCCGCGGTTCTGGTTCTACCTGGCCGGCCCCGTCGTCGTCGGCGTCGCCTACGGCGTCGACTCGGTCCCCGGCCTGTTCGCCCCCGCGGCGATCGCGCTGTTCGCGTACTTCCTCGTCCCGGCTAACGTCCTGCTGTACGGCGTCAACGACGCCTTCGACGCGGACGTCGACGCCGAGAATCCGAAGAAAGCGGCGGGGGAGGGTCGGGAGGCGCGGTGGCGAGGAGGATCGACCGTCGTCGCCGTCGCCGGCGCGGGCGCGCTCGGCCTCGGGACGTTCGCCGTCACGCCCGCGGTCGCCTGGCCGTACCTCGCGGGCTTCTTTCTTCTCGCCCTGGGCTACAGCGCGCCCCCGACCCGGTTCAAGACGACCCCCCTGCTCGACTCGGCCTCGAACGGGCTGTACGCGCTCCCGGGCGCGGCGGCCTACGCGGCGCTCTCGGGCGCGCACCCGCCGGCGGCGGCGCTCGTCGGCGCCTGGCTCTGGACGATGGGGATGCACACGTTCTCGGCGATCCCCGACGTCGAGCCCGACCGCGCCGCGGGCATCCGCACGACCGCCACCGTCCTCGGGGTGCGGGGGGCGCTCGCGTACTGCGCCGGCGTCTGGGCGCTCGCGGCGCTCGCCTTCGGGGCGCTCGACCCCCGGCTGGGCGCCCTGCTCGCCGTCTACCCCCTCGGGACGGTCGCCCTCGCGCGCTCGTCGATCCCGATCGACCGCGCATACTGGTGGTTCCCGGCGCTCAACACGGCGGTCGGGGCGCTCCTGACGGTCGGCGCCCTCTGGCGACTCGTCGGCATCGCCTGGATCGGGGGAATCGCCTGGGTCGCGGGGGGCTCCTGGTGAGCGGCCCGGACGCCGCGAGGGGCCGGGACGCCGCGGCCCCGGACTGGCGCGACGCCCTCGCCGGCGACCGCCGCGTCGTCGAGGCGTGGCTCGACGGCGTGGTGTCCCGGAACCGCTTTACCATCTCCGTCGTCTTCCCCGCGACCGGCGCGGTCCTCCTGGTGGCGAGCGCGGAGGGGTGGCTCCCGCCCCCGCTCGCCTTCAACCCGCTGCTCGTCCTGCTGGGCGTGCTCGTGATGCGCTCCCCGCTCCTCGTGGGGGTCGCGCCCGCGGTCGGCCGGCGGGCCGCCGCCGCGCTCGCCGTCCTCGTCGCCTACGCCTACGCCGTCGAGTACGTCGGCGTCACGACCGGCGTCCCGTACGGCGAGTTCGCCTACGGCGTCGACCTTGGGCCGACCGTCGCGGGCGTCCCCGTCGGCCTCCCCGTCTTCTTCATCCCGCTGGTGCTGAACGCCTACCTCCTCTGTCTGCTCCTCCTCGGGGACCGGGCCCGGGACGCGCCCGTCCGCCTCGGCGCCGTGATCGCCGCGACGCTGCTGATGGACGTGGTGCTCGACCCGGGCGCGGTCGCGCTCGGATTCTGGGCGTACGCGGGCGACGGGGCGTTCTACGGCGTGCCGCTGTCGAACTACGCGGGGTGGGTGCTGTCCGCGACGGTGGCCGTCCTCTGTCTCGACCGGGGGTTCGACCCCGACGCGCTACTCGACCGCCTGTCGAACACCCCGTTCATGCTCGACGACCTGGTCTCCTTCGTGATCCTCTGGGGCGCCATCAACGCCTGGTTCGGCAACTGGGTGCCCGTCGCGGTCGCCGCCCTGTTCGGCCTGGGCCTGGTCCGAACCGAGCGCTTCGACGCGAGCCTCCTGCGGGTCCCGGGGCTCGGCGGTCTGCAGCGGACGTCGCGGGAGCGGTGACAGGGGCAAGAAGGAGCGGATGGCCCGGCGGATAGGGCCGGCGCGGACGACTCACCGCCCCGGCGATAGGGCCGGCGCGGAACTTACCGCGCCGGCAGGTGGTCGGCGGGGCCGGGTTCGTGGCCACCGGAGCGGCGGTCGCGGTCGGGGTCGGGGACGACGCTAACCGCCCGGAACACGGCCTCCGGGTCCTTCGACCAGAACCAGTGCCAGCGCGTCCGGGCGAGCAGCGAGAGCTTCCGCGGGAGCGACAGCGACGGCGTCGCAGAGAGCACGTCGCAGTCCCGTCGGCGGACGAGGCGGTGGTGGTCCGCGTACAGCACCGCGGCCAGCAGGACGGCGAACTGGCAGTCCCGCGGGAGGAGTTCGATGCCCGCGACGCCCTCGCGGTAGAGCGCCTCGGCCCGGGCGAGTTCCTCCCGGATCGCGGCGCGGAAGCCGTCGGTCACCTCGAACCGGCGGAGCTGGGCCTGGGTGACGCCGTGGCGGTCCAGCGTCTCCTCGGGGAGGTACACCCGGTCGCGTTCGACGATGTCCTCGCGGACGTCACGGATGAAATTGGAGAGCTGGAACGCCTCGCCCAGCGCGGTGGCGTACGGGCGGGCGCCGTCGGAGTCGTCGGGATCCATCAGCGTCGTCATCATCCGCCCGACGGCCGACGCCGAGCCGTCCATGTACGCCTCCAGGTCGGCGTACGTCTCGTACCGGTCGGTGTCGATGTCGGCGAGCATGGCGTCGACGAACGCGTCGACGTCGGCGGCGTGGATGCCGTGTCGCTCGCGAACCTCCGCGAAGGCGGCCAGCACGGGGTCGTCCGTCTCGCTCCGACCGAGGGCGGCGTCGCGGAACCGTTCCAGGCGCTCGCGCTGGACCGCCGCCGGATCGGGGTCCGCGGTGTCGACCACCTCGTCGGCCTTCCGGAAGAAGGCGTAGAGGACGTAGGTGGGGTGGCGGATGCGCTCGGGGAGCAGTCGCGTGGCCAGGTGGAAGGTCTTGCCCGTGCGCTGCTGGATCCGCTTGCTTCGTTCGATCTGTGACTCGTTTACCATCTGTTACACCGCGGCGACCGCAGGGTCGGTCGGCTCGTCGACTCGGTGCCCCGCATGATCTGACAATCCTACGGAGTGGAGCGACATAACACTTGCCGCCGCGGCCGGAATCGAGTGATAGCGGGGAAAGCGCGCCGTCCGAAGAATGAAAATAATCTTGATATTATGTGAGGGCGGAGGCGGTGAAAACGGGCCACAGACGGCGGAGCGACGGTCCTGGAGCTGGTCAATACCTGAGACATTTTCGAAACGTAACTCACTATGTGCGTCAAAACCAGCTACTACGCAAGGGTTGAGTCGACGCGGGGCCGTGGGTTGAGTCGACGCGGGGCCGTGTGACGTTCCGTCCGGGGGCGCGCGGGCGACCGGCGGGCCGCGACGCGCCCCGGGCCGCTACGCCAGGCTCACCAGAAGGTGTCGCTGCAGTCGTAGACGACGCCGTGGGAGGGGCACACGTACTTGCAGTGGCGCCGCTCCATCGACGCACCGCAGAGCGGGCAGGGACGGCCCGGGGTCGACGCCTCGGTCATGGTCGACCGTCGGACGCCCACCCCAAGAGTGTTTCACCGGACGACGGTCGCGGAACCGGCGGTGCGAATCGACTCCGGCCGAATTTGTAACGGAGTCGGAACGGAACTGGAACAACCGATATGGGCGTGGCGGCGCACTCTCGACCATGGACGACACAGCCCGACCCGACGCGGCCGCCCTGGCGACGTACCTGCTCGCCGGGGTCGCCGCGGTGCTCGGCTCGTACGCGGCCGCCGGATTCACCCCCGGCTTCGTGGTGGCGCCGGTGGATCACGCGCTGACCGTCCTCGCGCCGGGGGTCCTCGTCGCGGCCAGCATCCAGTTGCTGGGCAGTCTCGGCCAGTCGCTAGTGCTGGTGAGCGCCATCGTGCTGTCGGTCCTGCTGTTCGCGGGCGTCGCCGCGCTCGTCGACCGGGGCGTCGCCGCGACCCTCGCCGCGGCGGGCCGCGCGGGCGACGGCGTCGCCGCCCGCGTCGGCGCGGCCGTCGGCACCCTCCTCGTCGGCGGCGGGATCGCCCTGTGGCTGACCGGTGCACTCGCCCCCTCCGCGACGGCCGGCGCCGGCGCCGCCGCGGTCGTGGGCCTGGCCGCCCTCCGGCCCGCCGGCGTCGCCCCGACCGACCAGCCCCGGCGTCGTCTCCTTCGGGCGGGCGCAGGCGCCGCCGCCGTCGCCGCGGCGGGGTGGGCCGCGCGGATCGGCACCGGCGACGCCCGCGACCGGGACGCCGGCGGGCGCGACGACCAGGCCGCGTCCCGGCGGTCGGGCGCCGGCACCGCCGAGGGCGACGCCGCCGGGCAGGGCGAACGGACGCCCGACGGCGGGGGAGACGGCGAGGGCGAGATGGACGACGCGGACACGCCGACCGCGACGCCCGAGCCCTCCAACGTCGACCGCCTGCTCGCGGCCGCCCGCGAGCGCTCGCTCGACGTCGCCGGGATCGACGCGCTGGTCACCGACACTCGAAAGTTCTACAACGTGGACATCAACAGCGTCGACCCCGACCTCGGCGCGGAGGAGTGGTCGCTCCGGCTCACCGGCGCCGTCGACGAGGAGCGGACGGTCGACTACGAGACGCTGACCTCGCTGCCCGGCGAACATCGGTTCGTCACCCTCCAGTGCGTCGGCGACGGCCTCAACGGCCGGAAGATCGACACCGCCCTCTGGACGGGCGTCCCCGCGATGGAACTGCTCGGCGACCTGCCCGACGAGTGCTGCGTGATGCTCCGCGCGGCCGACGACTACTACCAGGCGTTCCCGCTGGCGGCCCTCGAAGACGCGCTGTTCGCCTACGAGATGAACGGCGAGCCCCTCCCGCGCGGCCACGGCCACCCCGTCCGGGTGCTCATCCCCGGTCACTGGGGCGAGATCAACGTCAAGTGGGTGACCGAGGTCGAGGTGCTCACCCGCGAGAAGAAGGGCTACTGGGAGAAGCGCGGCTGGCACGGCACCGGCCCGGTCAACACCATCGCCAAGCTCCACGCGATCAACAAACTCGACGACGGCCGGATCCAGGTCGGCGGCCACGCCTACGCCGGCACCCGCGGGATCGACCGCGTGGAGGTGTCCGTCGACGGCGGCGAGACCTGGACCGACGCGACCCTCTCCGAGCCGCTGCCCGGGCGGCGGGCCGTCGACGCCGACGGCGAACCCTCGGGGACGGCCGCCGACGCCTGGCGGATGTGGGAGCACGTCTACGAGGCCGACGCCCCCCACGACGTCGTCGTCCGGGCGACCGACGGGAACGGCGACCTCCAGGCGAAGAAAAAGCGCGTCGCCTTCCCGAGCGGTGCGACGGGGTGGGTCGAGAAGCCCGTCGACCCCTGACCGGCCTCGCGGCGACGGTTCCCTGATTCCTCGGTGTGGCCGCTCAGAATCCGCCGAACCGGAGGTACACCATGTCGACGATGAGCACCAGCTGGAACAGCCCCTGGATCCCGCCGAACTTGGCGTTCTGGCGGCCGATGGCGGAGATGATCGAGGGGTCGGGCTGGGCGGAGGTCATCTCCAGGTACATCCGGATCTCGCCGGGCATGAGGAAGCCAAAGCCCTGGACCGACAGCACGGTGACGACGGCGAGCGCGACGACGACTGCCGGCGTGGTCATCTGGAACGCCCCGATCGTCGCGGCGACCCACGCGAGCGATCCGACCGTGGCGAGCGCGAACGCCGCCTGCCACCGCCGGTCGCCGTAGGCGTTCAGCCGCCGACCGAGCAACAGGAGCATCGGGATCAGGTTCGCCGCAGTGAACAGGGCGAGCCACGGCCCCGAGTGGGGGAACAGCCCCACGCGGATGGCCAGCGCCAGCCCCGTGGCGATGGTGACCAGCGACAGCATCGGCAGGAGGAAGGCGAGCTTCGGCGTCAGCCGCTCGAAGACGGCGGCGCTCTGCTCGTCTTCCAGCCCCCCGACCACGGGGCCGAGCACCGCGCCGATGAACAGGTCGATGCCCGTCCAGAGCACGCCCGACATCACGTGGACGTAGGTGTGGATCCGGAGCGACGCGACCGTGAGCGCGTAGCCCAGCGCGACGAGCGCGACGGCGACGACGCCGACGGCGAAGGCGGGGTTGGCCCGCACGGCCATCCCCCGCACCGTCCCGCGAATCGTGCTCCGAGCGCCGCTCGACTCACCGGTTGCGGTTGCCATGTGGCCGTCCGCGTACGGGGCGAAGTTAAGTGTCGGTGTCGCGGTCGCATCCGCCGAGGGCGTCACCGTCCGCACGCAGCGGGTTACGGGTTGGTCAGGTCGCGAAACGAGAAGAGAGCAGGCCGCGCCCTCAGCCAGTCAGCACTCCGACCAGCCGCAGGACTCGCAGGTCTTGCAGCCCTCGGAGAAGTACAGCGTCATGTTGCCACACTCGGGGCACTCGGGGCTCTCGCCGGCCGCCAGCAGGTCCTGGGTGGCGTCGTCGTGCGCGTCGTCGCCGTCGCCGGACCCGGCGTCGGAAGCGTCGACGCCCGAGTCGGCGTCGGGACCGGCCGACGAGGCCGATCCGGACTGGACGTGGGCGCCCCCGTCGGTCTCGGGCGCGTCGAGCGTGCTCTGTTCGGTCTCCGCGTCCTCACCGAGTTCGGTGAGGTTCTGCTGGCGCGGGTACGGACGGTCGATCTCGTCGTCCAGGTACCGGCGCATCGCCGTGCCGATGGCGTCCGGGATCGAGTTGATCTGCTCGCCCTTGTCCCAGGCGACCTTGGGGCTCCGGATGCCCTGGAGTTCGTCGGCGATCTCCTGGGGGTCGACCCCCGAGCGCAGCGCCGTCGAGATGGTCTTGGCCAGCGCCTCGGTGAAGGAGGCGGTGAAGCCGCCGGAGTTGCCGATGTTCGCGAACAGCTCGAACGGCCGGCCCGTCTCGGGGTCCTCGTTGATGTTGACGTACAGCTTGCCGTAGCCCGTCTCGATGCGCTGGGTGACGCCGTGGAGGACGTCCGGGCGCGGGCGCTTCTTGCCGAGGCCGACCTCGCCGTCGGCCGCCGACAGCAGGCGGTCGAGTTCGTGGTCGAGCGCCTCGCGAACCGCCTCGTTGTCGAGGAAGCCCTCGATGCCGCCGAAGACCTCCTCGATCTGCTCGACCAGCGTCTCGGCCGCCTCGGCCTCGTCGGCGAACTCGGCGTTCTGGGCGCGGGTGGTCAGCACCTGCTTCGAGCGCGTGCCGTCGCGGTAGACGGTGACGCCCTTGCCGCCGTGGTCGTAGATGTAGCGGTACACCTCGTCCATGTCCGCCTGGGACGCGGAGTTCGGGAAGTTACACGTCTTCGAGATGGCCGAGTCGACGCCGTCCTGGCAGGCACACTGCACGGCCGCGTGCTGCTTGCCCGTGAGGTCGCCGGTGACGACGAACAGTTCGGTGATGGCGTCCGGAACGGTCGACAGCGAGGTGACGCCGTCGAACTCGTTGGCGGCCATCTGTTCCTGGGCCTCGCGCTTGACCTCGTCGACGTCGATGTCGTTGGCCTCCAGCACGCGCAGGAAGTAGTCGTCGAACTCGACGAGCATCTCGTCGCCCTGCACGTCGTCGGAGACGTTCTTGTAGTAGGCGACGTTGTAGATCGGCTCGCAGCCGCCGGTGGTGTTCCCGACCATCGACGTGGTGCCCGTGGGGGCGATGGTGGTCGTGTTGTGGTTGCGGATCGGGAAGCCCCCGGCCCACTCGTCGGCGTCGAGGCCGGTGTGGTGTTCGAACCACTCGCGGTACGCCGTCGGGTCGGCGTACTTCGAGTCGTCCCAGTCCTCGAAGGTCCCGCGCTCCTCGGCGAGTTCGTGGGAGGTCCACTTGGACTCGTGGTTGATGTGCATCATCACCTGGCGGGCGACCTCGTTGCCCGCCCCGGAGCCGTAGCGGATGCCGAGCTGGATGTACAGCTGGGCCAGCCCCATCACGCCGAGGCCGATCTTGCGCATCTCCCTGACCTTGCGCTCGATCTCCGGCACCGGGAAGTCCGACATCGTGACGACGTTCTCGAGGAAGCGCGTGCCGTACTCGATTCGGTGGTCGAACTCCTCCCAGTCGATGGCCTCGTCGAGGAACGCCTCGACGGCCTCGGCGTCGGAGTCGTACTCGTCGGCGTGCTCGTCGGCCCAGACGCGCCAGTCGGGCGCGTCCTGCGCGGCGAGCGTCGAGAGGTTGATGTGCCCGAGGTTGCAGGCCTCGTACTCCTCGAGGGGCTGCTCCCCGCAGGGGTTAGTGGCGAGCATCCGGTGGTCCGGGTGTTCCTCGACGTCGAAGGAGTGCTCCTTGTTCACCCGTTCGAGGTAGATGACGCCGGGTTCGCCGTTCTCGTGGGCGCCGGAGACGATGTGGTCCCACAGTTCGGCGGCGGGGATCGAGAGCACCTCGCCGACCTCGACGTGCTCGCCGAGGTCGAACATCTCGTACAGCTCCTTCGTCTCGGGCGTGGCGACGTGGGGTTCCTCCGTCCGCGGGTTGGTGAAGGTGAACTCCTCCTCGTTGTACAGCGCCTCCATGAAGTCGTCGGTGACCCCGACGGAGATGTTGAAGTTAGACAGGTGGCCCTCGACGGCGTTCCGGAGGTGCTTCGGGACGCGGCCCTCGTCGTCGATGAGTTCGCGCGCCTCCTCCAGGGCGTCGGCGAAGGAGTTGTGGGTGAAGTCGTCGGGGTCGTTCAGCCGCAGGGTGTGGGCCAGCGAGACGTCCTTGTTCTTGGCGTGGATGAACTGGATGACGTCCGGGTGGGAGACGCGCATGACGCCCATCTGGGCGCCCCGGCGGGCGCCGCCCTGGGCGATGGTCTCGCACATCTGGTCGAACGTCCGCATGAACGTGATGGGGCCCGAGGCGATGCCGCCCGTCGAGCCGACGGCGTCGCCGTAGGGGCGGAGCCGCCAGAAGGCGTAGCCCATGCCGCCGCCGGACTGGAACACCTGGGCGGCCTCCTTGGCGGTCTGGTGGATGTCGTCGATGTCGTCGTCGGGCGAGTCGACGAAGCACGCCGAGAGCTGCTGGAGTTCGTCGCCGGCGTTCATCAGCGTCGGCGAGTTCGGCATGAACGCGAGCGACTCCATCAGCTCCTGGAACTCCTCGCGGGTGTCCTCGACGACCGCGCTGATCCCCTCGGGGAGCTCCGGCACGACCGTCTCGTAGGCGAACTTGTTGACGTTGTGCGGCGTCAGCGTCGTCTCGGCGTCGTCGTCCGCGGCGGTCCCCGTGCCGAACACCTCGGCGGCGAGTTCGTCGCGCCGGGGGTGGTCGGGCTTGAGCTGGTCGGGCGTGACCGTGATCTCCTCGCCGCGGCGCTCGGCCTCGAAGGCCGCCTCCGCGAGCGCGATGTTCTTCGCGACCCGCGGGAACAGGTCCTCCTGGGACTCGACGAGTTCGCCGTCGGCGTCCTTGCGCAGGTAGCGCGCGGGCAGGATGTTGTGGTAGGCGTTCGAGGTCAGGCGGTCCTCCAGGGTGTCGCCCGCGGTTCGCTTGATCGGGAGATCGAGATCGCCCGCAGATAGATTCGCGTCGCTCATCTCACTGTCCCTCCCCTCCGACGTCGCGTCGGGCCGTTCGTGTGACTGACTCAGTTCCGATCATTCGTGACGATGGGTGTGTCGTGAACCGCCAAGTTAAGTTTCCCGATAGGCGGAGTCGTGGCCGGCGTCCGGCCTACGTATCAGTTAGCTGTCTCTGCGAACGAAGTCCGCACCGGTATCGTTTCGCTACGTCACACTGTTTCGCTGGAGGATACATAATCCTACTCAGACCGCGGTGAAAGTGTACCTGCGGCGGGGGAAACCGCCAGATTGAGCGGGGATACGCAGTGGAACGGAAGGGGGGTTAACGCCCCATTATATCTGATCGATCGGTGTCGGATTAATGCCGCGAGACCGGTTGCGCGGCGGCCTGCGTGGCAGTCGTCACGACCTGACCGATGTTCGATACGATCAAGCTACGAGACCGCGCTCAGCGGTCTGGCGCCCCCGCTGCACGACCCCCGGACGGCCGGGCGCGTCGATGCGGTGGGGCCCCGTTGGCGACCGGCGCGACCGACGGTTCCCCCACAGGCTTTTGCCCCCGGTGTGAGTCGGGGGGCGTATGGCTCTCGCGTCAGCGCTCGTCCCGTTGCAGGCGGGCGGGCTCCTGGACAGTCCGCTCGGGCAGTTGCTGCTCGTCGTCGTCGCGGTCGGCGTCGTCGTCCTCGTGGGGCGCATCGTGTTGCGGATCGCCTGGCGCCTCGTGACCATCGCCGCGGTCGTCATCGGCGCCCTGCTGTTGCTGTCGATGGTCGCTCCCGGACTGCTGTAGCGGGCGGCGCGCCGGTGCGCTGCGGGCCCCCGGGGGGCCGCGTTACGCCTCGGCCGCGGCGCCGACGTCGACGCCGACGACCTCGGTGAGGAAGTTGCGGATCACGTCGTGGCCGACGCCGGTGAGCACCGACTCGGGGTGGAACTGGACGCACTCGACCGGGTGCTCGCGGTGGCGCACGCCCATGACGAGTTCGTGACCGTCGTGGTCGGTGGTCGCCGAGACGGCCAGGCAGTCGGGCACCTCGGTCGCCACCAGCGAGTGGTAGCGCCCGGCGCGGAAGCCCTGGTCGAGGCCGGCGAAGACCCCCTGGCCGTCGTGGTCGACCGGGAACGCCTTGCCGTGGATCGGCGTCGGCGCGTGGCCGACGCTGCCGCCGTACTCGTACACCGCGGCCTCCAGGCCGAGGCAGACGCCGAGCGTCGGGATCGTCGGCGACAGCTCCCGGAGGACGTCGCTCGTGACGCCGACGTCCCGGGCGTTCTCGGGGTGGCCCGGTCCGGGGCTGATGACGAGCGCGTCCGGGTCCGCGGCCGCGACCTCGTCGAGCGAGGCGGTGTTCTTCAGGACGGTGATGTCGAGGGGGTTCCCCTCGACGACCTGCTCCGAGAAGTACTCGACGAGGTTGTACGTGAACGAGTCGTAGTTGTCGATCACGACGAGGCGGACGGTCATCGCGGGGCCTCCTTCGGGTCGGCGTCGTCCGGGTCGTCCGCGGACTCGACGTCGTCCGGGTCGTCCGCGGACTCGACCGCCCCCCCGTCGGCCTCGGCGCGGGGGCCGTCGACCTCGATCCGCTCGACGGCGGCGAGCACGCCGCCCATCTTCTGTTCGGTCTCCTCGTACTCGCTCGTCGGATCGGAGTCGGCGACGATGCCGGCGCCGGCCTGGATCGTGATCCGGTCGAGGGGGTCGTCGAACGCGTCGCCGGCGCCGACACTCGCGGGCTCGACGGCGCCGTGCTCGACCGTCGCCGTCCGGATCACGATGGCGAAGTCGGCGTCGCCGTTCCAGGAGTAGTAGCCGACGCCGCCGCCGTACACGCCCCGGGGCGTGGTCTCCAGGGCGTCGATGATCTCCATCGCGCGGACCTTGGGGGCGCCGGTGAGCGTCCCCGCGGGGAACGTCGCGCGCGTGGCGTCGAAGGCGTCGACCGGGCGCGGGGGGCCGTCCGCCGGGACGCCCGCCGCCCGGTCGGCGTCGGCGGCCAGGGTCGCCGTCACCGTCGACTCGATGTGCTGGACGTGGGAGTACTTGAGGACGTTCATGAACTCCTCGACGCGGACGCTGCCGGGCTCGGCCACCCGGCGCACGTCGTTGCGCGCGAGGTCGACCAGCATCGTGTGCTCGGCACGCTCCTTCTCGTCGGCGAGCATCTCGCCCGCGAGGCGGCGGTCCTCGACGGGCGAGGTGCCCCGCTGGCAGGTGCCGGCGATGGGGTTCGAGACGATGCGGTCGCCCTGGACGGAGACGAGGGTCTCGGGGCTCGCGCCCACCACGGAGCGATCGTCGTGGCGCAGGAGGTACATGTACGGCGAGGGGTTGACGGCGCGCAGGGCCTCGTACAGGCCGAGCGCGTCCACGTCCCCGACGAGTTCGCGCGTCCGCGAGATGACGCCCTGGTAGATGTCGCCGTCGAGGACGTGCTCTTTCGCCTTCCTGACCGCCTCCTCGTAGGCCGCTCGCGGGCCCGCGTCCTCGCCCGCGCGGCGGAAGCCACCCGTCTCCGGCGGCGTCGCCTCCGCGAGATCCTCCGCGACGCCGGCCGCCTCGGTGCGGAGCGCGTTGTACGTCGCCTCCGGGTCGCCGTCGACGATCGGCGTGAGCACGAGCGACACCTCGCCCGCGAGGTGGTCGAACGCGAGCGTCCGGGTCGTGAGCACGAACTCGGCGTCGGGCAGCGGCGTCTCGGGGCGCTCGACGCCCACCTCGTCCAGCCAGAGGTCGTAGACGGCGTCGTAGGCGAGGAATCCCACGAGGCCGCCGTCGAGCTGCTGGCGGTCGGCCTCGGGGAACCCGACCCGGGGGAGGGCGGGCAGCGCCCGCCGGAGCGCGTCGAGCACGTCCTCGTCGTCGCCGGGCGCGTCGAGGTCCAGGTGGTCGGCGGCGGGACCGAGCGCCTCGACCGCCACGCTGTCGGGCGACACCGACACGACCGCCTCGGGGTCGTAGCCCACGAACGAGAAGCGGGCGTGGCGGTCGGCGCTCCCGCCGTCGGGGGCGAACGCGCCGGCGGGATCGCTCGACGGCGTCTTCTCCGCGCTCTCCAGCAGGAAGCTGTGCGAGGAGCGGTCCCGGAGGGCGGCGTACGCCGTGAGGGGTTCGACGTCGACGTCGAGGGTCGCCTCGACGCGGGCGACGACCGGGCCGTCGCGGGCCTCGACCCGCTCGACGAACGTCTCGCGGTCGACGTCCAGCGAGGGGGAGTGAGTCGAGGGGGCGCTGGGCGAGGGGCCGTTCCGGGTGGGGTCGTTCCGGGTGGGGTCGTTCCGGGTGGGGTCGTTCGGCGCCATCAGGCACCTCCCCGCCGCGGGCGCTCCTCGTCCGGCGTCCCGGATTCGTGCGCGTCGGCGTCGGCGACCGCGCGCACGAACGCGCCGACCGCCTCGGGGTCCTTCCGGCCCCCGACCCGCTCGATCCCGCTGGCCACGTCCACCGCGTAGGGGCGAACCGTCTCGACGGCCGCCGCGACGTTGTCGGGGTCGAGGCCGCCGGCGAGCACGACCGGCGAGTCGAGGTCGCGGACCAGTTCCTGCGTCCGGTCCCAGTCGTGGGTCTCGCCGGTGCCGCCGGCCCCGTCCTCGTCGGTCGAGTCGACGAGCAGGGCGTCGGCGACGCCGTCGAGCGCGTGGGCCCGGTCGGGGTCGGCGTGGTCGACGACGGGGACGATCTTCGCGCGGGACTCGGCGCGGACGAACCGCAGGGCGTCGGCGTCGAAGTCGGCGTGTAACTGGAGTACGTCCGGGCCGACGGTCCGCGCGAGTTCGGCGACCGCGCCGGCGTCCTCGGGCATCGTCACGAGGACGGTCGTCACGAACGGCGGGGCCGCGGCGACGAGGTCGGCGGCGTCGCTCGGGTCGACCTCACGGGGCGTGTCGACCGGGACGTCGCTGATGACGCCCACGGCGTCGGCGCCCGCGTCGACGGCCACCCGCACGTCCTCGTCGTTCGTGGCGCCGCAGATCTTCACCCGCGTCATTCAGTTCTCCGGGGCCTCGGCCGGCGTCTCCGTGGCCGTGCCCTCGCACAGGGCGGCGAGCTTGTCGGCGGCGGCGCCGGACTCGATCGCCTCGCGGGCCGCGTCCACGCCCGCGGCGTGGGAGTCCGCGAGGCCGGCGACGTAGATCGCCGCGCCCGCGTTGGCGAGGATGATGTCCCGCTTCGGGCCCTCGACGTCGCCCTCGACGATCCCGCGGAGGTCCGCGGCGTTCTCCTGGGGGCTGCCGCCGGCGACGGCGTCGACCGGCGCGGCGTCGAGGCCGATCTCCGCCGGCGCGAGCGCGTACTCCTCGATGTCGCCGTCGCGGATCTCCGCCACCGTGGTCTCGCCGTGGAGGGCGATCTCGTCCAGGCCGTCGCCGTGGACGACCATCCCGCGTTCGAGGTCCATGTGGGAGAGCGCGCGCGCGACCACGGGGACGAGGTCGGGGTCGTAGACGCCGACGAGCTGGGCGTGGGCGCCCGCGGGGTTCGTCAGCGGGCCGAGGACGTTGAACACCGTGCGCATCCCGAGTTCCTTGCGCGGGCCGATGACTGCCTTCATCGCGGGGTGGAACACGGGCGCGAGCATGAAGCCGATCCCGCGCTCGTCGATGCACGCCTCGACGGCGCTCGGTTCGGCCTCGACGTCGACGCCGGCGACCTCCAGCACGTCGGCGCTGCCCGAGGAGGAGGACACCGAGTAATTGCCGTGCTTGGCGACGGCCGCGCCCGCGCCGGCGGCGACGATGGCGCTCGTCGTCGAGACGTTGATCGTGTCGTAGTCGTCGCCACCCGTGCCGCAGGTGTCGACGAGCGGCTTTCGATCCGGCGAGATCGTCCGCGCGGCGTCGCGCATCCCCTGTGCGAACCCCGCGATCTCGGTCTCGGTCTCGCCCTTCGCCCGGAGGGCGGCGAGCAGCGCGCCGATCTGCGCCTCCGTCGCCTCCTCGAACACCAGACGAGCGGCCTCGCGGGCCGCCGCCTGGCTCAGATCCTCACCCTCGGTCACGCGTTCGATGTAGTCCTGCATTGGTAGTCACCAGTGTACTAGTTCGTGTTGTAATGGACAAATCAGTACATCGTATTAAGGGTGTCGGGGAGAGTCCACTGACGTGGCGTTCGATGTCGAGGTCAGGCGACCGATGGGCCGATCTGGTGTCGAAGCGCGCGCTCGTCGGGGCCGCGAGCGGCGCCCATCGTCCGTCGCCGTCCACGACCGCCATCGATCGCCGGGCGACGCCGCGCCGTCCCCGTGTCACACCCTCCCGGAGACTCCGGAAGTCGAAAGGTTCAATTACGGTGGCGGGGTAGCCATGGATGCGCCGACGAGGCGAACCAGGCGGGTTGGTGGTCTAGTCTGGTTATGACACCTCCTTGACATGGAGGAGGTCGGCAGTTCAAATCTGCCCCAACCCACTCTCCCATTCCTCGCGACGACGAGCGGAGCGAGTTCCCCGCGGTGAAATCCGGCCCGATCAACGCCCGCTCAGAGCGTACCGCATATTCGACGGAATCGACCAAAATTGCCGGAGGATTCGCCGGACGCCGCGGTATTCGGTGTGACGCGGATCGCACACAACAGAACCCATTTGTGGGTCGGTGACCAACCCCGGGATCAATGACCAAGCGTCACGTGTCCCTTCCCGCGGAGGCCGAGGAGGGGGTACAGAAGTTCATCGACCACGTCGACCGTCGGCTCTCCTCGGACGAGGACACCTGCGAGGTGGTCGAGGACGTCCTGATCGACCTCTACGGGGACCGGGAGGCCTACGAGCGGTGGCAGGACGGCGGCGAGGTCTCGCCCGCCGAACGCGTCCGTCTCCAGGGGTACGATCCGTGCAACTCGACGCTGGAGTCGGAGTACTACGCCGAGAAGGACGAGGAGCGCTACCGACAGTCGAAACACCTCCAGTGGCTCTGGCGCCAGTTCGACGCCACACCCATGGCCGACAACATCGAGTTCGCGCTGCGCTTCCGGGCGATGCTCGCCGACCACCTGTTCGCGGAGGCGGGCGACGACCTCCGCATCTTCAAGGACGTCACCTTCTCGTACGGCCACAACATCTCCGTCGGCGACAACACCGTCATCCACGACGACGTCCACCTCGACGACCGGGGGAAACTCACCATCGGCGACCGGGTCTCGATCAGCGACTCGGTCCACCTCTACAGTCACGACCACGACATCGTCGACCAGACCGAGGTGGCGAACTACCACACCATCGTCGACGACGACGCCCGCGTCACCTACGACTCGATGGTCCGGGCGGGGGTCAGGATCGGCGAGAACGCGGTCGTCGGCGCGAAGTCGAACGTCCAGGGCGACGTCCCCGACCACCACATCGCCGTCGGCGCGCCGGCCGAGAGCGTGAAGATCAAACCCGGCTGGGAGGACGTCGCGGAACCGCTGGACGCCGGCGGCGCGAACAACCGCGAGAGCCGACGGATCGAGTACGAGTTGCCGGAGGACCTCGACGTCTTCGACGAGTTCGGCCGCGACCTCTCACCCCCGGCGACGACGCCTAACCGGCAGGACTAGCCGGCGAGCCCACCGAAGGGACAAAGTGCCTTGACACCATATAGCACGATATGGACGTCTGGGGGTGGGTCATCGTCTACGCCATCGCGCTGGCGCTCCTCCAGTTGCTGCTCTACCGGGTGTTCGTCGACAACGGGGAGTCGGTCGCGGATCGGGGGGCGCTCCCCCGGCGCGACGCGGAGGACGCCGACGCCGACCGCGGGGCCCGCCGCGTCGACCCGCCCAGGGAGCGGTTCGAGGCGCTGGTCGGGAACTCGATGGGGCCGCATCCGGACGCCGAGCCGCTCGTCGCCGATCCCGACGGGAGGCGGGTCTGCCCCCGCTGTGGCGCCGAGAACGAACCCGACGCCGAGTTCGACCGGTGCTGGAACTGCACGAATCGGCTCTGATCGCCGCCGCGCCGCTCGCGGCCGTGGTCCGGCCCGTCGACCGGGAACCCACGCGCCGGTGAGGCGATCGTGACCGCGACCGGCCCGCGGGCGATCGCCATCAACGTCGGCGCCAACACCAACCTGCCGGGGATCAGGGGGCCGATCTTCCCCGACGGCCGGTTCACGTACGTCCCGATCCCCGAGCGCGGCGCGACGCGGGAGCCGGTGCCGACGTACGCCGACCTCGCCCTCGACGTTGGCGCCGACGCCGTGATTCCGGCCGACGCCCGCGACCGACCGGTCCATCTCGATCCCGAGTTCCCGGATTACCCCGGCGGCGAGGCGTACACCTACGGCGACGAACACGGCGTGAAGGCGGGGCCGCTCTCCCGGCTGGATCCCGGCGACTTCCTCTACTTCTACGCGACGCTCGACCGGCGCCGTCGGGAGTCGTCACGCGACGCGCCGGACGCCGATTCGGCGCCCGACGACCCCCGCGGCTGGATCGCCGAGGGCTGGGGCGCCTACCTGATCGCGGTCTTCGAGGTCGAGACGGTGGTGACCGGCGACGAGTGGCCCGACTGCGACGCCGCCACCCGCGACCGGTTCGCCAACAACGCCCACGTCAAGCGCGACCCGTTCGACGCCGGCGTCCTCGTCGGCGGCGGTCCCGGATCGGCGCTGTTCGACCGCGCGATCCCGCTCTCGACTCCCGACGCCGGCGCCACGGCGAACCGTCTCGTCACCGAACTCTCGAACGACTCCGGCCGCGGCCCCTGGTGGCGCCGCCGCCTGTGGTTCGACCCCGACGCGACCGCGGAACTCCGCCGGATCGTCGCGGAGCGGCCGTTCGAGGCCGATCCGGACGTGCTGGTCGACGGGGAGTGAGTTCCCGCGGTTGACACCGTTGTCGACCGCGAACGAGCGGAGCGAGTGAGCGGGGCGAGGAGGCCCCGAAGGGGCCGACGAAGCCTTTTGATCGAGCTTTTGCCAGGGAGCGAGCGAAGCGAGCGACGGAACGCAGTAAAAGGTGGAAATGCGCCGTCCGGGAATTGAACCCGGGCTAGTGGCTTGGGAAGCCACTGTCCTACCACTGGACCAACGGCGCGAGCGCGCACTTCGACGTAACCCACCGCCGTACTTGAAAATAGCGCTTCGCGGAAGTGGACGCGCGTCCACCCTCGGCGGCTCGACGGAGGGATATTAGTTCCCGCCAGCCGAATCGACGCGCGATGACCGCAGAATCGGTTCTGAGCGAGTCCGCGCCCCTCGATCTCAGGCTGTCCGAGGACGAACTGGAAGCGACCCGCGAGCACGTGGTAGCGTTCGTCCGGGAGGTCGTCGAGGACGCCGGTGCCGACGGTGCCGTCCTCGGCCTCTCGGGCGGCATCGACTCGACGGCCACCGCCTACGTCGCCGTCGAGGCGCTCGGCGCCGACGCCGTCCGCGGGCTGGTGATGCCCTCGGAGGTCAACACCGAGGGGAACATGAGCGACGCCGAACGCGTCGCCGAGGACCTCGGCATCGAGTGCGACGTGATCGACATCAACCCGATCTACGAGGCGTTCCTCGACGCGTACCCCGGCGAGGACGTCGAGTCGCGCGTCGACGCCGACCCCCTGCGAACCGCGGCGGGCAACGTGCGAGTGCGCATCCGGGGCGTGCTGAACTACTTCGTCGCCAACGCCGAGAGCCTCGTGGTGCTCGGCACCGGCAACCGGAGCGAGACGCTGACGGGCTACTTCACGAAGTACGGCGACCAGGCCGTCGACTGCAACCCCATCGGCAACCTCTACAAGCAGCAGGTGCGCCAGCTCGCCGCCGCGTTGGGCGTCCCGCGCGACCTGGTGATGAAGACGCCCTCCGCGGAGATGTGGCTCGGCCAGACCGACGAGGAGGAGATGGGTCTCTCCTACGACACGCTCGACGCCATCCTCGCGCTCCACCTCGACGGGCCGCTGTCGAAGTCCGCGACGGTCGGGCACCTCGGCGTCACGCCCGAACAGGTCGAGCGGGTCGTGTCGCTGTACGAGCGCAGCGCCCACAAGCGCGAACTGCCGCCGGCGCCCGAACCGCTGTTCCGCTGAGCGACCGCCCTGCCGCCGGCGCCCGAACCGCCCTGCCGCCGAGTTCGCCACCGTCTCACGTCCGCCGGGGACGCGCGGAGGCGACGGGAGAATCGTCGGGTGGCGCCCGCGTACTTTCCAAAGGTCTTTGCCCTTGCCGTCGCTAGGTCGGTGCGATGGACGACGTCGTGCGGGCTCGCGATGCCGCGCGCGAGGCGCTCGCGGACATCGAACCCGACCGTCTCCGCGCTGTTCTCGAGGATCGGCTGACCGACGCCTCGATGGCGCCCGGCGTGCTGGCGCTCCGGAGTGCCCACGCCCTCGACGGGGGGGCGAACCTCGACGCCGTCGCCGAGCGGGCCGCCGGAGTCCAACTCATCTACGAGGGACTCCGCCTGACGCGGACGCTCGCACACGAGGAACCCTGGCTGCACGCCGAATCGCGCACCGACGGGACGGGTCGACCCGCCGACCGACTGACCGACGGCGAGCGGCGGGACCGACCGGCCCGGATCAACGGCGACGGCCGGATCGACGATCTCGACGACGGCCGAATCGACGATCTGGACGGCGTCGGGGGGACCGGCGACCCGGGCGGGGTGAACGCCGACCTCGACATCCTGGCCGCCGACGTCCTCGTCTCCCGGGGATTCTACCTGCTCGCCCGGACCGAGGCGGCGGATCGCGCCGTCGAGACGGTTCGGGCGTTCGGCCGGGATCAGACCCGTCGACGGGACGCCGCGACCGACGACGAGGCCGAAGCGCTCGACCGGAACCTGGAGGCGGACGTGTTCGCGCTGGCGGTCGTCGCGGGGACGACCGCCGTCGGGCGCGACCCGCCGGCCCAGTTGCTGGAGTTCGCCGGCGACCTGGCGCGCGGCGAGGCCGAGGGTCGCGACCTCGCCCCCGCCGCGGTGTCGCTGGCCGACGCGACCGCCGAACGCATCCTCGCGCTGTCGACCGGCGGCGACGACCGGGTCCCCTCCTCGGCGACCGACTCCTGACGCCGCCGAATCCGCGGCGCCGAAACCGCCGTGCGGCACCGTGTCGGGGGACGGTGCGAATCGAAACGCCTAAAGACGACTCCGGCCAAGCGACAAGCGCGCCTGGGTAGCTTAGCGGTAAAGCGCGTCCTTGGTAAGGACGAGAGCCCGGGTTCAAATCCCGGCCTAGGCTTGCTTTCTGCGCACGGCTGTTCTTCGCAGTCAGCCCCCGCGACCGTCGCTATTCCTCGTCCTCCTCGGCTTCGTCTTCTTCGTCTTCGGCTTCTTGGTCCTCTTCGTCCTCCTCGGATTCTTCTTCAGCGGGGGCCGCTTCACCGTCGACCATCGACCACTCCAGTTCGACCTCCAGTTCGGCCTCGTCGTCGTCCTCCTCGTACTCGACTTCGACCTCGATTTGTCCGGGAACGGGCACCGCGTCCTCGTCGCCGGCGAGTTCTACTTCGCCGCTCTCGACGCCGTCGGCGAGGCGACGGAGGACGGCCGCCCCCTGCTCGCGGCTCATGAGTCCCTCCAGTTCGACCTCCTCTTCGCCGTGTTCCTCGTTCTTCGACTCCCCCGCATCGCCCGCGTTCTGACTGTGGTCTGTCACGATTCGACGTACGTACTCGGCGGGTAAAACACCGGCTGCCGTTTCTCCTCGCTCCGGACGGCCGCGCTTCCCGTCGACTGCGTCTCGCGCGCCTCGCCCCGTACGACGGATCAGACCTATAGGGACCGTCGCCCAACGTCGGGTATGCGAGTCGCCGTCGCCGGGACGTTCGGCCCGATTCACGACGGGCACCGCGCCCTGTTCAGGGAGGCGCTGGAGCGCGGCGACGACGGGGTCGTCGTCGGCGTGAGCAGCGACCGGTTCGCCAGGGAAAGCAGACGGCCCGATCCGCGACCGATTCCCCCGTACGACGAGCGCGAGCGGCGGGTGGAAGCGACGCTCGCCGCCCTAGACGAGTGGGGCCGCGAGGTGATCGTCCGGAAGTTCACCGACGAGTACGGCTTCGCGGACGACGACCCCACCCTCGACGCGCTCGTCGTCTCGCCGGAGACCGACGACGCGGTGGCCGAGATCAATCGGCGCCGGGAGGAACGCGGACTGGACCCGCTGGAACCGATCGTGGTTCCGTACGAGTACGCGGCCGACGGCGAGCGCATCTCGTCGACCCGCATCGTCGAGGGGGAGATCGACGAACACGGGAACGTGCTCGACCCGGAGTGATCTACCCGGGTCGGCGCCGTGCGCGGAGTCCCACAACCGCGACCGCGCCGAGCGACAGGAGCCCGCCCGCGAGGAGTGCCGTCTCGGGAACGTGAGGCCCCGCGGGGGGCCAGTCGGCAGCGGTCCCCGCCTCGAACGCCCGGTTCTCGAACACCACGAGGTGCGGTCCCTCCGAGAGGATCGCCATGTCGGACTGGTCGCGGAGGAAGTCGTACCGACGGTAGTCGGCGGTCTTCGAGAGGACGACGTACTTGACGCCGAGCGGGGCGACGCTGGCGCCGAACGCCGCATTGTCGTCTGCGTCGAGAAGGGCCCGGATCCGTCGGTGCGTCGGATCGGTCGCCTGACTCCCGACGCCGAGGTCGGGGTCGCGGCTACTGACGACCGGCGCGTCGAAGAACAACGGCGCCGGCGAGGCGACGGTCCCGCCGGCCCAGTCGTAGGTCATGTACTGGTGCCACGGGAGGTAGAGCACGCGATACGCGCCGTCGTCCGCGTCGAACCGATCGTCGGCCTGGTGCCAGTCCTCGGGGTACGTCGCCGGCTGGAACGCGCCCCCGAACCCCATCGCCATGGGGACGGTGTAGCAGATCGGGAGGGCGACCACGGCGACCGCCAGCGCGACGGTGACGCCGGTCCGGAGTCTGTCGTGGTCGATCCGGGGCCCGCGCGCCGTCGGCAGGCGAGACCGGCGGGCGGCGGCGAGGAACTCGGGGTCGTCGAAGCGGCCCGCCACGTCGGTACAGAGCCGCGAGACGCCGCGCGCGCCGAGCAGCGCGTAGGCCAGGGCGACGAGCGCGACGAACTTGCCCGCCTCGCGCATGCCGCCGCCGACGGGCGTCGCCACGGCGAGGCGAAACAGCGGCGCCGTGAGGTCGGTGGTGACGCCCAGGCCGAGGACACCGCCGACGATCCCGACGAGCGCGAGGCCGTCGGCGAACGGGTCGTCGCTCGTCACCCAGCCGTACACGGCGAGCCCGAGGAGGAGCGCAAACAGGCCGACGACGACGCCCAGCGGGAGGACGTCGAACGGATAGGTGTAGCCCCCGCGCCAGAACCCGTAGAGCATGGCCACCGAGAGGGGGACGTTCCCCGCCACGGAGCCGCGCGGGCTGAACGCGACGAGATCGGCACCGGTGACGGTGGCGAGTTGCGACGACCCGCCGGCGAGGGCCACCCCGGCCGGGAGCAGCCAGTAGGCGTTGACCGCGATCGCGAGGAGGCCGAACCGCCCCGCACGGACGAGGGGGACGGTACGGGAGCCAGCCACACCCCGGCGGATGATCGGGACGAGGACGACGGCCCCGGCGACCGCGAGCAGGACGGCCACGTGCGGGTCGAAGACGGCGACGAGCGTGGCCCACCCCACCGCCCGGGTCGGACGGGGTCGCTCGCCGGCGACGTACGCGCGAAACGCGACCACGGCGAGGGGGAGGACGGCGTAGCCGAGCGCGACGTACCACTGGCCGGCCAGCAACCGGACGTAGAGGAACGGGTTGACCGCGTACAGCGTCCCCGCGAACAGCCGGGCGAGCGGCCGCTGGCCATCGGTGGCGACGTAGGTCGCGTACCCGGCGCCGGCGACCGCCCCGACGAGGACCGCGCGCTGGACGATCCACTCGGGGACGAGCAGTCCCGCGGCGTCGAGCACCGCGACGAACGGAAGCCGACCGTAGTAGAGCGGTCCCTTGGCGTCGAGGGCGAATCGCAGGTGCGAGGCGTCCGGGGCGAACACCATGTCGAGCCGGAGGATGAACCCGCCCCCCAGCGTCGGCAGGAACGCCGCGAGCGCGAGCGCGAGGAAGTACGACCCGGCGAGTCGGTCCGGCGTCGCCCACGCTCGGCCGGCGCGCGCGAGCCGCCGGGCGGCCGAGTCTCTACCCGATCGGTCCGGGGGGCGGTCCTCGGTCATCGACGGGGGAGGTGGATCATCGACGGGGTGGGTGGGTCATCGGCGGCGGCGGGTCATCGGCGGCGAGTCATCGGCAGCGGCGAGATCACCGACGCGCCGATGGAGTCCGCCCCGGGTGGTGGGTTCGGCGAGGGGAGCTGGTCACGGTTCGGTCGAGTCGCGCCGTCGTCGGCCGAGCCGCCCTCGATCGATACGGTCAGCGACGAGCAGACCCAAAAGCGTGACGACCCACGCGGCCCCCCACACCCGGACGACGGTCGTCCGGTGGCCGCCACCCGCCCAGCGGACCTGCTCCGGGGCGGTGGCGGTGAAGCCGTTCGCCCACCCCTGGGCCCGGAAGTGCTCGCCGTCGGCCGAGCCGGCCCACCCCTCGTCGTAGGACGTCCGCAGGACCGTCACCGGGGTCCGGTCGAACGTCCCGACCACCCAGTAGTCGAGCACCGGTCCGCGGGGGGTATCGTGGGTGACGAGTCGCGCGTCGTCGGGGACCGCCGCCGGCCGCTCGTCCTCGGAGAGCCGGACGCCGACGCCCTGTCGGTACCGATCCGAGAAGGCGAGCGGGCCGTCGAGGACCGTCTCGGCGTCGACGATCCGGACGTCGGCGTCGGCCGTGGCCGCCGCGCCGCGGTCGAGGTTGACGGCGACCGTCGTCGCGTTCGCCGGCGGGTCATCGCCGGGGACGACGACGCCGGGGATGCCCGCGGTGTTGGCGTCGAAGCCCGTCGCCGCCGGGTAGCTCGTCCGCCGGACGCTCACCGTCTCGACCCGGATCGCGCTCGACGCGTTCGGTTTGATCCGAACGGAGAGCGTGTCGCCGGCCGCGGTCGTGATTGCGGGGAGCGCCGCGAGCGGGTAGACCTCCCGGTCGACGAGGTTCTCCGGGGACTTCTCGCCGTCGTACCAGTACAGCGTGGCGACGCCGTCACCCGACGCCGACACGCGGAGACGGTACGGGTACCCCGTGCGAGCGGCGAACGCCTGGCCGATGGGGAGCCGCTCGGCCGAGTCGTCGACCGACAGTTCGACCCCCCCGTCGACGAGCCGGGTCGTCCGGCCGGACGCGTTCGGCGGCAGCCACCAGCCGGCGCCGCCCTCGTCGAAGTCGGGGTTCGTCACGAGGTTGGCGCCGACGGTCCGCACCGAGGTGTTCGTCGGGTAGGCGATGGCGTGGAGGCCGTCGCGCTGTGAGAGTCGAGGCTGGTCGTCGACGCCGAGGACGCGGTACACGCTGAACTCGCCGGACTCGGAGGCGAGTTCGTACGCCGAGGAGTCGTCGAGACGCGTCGCGAACGTCTCGGGTTCGCCGAACAGCCACGGCGCCCCCCACTTCGACTGGACGCGGGGCGTCCCGTCACCGTAGTGGCGGGGCGGGTCCGACTCGACGACGACGTACCTGACGCCGAGGTCGACCAGGCGGTCGTGGACCGGGACGCCGGCCGCGACGTCCTCGAACAGCGTGGTGACGTAGTTCGTGTTCGGGATGCCCTGGGAGACGCCGCCGCTCTTGATGCCGACGTGGTCCGGGTAGACGTCCCGCAAGCGGAGCTGGGTCGTGTAGCCGTAGGGCACCCACAGCACCCGTCCGTCGAGGTCCGACGCGACGCGGTCGTACTCCTCGGGCAGCGCGTAGTCGTCGCCGCGGACGCCGTCGAGGCCGAAGGCGCCCGCCGCGGGCATGGCGTAGGCGACGAGCGACACCAGCAGGATCCCCACGAGGACCGCCCGCAGGATCGGGTCGCCGTCGGGGCCGTCGACCCCGCGTAGACGGGGGCGTGACAGCGGCGTGTCGGTCGACCCGTCCGCGAAGAGCGTGCCGCGGAGGACCCCGTCGAGGCCGGCGCCGAACAGGACGCTCAGGCACAGCAACAGCGGGTACTGGAGCTTCGTCGGGTTTCGAACCGACCAGAACAGCGGCACCGTGTCGAACAGCGGGTAGGTGAGTTCCAGCCCCGTCGCGACGATGAAGAGCACGCAGCCACACGCGGTGATCACGAAGACGCCGAGGCGCCGGCGACCCACCGCCAGCAGCGCCACCGCGGGGATCACGAGCCCGACGAACATCGTCGGCTCGGTGTTGTAGCCGAGTTCGTTCATCGCCAGCATCCCGTGGTTGCCCGCCAGACGGAGGACCGCGAGCGGGTCGGCCTGCTCGTAGTTCCACTCGAGCGTCTGCCAGAGCACGGCTTCGCCCTCCCCGAACCCGGCCGCCCGCTGGAGGATGTGGTGAACGTTCGGGAGCGACAACACGAGACCGAGGCCGCCCATCGCGACGAACTTCGTCAGTCTCGACAGATCGGCGCGCGCCCGGACGGCGAAGTAGACGGCGAAGGGGGCGATCATCCAGAAGACGAGCCAGGGGACGACGGCCGTCGCGCCGAAGGCCATCGCGCCGAGCAACACCGGGCGCCAGTCGTCGCGCTCGTCGATCTCGTACAGGAAGTGGAGGACCAGCGGGTAGCCGACGAACCCGATCAGGGTGCTGATGCCGCCGTTGACGAACTCGCCGATGGTGAGCGGGTTGATCGCGTAGACGGCCGCCGCGAGGTAGCGAGGGACCGGTCGCTCGACGAACCGGCCCACGAAGACGACGAACGTGATGAAGCCGGCGGGAATCAGCGAGAGGTAGAACAGGTTCTGGCCCAGCGCCCCGCCCAGCGACGTGACCGCGCCCAGGTACGCCGGCATCACGTTGTAGATGTACGGGAACCCGAGCTGCTGGCCGTGCCACGTCCCGAGGAACTTCTCGAACGCACGCGGGCCGTAGTAGGGCACGAGATCGCCGAACGCGTACAGTCGACCCAGCGTCACGTTCTGGAGGAGGTACAGGTAGACGAGGAGGAATCCGCCGACGCCGACGATTCGCTCCCTGGCCGTGTCGGTCGAGAGTCGCTCGAGGAGGGCGGTGCCGAGGGAGGAACTCATGGAGCCCCCCCGGCGGCCGCGGCGACGGCCCCTCCGGCGTCGGTACCGGTATGTCGATCGACTCTCGGGGGGCGCACGCTCGCCGTCGAGGCGTTCGTCTCGTCGTCGCTGGTCGTGGTCGACGACGATCGTTCGCCTAGCGGGGCGACGAGACCGAACCGCGAGAGCGTCGCGGAGACCGTGTCGGTCGACACGTCGACCGAGTTGCCGCCGTCGAGTTCCGTCCAGCCGCCGTCGTATCGCCAGAGACGCAGCGTCGACTCCTCGACATCCGCGCCCGCGACGGCCTCGTCGGTGTAGCTCACGGCGAGGTCGAGCGTCGCGTCGGACGCGGTTCGCCCGACCGCCACGTGGCGGTCGAGGTCCGCGTAGCCGTCCGGCGGATCCGGCCGGTGCGCCACCGTGTCGACGGTGACGTCGGTCCCCTCGAAGCCCACGATCGTCCCGTCGCCCAGCGACACTGTCCGCGCCTCGACGGTGGCGTTCGCCGCCGCGAGGACGTCGAACCCCTCGTTACGGGTCGCGTTCACGTCGACGAGTCGGGCCCCGTCCGTACTGGTCAGCCAGATCCCCGGATCGTCGCCGACGACGGAGGCGTTGCGGACGACCGTGTCCGCCGTCCCGACGAACCGGATCCCCGAGACGCCGTTGTCGCGGGACGTGACGTTCGCCAGCCGAACGTCGGTCGCGTCACCCGGGCCGCGGTCCTTCCAGGTGTCGTCGGTGACCCGGATCCCCGCCCAGTCGTTCCCGCCGGCGACCGTGTCGCGAACGGTCGACTGCGAGGTGGCGACGAGTTTGAGGCCGAATCGGTTCCCGGTCGACCGGCTCGCCTCGACCGAGCCGTTCGTCACGTCGAACAGCCGGACGCCCGCGTAGGTGTTGTTCCTCGCGGTGACCGCGCGCACCTCGACGTCTCGGCCCCCGGAGACGCGAACGCCGTAGGCGTTGTCCGCGGTGGTGCCTCCCGCGACCGTGCTCCGGTTCGCGTCGGCCAGTCGGACGCCGGCGACGCCGTTGTCGTGGGCGGTGACGTTCCGGATGTGCGTGCCGGTCCCCGACGTGACTCGGACCCCCGCCCTGGCGTTCTCCGCGGCCGTCGTGTTCGTCACCGTCGCGTTCGCCGAGCCGAGGAGACGCAGCCCGTACCTGTTCCCCCGGAACGTCGCGTTGCGGACCCTCGCCCCGTCGACGGCCTCGAACAGCGCCCCGTAGCCGTCGGTGTCGGCGACGCGGGTGTCGAGGACCCGGACGCGGCTCGACGGGTCCCCGAGCCGGCTCACCACTCCGGCGTAGATCCCGGCCCCGCTGTCGCTGACGACGGTCTCCGCGAGGGTGACGTTGGTGCCGCCCTCGATGGAGACGGCGGCCTCGCTGGCGTTGCTGACGTCGTTGCCCGTCACGAGGAGGTCGCTCGACCGCTCGACGAACACGCCGATCGGCCCGCCCGAAACGTCGTTGTCGCGGACGACGTCGTCGCTCGACAGGAACAGGTGGATGCCGTACTCCGAGTTGTTGCGCACCTCGTTGCCGACGACCGTCACCTGGTCGGCGCCCAGGCTGATCCCGCCGTCGTTCCCGACCACGGTGTTGTTCGCGATGGTCACCGGGCGGGTACCGGAGACCGAGATCCCGATCCGGGCCCCGCTGACGTGGTTCGAGCGCACCGTCGTCCCGGGGGCGCGGAACACCTCGACGCCCTCGAAGGAGCCCGACGTGACGGTGTTCCCGAGGACCGCGTTGTCGCGGGAGTCCCGCACGTACACGGCGTCGGTCGCCCCGCCGACGGTGTTGTTCCGGAGCGTGTTGGCGTCGGAGCCGTCGTACATCCCGACGCCGGCGCCGACGACGTTGTCGACGATCACGTTGCGGTCGGCGTGATGGAGGGAGAGCCCCGCGAGTTGGTTGCCGACGATCCGGCTGTCGGCGGCGGCGTCGAGCGTCACGTCGCCCACGTCGCTCCCCCGGATGACCGTGTCGTGGGCCTTCCCGAGGACGACGACGCTGTCCCGCTTGACGAACCCGGTGGTCACGTTCGCGACCGTGTTGTTCGCGCCGCGGAAACTGATACGGACGCCGACCTTGACGTCGTCGAACGACGAGTCGGTCACGACGCTGTCGTTCGTCCCCCGAAATCGGCCGAGCATGACGCCGAAGAACGCCCCCTCGACGGTCGCGTCGCGGACGGTGACGCCGTCTGCGGAGCCGACGACCGTGACGCCGCGGGCCCAGTTTCGCGCCGTCAGCCGCTCGACTGTGACGTTCGCTGCCGTCACGTTGACCGCGGCGGCGTAAGAGTCGTAGTCGACGTTCCACGGGCCGGAGAGGGTGTGGCCGCCGCCGTCGAGGACGACGTCGGGGGCCGTGATTCGGATGCAGTCGCCGCTCTCGGCGGTCTGGACGTCGCCCGTGAGCACGTATGACCCCGAAGACGAGATGGTGGTACAGCCGTCGATCGGGGTGGGGGCGGCGGCGGACGCCGGGGCGGCCGCCAGTCCGACGGTGGCGACGACCGGCGAGACGACGACGATGGTGACGGCGAGCGCGGTCGGCACGACGTCCGGCGGGGGCACGGACGCCTCAGACATAGCCGAGGTCCTTCAGTCGCTGCTGGGCCATCCCGGAGACCCGTCGTTCGGGGTGCCTCCCGTCGGGCCAGGCCGGGAGCGCGTCGTACAGTCGTCGTTCCACGTCCGCGGGGAGATCGGCCGCCGCCTCCTCGGGGAGGCGGAAGCCGAGCGCCTCGTCGTCACCCCGGGAGACGACCAGCTTCCAGTCGTCGAGGTACGCGGCCTTCTTCTCGTGGCCGTACCGGCACGCCTCGACGAGCGGAATTCGGTCGTCAGGGACCCCCCGACGCAGCGACCTGCCCGTCGCTGAGAGGGCGTCCTCGTGGCCCAGCAGATCGAGGAGCGTGGGCGCGACGTCGACGAGCGACGCGCGACCGCCCGCGACCTCGAAGGCGCCGTCGAACCCCTCGGCGACGAGGGGGACCCGCGCGATCGCCTCGTAGGGCGTCCCGCCGTGGTCGATGCCGTAGGCGGGCCGCGAGTCGACGAACGTCTCGGCGTCGAGGTCGGTGTGCTCCCACAGCGCCTCGCCGTGGTCGGCGGTCACGAGGAGCGCGACGTCGTCCGGGAGGCGAGCGGCGAGGGCGGCGAGCTGGTCGTCGACGTAGGCGGCCGTCGCCCGGTAGAGCCGGCGACGGTGTTCGCGGTAGTACTCGGCTTCGGGGCCGTCGGGGCGCGAGTCCCGGTAGCGCCAGCGGGCGATCCCGTCGATCGTCGAGTCCACGTCGTGGTCGGCCCAGTACGCCGCGGGCGGGTCCAGCGGCTCGTGGGGGTCCGCGAGGTGGAGGTACGAGAACGTCGGCTCGGCCGCGTGGTCGTCGAACCAGTCGAGGAAGTCGGCGCACACCGCCGCCGCGGGCGCGTCGTCGTACAGCGCGTGGCGTTCGAACCGGCCGCCCAGGGCGAAAAAGGGCATGTGGAAGGCGAAGGCCCCGTAGGTCCGGTAGCCGGCGGCGGCGAACACCGCCGGCAGCGTCGGGTCCGCGGCCGGCAACGCCGGCGGGACGACGAGGTCCGTCGCCCCGCGGTCGGCCGCGTCTGACTGCCGCATCGAGCCGTGTTCGTGCGGGTACCGCCCCGTGACGAGGGAGGTCACGGCGGGGAAGGTCCACGGGGCCGTCGTCAGGGCGGTTCCGACGCGGCGGGCGTGGAGGAACGGCGTCGTCTCTGGGTCGATCGCGTCCGCCCGGAGCGCGTCGACGACGACGCAGACCACGTGACGGGGCGCCCCGGCCGCCGGCCGGAGCGAGTCGATCTCGCGGCGGGCGAACTCGCGGTCGGCCCGCACGGTCTGGATCCGATTGTAGGGCCCGGCGAGCCGACGCTTGACGCCGTCGGGCAGCCGCTGGACGAGTCGGCTCATCATCGTCCCGGCGACCGCCCCGGACCCCGTTCGCTCGCTCATGGGTTCCACACCCGGACGACCACCGTCTCACAGTCGGGACAGACGAGCGCGTCGACGTGGTCGCTCGGCTGCCGTTCGACGGTGCCGGCGCAGTCGTCGTCGGGACACGGCGCACCGTCGAACCGGTCGAGGGGGACCCCCTCGGTCGATCCCCCGGTCACGGCCGGGTCCCTCCCCCGTCGGCGGCGAGTCGGCGACCCGTCGCGCCCGCGTCCTCGATCAACTCGACGATCCGGTCGGTCGTCTCCATCATCGTCACGTCGGTGCCGGCCGACGCGTTCTCGCGCGCCAGCGACTCGAGCTTGGCGGGCGACTCCCAGAGATCGACGACCCGCGAGGCGAGCGCCTCGGGGGAGCCGGGTTCGACGAACGCCGCGGCGCCGCCGGTCTCGACGGTCGACGTCCGCATGCCGCCGTTCTCGAAGGCGAGCACGGGCTTGCCGTAGGATTTGGCCAGCTGGAACACGCCGCTGACGCCGGTGCAGGTGTGGTACGGCATCACGACGAGCGTCGCGTCGTTCCAGACCCGGTCGAGGTCGTCCTCGTCGACGTAGCCGGTAAAGCGGACGCCCGGTCGGTCCCCGAAGCGAGACTCCAGCGCTTCGCGGTGGTCCGGGTAGTCGGGGTGGGACCCCCCGGCGATGACGAGTTCGGCGTCCCCGACCCGGTCCCGGATTCGATCGAACGCGCGGACGGTCGTCTTGATGTCTTTGGTCGGGCCGAGGAAGCCGAAGACGAGGAGTCGAAGCGGGGGTTCGACCTTCGTGTGCCCGCCGTCGGCCCGCTTGAACGTCCCGTGGGGGACGTGGACGGGGTCCCCCAGGGGGTACCGCGCCTGGAGGATGTCCCGGTACTCCGCGGCCGTGACCGTCGTCGCGTCCGAGAGCAGGACGAGCTGTGTGGCCACCCGCGCGCCGAGCCGTTCGAGCCGGCCGACGTCGTCTTCGACCCGGTCGTCCTCGACGATCTCGAGCAGGTCGTGGAGCGTCGTGACGACGGGCACGTCGAGGGTGGCCCGACAGAGCGGCGGGAGCACCAGCCCGAGGAAGCGATGGACGTTAGTCGTCCCGAAGTACGTCATGTGGAGGTTGAAGTGGACGGCGTCGTAGGGGCCGCGTCGCAGTTCCCGGCGGATGCGCCGTACCGACCCCATCGAGTCGCGCTTCCAGACGCGTTTGATCGTGTACTCGGCCCGCCGTTCGACGCGGGGAGCGCCGTCGGTCTGTCGGGCGAGTACCGTCACGGAGACGTCGTCGCGGGAGGCGTACGCCGTCGCGAGTTCCTCGCCGTACTCCGCGAGGTGGCCGCGGTTCGGCGGATGCGAACTTACCAGCGCGATCCGGAACGGACTGTCGTCGTCCCCGCCGGGGGCGACAGTGTCGGCGAGCCGCCACAGCGAGCCGAACAGCCTCGGGACGTCTCGGTGGACGCTGACGTCGCTCTCGCCCGGATCGTTCCACTCGATGGGCACTTCGGTGACGTCGAACCCGCGGTGGTAGGCGCGGGCGAGTAGTTCGGTGTCGAAGGCGAAGCCGGACTCGGTGATCGCCGGGGCGACCGCCTCCCACACCTCGCGACGGAACGCCTTCGCGCCGCACTGGAAGTCCGTCACCGGGACGCCGGTGACCCGACGCGCGAGCCGACGATAGCCGCCGCCCAGGGCCCGCCGCAGCAGCGACTGTCCCTCCCGGAAGGCGTCCGCCGTGTCGCGCGACCCGATCGCGATCGGCGCAGCACCCGACTCGACGCTGTGATACAGTTCGTCGAGGGCGTCGACGCACACCGCCCCGTCGGCGTCGACGTAGCCGACGACCGACCCGGAGGACGCGGTCAACCCCGCCCGAAGCGCGCCGCCCTTGCCGCGCCGGGCGTCGCTGATCGACAGCGTCACCCAGTCGAGTCCTTCCAGTCCGGCCGCGGCCTTCCGCGTCTCCTCGTCGGGATCGTCGAGACAGACGACGACCTCGTCCCAGCCGTGCGTTCGCAAGCGGCGGACCAGGGCCGTCCAGACGGTCGCCTGCTCGCAGTACACCGGGAGGACGACCGATCGATCGACGTCGGTCCCGGGGGTCGGTTCCGCTCCGTTCTGTTGCGTGTGAATATCAGTCATTGATCGAGGTCGAGTTTGACGACGGCGAGACCGACGAGGAACAGCACGGCGTTGGTGGCCAGGACGAGCTGGACGACCTGGACCATCGACGCGTGAAACGCCCAGATGAGCGCGAGTTCGACGACCGAACCCGCGGCGTACAGGTAGACGAACCCCATCCGGTCGCGCGCGAGCTGAAAGTTGAGAACGATCACTGCGAGGACGACGGCGAGCACCGCGAGCCCGTACCACCGGACCAGCGGGGCGGCGTCGACGTAGGCCGGTCCGAAGACCAGCCCCAGCACGGTCGCCGGAGCGACCCAGTACAGGGCCGCCCCCGTTACTCCGATGAGGGCAGTGTATCCGAGGGCCCTGTCGAAGAGCGGGCCGAGGCGCTCGGCGGAGGCCGTGTGGTCCGCCGACACCTTCGGAAACAGCGCGACGCTGATTCCCATCGGCAGGAACACCAGCACCTTCCCGAGGACCGACGCCGCGGTGTAGTACCCCGCGGCCTCGGGGGGGAAGAAGTGCTTGACGAGGACGACGTCGGCGTTCGCCGGAACCGTGAGACAGAAGCCGGCCAGCGCCGCCGGAAACACGTACCGGTAGGCTCGCCGGTACTCGAAGCGTCTCGTGGCGGCGGTCGGCCGGCCCAGTCGCCAGTAGAGGTACCCCGTGGAGGCGCCGAGGACCGCGAACGATCCGAGCGCGACGGCACCGAACGCCCCGTAGAGGCCGAACCCCGCGAAGACGAGCGCCGCGCCGAGGGCGAACTTCACGCCCGCCTGGACGACCTTGAACCCGCCCAGGGCGGTGAACCGCTGAAGTCCCTGGAGGGTGCCCTGGTTCGCCGTGAGCACCAGTTCGACGGCGATGGCGACGGCGACGGCCACCACGGGGAGGGTCGAGCCGACGCCGAGGAACGACGCGATGGCCGGGCTCGCGGCGACGAGCGAGACGAAGCTCGCGAGCCCCAGGACGACCGAGCGACCGAGGAAGCCGCGGTAGAACGCGGCGCGTTCGGCCGGGCCGTCGAGTTCCGCGGCGAACCGCGACGCGCTGAATCGAACGCCGCGGCCGACCACGTGCAGGAGGTAAAACAGCGCGAACAGCGCGCCGAACACCCCGTACTGTTCAGCACCGAGCGCCCGCCCGACGAACACCTGGAAGCCGTAGTTGAACCCGCCGGCGACGACCGTCGCCCCGGCCATGATGCTCCCGTGGTGCAGGAGTTCGTCGGCGCCGAGCGTCCGAACGGCGCGAGCGATTCGACTCGTCAGTCCCGCTACGGAGGGCGTATCCCTGGACATGTGAGGATGCGTGACCGAGCAGTTACTCCCTCACCGTCCGATGGACACGGCACGCGGGTCGCTCGACGGTCGCCTCGGCGACGGCGGGTATCGATCGCCCGTCGGCTGCGCGTGATGGGGCCCGATCCCGGACCCGCGACTCGCTAGCCATCCCGACCCCGTCGAGGGGGCGAGTCCCTGCCGCCCCGCTCGTCGCGCTCGGTATCGTCGTCAGCGGCCCCGACCGCGGCCCCATTCCCGGGGGCGGCGCCCGAGGCGTCCTTCCCCTCACCTCTGTCCGGCGGGCTGACGCCGCTGGGGACAGTCACGTCGAACGACGCGACGTTGGACCGGAAGAGGCCGGTCTTGGACGGCGTGTTGACGGCGAGTGACACCTCGTACGAGCCGTGTTTGAGCGCCTTCGAATCGAACGAGACGTCGTAGGTGAAATCGCCGGCCTCCGAACCGTAGCCGTAGCCGAGCGAGACCGGTTCGTCGCCGTGACGTTCGTCGTACCCGTAGCCGTAGCCGTAGCCGACCCCGGCGGTCCGCTCCGCGAGCGTGATCGAAAGCGAGTCCCGGAGCTGGGCGATTCGAATCTCACCCTGCCCGGCGACGCCGCCTTCCGGTGTGACGCGCTGGATCGTCCCGTCGGGCGCGAACGTCACCCGAACGGATTCGTCGGGCGAACCCGCCGGGTGAACAGTCAGCGTGAAATTCTCGACGGGGACTCGCTCCCCGTCGTCGATCGTGAGCGTTGAATGTAACTCGACGGTCTCGGGGCGTTCGACCTCCGATGGACCGGTGACGGTGGTGTGCACCGCCGCCGACGTCCCGGTGAACGCGACGAGAGACACGACGAGTGTCGTTACTATCGCTACCGTTAGCAGTTGCTGGTTGTATGCAAACATGGAACCCTACTCCATTTTGTTTTATTTTCGCGGCCTGGTGGCACGCAAAGGTATGATTAATGCCCAATTAAATCTTTGGGGCGGTTCCGAATTAAAATAATATTGACATCTATCCCGGTTTTCGGGCGACTGGGCTTATCTGCCTTCACACGCGCTCTCGGGGCCGATAATCAGACGTTAAACCCGGTAACGAGGCCGCCATCTGGGCCTCGGCCGGACGCTCGGCGGGTGTCGTGTGAAAGCCGCGGCTGTCCCATCCGATTACAGAGGTGCGGTAGCGACCGGAGTAGGGTTAACACCAGGCCGCTCCACACCGGACCTATCTCAGCCCCCCACCTTCTTAAAACTAAACCAGTAGTTTCAATTTCTGAAAAATGGAACACGACGATGCGCCGGTGGACCCGGCACTGGTCGCCGTTCCCTTGGAGGATGAACACGGCCCGTCGATGCGCCGTTCGGCGCCGGACGCTCAGCCATCGTTTTACTGCGGGTCGTCGAAGTGGAGGCATGGGCGGAGCGACGCGAGACCTCAGACACGTTGCGAGTCGCCTCTGCAGGCGGCGATCGTCGGGATCCTCGCGCTCGGGGTGGCGCGGGGGAACCCGAGCGTGATCGTCAACGCGTCGATCGCGATCGGGGTGACGTTCCTGCCCGCCGTGCTGCGGCGGGACCACGACGTGGAACTCGACCCGTGGCTCACCCTCTGGCTGACGGCCGCCGTCGCGTTGCACGCCGTCGGGATGCTCGGTCCCTACGGAACGACGTGGTGGTGGGACCACGTGACCCACACGCTGTCGGCGTCGGTCGTCGCAGCCGCCGGGTTCGCGACGGTACGGGCGATCGACCGCCACACCAGGGCGATCTCGTTTCCCGCTCCCTTCGACGCCGTGTTCGTCCTGCTCGTGACCCTGGCGCTGGGGTGGCGTGGGAGATCATCGAGTTCGGCGCTCGCCTGTTCGCGAACGTGGCCGGCGTCGACGCGCTGCTGGTGCAGTACGGACTGGAAGACACGATGCTCGACCTGCTGTTCGACGCGCTCGGCGCCGTCGTCGTGGCGGTGGTCGGCACCGACGGCCTGGAGGGAACCGTCGAGGAACTGCGGGCGACCTTCGAGCGGCGGAGCGGCGAGAGCTAGGGGCGAAGCGCGAGGGGCGTGGCGACAGGTACACAATCGCCCGCCGCCTAGTCCGCCCATGACCGCGCTGTCAACGGCGGTGAACCTCCTGCTGCTGGGCGTCGTGCTCGTCGTCCACACGCTCATCGCGGCGGTCGGCACCCGCTTTTTCCGCATCCGGATGCACACCCAGTGGGGATCGGTGCTGTACGCCCTGCTCGTCATCCCCGTCGTGCTCGTCGTCACGACGCTCGTGTTCACCGGCCTGCTCAACATCGGCGTCGACCTGGGGTCGCCGGCGGTGGCCCTCGGCGTGATGGTCGGCCTGCCGCTCGCGCTCGGGTTCACCATCGACGTGCTGTACATGGAATCGCCCGACGAGTACGATCTCCCCGATCCCCAGCGCTAACTCGATTTCCCCCCGCGAAGATCGGCCTCGACACCGGTCGCCGATCGGACGCCGTCCGCGCGGAGTTGCTCGTCGCAGGGCGTCGCCGCCGGCGTGCCGCCACCGCCCGTCGTCGTCCGTCGTCCGTCGTCGTCCATCGTCACCGCCCGTCGTCGGTCGCCCCAGGGACAGAAATGAAACAGGTTCTCCGGTGCCCCGGTGCGGAAGAGAGGAGCCAACCGGGAGCCAGCGACCGCATTTCGCGGTAGGTTTACGGCGCTCGCGTCCGTTGTAATCGGTATGAAAATTCTGGTCGCCGGTGGCAGTGGGTTCGTGGGAAAGAATCTCTGCCGGGAACTCCGCCGCAGGGGCCACAGCGTCACCGCTCTGTCGCGGAGTCCGGGTGACGACGACCTGCCCGACGGCGTGGCCAAGGCGATGGGTAACGTCACGGCCTACGACTCGATCGCCGAGCACTTCGCGGGGATGGACGCGGTCGTCAACCTCGTCGCGCTCTCCCCGCTGTTCAAACCCTCGGGCGGGTACCAGCGCCACTTCGAGGTCCACCTCCGCGGCACCGAGAACTGCGTCCGGGCGGCCGAGGAACACGACGTCGACCGGTTCGTCCAGATGAGCGGCCACCCCGTGGGACCGGACGTCCAGACGTCCTACCACCGGGCGAAGGCCGAGGGGGAGGAGGTCGTGCGGGACTCCTCGCTCGACTGGACTATCTTCCGGCCGTCGGTCATCTTCGGCGACGACGCGGAGTTCCTCCGGTTCACCAAGTTGCTCGCGCCCCCGTACCTGACCCCCCTTCCGGGCGGCGGCAAGACCCCGTTCCAGCCCATCTGGATCGGCGACCTCGCGTCGATGATGGCCGACGCCGTCGACTGCGAGGACGACCGGCACGTGGGCGAGACCTACACCCTCGGCGGCCCGGAGGTGCTGACCCTCGCGGAGGTCGCCCGCCTGGCCCACGGCGCCGACGGCCGGTCGGTGACGGTGATTCCGATCCCGATGGCCCTCACGGGGATCGGCCTCTCCATCGTCGGATACGTCCCGGGGGTCCCGTTCGGCGAGGAGCAGTACCGGTCGCTCAAGCTCGACAGCACCACGCCGGACAACGACGTCTCCGCCTTCGGCGTCGAGGAGAGCGACCTCCGGTCGCTCAGCGCGTATCTCTCCGAGACGGAGGCCTGACGGTCCGGACGCGGGATGCGAACGGACGCGTCCCCTCGCTGTCGCCGGACGATCCCGCCGCCGCCCGGCGATAAATAGGCCACTAATCGACGATACGTGCGTCCGAACTCCGCTGCGTCCGCGAATAACGGGTGCTTAAAACCCCGTCCCGTCACCGACATTCACGCGATGAATCTCAGAATCATGATTGATTTTCATCATAAGGCTTATGTCCACATTCGTACTGGGGTTCAAGCAATGGCGAGGGGACCGGTACGATGAAATTGGCAATGATTGGATTCGGGCAGGCCGGGGGAAAGATCGTCGACAAATTCGTGGAGTACGATCAACGCCACGGGGCGGACATCGTGCGTGCCGCGGTCGCGGTCAACACCGCCAAGGCCGACCTGCTCGGCCTCGAACACATCCCGACGGAACAGCGCGTGCTCATCGGGCAGTCGCGCGTCAAGGGACACGGCGTCGGCGCGGACAACGAACTCGGCGCGGAGATCGCCGAGGAGGACATCGACGAGATCCAGGGCGCCATCGACTCGATCCCGGTCCACGAGGTCGACGCCTTCCTCGTGGTCTCGGGCCTCGGCGGCGGCACGGGGTCGGGCGGCGCGCCCGTGCTGGCCAAGCACCTGAAGCGCATCTACACCGAACCGGTGTACGGGCTGGGCGTGCTGCCCGGCAGCGACGAGGGCGGCATCTACACCCTGAACGCCGCGCGCTCGTTCCAGACGTTCGTCCGCGAGGTCGACAACCTCCTCGTGTTCGACAACGACGCCTGGCGGAAGACGGGCGAGTCGGTCCAGGGCGGCTACGACGAGATCAACGAGGAGATCGTCAAGCGCTTCGGCATCCTCTTCGGCGCCGGCGAGGTCGACGGCGGCCAGGAGGTCGCCGAGAGCGTCGTCGACTCCTCCGAGATCATCAACACGCTCGCGGGCGGCGGCGTCTCGACGGTCGGGTACGCCTCCGAGACCGTCGAGGAGTCGAACGACTCCGGCGGCCTGCTCTCGCGGCTCACCGGCGGCGACGACGACGAGGACCTCGACACCGCCCACACTACCAACCGCATCACCAGCCTGGTCCGCAAGGCCGCCCTCGGGCGGCTGACCCTCCCGTGCGAGATCGAGGGCACCGAGCGGGCGCTGCTCGTCATGGCCGGCCCGCCCGAGCACCTGAACCGGAAGGGCATCGAGCGCGGCCGCAAGTGGCTCGAGGAGCAGACCGGCAGCATGGAGGTTCGCGGCGGCGACTACCCCGTCACCGGGAGCGGCTTCGTCGCCAGCGTCATCCTGCTGTCCGGCGTGACGAACGTCCCCCGCATCAAGGAACTCCAGCAGGTGGCGATCGAGGCGCAGGACAACATCGACGAGATACGCCAAGAGAGCGAAGAGAATCTCGAAAATCTGGTAAATGATGACGAAGACGAGCTGGAATCGCTCTTTTAGCGCCGCCCTCGCCCTCGCAGCCCTCCTCGTGCTGTCGACGTTGGCGGCCCCAGCCGCGGCCGTCTCGGTCGGTTCCGAGGACGTACCCGGCGACGCGCAGGTCGGCTCGCAGGTGACGGCGACGGTCACACTGACTGAACTGTACCGGAACCCCCAGCTCGAAGAGTGGCAGCTCGCGGGCGAGACCGAGCTGACCGACGTGACCTGGACGGTCACGTACATCGACCAGACGGGCGCGAAGGTGGGTCAGGAGTCCTTCGACGGCCAGACGTTCGACGGCGCCGCGGTCGTCGCCGACAACGGCACCGCGGAGGTCGAGGTCCGGATCACCGGGACGGTCCCCGAGGTGACCGAGTACGCGTACGATCCCGCCCAGTCCTTCACCGTCATGGCGCTGTCCCAGACCCGTCAGGGCGGCTCGTCGAACGCCGTCGACGAGTGGACGGCGACCCACTACACGGAGTCGAGCCGGTCGGCGCGCGAGGCGCTCGACGCTGCGCGCGCGGCCATCGACTCCGCCGAGGGGTCGGGCGCGAGCGTCGGCGAGGCCGAGGAGGCGTTCGGGAACGCGGTCGACGCCTACGAGAGCGGCAACTTCGACCTGGCGACGAACCTCGCCGAGGAGGCCGAGTCGCGGGCGAACTCGGCCCAGCAGTCGAACCAGCTGTTCCAGTACGCGCTGTACGCGGTCGGCGGCCTGGTCGTGCTGGGTCTGCTCGCCGGCGGAGTCCTCTACTGGCGCTCCCAGCAGGACAGCTACGACAAACTGGGGTGAGCGGCGGCCTCCCTCGCGGGGGGCACCCCGACTCCGTTCGTCGCGTTCGTTCCACGATCACTACCCCTCGAGCCGAACGACCGGGGGCCTTTTGATCGATCCCGTCCACCCACCGACCGGCATGGACGTCCTCGTTCCCTTCGCGGCCGAGCGCCCGAAGACCCGTCTCGGAGCGGTGCTCGACGCCGCCGAGCGCCGGGCGTTCGCCGGGGCGATGCTTGGCGACGTCCTCCGGGCGATCCGGGCGGCGGGCCACGCGTCGGAGGTGCTGGCGACGGCCCCCGTCGACCTGTCGGCGGTCGCGGACCCCCCCGCGGTCGACGACGTCCCGGTTACCGTCGACGACGTCCCGGTTACCGTCGACGACGTCCCGGTTACCGTCGACGAGCGTCCGCTCTCGCCGGCGGTGAACGACGCCCTCGCCGCCCGACGGCCCGACGCGGACGACCCGCTCGCGGTGGTGATGGCCGACCTCGCGCTGGCGACCCCGGGGGCGATCGACCGGCTCGCGGCGGCCGGCGGCGACGTGGCGATCGCGCCCGGCCGCGGCGGCGGGACGAACGCGCTGGTGGTTCGCCACCCCGAGTTCCGGGTCGACTACCACGGCGCGTCGTTCCGGGACCACCGCGCCGCGGCGGCGCGGGTCGGGGCCGACGTCGACGTCGTCGACTCGTTCCGGCTGTCGACCGACGTCGACGAGCCGGCGGACCTCGCGGAGGTGCTGCTCCACGGCGAGGGTGCGGCGGCGGACTGGCTCCGGGACGCCGGGGTCTCCCTCGCCGCGACGTCGGGGCGCGTCGAGGCGCGCCGGGAGTGAGTCACCGCGGGACCGTCCGAGGGGACCGGCGCCCGACGTCGCCGGGGTCACGCTTTTGTGACTCGGCGGCGGACCCCGGAACGTGTTTCCCGCGGCCGAGGAGTACGGCGTGGACGTGACCGTCGACGAGGCGGACGTCGAGCGACTGCTCTCGGTCGCCCCCGGCGACGTCGACGCCGCGGACGAACTCACCTTCGCGCGCAACGTCTTCGTCCCGCTGACGACCGCCTGCCGGTACACCTGCACCTACTGCACCTACTACGACCCGCCCGGGCGGGCGACGCTCATGTCCCTCGACGAGGTGAGCGAGACCGTCGAGCGGGGCGCCGACGCCGGCTGTACGGAGGTGCTGTTCACGTTCGGGGACGCCCCCGACGACCGGTACGCCGCGATCCACGACCGACTCGACGAGTGGGGGTACGGCTCGATCCTCGACTACCTGGCAGACTGCTGCGAACTCGCCCTCGACGCGGGACTGCTGCCGCACTCCAACCCCGGCGACCTCACCCGCGAGGAGATGGCGCCGCTGGCCGAGGTGAACGCCTCGATGGGCGTGATGCTGGAGACGACCGCGGACGTCGACGCCCACAGCGGGCGTCGGCGGAAGACACCGGGCCAGCGCCT
>ENA-ORDC01000285-ORDC01000285.1-marine-metagenome-genome-assembly--contig:-NODE-285-length-54193-cov-9.881440_pt1 | contig 54193 bp, 58 predicted proteins | sample MGYA00237783_ERZ508515 | MGnify/ENA primary metagenome ERZ508515 (study PRJEB26186, sample SAMN06268792) | marine metagenome | isolation source: Eden Landing Ponds, San Francisco, CA, USA | place...
AGCGCGCCTCACGGGTCGTGCCTCCCCGTTCGGCATCGTGGCCCTCCCTTCGGTCGCGCCACGCACGCCTCGCCCTTCCAGTCCGCCAGGGATCTGTCTGTGAGGTCGGCCACCGAACGTTCCACGCCGAGACGGCTGTTCCACCTACTTTGCCCCTGGTGGACTGAAAGGGCGAGGGCCGCTGGCGCCGAGCGAAGCGAGGATATGTCGCTGAGCGACCGCCAGCGGTCCGAGGGCTTTCAACACATCACCTCGGCTGCGGTGCTGTCGCAAAACAAGATTCTTCAGCACCACACAATGCCCGTAATCCACATTCGTCGTTCGCAGTCACGCCCACTCGTCGGGCCAGATGTCCGCCGCCTGCATCCCGGCTTTCGCACCCTCGTCTTCCAGGCGCTCGCGAACCTCGTCGGGGTCGAGTCGCGGCAGGTCGCTCCCGGCGACTGCACCCACCAGGAGCGCCGCGACCATGGCGTGTTCGCGGATCGTGCGCGGGTCGGCCTTGTCGCGGGTGTCGGCGTGGGTGTGTGTCCAGCCACGGTCCCAGGTGCCCCGGGAGTCAGGGTTGGCGCTGTGGAGCTGGAGCACGGGGACGCCGGTCCGGAGGAAGGGCCAGTGGTCGCTGTAGGGGTGGGGACGGTCCCCGACCGAGACGTCGTGGTCGATGTCGGCGGCGAACCGCTCGACGAGGTCGGCCATCGGCTCGGAGGCGTGAGCCAGGGCGTTCAGGTCGCGATAGCGCCCGATCCCGTCGAGGTTGACGACCGCGTGGACCGAATCGAGGTCCAGATCGGCCGCGAGGGCACTGCTGCCGACGAGGCCGGTCTCCTCGCAACTGACGCCCGCGACTCGAATTCGGCGGTCGAGATCCATCGCTCTCAGAACCGGGAGCGCGCCGACGAGCGTCGCGACGCCACAGCCGTTGTCGAGTGCGCCGTCGCCGAGGTCGTGGGCGTCGAAGTGTGCACAGACGACGACTTCCTCGTCGGTATCGGGACCGAGCGTGCCGACGACGTTCTGGCTACTCGCGGGTTCGGTCCGGGTGTCGACGCGGAGGCGGGCACGGGCACCCTCGCTGGCGTACTCGCGGAGCCAGTCGCCGGTCTCGCGGCTGACGCCGACGCCGGGCAGGGGCGCTTCGGCGTCGAACGTGAGCGACCCCGTCGGGGGTAACTGGCCGGGGACGTGGTTGACGAAGACGAACGCCTCGGCGCCCGCAGCGGCGGCACGGCCGACCTTCTCGACGCGATGGTAGGGTCGGTCGAAACCCGGGGGTGTGGCCGTCTCGGCGAGGACGACGGCGCCCGAGACGTCCGCCGCGTCGAGTTCGTCGGGCGTCGCGTGGCCGGCGTCGACCAGCGGCGCGTCCACGTCGACGGCGGGCGAGTAGGGCAGCGCTACCGCCTCGAACGAGCGCTCGACGTCGCGGTCGGGGACCATTACTGCGAGCTCAGTTCCACCGCGAGTCCAGCGAGCGGTGTCGAAGGCGTGTTGCTGGACGTTAGTCACGCCGCAGTCTTCGAACGCGTCGGCGACGAGGTCGCCAGCCCGTCGGTCGCCGGGGCCGCCGCCGAGGCGGTCGTCGATCTCGGTCAGACGAGTCAGGAGCGTCCAGGAGCGGTCGTCGAGCCAGGCACGGCCGAGCGCCGTCGCAGTCGCGTCGTCGAGGTCGATTCCGGCACTCGTGTCGGGGGCCGAGGCCGGATTCGACAGGTCCGCGTCCGGATCCACGTCGTCCATGGCGGGCACAGGGCACCGAACGACAAAAGCGCGTCCAGTCAGCGGCGTCGGTACCGGCGTCGAAACACTCGCGGAAGAACTCGCCCGCTGTTGAAACACTTAGGGTCGTTCGAGCCAAATTCGAGGCCATGAGTTCGGTTCCGGACCGCAGTGATATCGACGAGGAGTACAAGTGGAATCTCGAGGCGCTCTACGCGGACGACGACGCCTGGGAGGACGCCTTCGAGGACGTGAGCGACCGGATCGAGGACCTGGCGGCCTTCGAGGGGCAGGCGACCGAGGACGCAGAGACACTCTCCGAGACGCTCGCGACCTACGAGGACGTGATGCGCCAGGTCGCGAACGTCTCCGCCTACGCGCGAATGCGCCGCGACGAGAACACCGCCGACGGCCACTACCAGGCGCTGGCGACGCGCGCCCAGTCGCTGCACTCCGAGGCCGCGAGCGCCGCGAGTTTCATCGAGCCCGCGATCCAGGACGCCGGCCGCGACACTATCGAGTCCTACGTCGACGCACACGCCGACCTGGGAACCTACGAGCACTACTTCGACGACGTGCTCCGGATGCAACCCCACACCCGCTCGACCGAGGTCGAGACGCTGCTTGCCGACCTGGGTGAGGTACTCGGTTCCACTGGCGAAGTGTACAACATGCTCGCCAACGCCGACCTGGAGTTCCCCGCCGTCGACGATCCCGAGGGCGAACCCCGCCAGATCACGCTCAACAACTTCACGACGTTACAGGAAAACCCCGACAGGGAGTTCCGCCGCGAGGTTTACGAGGCCTTCTACGACCACTGGGGCGAGTACCGCAACGCCGTCGCCGCCGCCTACCGCAACAGCGTCAAGACCGACGTCAAACTCGCCCGCGCACGGAACTACGACACCGCCCGCGAGGCCGCACTCGACGGCCCGAACGTCCCCGTCGAAGTGTACGACACGCTCGTCGAGACGGTCAACGACGAACTCGACGTGCTGGGAAAACACGCCGACCTGAAGCGCCGCCACGTCGCGCGCCAGGCCGACGGCGACGTCGACGACCTGCAGATGTGGGACCTGTACGTCCCGATGGTCGAGGGCGAGAGCCCCGACGTCGAGTACGAGCAGGCCCGCGAGTGGGTGACGGAGGCGGTCGCGCCGCTGGGCGAGGAGTACCAGAGCCGTCTCGCCGACGGACTGGAATCGCGCTGGGTGGACGTCTACGAGACCGAGAACAAGCAGTCGGGCGCGTACTCGGGCGGGACCTACGACTCCCAGCCGTACATCCTGATGAACTACCAGGACGACGTGGCGTCGATGTACACGCTGGCTCACGAACTCGGCCACTCGCTGCACTCGGAACTGACGAGCGACGAACAGCCCTACGTCTACAGCGACTACGAGATCTTCGTGGCCGAGGTCGCCTCGACGGTCAACGAGACCCTGCTCACGCACCACCTGCTGGACGTCGTCGAGGACGAGCGCCTCCGCCGGCACGTCCTCAACCAGTACCTCGAACGCTTCCGGTCGACGCTCTTCCGACAGACCATGTTCGCCGAGTTCGAACACCGCGCCCACGAACTCGCCGAGGAGGGCGAAGCGCTCACCGCCGACCGCCTCGACGACCTCTACGGGGAACTCAAGGGCACCTACTACGCGGACGCCGACGTCGACGACCGGATCGCCCGCGAGTGGATGCGCATCCCGCACTTCTATCGGGCGTTCTACGTCTACCAGTACGCCACCGGCATCTCCGCGGCCGTCGCGCTCGCCGAGGGCATCCTCGAAACGGGCCAGCCGGCCGCCGACAGGTATCTGAACTTCCTCTCCAGTGGCTCCCGGGAGTACCCACTCGAACTGCTCTCCGGCGCCGGCGTCGACATGACGTCTTCCGAGCCAGTCGAGGCCGCCATCGGCACCTACGGCGAGTTCCTCGACGAGTTCGAAGCGTTGCTCTGAGGTGTCTGTCGTCGTGTCGGCCACGGTCGACGCGTTCGGCACGAATCCAATTCGAGCGGTTGTTCGGTCTGTTTTCGGGTAGCAGTTCGAGTCGGCACAGGTGCCGTGACTGCTGTCGAGACCGTCGTGACCGCAGTCGTCGCCGCGGGTACTCACCGCTCACTGACGACTGGCAATGCGGTTTCGATTTCCTCGCCCCTGGATCCACCACACGCTCTCACAGCTACTACTGGGCGAGCAAGACGACCGAGTCGGTGTCGAGCGTCACCGCGCCGCCGTCGAACCCACCGAACAGTCTGACGTCGTCGAACCCCGCGTCCTCACACAGTTCCCGGAGCACTGCGGGGGCGTAGATGCGGTTCTCCCACTCCATCGAGTACTCGTGCTCGTAGCCCTCGCCAGTGCCGTCGAAGCGGTCCAGTTTCGTGTGAAAGCGGCCGGTCTCGACGTCGTAGTCGCGGCGCTCGACGAACAGGAGGCCGTTCTCGCTGACGCTCGCGGGTTCGAGGTTCGCCAGATAGCAGTCCTTGTTGCTCGCCTCGACGACCAGCACCCCGTCGTCAGCGAGCAGTCGACGGGCGTTCGCGAGCATCCGCTCGTCCGTCTCGCGGTCGTAGTAGCCCAGCGAGTTCCAGAAACTCGTCACCAGATCGTAGCTACCCATCCACTCGTCCAACTCGGGCAGGTCGTGTTCGTGAAACGCCACGCTCCCGGCCGGATCCTGCTCGGCAGCGGTAGCGCGTGCTCGCTCGACGAACGGTTCGGAGAAGTCCAGCCCCTCGGCGTCGAGGCCGCGGTCGGCGAACGCGAAGACGTGGCGACCGGTCCCACAGGCCAGGTCCAGCACCGTCTCCGGGTCGGCGTCGTACTCCATCCCGACGAGGTCGAGGACCGCCTCGGCCTGTGCGTCGGCCGCCGCGAAGCGCTGCTCGAAGAAGTCGACGTAGTGGTCGGCCTGCTCTTTGAACAGCGTCTCCGTCCAGTGGGTCATATCCACCGTGTCGCCCGGACAGTCGAAAAGGTTCCCGTCCGAGTGACATCGAGCGGGCACGCACGCTGGTCACGAGACTGCTGCTCGCGGGTCGTTCCTCCCCGCTCGTTCTTTCGGGGTCTCGCTACGCTCGACCCCTCTAGTCGTCTCCGTGTGCTTGCTCGAACGGTCGCGGCGGGAGCAGCAAGTCTTCGAGGTCGGGCATGTGCTTGACGTTGTAGACGACTTTCACCTCGTCGGTGGTGGGGATACCGTTACAGGACAGGCGGATGCCCTCGTCTTCCAGTTCCTGGGGGAGGATGTTGTCGACGCGGGTAGTCATGTCACCCTCGACCATGAGGACGGCGCAGTTTGCACACGCGCCACCCCGGCAGGCGAAGGGCCAGGCGTACCCCGCCCGCTCGGCGGCTTCGAGCACCGACTCGCGGGGTTGGACGTCGAACTGGCCGAAGTCCTCCTCGTCGAGGTCGGCGTCGGCGGCCGTCCCGAACAGGTCGGCGTCCTCGACGTCCCAGCCGTGGTCGTCGAGCACCTCGTAGTTGAGGTAGGTGATCCGGGCGGTCCGCTGGACGGCCTCGTCTTCGGCGTCCGACTCTTCGGCGCCGGCGCCCGTGGGAGTGCTCCGACCCGGCGTCGCACGGCCGTAGGTGCCCGCGGGTCCGTTCGTCCCGGCACCGTTCGCGCCGCTGGCGGCGCCGTTCGCTCCGGCGCCACCGTTGTTCGACACCGTATCCGGCGTCGCGGCCGCGGATTCGATCTGGACGGTCGTCTGGCCGGCCTTGATCGCCTCGTAGGCGTCCCTGACGAGGCGGAACTCCTCGGGCGAACCGCCGTGGTCCGGGTGGGCGTCCTTGACCCGCTCCCGGTAGGCGGCTTTGACCTCGTCGTCGTCCGCATCGCGACTGACACCCAGCAGCTCGTACGGGGACTCCACGTGCATTGCTATCGAGATTCGCCCGATAAGTGTTGGGCCAACACTGTTCGACTTCGACTCCTCGTCCGCCTCCCGTCGTCGGAGGAGAGCGTGACGGGTTCGCGGGAGAGCGCGACGGGTTCGCTGGGGGACCGGCGCCGGCTCACGCGAACAGTTCCCGTGCGCCGTCGACTGCTTCGACCAACTTGTCGACCTCTTCTTCGGTGTTGTACACGTAGAACGACGCTCGCGCCGACGCGGCGACGCCGAGTTTGTCGTGGAGCGGCTGTGTACAGTGGTCGCCCGCCCGGATGGCGACGGCGAACTCGTTGAGTATCTCGGAGGTGTCGTGGGCGTGGACCGACTCCAGGTTGAACGAGACGAGCCCGGCCCGGTCGTCGCCCGGCGGTCCGTACACCTCGACGTCGCCCTGCTCCGTGAGGCGGTCGTAGGCGTACTCGGCGAGGCGCCGGCCGTGCCGGTCGACGTTTGCCATCCCGATGTCGTCGAGATAGTCACACGCCTCGGCCAGCGCGATCCCCTGGCAGATGGGCGGCGTCCCGGCCTCGAACTTCCAGGGGAGTTCGTGCCACGTCGAATCGTCGAACGTGACCTTCGAGATCATCATCCCGCCGTAGAGATAGGGCTGCATCGATTCGAGGAGGTGCTCCTTGCCGTAGAGGACCCCGATGCCCGTCGGCCCGCACATCTTGTGCCCCGAGAAGGCGAAGAAGTCGGCGTCCATCGCACCGACGTCGACGGGCATGTGCGGGACCGACTGGGCGCCGTCGACGAACGCGAGCGCGTCGTGGTCGTGGGCCAGGTCCACCAGCTCGGAGACCGGGTTCACCGTCCCGAGCGTGTTCGAGACGTGGACCACCGAGACCATCTCGGTGTCGTCGGTGACGAGTTCCCGGGCGTGGTCCATGTCGAGGTAGCCGTCGTCGTCGACCCGGATGTACTTCACCTCGGCGCCGGTCTTCTTGGCGATCTGCTGCCAGGTGACGAGGGCCGCGTGGTGTTCCATCTCGGTCATGACGACCTCGTCGCCCGGTTCCAGTTCGGCGAGTCCCCACGCGTAGGCGACGGTGTTCATCGACTCCGTCGTGTTCTTCGTGAAGACGACCTCCTCGCGACCGTCGGCACCGATGAACTCGGCGACGCGGTCGTGGGCGTTCTCGTAGGCGATGGAGGCCTCCTGACTCAACTGGTGGAGCCCGCGGTGGACGTTGGCGTTGGTCTCGTGGTAGTAGTCGACGATGGCGTCGACGACCGGTTCGGGCGTCTGGCTCGTCGCAGCGTTGTCCAGGTAGACGAGCTGTTCGCCCCCGAACTCCCGCTGGAGGATGGGGAAGTCCTCGCGTATCCGCTCGACGTCCAGCGTCTCCGGCTCTGACAGTCCCATTACTGACACCAATGCTCTCGACGGCCAACTTTCCTTCGGTTTCCCCGAATCTCGGTTGTCGAGTCCGAAACCTCTCGGGAGGTCGGTGTCGGGCGGAAGCGGGAGAGGAGTTCGACGAACAGGGGGCAGCGTTCATCCTCGACTTCGAGGATCTCGACGACGTCGAACGGCTCATGCGTCGGTTGAATCTCCAGCTTCTGGACGTCGTCGCCAGTGAACGCCCGGAAAGTATCCGCGAGACGGCTCGACTCGTCGACCGCGATTACAAGGAGGTTCACCGGAACCTCGAGGAACTCGAGGCGCTCGGTGTCAGCGAGTTCTCTGCAGACGGCAATAGTAAACGACCGATCCTCCGCGATGGGGCCGAGGCGATCGACCTCTCGATCAGGTTTCCCATCGACACCGACACGTCGAACTCCACTTCTCGCCAGGAGACGTCAGCCTGAGAACGAAACAGTGCTTGGTATATCCGAGAAGGAAGCCAGCGAAGGATCACCCCCCACAGAGTGATCGGCGAAACTATCGAATATCGGGAAACTACTCGAACAGTGTTCGATTCAGGCCATCTTTTTCCCGCTCGGGTGTCCTCGCTCACTCCGTTCGCTGCGGGCACCACTTCTGCTCACGGGCGCGTAGCGCCCGTTCGCATGGTCAGCGAGACCGCCGGTCTCGCTCGACGCGGCAAAAACATGGGTGAAAAAGCCGGACGCAGCGGTCGCTGCGCTCCCTCGCGTCCGGTGAAACGCCTCGCTTCGTCCTCGTGAGCGAAGCGAACGAGGGCTCGGAAGAGCGTGCTCTTCCGGCGCTCGGCGTACGTTCGGCAGAGCCAGTGTTAAACTTACTCAACGCCTACAACAGGTCGACGCTCGCCGACTGGAGACTCCGACGACGCTCACTCAGGCGTTCGAGGGGTTCTTGCGCGAGAGCTGGCTCCCACAGACCGGACAGCGGTCGTGGTCGTCCTCGAACTCGCGGCCACAGCCACTACACTGGAACAGCCAGTCACGTTGCTCGGAGATGCCCTCGCGGTCTATCACCTCGACTGCGACGTCGAGTTTGTCGGCGACGTTCTGCATGGCGTAGTCGTCGGTGACGAGGACGGCGTCGAGTTCGAACGCCGCGGCGAGCAACCGAATGTCCGTCTCGGAGAGTTCGGCGAGATCGCCCGTCTCGTCGGCGGCCCGGCGGATGCGGTCGACGGTCTCGGGTTCGGGGAGGTGGACGTGCATGCCCGACCCTTCGAGGGCGTCGTAGCGGTAGGCGGACTCGTCTTCGAGTTCCTCGCGGACGAGTGGCACCGTCGCTATCTGTTCGTCGGTGTGATACTCGTTGATAAAAGCGGACGCGTCGAGGACGTTCATCTACCGTTCGACTATCATCTGGTCTTTGACAGCCTGGACACGACCGACGGGGACGAGCAGTCGCCCCTGTTCGTCGGTTTCGAACCCGCTCGTGTCGATGTGTTCGTTCGGGTCGATTATCAGGTCGTCGAGGCGCCCGGTGTCGATATCCATCGTGATGTTGTAGAGCATGCCCAGCTCCGCGCCGTCGCTCCCGGTGACGGCCTTGCCCGACAGGTTCTCGGCGAGTATCTCTGCCATGCTACCCGAGTACCGAGTCCGTCTTAATAAACGCCACGGGCGCGTCTGACGCCCGCCTGACGCCCCAAGCGTTGTACGCCGCTCACTCCGAACGTCGCCACCCGGGCCGGGGTTTACATCCTTGCGGTCCAACAGATCGGTATGCGACGTCGCCACCTGCTGCGGACCGGAGCCGCCGCCCTGGTCGCTTGCCTCGCCGGCTGTTCCGGGGGTGACGGCGCGGACACGCCCGCGTCGACGCCGACCGACACGCCCGACGACCCGGCCACCGAGTCACCCACACCGTCCCCGACACCGATGGCCACCGAGACGCCCACCGCGACGGCCGTCGGGTCGCCGGACGAGACGCCGACCACCGCGTCGACCCCCGACGGGACGCCGACGTCGGCTGGAACGCCGACACCTACCGGAACGCCCACCCAGACAGCGACGTCGACCCCATCTCCCACGCCCGAGGTCGCGCAGGTCGTCACCGTCGCGGCCGACGGCGAGTTCCGCTTCGATCCCGGGAGCTTCGAGATCGCCGTCGGCGACACCGTCCGCTGGGTCTGGGCGGCCGGCGGCCACAACGTCCGGGCGACCTCGACCCCGTCCGGGTCGGACTGGGCCGGTACACCTGGCGGCGACGGCGAGACCTACAGTGGCGACTACACCTACGAGTACACCTTCGACGTCGCCGGCGAGTACGACTACGTCTGTATCCCGCACGAGTCACTGGGGATGACCGGGTCGTTCACTGTCACCGAGTAGGCCGGCGGCACCGGTCGGGGAGCCGTCGACCTGTGGCGTCTGCCCGCCCCACTCGCAATGGACGGACTTAACTGCCGTGCACCGCTCCCCACGAGTAACTGAGTTCTCGAGGTGATCAGGATGGCAGAACCAGACACAGACGACACGAACGCCACCCTCAGGACGCCCATCGTCGCCGTCCTCGGTCACGTCGACCACGGGAAGACGACGCTCCTGGACACCGTCCGCGGGTCGGCCGTCGCGGAGGGGGAATCGGGGGCTATCACCCAGCACATCGGTGCGACCGCGGTCCCGCTCGACGTGATCTCCGACATCGCGGGCGACCTCGTCGACCCCGACGACTTCGACCTGCCCGGGCTCCTGTTCATCGATACACCCGGCCACCACTCCTTCTCGACGCTACGCTCGCGGGGCGGCGCGCTCGCCGACATCGCGATCCTCGTCGTCGACGTCAACGACGGCTTCCAGCCCCAGACCATGGAGGCGGTGGACATCCTCTCGCGCACGCAGACGCCCTTCGTCGTCGCCGCCAACAAGATCGACACGACGCCGGGCTGGAAACCCAACCCCGAGTCCCCCGCACAGGTGACCATCGACGCACAGACCGACCGCGTCGAGGGCTATCTCAACGAGTCGCTGTACGAACTCATCGGCGACCTCTCGGACAACGACTTCTCGGCGGACATGTACTGGCGGGTTCAGGACTTCGGCAACAACGTCGGCGTCGTCCCCGTCTCCGCCGAGACCGGCGAGGGCATCCCCGACCTGCTGACGGTGCTCATGGGGCTCTCCCAGCGCTACATGAAAGACGAGATGGCCGTCGACGCCGGCGGCCCCGCCGCGGGCACGGTGCTCGAAGTCTCTGACACACAGGGCTTTGGCACCACCGTCGACGCGATCATCTACGACGGCACCATCCGCGACGACGACCAGATCGTCGTCGGCGGCGTCGAGGGACCCATCGTCACGGACGTCCGCGCACTCTTGCGCCCGCGCCCGCTCTCTGAGATCCGTACCGAGCGGGAGTTCGAGACCGTCCCCGAGGTCGCGGCGGCCGACGGCATCAAGATCGCCGCACCCGACCTGGACGACGCGATGGCCGGCGCGCCGATCCGCGCCGTGCGTGACCGCGACATCGAGGAGGTCGTCGCCGAAGTCGAGGCCGAACTCGCGGGCATCGAGGTGACCACCGAGGAGGAGGGCGTCGTCGTCAAGGCCGACACGCTCGGCAGCCTCGAAGCGCTCGTCAGCACGCTCGAAGAGGAGGAGATCCCGGTCGTCCGCGCCGAGGTCGGCGCCGTCGCACCGCGTGACATCCGCGTCGCCGAGACGGCCAACGAACCGACCAACGAGGCGGTACTGGCGTTCGGCGTCGACATCCTCGACGACGCCCAGACGCTCGCCGACCAACAGGACGTCCGGATCTTCAGTCACGACGTCATCTACCGACTCGTCGAGGACTACGAGGAACACGTCGAGGCCATCGAACGGGCCCAGCAGGACCAGATCCTCGACAACATCACTCGCCCCGCACGGTTCCGCGTCCTCGACGACCACGTCTTCCGCCAGTCCGACCCCGCCGTCGTCGGCGTCGAAGTGCTGGGCGGCACGCTCAAGCGCAACACCCGCGTCGCGCTGTTCGAGGGCAACGAACCCGACACCGTCGGGTCGCTCAAATCCATCCAGGACGAGGGCGAGGACATCGACGAACTCATGACCGGCGAGCGGGCCGCCGTCTCCATCGACGGGCCCACCGTCGGTCGCGACTTCGACGAGGGCGACGAACTCTGGGTCGAGATCCCCGAGAAACACGCCAAGATCCTCGAACAGGAACTCACCGAGGACATCACCGCCGACGAACGCGAAGTCCTCTCGATGTACCTCGACAAACGCCGCAAGCGTGACCCGTTCTGGGGCAAGTGACGCCACCTTCTCGCCCGTGTTCCGGGTCGCCATCCCCTGACGGCCGGTCAGCTGACGATCGATGCTTGCGACAGCAGTAATAATATTTAATTACATCGCGTTCGTCGGGTCGGGTACGATGAGCGAGGACGCCGACGAGACAGCGCGGACGGCCGACGCCGTGTTAGCACTGATACCGGCGTCGCTGCTGGCGGCGACGGCCGTGGCGGCGGCGTTCCCGCTCTCGCTGGCGACCGCACTGGCGGTGGGGTGTCTGCCCGCGACCGGCTCTATCGGCTACGCCCTCTTTTACGACCCACCGGCCGCGATGGGGGAACGTGGGTCATCTGGACGCTGAATCGAATTCGGTGTTCGGTACGGTGTGTAGAGGAACCAATTGGAGTTGTTCGAGTCGTTGAGACTGCAGTCGTGACCGTCGTGACCACAATAGTGCTCGTCCGCCGAAAGCCCTCGACCCGCTCGCGGTCGCTGAGCCGGATATCCTCGCTCCGCTCGGATAGAGCCGGCTCAGCGACTACCCTCCGGCGCGACCGGGCCTCGCCCTTTCACTCCGCCAGGACCGCACGGCACGGCGACCGCAGGCCACACACCTCCCCAACCGATTGCGCTTCTCGCTTCGCTGCGATGCTCATCCCTCGCGCGGCGCCGTCTCGCCACGAGAGGCTCAACGGCGCGCGCCACCGCTCGTGGTAACTATCCGCTCACAGTGAACTCACCATACGACCCGCCCCCTGGCCCAAAAAGACCGTAGCGAATGCGCCAGACAGCTATCGCGCGGTCGGCGTGTCGTCCTTGCCGAGGCGTTGTTTGACCTGCAGAGCGGCGCTGGCGGCGAGGCCGCGAGCGATGTCGTCGCGTTCGTCCTCGGAGATCGACCGCTCGAGGTCGTCCGGCGAGTAGCCAGCGGAGACGACCGACCCGACGGGGGGGCGAACGGCGACTGTGGCCTGGGGGCCGTCGGCCCCCGCCGACAGTTCCGAGCCGACGACGAACTCTCCCGGGAGGTACTCGCGGGTCTGGTCTGCGACACGCGAGAGGTCACGCTCGATACGTCTGCGCTGGTCCGGCGACAGCGACTCCGTGTCCATCCCTTCCGACCCGAACGGCGAGTTACCGTACATTCTCACTCCCCTATGTGACCGGGGGTCTTAACGCTGGTGAGTGATGCCAATGATACACTGACCCACACGACAGATCCGCTCGCGCCAGCAAAACAGCTACAGTAGCGACTCGCTGCGACCGTAGGCGGCCACAACGACGGCCGTCGTGTAGGTCTCGGCCGCCGCCGACCGCGACTCGACGACGGTCTCGGGGTCCGCTGCCGGTTCCCAGCCCCGCAACTCCAGCCCGTACTCGAGCCCTGCGGTCACCGCACCGCGGACCGCGTCGGGGTCGGTGCCGGTCTCCTCGTAGAAGAGACCGCGGCCGGAGGGTGTGCGCGCCCACCCGAGCCCCGCACAGGCCGGTTCGTCCGCGCCGGGGGCGCGCGTCTCCCGTGCGAGGACGCAGTACAGGCCGTTGCCGGTCGGCCCCAGGTCGGGTGCGGTCTCGACCCGCTCGACGGTCGCGTCGGCGGGCACGACCGAGGAGACCGTCACGAGGTTGTAGTTCGCGAGGTTCGCGTCGGCGAGCGCGGCGTCGAACGACGCCATCCCCGTCGGTCCGCGTCCGGACCCCCGCGCGACCCGAATCGGTTCCATGCATTCCGCTCGGTGACTCCGCGGGTAAGGGGTTTCGCTTCGCTCCAGCGGCCCCGAGTGCACACACCGGCAACAGTGGTGTGCCGATACAGCCCGGATATTCGTCGACTCTCGACAAGCTCAGCTACGGTCCGACAGCGTTCGGTCGCTGGTCATCGATCGGGATATATCGGGGTGTGGAACGCTCACACCCGGCAGAACGGGTAGTCTTCCGAACGGGTTTTCACGCTCGATACACGAGTAGCGGGCACGTGTCCCGTTTCGGATACAACCCGGTGCGTGCCCTCCTCCTGGCAGTGGGGTCACTCGTCGCGCGAGCGGGGCTGATCGACCGGTCGCGCGTGGACCGAGCGACCGACCTCGCCTGGCCCCGCATCGTCACCGGCCTCGCACGGATGTCCCGGACGACGGCGGACATCGCGATGGTCGGCATCGCGGTCGGCCCGGCCGCCATCGCTGGCGTCGGCTACGCACGCCCCTTCTGGGGGCTGGCCTTCGCACTCGGTGGCGGGGTCGCCGGCGGGACGATCAGTCTCGTCTCCCAGCGCTACGGCGCCGGGGCCTACGAGGAACTCGCCCTGGCCGTGAAAGCCAGCGCCGCGCTCGTGGTCCTGATAACGCTGCCGGTCACGGTGGTGTACCTCTTCGCACCCGGGTTCCTCGTCGACGTCATCGGGTCGGGGGAAACCGCGGTCGGCTACGGTACCCAGTACCTCGCGGTCGCGGCGCTGGGGATCCCCTTCGCCGCGCTCAACCTCGTCGGGAGTCGCGCCCTCGTCGGGGCCGACGACGCCTGGACGCCGATGGTCTTGCGTGGCGGTGGTGCCGCGCTCAACATCGGCATCAACGCCGTTCTGATCTTCGGGCTCGGGATGGGCGTCGTCGGTGCGGCGGTCGGGACGGTGATCTCGAACGCACTCGTCGCGGGGCTGTTCGCGGTCGGCCTCGTCCGCGGTGGCCTCCCGCTCGTCGGGACGTTTCCGGTCCAGATACCGCTCTCTGGACCCCACCTGGACCGGTCGCTCGTCGAGGACCTGGTCGAGGTGGCGACGCCGCTGGTCGGGACGAGTCTCGCACGCACCGGCGGACAGTTCCCCAAACTCTACATCGTCGGCCTGTTCGGGCCGAACGTCGTCGCGGCCTACGTCGTCGCGATGCGTGTCCGCGCACTGATGGGCACACCCAACTGGGGGTTCTCGATGGCGTCGTCCAGCCTCGTCGGCCAGGCCCTCGGCGAGGACGACGAGCTCGCGGCCGGCGAGTGGGCCAGCGACCTCCTGCGGTTCTCGCTGGCCGTCTTCGCCGTCATCGCGGCCGGCGTGTTCGTCTTCGCTCGCCCGGTCGGGAGCGTGTTCGTCGACGACCCCGCTATCTTGCCGACGGTGACAACGTTCATCCGGGTGGCCTGCGTCGCGGTGATGTTCAGCGGCGTCTACGGCGGCGCGACCGGCCCTCTCAGAGCCAGTGGCGACACCCGCTGGCCGCTCTACGCCACGCTCGCCGGCCTCTATCTCTGTACCATCCCCGTCGCGTACCTCGGCGTCGTCGCCCCGACAGTCGGGATCACGGCGCTGTACGCCGCCGTCTTCGTCGAGAAAGCCGTCCCCGCGGCGGTCGTCTACCACCGCTACCGCACCGACATCTGGAAGGTAGTCAGCCGCGAATACAGGCCCGAGGCGTCACCGAGCGACTGAGGGCGTCGGCTCTCACCCGGAGTATCAACACAGATTCCCGGGCGAGCACGTTTAAATACGTCAGTTCACTACCGTGCTCCAGATGGGCACGATACGGGTGCTCCACGTCGACGACGAACCCGAATTCGGGAGCCTCGTCGCCGACTGTCTCGAACGGGAAGACGACGCGTTCGAGGTATATTCAGAGACGAACGTCGACGCGGCGCTGGACCACCTGTCCGGCGACGGTGTCGACTGTGTGGTCTCCGACTACGCCATGCCGGGGACCGACGGCATCGAATTCCTCGAACTCGTCCGGGAACACGACGAGACGCTCCCGTTCATCCTCTTTACCGGCAAGGGCTCGGAGTCGGTCGCCAGCCAGGCATTCTCGGCGGGTGCGACCGACTACCTCCAGAAGGCGGACGGCACCGACCAGTTCACCGCCCTCGCCGACCGTATCCGGGAGTACGTCGACGACCGCCGCGCTCAGTCCCGGCGCCGGTCGGAACGCGCGGCCGTCGAGGCTACCCGTGCGGTCGGAGACGCAGCGAGGGTGAACGTCGACGAGGAGGCCTACCGGCGATACGAGACGCTGGTCGAGTCACTCGGAGACCCCGTCTACGCACTCGACGAGGAAGGTCGGTTCACCGACGTCAACGACGCCTTCCTCGAACTGACCGGCTACGACCGGGAGACGGTGATCGGGTCGTTGCCGACCCTCATCAAAGACGAGGCGGCCGTCGAGACGGCCGAGCGCAACCTCGCGCGACTCCTCTCGTCGGACAGGCCCGACAGCGTGACCTTCGAGATCGACGTCCGTCCCGCCGAGGGCGAGCCGATCCCAGTCGAGGACCACATGGGCGTCCTGTGGGACGAGGACGGCTCGTTCGTCGGGTCCGTCGGGACGCTCCGGGACCTCACCGAACGGGTCGAAGCACGCCGGCGTCTCCGCGAGGAGAAACTCCTCCTCGACCGCAGTCTCGACGCACTCACGGACATTTACTATTTGCTCGACGCGGAAGGACAGGTGCAGCGCTGGAACTCGAGTCTGAAAGCGGTCACGGGCTACTCGGACGCGGAGCTCGATGGAAGAGATTCACTGTCCTTTTTCGAGGGTGAGGACCGCGAGCGACTCGCCGAGGCCGTCGCCGAAGCCATCGACACCGGGTCCGCGAGAGTCGAGGCGAACCTCGTGACGAAGTCCGGCCGAGCGATCCCCTACGAGTTTACAGGCGGCCGACTCGACGACCAGGACGGCGAGGTCCGTGGCGTCATCGGCGTCGGCCGCGACGTCACGGAGCGACGGGCCTACGAACGCCAGCTCGAGCGCAAGAACGAGCGGTTAGAGGAGTTCGCCAGCGTCGTGAGTCACGACCTGCGCAACCCACTGAACGTCGCACAGGGCCGGATACAGATGCTCCGAAACTCCGCCGACGAGGACGACGAGGCGGACCTGGAAACCGTCGAGCGCTCGCTCGACCGGATGGAGGCACTCGTCGAGGACCTACTCTCGCTCGCACGCGACGGCGAGAATGTGGACGAGACCGAATCGGTCGACCTGGGCGAACTCTTCCAGGTGGCCTGGGAGACCGTCGACACCGAGGGAGCGACGCTGCGGGTCGAGACGACTGCCACCGTCCAGGCCGATGCCTTCCGACTCCAGCAACTGGCCGAGAACCTCCTCTCCAACGCCGTGGAACACGGCTCCACGAGCCCTGCTTCGCAGACTCAACAGGCGCCCTCGAACACGGCGACCCGGCCGTGACCGTGACGGTGGGCGACCTCGACGACCGGCCGGGATTTTTCGTCGCCGACGACGGTTCGGGTATCCCGTTCGAGGACCGCGAACAGGTGTTCGAGAACGGCTACTCGACGACCCGCTACGGGACCGGGTTCGGACTCTCTATCGTCGAGACGGTCGCGGATGCCCACGGGTGGACCGTCGACCTCGTCGAGAGCGAGTCCGGTGGTGCGCGCTTCGATTTCGGTGACGTAACCGCCATCGAGTGACCGGTGGGCCCACGCGGGCCGCGCCGACGCCCGGTTATAGTGATTGTCGTAGATTATTTCCGGATGGTGCCGACCCCGAGGTCGGCGCATCCCGACAAATCGCTACGACAATCACTATCAGGCGTCGTCGGCCCACGCGACTGCGTTGCGGAGCAACGTCCTGAACGCGTCGGTCTCGAAGGTCTCGTCGGTGTGACCCAGCGAGACGTAGGCGACCTGCCCCTCGGATTCGTTGGTCCATACGACGGGGTAGTCCTCCAGGTCGGGGTGGTCCATCCGGGCGAGTACCGTGACGTCGTCGTCGACTTCGACCTGGTAGGGTTCGTCGAACACCGAGAAGTCTTCGACGCCCGCGACGACGGGGTGGTCTCCGATGATCTCGACACCGAACTCGGACTGTTCGGGGTGAGTCAGGAAGTGCCCGCCCACGAGCTCGCGCAGTTCCGGGAACGGCTCCTCGCGGTGGTCGATGACGTCTTCGGGGTCGTCGGGCGCGGTCGACGTGAGGTCGGAGGCACAGTGGACCCCAACGTAGCCGCCGCCGTTCTCGACGTGGGTGAGCAACGCCTCGAGCTGGTCGTCGGTCAGCGTCGAGTCGGTCAGGAAGTCGACGAGGACGTCGTACTCACCGGTCAGCGCGTCGCGGTCGGTCGTGACCGTCACGTCGTGGTCGGCGAGGATATCCTCGAAGTAGTCGGCCTTCGCTTCGATCTCGTGGAACGGGAAGGTGTTCTCCCCGAGGACGAGCACTGTAGTCATCACCCGAACGTGATTGCCCACCACTGTAACGCCTCCGGTACACCCACTACGTCGCCGGAATCGCTCCCGATCAACCCGTGGTACTCGCTCGTGTGTCACCAGTCACCGAGGGGCTTTGGTCTGTATACACATACCGGACAAACAATTATTACATTCCGGCTCGATAGTCGAAACATGGCGACACGTCAGGAGGAGACCCCGACGTATCACGCGTGTACCTGTGGTGAGCAGTTCGAAACCACGGACGCACTCCTCGAACACGCACGAGAGGCTCACGGACTCGACGTAGCCTGATCCTGACGGTCGGTCGGTACTGTCCTCGCCTCGCGAGTGGCGAGTCCGTTCGTCCCGCCAACTGGCAGGGTGGCGCCGTCTCTCGACGGGTGGTCACACCCTGACGCGGAACTCGTGATAGCCACCGTGAGACACTTCCAGCGAGCCGATCCACCAGTTCCACCGTTCGGCGAGCGTGTGCCCGTCCGGCGCGTCGTCCAGATTGTCAAGGACGTCCGCGACGGTGAGTTCGTAGCCGAAATCCTCGGCTATCCGGCCCGAGTCGGCCAGGTCGCGGGCCTGCCTGGCGACGACGTGACGCGTCTCCTCGCTCCCCTCGTACCGTTCCAGGGCCGACTTCAATCGCGATTGGTCCACGCCCCTCTCTCTGGTTTCGAGGTTCTTCAAGATGGCTGCTGAGTCCCGCTGTCCGTGACAGACGCGACTGACGTGGCCCGCTCGATGGTGGTCGGGACAGGGGAAGGACAGAACACACCAGCATCCGCCGAGCGACCACCGGGAGCGAGGCGGTTCACCGGACGCAAGGGAGCGGAGCGACCGCCGCGTCCGGCCTTTTTCACCCATGTTTTTGCCGCGAGTGGTGCCCGCAGCGAGCGAAGTGAGCGAGGACACCCGAGCGGGAAAAAGATGGTTCTGCACAGCTACCGAACGATATCTCTGGAGTCGGAGAGTGGCTGAGGGGAGTAAGCCCCCTTCTGTTCGACCGGCATTCGGCTGAGCGCCCACGCCGTGTCCGGACTACCTGTCGCGCGGGCTTGCACCGGTGAGGATTCGCCGTTCCACCCGTTCTCTCCCGTCAATCCTAGGCGGGTTAACTCCCCCTCGCTTCGGCAGTGCCTCGCTCGGGGTTCGCGCGCCTCATCGGTCGGGGAGAGGGGTCTCGTTTCTGTTCCAGAGCCAGCGGTCTCCCGCTCCGGGTTTGCACCCGGTCACCTGCCCGGACGGTGGGGGGACTTTCCTCATGTCCCTTGCACGTCGGCGAAGCCGACGCGGGCCGGGACACGGTGGCCGGGCTCCCTCTGCCACAGAGTGATAGACGACTCGGCGGATTAAGCCCGTCGGTCACTCACTGCCAGTCTCGCTATCGGTGGAGGCGCCAGCGGGAGGGGCCTCGGCGGAAGCGTCAGCGGGGGGATTCTCTGTGGAGACGCCAGCGGGGACACTGGTTCGGTCGGTGTCGGCGAGGCCACCGTCGGCCGTCGCAGTCAGCGTCGGTTCCTGCGTGCGGACGAGATACAGCGAGTAGGCGACGGCACCGAGTCCGGCGAGCTGGAGGAGGCGAACCAGAAACCGGAACGCGGGCTGGAGGTCCAGCGAGAGAAGGCTGTACCGAAAGGCGATCGTTCCGGCGAAACTCACCGTGTAGGTGACGCCGAAAAGCAGGAGTATCCCGACCGAGAGGTACTGCATCGGCTTGCTGTCGTGGCGGACCAGGCCGCGATACCCCTGGTAGGCGATGTACATGGCGACGTAGATGGCCGCGAGCGTCAACCCGAGCGTCGCCAGTGTCAGGAGGCCGTAGTCGGTCAGCGACATCTAAAACCCCTCCCACAGGCGCGTGAGGTCGTCGGCGACGTCTCGCTGTCGGCGTTCGACGTCACACTCTAACTCGCCGTCGCGCAACCGGATGGAGAGTTCGTCGAGCGCCGCGACGTACACCGACTCGTGGTGACCGTCCGACCGTGCCCGCGTGCGCTCTTCGACCAGTCCGACGGATGTGAGTCGCTCCAGTCGCCGGTAGACGGCCGAGACGGTGACGTCACAGCGGTCGCTCAACTCCGCCGCACTCTGTGGGTCGCCGTCGACCGCCTCCAGTACCTCCCGGGCACCCTCGTCGTCGAGCACCGCGAGGAGCGCCGATACCTCCGATTCGCTCACGTCCGTCGCGTCGTCCGTCCCTGTCATAAACGCTCCCCTGGCTGTCAGGTCTCGGCGCCGGCTCCTGCACCGCCCCCACCCCGGCAGTGTGGCTGTGGATCCTGCGACGACAGCGAGCCGTCCGCTCATGTACTCACCTCGTAGGAAAACGCCGATGCGGACCGGCGCTCGAACGCGTACACCAGCAGCAGTTCGGTCCCGTCCGGCAGGTCGCTCGTGTCCAGCGTGAGGCTGTCGCCCGGTCCGACGGTGTCGTACTCGTCGGCGAACTGCCGCGGGTCGTCGAGCGTCGCGGAGGTCTCCTGACTCCAGTCGGGTGGGCTGTAACGGAAGTGCAGGCCCGACGCGTCGACGCTGTCGCCCGCCTCGTGACGGACCGTCACCCGACCGGCGGTCGCGTCCTCGTCGATCCCCCAGGTGATCTGGGGCATGGGCGTCGTGCGGTCGCTCTGGAGGAACTCCTCGCGGGGGTGGCGACTCGCGACGGAGACGACGCGGCCGTCCACGTCGATATCAGCCGTCGTGGTGTCGGGACCGAACGGCCCCAGACTCTCGTCGGAGCGGATCCTGTCCCGCATCGCGTGCTGGATCGCGGTCCTGTCGACCGCCGCGGCGTCGTCGAAGAGGTACGTGTAGTACGTGTAGACGTGGTCGTCGTCGTACGCGAAGCCAGTCGCCTCCCCGACGACGTGTTCGGTGAGGTCCCCGCGAAGGAACCCACCGAACCCGTAGAAGAGCCACGGCCGACTGCCCGCCGCCTCCGTCAGGGCCGCACGGTCCTCGTTTTTCTCGTGAAAGCGGGGCAGTTCGCCGGCCCGCGCGTCGGCCATTGCCCGGACGTCCGCGTCGGCGCGCTCACCGGTCGCGAACAGCATCGCGTTTCCTCGGACCGCGAGCACCCGACGGACGTCCGAGCGCGAAAACAGGTCGTAGTCGCGGTACGTGCCGTCGGATTCGTACCCGCTCGAGGTGACTGTCTCGGCGACGGTCGCCCGGTCGACGTCTGCCTCGATCGCGACCGCCGTGCCGAAATCCACCGAGACGAGTCGCTCGTATTCGTCGAAGCCGACGCCGAAGTAATCCAACCCGGGGACGTTCCAGTCGCGCGCCTGATTCAGCGACACCGGCGCATCCTCGAAGGCGGGCGGTTCGCTGTAGTTGAACATGTACCCCGGCCGGTCCTGGCTGTCCTCGACGTGGCCAAAGGTCGTCTCCGGCCCCGCGGCCGTCGGCGCGGGCAGCCACTTGCGGTACACCGGTTGTCCGGACCCCGGCGCGTCGACTTTCCCGAAGTTGACGCGCGAGCCCAGCGGGGGGAGTCCGCTACACCCCGCCGTCGCCGCCAGGACCGTGGCGCCCGCTCCGAGGAGGGTCCGCCGCGTCACTCGACTGTCGAACGACCGTGTCATCACCGCAGACTCTCACCGCGTCGACAGTAGTACCCCCCATCCGTTCGCTCGCTCGCGCCACTCGGCGAAATAGTTAAGTACTAGATGAGTTCGACCACCGACACGATCCGACGTGGCCGCGAACTCACTCCTCGACGGGTGCCTCGAACCCGACGGCCGCTGCGTCGGCGAGCGCGCGCTCTGTTGCGGTGTCGAGGTCGAACTCGCGGACTATCTCGCCGTCGCGCACGAGCGGTTCGAGCAACGGTTCGCCGCCCTCGGGCCCGTCGTCGCCGTCCCCGCTCGCCTCGTCGGCGAGTTCGACGTGGTGGCCGCCGTCTGACGTCCGGTAGACCTCCTTCTTGCCCGTGAGTTTCCCCCGCTTTGCCGCCGGTTCGCCGTCGACCTCGACGATGTCGAGCGCGAAGTCCTTCGGGTCGGCGTTGCTGACGTACCCCCCGACACCGAACCCGTCGGCGACGTCTCGCAACTCGTGCAGTTCCTGGGGGCCGAGACCACCGCTGGCGAAGATCCCGACGTCCTCGTGGCCGGCGGCGTCGAGCGACCACCGGACCTCTCTGATGATGTGCCTGAAATCGCCCCGTCGCGACCCGGTCGTGTCGAGGCGCACGGAATCGAGGTCCTCGACGGCCTCCGCGGCTCGCAGGGACTCGTCGACCTCGTCGGTGTAGGTGTCACAGAGCGCGACGCGCGGGACGTCCGGCCCGGCGCCCTCGTCGAAGGCCCGCCAGGCCGCCTCCTGCTCGCCGCGACCGAAGCAGATCACGAGCGCGTGGGGCATCGTCCCGCTCGCCTCGACGCCGACGATCTCGCCGGCGGCGACGTTCGAGATCCCGTCGAGTCCCCCCAGCAACGCCGACCGCTCGACCATCGCGCCGAGCGAGGGGTGGACGTGACGCGACCCGAAACTCAGCACGGTCGAATCGGGCGCCGCCAGCCGAACTTCGAGCGCTCGCGTCGCCACGCCGGTGGGGTGGGAGAGAAACCCGAGTAGGGCGGTCTCCAGTCTGCAGAAGTCGAGATAGGAGCCCTCGATCCGCATGACTGGCCCGCCGTCGAACAGCTGTCCTTCGGTGAGCGCGTCGACGTCGACCGGTCGGCCCTCGAAGAGTGCCGCGGCGTCTCTCACGCCGGCGAAGACCGACCACTCGCCGGTCGGGAACTGGTCTGCGGTCACTTCGGCGACGATGCGGGGGTTCTTTCCCGCGTGTTCGAGTGCCTCGACGGTCCTGTCGAAGTAGGCGTCGGTCGCGTTCCCCTCTCGTATCGCGGTCGGCGAGACGATGTCGAAGTCCATGCCCCCCGTACTGACGCGAGTGGGAAAAACCGTCCTGTCGAGAAAGCGCCGCCCATTCCTCGATCAGTTCGAGTCTGTGTCTCCGCCGGCGTCAGTTCCGCGGTTCGTGAACCTCGTCTAACTGGTCGACAGTGGGCGCGTTGACGACCCGGACGCGGTCGCCGTTTCTGACGACGCGGAAGGCGTCGCCGAAGGCACTGGAGTCGGGCACGACGTAGACGTTCGCGCGCGGGTTGGTGGCACCCTTGCTCTCCAGGAGGTCGACGTAGCTCCGGTGGAACTCCCCGGCGTCGCGCTCGGTGTCCCAGGCGGTCACCCAGACGTAGCCGTCCTCCTCGTCACCGTTCCCGTCCGTGTAGGGCACGAGCGAGTCACCGCCCCACCCCTCGGAGGGCGTCGACTGGTAGCTCAGTCGTCCGCCGTCGGGACTGACGACGTCGTTGGAGACGAACATCGCGTAGATCGAGGCTTCACCGACCGTGTCGGCGACCGGGTCGACGTCGAAGCGTTCCCACTCGTCGCTCGACCGGTCGCGGACGGTCACGTTTATCGGCTCCTCGTCCGGGTAGGCCTGCGGGTGGATCACCTGCTCGGTACTCTCGGGGAACTGCTCGTGGAGCGCGTCGACGCCGTCCCAGCCCGCCCGTTCGCGGACCGTGTCGACGAACGTCGGCCCGGTCGCGTAGGGCTGGTAGATGGTCAGGAACAGGCCCCGGTTGTAGTCGGCAGGAGCGCCGCCACCGCCACCGTCGTTCGACGGTTCCGGGATACAGTTCCACCCGCGGTCACAGCGGCGGGTGTAGATCGCCTCGATGTAGTTGGCTTCGCCCTCGACGACGCCGTCGGTTGCGAGTTGCTGGTCCTGGGTGTCGCCGCTCCCGCCGAAGCCGAACTGCTGGTCCTGAAGCGCGTGGACGAGTTCGTGGGCCAGCGTCGCGCGGTCGACCGTCGGCGTCGACGAGTCGCTCACGAGGACGATCTGTTCGTCACCCGGCGAGTAGTAGCCCTGAACCGAGGCGCCGAGCGTGGAGTTGAAACTCTCCTCGGTGCCGGTGGACTCCCCGACGACGAACAGCCCCTCCCAGACCTGGTCGTTCCAGGCCTCGTGAGTGTCCGAACCCCCGCCGCCGCTCCGGTTGTCGACGTACTGCTGGCGGGAGATGACCTCGACCGGGACCGTCCGGTCGAACTCCAGGCCGCGGATCTGCTCGACGCGGGCCATCGTCCGCGCGACGACCGCCTCGCGCTCGCTCGCGTTGTAGCCGTCGCCAGGCGTCACCGATATCGGGTCGTCGTACCAGTAGCCGTTCTCCCAGCCGATCCGGTCGTCGTCGGGTTCGTCGGGGTGCCCGACCAGCGGGACGCTCGAACACCCCGCCAGGACGACGAGCACCGCCAGGAGTCCGCCGAGGAGTCGGCGGCGACCGACGCGCGTCCCGGTCACTGTCCTGCCCCCGTCACCGCGATCACCACCGTCACCGACCCTCACGCCGCCAGAGAGCGGCCGTCGAGCCGACCGTGAGCACGACCAGTGCGAGCACGGCCGCGAGCACACCGAAGCCCGGCCCGTTCGCGGTGGTCGTACTGGCGCCCGTCGAGGGGTCGTCGGTCGGCGTCGGCGCCATCGTCTCGGTCGCCGTGCTTCCTGGGTCGGTCCCGGGCGTGTCGGTCGGCGTCACTTTGGCCGTCGTCGGCATATTTGGCCCGTCGGTCGGCGGCGGCGTCTCCGTGGGCGTCTGGGCCCCGGCATCGTCGCGGACCTCGCTCAGTTCCTCGACCGTCGGCGCGTTGACGATCACGACGGTCTCGCCCTGCTGGACGACGGAGAAGGCGTCACCGAAAGGTTCCTCGTCGGGGATCCGGTAGGTCTCCTCCCGCCCCTCGACCTCCTGGGCACCGTAGTGGGTCAGCACCTGGACGTAGGCCCTGCGGAACTCGCTGGCGTCCTCGCCACTGTCCCAGACGGTCTTCCAGACGTAGCCGGTCTCGTTGGTCTCGGCGGACTCGTCGGTCACGTAGGGGTAGAGGCGGTCGTTACCCCACCCTTCGACGGCGTCGAACCCGTAGTCGAGCGGGTCGAAGTCGCTGATCTCGCCGCTGGCCGTGAGGTTGTAGAACTCGCGCGGGCCGACGACCGGCGTCGCGGTGCCACCCGTCGCGAACACCGGCCGCATCATCATCGCGGCGAGGCCGCCCTGGCCGAAGGTGGCGTAGTCCACGCTCCCCTCACCGAGGTCCGGGATCGTCCACTCCTCGCTGCTCGTGTCCTCGAAGGAGATGTTCGCCGGTTTCTCGTCGGGGTACTTTTCGGTGTGAATCACCTGCTCGGTGCTCTCGGGCGGGTTCTCGTAGACGGCGTTGACCGCCTCCCAGCCGCCCTCGTTGTAGATCTTGCGCACGAACTTCGGGCCGTCGCTGTAGGGCTGGAACCCGGTCAGGTAGACGCCGTAGTTGATGTCGTCGCTCCCGCCGCCGCCGCCCTCGGAGGGTTCGGGCAGCAGACAGTCCCACTCGCCCGAGTCACAGCGCTGCTGGTAGCGGCGGTCGACGAGGTTGCCGTCGCCCTCGATGATGCCCAGCGCCGCGTTGTTGGTCTCCTCGGTCGAGCGGTTGTACGAGACCCGCAGTGTCTGGTCCTGGAGCGCGTGGAACAGCTCCTGCGAGAGGGTTTCCTCGTCCATCTTCGGCTGGGTCGCGTTCTCCGAGACGATGACGATCCGGTCCTCGGCGTAGTTGTAGAAGCCGCCGATCGTGGCGGTCCTGCTCGACTGGCGTGCCGTGATCGCGTCCTCGTCCTCACCGATGGAGAGCATCGCCTCCCACTTGACGTTCTGGTGGAGGCGGTTGGCCGTCGAGGTGACGTTCTCGCTATCGTTGATCTCGCGGCGGTCGCGGAACTCCTCCCGGGAGATGACTTCGACGGGGACGGACTCCTCGAACTCCAGCTCGCGGACGGCCTCGACGCGGGCCATCGAGCGACCGACGACTGCGTCGAGTTCCGTCTCGTTGAGGCCGTCCTCGCGCGTCACCGGCAGCGACTCGTTGTACCAGCAGCCGTTCTCCCAGCCCAGGCGGTCCGAGTCGGGGTTCTCGCGTGGGTCGTCTGCCAGTGCCGCACAGGCATCGTGGTCCGAGGCGTCGGCGCTACCAGCTGCCGCGGCCGGGGTCGTCGCAGTCGCTGGAGCACTGTTCGTCGGCGTGCTCGCACCGCCGGTCGCGGCGGCGGCAGTCGGGACGGCGGCGACTGCCGACAGCACGAGCAGGGCGGCCAGCGCGAGCGAGAGGGCTGAACGCATTAGCGGACCGAAGGCGCACACACACAAAAATCCGTCCGCTCGCCGTCGACGACCGTCGGTGTGACTGCGACCGCCCTGCCGGGCTGACGATTTTTGAGGGGTCACCACCTACCACCGGGTATGCAACTCGACGCCGAGAGCACGGCCGTCGTGGTGGTCGACATGCAAAACGGGTTCTGTCACCCCGAGGGGAGTCTCTACGCGCCTGGCAGCGAGGCGGCCATCGCCCCCGTCGGCGACGCAGTCGAGCGCGCCCGCGAGGCCGGCGCCGCGGTCGTCTGGACCCGGGACGTCCACCCGCCCGAACAGTTCGACGACGCCCACTACTACGACGAGTTCGACCGGTGGGGCGAACACGTCCTCGAAGGCTCCTGGGAGGCCGAGATCGTCGACGAACTCGACCCACGCGAGAACGATCTGGTCGTCGTCAAACACACCTACGACGCCTTCTACCAGACCCAGCTCGAAGGCTGGCTCGACGCCCACGGTATCGACGATCTCGTCGTTTGCGGGACGCTCGCGAACGTCTGTGTCCTGCACACCGCCTCGAGTGCCGGAGTGCGTGATTTCCGTCCGGTCCTCCTCGAAGACGCGGTCGGTCACATCGAGGAGTCCCATCGCGAGTACGCGCTGGAACACGCCGACTTCCTGTTCGGCGAGGTGACACCGCTGGCCGAGATCGAGTACGTCTGATGGACGAGTCGTCGTCGGACTGGTCGACAGCCTCGCCGGGCCCCTCGGCCTCGTCGTCGGAGGGTGACTCGTCTACCGACCCGGTCGTCCGCCGGTACGAGTCCGGCGACGAAGCGGCCGTCAAGCGCGTCTTCCGGCGGGCAATGTGCGAGGCCGGGACCGACCCGACAGACGTGCCGGGCACCCAGGATCTCGGCTGGATCGAGGCCGCGTACCTCGAGACAGGCGGGGAGTTCCTCGTCGTCGAGGTCGGTGACGAAGTGGTCGCGACGGGCGGACTCGTCGTCGAAAGTGACGTGGGCGAACTGTTCCGCGTCGCGGTCGACCCCGAGCACCAGCGAGCAGGTCACGGGTCACGGCTCCTCGCGGCACTGGAAGACGCTGCCCGCGAGCGCGGCGTCGAGCGAATGGTCCTGACAACCGCCCAGCGCCAGGGCGCGGCCGTCGAATTCTACCCCGACCACGGCTACGAGCAGACCGGGCACGACCGCTACGGCGAGTACCGACTCCGTCACTTCGCGAAGCGACTCGACGAGGACTGAACGGAATCGATCTCGACAGTGCCTGGTTGACAACGGTATCGCCGCCTCCCGACCACACAGCCACCGTGGCGCGCGCCGTCGAGCGTGCCGAGCGACGCGAGGCCGTGAGACGAAGCCGCGCGAGGGATGAGCACCGGAGCGTCGAAGACGCGAGGAGCGCAAGCGGTTGGGGAGGCGTGAGGCACACGGTGACCGCCACGTTCCCGGAGTATCGTGTTGACAGACTACCGTGTGACCGCAGTCGTCATAGTGCGATGGAAGCCCTCGACGCGGTCGCGGCCGCTGAGCGACATATCCGCGCTCTCGGCACCGCCTGCTCACGGCTGCGCCGAAAGCCTCGCTTCGCTCACGGGTCGCCTTGCTCCCCGTTCGGCATCGTGGCCCTCCCTTCGGTCGCGCCACGCACCGCTCGACTTCCGAGCCCTGACTCGCTTCGCTCGACAGGACGCCAGGAGAATATCTGTGGCACCAGCCACCGAACAATCCACGCCGAGACAGCCTATGGAACGTGCGTTTCCCTGGTGGACTGAAAGGGCGAGGCGCGGGTGGTGCGACGCAGGAGCGCCACCACTGGCCGAACGGGGAACGGTGCGAGGCGCGAACCGTGTGAGCGCCTCGATGCGAACGGGGAACGCAGTGACCCGTGAGCGAGCCCGCCGAGGGCTTTCGACTCTCACTGATGAGTACGGTCACGCCTGCTCACACGGCGAGCGAGCGTACCGACGACCTTCACCCAGCATCGTGAGTCACGGGACGAGTCACACCGGATCCGAGTGCTCGATGGTGACCGTGACGTCCGTACCCACCTCCAGACCGATCCCCTCCCCGACGAGTTTGACACCCAACTCGTCACGAGCAGGTGCGAGCGCGACACCACGAACAGACTCGCCGTTCGCCAGCACAGCCACGTCGTCCCAGGCGACGTCGCGGCCCTCCGAACGACCGACGCGAGTCCCGAGAAATGCCGCTGGGCCAGCTGTCGCCTCCCCAGGAACATCGTCTCCTACTCGCAGGAGTCCACCACCGTCGTAATGTGGGAGGCCACCGTCCAGAACACCCGTCCTGTCCTCGCCTTCGACGTCGACTGTCCCCGCCAGCCCCGCGAATCCTTCCCCGGGAGCCGGGTGTGCAGGCGCGTCGAGCACCGCGTAGGTCTCGCCCGCCGCGAACACACTCCCGGTCCCGTCCCAGGGGACCGCGTCGAGTCGAAGCGACGGATCGAGCGCGAGCGGGAGCGACCCCGACGCACGATAGGGGTCGGCCTCGCGTGGCCGAAACCCGAGATGGAGGTGATTGGCGACCCACGGCGCGAAAAACCCCGCGCGGACGAGTCGCCCCAGCGGGTCGCCGACGGCCACGCTGTCGCCCGCCTCGACGGAGGGGTTGACGTGCAGAATCCGGGCGACAGGTGCCTCGCCGTCGTCGGTCCGGAACGTCACCGTATCTCCGCACTCTCCACCACCTCGGCCACCACCCACACCGGTATCGACGAGTATCAGATGATCTTCGACTGCTGCGTAGGGCTTCGAGGGTGCCGTGACCGTCCGCGTCTCGAGCACTTCGCCGGTGACGGGCGACGGCGCCACGACGGGGTCGCCGTCCTCGGGGTCGGGGTGGGTCGCGTCGCCGGGGTACAGGTCGACCGCACAGCCGTGGTCGTGGGCAGCGTAGGGGGAGTTGTAGAGCGTGAACCGGCGATAGCGACCGAGCACCTCGGCGGGCAGCGTGACGGCCATCGGCGACGCTTGGCACCCCACCGTCATCACGGCCCCGCTTTCGCCATCGTTCGGGAGACCCGGGCCGTTTTGCGCGTCCCACTCCAAAGGCCGGCCATGCGCGTCTCCCGCGGCCGGGCCGACTCGATCGACGCCGACCGCGCCGTCACCGAGCGACTCGTCGACCGCGTCCGGACCGACGGTGACCCGGCAGTCCGCGTCTGGCGCCCCCACAGACTGGTCGCGTTCGGACGCCGCGACGCTACGACCGAGGGGTACGACCGCGCCCGCGAGGCCGCCCGGGGGCGGGGGTTTCCCCCAGTCGAGCGCGACGTCGGTGGTCGCGCCGTCGCCTACACCGGCACGACCGTCGCGTTCGTCCGTGCGACGCCGGTCGACGGCCCACGCGGCGGGATTACGGTACGCTACGACGCCGCGACCGCCGACCTCCGCGACGCCCTCGCCGACCTGGGCGTCGACGCGAGCGAGGGCGAACCACCCGACTCGTTCTGCCCGGGGAGTCACTCGCTGCAGGCCGATTGCGGGGGACGACCGCGCAAACTCGCCGGCCTCGCACAGCGCGTCCGCGCCGACGTCGCTGTCGTCGCCGGCGTCCTCCTCGTCACCGACCACGACGAGATCGCCGACGTCCTCGACCCCGTCTACGACGCGCTCGGGGTCGCGCTCGGCCCCGAAACCGTCGGGAGCGTCGAACTGGCTGGCGGCGATAGCGACTCCGGTCGGGTCGTCGAGGCAGTCGAGCGCGCGCTCGTCGGCGACGAACCGGTGGACGTCGAGGCAGTGTGACCACTCGGTAGGCGTCGAGCGTGCGTGACACCACGAGTACACTTTTGTCCCCAGAGAGACAACACGCTGGTATGCAGTCCGCCCTCCACCACCCGGAACCGCGTGACGGAACCGAACAGCAGGTTCTGTCCCGACGCGTCGGCGCGTTCGTCGTCGACCAGATCGTCATTTTCGGCGTCGTCGCCACCCTCGCGTCGGTCGTCCTCGGCGTCGGCGGGGGTGTCCTCGGCACGCTCGCCGAATTCGGGGCCGTTCAGAACCCGCTCGGGGAACTCCTCGGCGGGACGAGCGGAACCACCGTCTTCGCCGTGGGCGCGGCGCTGTTCGGCGTCGCCACCTCACTGGCCACGTTCACGTACTTCACCGTTCTCGAAGGCGCCGCCGGTCGCACCGTCGGGAAAGCGCTGTTCGGACTCGTCGTGGTCCGGACTGACGGCGCGCCCATCGGCTACCGCAGTGCTCTGGTCCGGACCCTGCTACGCCCGGTCGACCAGTTCCCAGCGCTGTACCTGCTGGGGTTCGGGTCGATGCTGGCGGGCGACCGCCGCCAGCGGGTCGGTGACCGCCTCGCCGGCACCGTCGTCGTCGCGGCCGAACGGCCTCGCTCGGCGACCGACGACGCGTCTGCGGTGACGCCCGTCTGAACGCCCACGGGGCTGACCGACAGTTCCCCGGCCGCTCCCGGGAGATTTAGGGTCCCGGACGCGAGAGGTGGCGTATGCTCGTGCGGAACGCGACGCTCGCGGACGGTCGCCAGCGGGACGTCCGCGTGCAGGGTGAGACGATCGCGGCGGTCGAGGACACGCTCGACCCGCTGGACGGCGAACGGGTCGTCGACGGAGACGGCAAGCGGCTCCTGCCGGGGATGATAGACGTCCACGTTCACTTCCGTGAACCGGGAGCCTCGCACAAGGAGACCTGGACCACGGGGTCGAAAAGCGCCGCTGCGGGCGGCGTCACGACGGTCGTCGACCAGCCCAACACCTCGCCGCCGACCGTCGACGGGGCGGCCTTCGACGAGAAGTCGAAACTGGCCGACGCGTCGCTCGTCGACTACGGCATCAACGGGGGCGTCACCGCCGACTGGGACCCCGACTCGCTGTTCGACCGCGACGTCTTCGCCCTCGGTGAGGTCTTTCTCGCCGACTCGACCGGAAACATGGGGATCGAGGAAGAACTTTTCGTCGAGGCGCTGGCGGCGGCCGACTACGAGAACGTTTCCGTGACCGTCCACGCCGAGGACGCCGACCTGTTCAACGAGAGCGCCCGCGACCGCGACGACGCCGACGCCTGGAGCGCCTACCGCACCGCCGACGCCGAAGTCGCGGCCATCCGCCAGGCCTGCGAACTCGCCACCGAACGCGACACCACCATCCACGTCGCCCACACCTCCACTCCCAGGGGGATCGACATCGCCAGCGAGGCGGACATGACCTGCGAGGTGACGCCCCACCACCTGTTCCTCTCCCGGAACGATCTGGACGACCTGGGCACGTTCGGGCGGATGAACCCGCCGCTGCGCCGCGAGAAGCGCCGCCAGCGCGTCTACGAACGCGTCGCCGACGGCACCGTCGACATGATCGCGACCGACCACGCGCCCCACACCCGCGCCGAGAAAGACGCCAGCATCTGGGACGCCCCCTCCGGCGTGCCCGGCGTCGAGACGGCCCTCCCGCTCCTGTTAGCGGAGGCCCGTACCGGCCGCCTCTCCTACGAACGCGTGCGGGACCTCACCGCCGCCAACCCCGCCGAGATCTTCGAGATCTCCGGAAAGGGTCGCATCGCGGAGGGTTACGACGCCGACCTCGTCCTCGTCGACCCCGACGAGACGTACTTCGTCAGCGCCGGCCGCCTGCACACCAACTGTGACTGGTCACCCTTCGACGGACGCGAGGCCGTCTTCCCGCAGCTCGTCACGGTCCGGGGAACACCGGTCTACGAGCGCGAGGCCGGCGTCATGCCGGGCAGCGAACTGGAGGAGTTCGCCGGGCCGGTCGGCGAGAACGTCCGCCAGCGTGACGTCGAAACACCCGACTGACGCCTCGCGGGCTGTTCGACGGTCGGCCGGTTCACGCGGGCTGTTCGGCGCCGAACTGGTTCACGCGGGCTGTTCGGCGCCAGACTGGACACGTAGCGCGTAGAGCTGACTCGCACCGATCCCGACGCCGAGGCCGACTGCCAGCGGCCCGAGCAAGGCGCGGGACGGGATAGAAGCAGTGAACACCATCCCGTACAGTCCCAGGATACCCACCCCGCCGAGGACGAGAAAGCCCCAGTTGTGCTCCGGCCGCCCGAACCGGTCGGTGACCACGAGAAACGGGCCGACGACGACGGCGACGGCTGGCGCGACCCACCACTGGGCACCCCCTGTAGTCCCCGCCCACACGACCCCGAGGACACAGAACATCGCAACCATGACCAGTTCGCCGACTCCCCGCTCGCTGGACATGATTTTTGTATCGCTCCAGTAAGGTGAAAAGCGTTGTGCGCCGTCGCCGACTGGAAGTCGCCAGCGGATGCCCCGGAATCGCTCGTGGTCAGTCGTCCGATTCGACCGCGTCGTGGTCGTGGTCGGCCGCGCCCGCGTTCGTCGCTTCGAAGTCGTGGCCACACTCGGGACAGTGCATCTCGTCGTGGCGCAGGGCGGCGGAGTGGTCCCGCACCTCGCGCATCACCTCGGAGATGCGGTCCTCGGCTTCGAGTTCCTCCTCGACGGTGAGTTCGACGCCCTCGACTTCGAGCAGGAACTTCGCGACCTCGGTGGCTTCGTACATCACGTCGTCGAGTTCCTCCGCGGTGAAGAAGTCACACATCGCGCCGTAGAGAAAGGTCGCGCCGGCCATCCGGACCTTGTCCTCGAAGGAGGCCCGCGCCTGGTTGACCGCCTGTGGCGTGTAGGTGTCGGTCATGAACGGGACGAGTTCGGGCAGGTTCTCGCCGATCTTCGTCATCTCGACGCCAGTCTCGGTGCGGAAATCGGCGCACAGTCGCGCGATAGCCCACTCGCGGGCCGTGATGTAGGTGCGGTCGCGCAGGAACTCGTTCGCGCGGTCGTAGGTGCCGCCGTCGATCTTCTTGAACCGGTCGTACTTCCGGACGTCCGGTGGTACCGTCGATTCCCCGGCGCTCGCGGCCTCCACCGCGGCCGCCTGGTCCGCGGCCGCCGTCTCGTGATCGTCGGCCGCTGTCCCGGCCTCCCCGGACTCGGCTGTGCCCGTGTCGGTTTCCGCCTCGTCTCCGCCCCTGTCTTCGGCGAGTTCGCCGGCCGGTCCGTCCGTCATGGTCACTACTGTGGCCGGCGCAGGGAAAAAGGGTATCGCCGGCGTCAGACACCGGTAACGAGGGTGATACGTTCGGTTCGGGCGGTTCCGGGGACCAGTTTCGACAGCCGAGCGACCGGTTCCCCGGGGGGTGAGCCGGGCGCGTTGACAACCGTTAATAGGGTCCACCGAAAAGTCCCGACAAGACAATGGCGAACGCCGCGTATCTCGCAAGTACACTGTTGATGGGGCTGCTCGGGGTCGGCGTCGTCGTGCTGGTCCTGCGGGGGCGCCACTGGGAGAACTACCGCCCGCAGGCGGCCTACGGACTACAGGCAGGCGGCGGCGCACCGGCGTCCCCGCTCTCGAAGGTCGCGGGCGCGACGAGCACGTGGACAGTCGCGTTCTTCGTCCTGGCGCTCGGGTTCCTCGGGGCCGTCATCGTGACCGCCAGCGGTGCCATCGGCGGCACGGCAGTCATCGCCGGACTCGCCGTCGCCGTCGTCGCGTTCCTCGTCGGCGGCGTCTACGTCGCCCTCCGCGGGAACGGCCGGTCGAGTTCGGTCGCTGCCGCCGCCAGCGCCATGACCCTCGGTCTGCTGTTCATCGCCATCATCGCTCTGAACCTGATACTCGGACTGTAGATGTCCCACCCCACGACCGCTCGCCTCCCACCCGCCGACTGGCCCACCGAGGTGCAGGTGTTGCTCGTGGCCATCTGGGCCGAGATGGCGCTGTTACTGGGGTATTTCCTCGCCACCGACGCGTCTATCACGACGCCGCGCTACGTCGTCTATCCCTTCGTCTGGATCAACGCCGTCCTCTGGGCCGGGATGCGCACCACCACGCGCCGGGCGTCCCGTCGCTTGCAGGCGGTCGCTATCGCCGTCGCCGCCGCGTACTTCCTGTTGCTGGCCAACTGGGCCGGCCTCGTCGTCCTCACCGGCGCCGGCCACCACCCGGTCCCCGAGTCCGTCCTCGGCCTCTCCTTTGGCTCTGGATCGCCCGGCTGGGCGCGCGTCCGGTTTATCACGCGGACGTTCGCCGTCTCTTTCGTCCCTTTCCGCGTCATCGGCTATCTGGGACTGGCCTACCTCGTCTACGCGGCGGTGCTGGACGCGACCAGCGCCGTCGCCTCCGGCGCACTCGGATTGCTCTCCTGTCTCAGTTGCTCGTTCCCCATCGTCGCCTCGGCCGTGACCGGCGTCTGGGGCGGTAGCGTCACCGCGATGTCGACCGTCTTCGCTCACTCGGTCGACATCTCGACGCTCGCCTTCCTCGTCTCGGTCGGCCTGCTCTACTGGCGCCCCGGCTTTCCTTCGCTCGGATTCCTCGGCGAGTCCAGCGACGAGGACTGAACGAACGCCAGGATCAGGACCACACCACTCGTAACCGAGAGGGGCAGAGACGGACGTCGGGAGAATCGAGACGAGTCCGTATTTCAGGACGACAGGGGGACGCCCGGCTGGCCGCAGGTGGTCGAGGGTTCCTGGTCGTCGACGAGGATCACGGTTTCGAACTTGCAGTCGTAGGTCGCGGGCGACCCGGCAGGCAGACGGAACGTCTCTCCCACGCCGGGTACCTCGAAGACCACCTGGAACTCCGTGCTCACGTCGGTCCCCTCGACGCCGGGCCCCGTGGTCTCGCGGACGTGACTCGTGAACCACTCGTCGATCCGCTCGTTTTGCATCGTCACCGCGAACGTTATCTCCCGGGTTTCGTCCGGCTGGATCACCGCGTCCGGGCCGACGTTCCGGAGACTCATCGCTTCGCTGTCGGCCTGGAACAGCGTGACGTCGTTCGTCTGGACGGCGAGACCGAGCCCGTCCGGCTCGGCCGGGACAGGGACGTCACCCGGGTTGTGGACGCGCAGGTGGATCAGTGCCGTCGTCTCTTCCTCGGTGACCGACTCCCACGTAGCCCAGCCGCGTTCGACCTCGTAGCCGACCGTCAGCGTGGAGTCGTCACCGCTCTCGCTACCGGTGAGGCCGCTGTCGCCCCCGCCCAGCAGCGAGTCGTCGACCTGTCCCGCGTCGACCGACTCGGTGTACGTGCCCTCGGTCTGGTTGACCGAGGCAGACATCGCGTCGATGACCGGCTGCCGACCGTCGAGGATCGTGCGGTTGACGCGGACGTCGTGCTGGAACGTGACCAGGGCGTCGACGGTGAGCGTCGCGTTCACGTCGAGTTCGATCGTCTCGTCGGCGCGAACGAACGCGACCCACCACGACGGCAACTGGTCGTTCAACAGGTCCGTGCTGAGTTGCGTCGTGCTACGGCCCGTTGGGACCGCGATATCCGATTTCTTTCCCTCGGCGACGCGCACGCCGTTCATGGAGATGTCGTAGTCCGCAGTGAGCGTCTCACCCAGCGAGACCCCCACTGGGTTGGGGTTGCGGACCCAGACGGTCGTGACGATCTCGGTACGCTCGTCGGTCACCTCCCCCCAGTCGCCGCGGTCTTCCAATCCGGCCGACGGCGTGCCGATCACGCCCGCCAGGTAGAGGACGCCCAGAAGCGCCACGAGCGCGACGATGCCGACGCCGATCCGGCGCGGCCACGTCTCGACGAGCGGCGCGAGTCGCGACCTGACGTCGGCCAGTCCCCCGTCCGGTCCGTTCGAATCTGCCCCTGACATACCTGCAGGTTCGAACACCGGCGTCGGTATAAATCCCGGCGATGCGTGCTGCCCGACAGAAAACGCGGCGGCGGACACGAACCTGTTACTCGGTAACGGGTACGGGAACACTCAGGCGAACCGAAACGCGGGAGAAAGGACGCGACGCCGAAGCGCCGTCTACAGGATGGAGTAGGCAGCGGCGGTCGTCAACGCGAGGGCGGCGAACAGTCCGCCGAGGACGATGTAGGTGACCGCCCGGGGCTCCCAGCGCAGGTGCTGGAAGTAGCCGGCGACGAGGACAGCCTTGATCGTCGACAGACCGATGATGACCCCGAACGCCGTCCAGTACGCGTTCTCGATCAGGTCGGTCTGCTCGATGAACGCCTGCGTGGTCGAGAAGACCATCAGTACGACGAATATCGCGGTGTAGAGTTTTGTTCGTGCCATTGTCACAGGATGTAGAACAGCGGGAACAGGAACAGCCACACGATGTCCACGAAGTGCCAGTACAGGCCGAAGTACTCCAGCGAGGCCTCGTCCTCGCCGGTGTAGGCACCGCGCATCGCCCGCGGGATCATGTACAGGAGCATGATCAGGCCGACGATGACGTGGGCCGCGTGCAGGCCGGTCGTCAGGTAGAACGTCGAGGAGGCGACGTTCGTCGCGAGGTTCCAGCCGTTCGGGAACGCGTCCGTGTGGATGTGGAACAGGTGCTGCCACTCGATGCCCTTGTTGATCAGGAAGCCCACACCGAGCAGCCACGTCGCGCTCAGGCTGGCGACGATCCCCCGGCTGGAGTTTTTGTGTGCCGCGACCAGCGCGAGGACGACCGCGAAACTACTCGCCAGCAGCAGGTACGTGTTGACCAGTCCCGGGAAGGTCACGTGGGCTTCGGGGATGAGCTCGTGCTCCCAGAACATCCACCCGTTCGCGACCCGCAGGAACAGGTACGAACCGATGAACCCGCCGAACAGGACGACGTCCGAACTCAGGAAAAACCACATCCCGAGTTTCATGTTCGGCACGTTCGCGAACGGCCACTGCTCTGCGATCGTCGGCTCGGGCGCGTGGAACGACTCCTGGGCCATCCCGACGAACCCGATTGCAGAGAGCAGTCCGCCCGCCCCGGCGAACCCGTAGTAGATACCGCCCTGCTGGATCCCCGACAGCCCGAGGAAGGCCAGGAACCCGGCGAAACAGACGACCAGCGGCCAGTAGCTCGCGTGGTCTGCGTGTTCGGGTTCGCTCTCGACGGTCCGGGTCGCCAGTGCCTGCTCTGCGGTGGCCAGCGCGCCGCCCGTCGCCGTCCCCGAACCGGTCGCGGTGCTGGCTTCCGCGGGCGGTGTCCCGCCGTCAGTAGCGGTCCCGCCGTCGGTGGCAGTCCCGCTGGCGGCGGCGTTCGCCTCGCTCTCGCTGAGGAAGCTCAACTTGCCGCCGCGGTAGTCGGCGATGCCCGTGAAGTTCTCCAGCGGTGGCGGGGACTCGGTCGCCCACTCGGCGGTCGTCGCGTACTCCCAGGGGTTCTCGCCGACTTCCTCGCCGGAGGCCATGCTCTTGAACAGGTTGTAGAACATGATGAAAAACGAGAACCCGAGCATGAACGCGCCGACGGTGGCGATCTTGTGCCAGAACGCCATGCTCGTGTCGAAGACGAACACCCGACGCGGGGTCTCCCAGGCGCTGAACATCGGGAAGTACAGCAGGTTGAAGCCGACGAAGTAGACGGCGAAGTGGAGCTTGCCGAGGAACTCGTTGTACATCCGGCCGGTCATCTTCGGGAACCAGTAGTACAGGCCCCCGACCAGCGCCGTCCCGCCCGCGAACATCACGTAGTGGAAGTGTGCGACCACCCAGTAGGTCCCCCGGAACTCGTAGTCCAGCACCACGGCGCCCAGGAAGACGCCGGTGATACCACCGAGGATGAACAGGATGAGCGCGCCCAGCGAGAACAGGAACGGGGTCGTGTACCGGATACGACCCTTGATCATCGTGTAGATCAGCGAGAAGACCATCAGGTCGAACGGCAGCGAGATACCGATGGTCGTCACCATGAACAGCGTCTTGATCTGGAGGTTGATCCCCGTCAGGAACATGTGGTGCATCCAGACGATAAAGGACTGGAGCGCCACCAGCACCATCGCGAGGACGAACCACTTGCGCCCGACGATGCGACGGCCGGTGAACGTCTGGAACGTCTCGGCCATGACACCGAGGGCGGGGAAGAAGACGATGTACACCTCGGGGTGTCCGAAGAACCAGAAGAGGTGGGTCCACAGCAGCGACCCGCCGTCGACGTTGAAGTAGTTCACGCCGACGAGGTGCTGTGCGCCGAGGATCATCAGCGCGGCCAGCAGTGCCGCGAACGCGAAGAGCATCATCCACACCGTCAGGAAGATCGACATCGAGAACATCGGGAGGTCGCGCATCCTGAGCCCGGGCGCGCGCATACGGTAGATGGTCGTCAGGAAGTTGACCGACCCCATCGTGACGGCGGCGACGAACATGATGAGCGCCAGGACGACACTCGTCCCGCCGACGTTTGGCATGTACGTCGGGATGTTCAGCGGAGCGTACATCGTCCACCCGCCGGCGAACGTCCCGCCCTGGAAGAAGGAGATGACGAAAAGCAGTATCGAGAAGAGGTACGCCCAGTAGCTCATCGCGTTCAGCCGGGGGAACGCGAGGTCTTTCGCCCCGATCTGGAGCGGGACGATGTAGTTCGCGAAGCCGAAGGCAAACGGCGAGATGAACCAGAAGACCATCAACAGCCCGTGAGCGGAGACTGCCTGGTTGTATCCACTTGCGCTACTGAGGAAGTCCAGCCCCGGCGAAAAGAGTTCGGCGCGCATCACCAGAGCGAGCGCTCCAGCGAGCAGCATCACGAAGATAGACGTGATGAGGTAGAGGATGCCGATGTCTTTGTGGTTCGTCGTGACGAACCAGCGCTTTACCGAACTCATCGGGGGGAAGTCGTGACCGTGGTCTTGTCCGTGACTCATCGTGCGATCGCCTCACTGTGGTCGCCCGACTCGGACTCGGTGCCGGTCGGGCTCTGCGTGCTGTTCGTACCGGATTCGGTGCCGTTCGTGTTACTGTACCACTCGTCGAACTCCGACTGACTCATCACGACGACGTCGGTCTGCATGTAGGAGTGACCCTGCCCACACAGCTCGTAACAGTTGGCCTGGTAGGTGCCGGTCTCCTCTGCGATGAACCAGGCGTCGTTGGTCTGGCCCGGGATCGCGTCGGTCTTGACCCGTAACTCCGGTATCCCGAAGTTGTGGAAGACGTCCCGGGAGGTCACCGAGACGTTCACGACGCGGTCGACCGGGACGCGCAACGTCGACGTCTTGTGACCGTTGGGGTAGATGTAGTCCCACCCGAACTGGTAGCCCTCGACCTGCACGTTCAGCGACTCCAGTTCTTCCTGTCCGGCCGACTGGGACGGGCCTTCCTCGACCATCACCAGCGCGCCGTAGGTCCAGGCGACCAGCGACAGCACGATGACTGCGCTCAGGCCGAACGAGAGGAAGAGCTTCTTGCCCTTCCCGCCCCCCTCCGGGAGTTCACCCATCTGTGGCCGTTCGGCGTCCGGTGCCGGGTCCACATCCTCACGGTACCTGTACTTGTACGCGTTGTAGAGCGTGTACGTGATGACGACCGTCCCGACGAGCGTGCCCAGGGCCAGGAACACCAGGAAGATCCGCTGGAAGACCTCCGCTGGCGCCCGTATTCCGCCTGCGCCCGCCAGCACTACGTCCGCCACCACTCCGCCGGCTGGCACTGCCATTACTGGCACATAGAACCTCCCCGTCTTATCGCTTGTGGACGCCCGCGCCCCACCGTTTTCTCGACGAACATGTTCCTCCAGTTCGACCGTACTGTCTGGCACTGTCATCGAGTACTGAGCCTGCAGTCCCGGTATCGGGTGTTTCGCCGTTCGGTCACTCGCGTGGTGTGGCTCACCCGGCCGGTGCCGACGCTGTCGGTATCGACCGCCCCTTGCCCGGTCTGTCCCTCCTGTCACCGGCCGATCCCGGCCCGGTCGAGGGGGGTTCGAGCGGTGGCGCACACTCTGAATCTCGTCCAGCGTCGTCGCCGGCCAGTCCGTCCAGCGTCGTCGCCGGCCAGTCCGTCCAGCGTCGTCGCCGGCCAGTCCGTCCAGCGTCGTCGCCGGGGTCGAACGGCGAATCGCTTAACAGACGTCCCCGCCACCTGCGGGTATGGAACTCTCGGCAGCGACCTGGACCGACGCCGCCGCCGTCGAGACGGATCTGGCCGTGCTCCCGGTCGGCAGTACCGAACAGCACGGCCCCCACGCACCGCTGGGAACGGACGCGCTGGCGGCCGAGACTGTCGCCGAAGCAGGCGCCGAGGCCTACGACGGCGAGGTCGTCGTCGCGCCGACGGTCCCCGTCGGGGTCGCCGAGGAACACCGCCACTTCGCGGGAACGCTCTGGGTCAGTCCCGACACCTTCCGCGACTACGTCGGTGAGACGGTCGCCGCCCTCGCCTCACACGGCTGGGACCGCGTCGTCGTCGTCAACGGCCACGGTGGCAACGTCGACGCACTCCGGGAACTGTGTGCCCGCCACAGTCGCGACGGCGACGTCTACACCGTTCCGTTCACCTGGTTCGACGCCGTCTCGCTGGATCCCTCCCGGATGCGCGCTGACGACGGCGACGACGTCCCGCCACCCCCGGTCGACCTCGCCGAGATCGCGATGGGCCACGCCGGCTCCGTCGAGACGTCGCTCGTGCGCGCGGTCGCGCCCGACCTCGTCCGCGAGGACCGCTTCGAGGCGGCCGCGGCGGACGCCGCCGACGGCTGGGGCGAGTGGGTCGCCGGCGTCAACCTCGCCTACGACTCCGCCGAGTTCTCCGAGAACGGCACAGTCGGCGATCCGACAAAGAGCGACCCGGCGCTGGGTGAGTGGCTCCGCGACCGCGCGGCCGAGCGACTCGCCGACCTGCTCGACCGGGTCGCGACCCGGGACCGCACGCCCCCGGAACGACCCGACGGACGGCCCAGCGGCTGATAGTGAGTCTTGTAGCGATTTACTGGTACGCGCCGACCCCGGTCTCGGCGCCATCCGGAAATAATCGACAATACTCACTACGACCCGGCGACTCCCGAGAGAGAACGACTGCAGGTGGCGTCGACACTCGCTCTCGGCCTCGCCAGTGTCGGTGGCCCCGACCACTTCGGTTTCTGCGTCGGTTTCGGTGGCTGTGTCGGCTACGCTTCGGCCTCGTCCGCGTCGGCGTCCGCGTCGGTGTCGGCGTCGGTCGACTCCCCATCGAAGTCCTCCAGCGCCCCGCGCAGCTGGGGGACGGTGCTCGCGAGGTCGCCGACTTTGTCGTGGGCGTCGCCGACGTCGTCGAGGACGTCCTCGATGGCCTCGATCTCCTCGGCGAGGTCGTCGGCGTCCTCGAACGCGTCCGCGCGCTCGCCCATCGTGTACCACTTCTTGGCGTCGTGGAGGTGGTCGGTCGCGTCGCCCACGTCGAGTGCGGACTTGAGTGCGTTGAGCACCCCCAGCGTGTTGTCGGCCTCGACGTCCCACACGTCGTCGGCGGCGGGCAGTTCCGCGCGGGCTTTCTCGAGGCTGTCTTCGACGTCTTCGCGCATCTCGCTCGCCGCGTCCTCGAAGAGTTCGTCGTCGTCGAGTGTCGCCTGACTCATATCCAACCGTTCGACCCCTGTACGTTTAAACACCCGCCGGAAAGTGAAAGTGAAAATCCCGACGTGACCCGTCGAAAGCCGCGATGTCTGCCAGCCACCCGACCACTATCGCTCCGCTCGCCGGTCCGTCGCCGAAACCCCCGCCAGGTCGACCACGGTCCCGTCCTCGCAGGGTCTCACCGGTCGACGTTCCAGTCGTCGTCAGCATCCTCACCGTCGTTGCCGTCGTCAGCGTCGTTGGCGTCGTCAGTACCGTCGTCGGCACCAGCACTGTCGCCGAGTTCGTCGCCCTCGTCGGTTCCCGTATCGGCACCACTACCCTCGTCGCTGACGTCGACGTCGTCGGTGTCTGGGTCACTGGCCGGGGGCTCACCAGCGCGTCCGCCGTCGGCCCTGACGGCCGCGCGGGTCTCCGGGACGACGTCGAGAGCGGAGTCGACGTCGCCCAGGACCAGCAGCGCGTAGTACCGCCGGAAGGTCTGGAACGGGACAGCGATGACGAGCATCGCGACGAAAAACAGCACACCAGCCAGCAGCCAGACGACGAGGAGCACCGTTCCGGCGATGGGCGTCACACCGATGGCGAGAACCGTCGGGACCGTGATCACGAGCGCCGGGATCCCGACGACGATCGCGACCAGTACGGTCAGCACGAGGGTCACGAAGCCGATCGCGATCCCGAGTACCCAGTTGACAACCAGATAGACGAGATACTCCTGCCAGTTGTCAGTGACTGTCCCGAGGAAGCGCCGCCACGCCGAGATCACGCCCCGGTCCTCGGCGAACATCACCGGGACGACGAACGTCGTCGTCAGCCCGAGGACGAGTCCCAGAGCGACGAACACCACGATACCCAGCGGGATCCCGAGCAAGATGACCGCGAAAGCGGTGGTGTCACTCCACTGTGTGACCGGCCAACCGCCGACGAGGATGCCGACGAGGAGCAACGCCCCGACGAACCCGCCGACTAGCAGTAGTGAGGCGACAGTCCGGAAGGCGAACAGTCGCACGCCCGGCCAGAGGTTCGGCCGGAAGAACTCTCGTAACTTCACCGCCTCGGCGTCGAGGGACTCGACGAAGACGAACTCCATCACTGCACTCACGATCTGCCACAGCAGGAAGGCCCCGACCAGAAACAGCACGAGCGCGACGAGAAAGACGACCAGCGTGGGTGTCACCTCGGGCGTCAGCGACCCGGGGTCCATGCCGGGTTCGGGCTGGGGACCGCCGTCGGCCGGTGGTTGCGAGGGGCCACCGCCCGGAGTCGGTGTGAAACTAAACGCCGACGTCGGGCTGAACCCGCCGGCACCGCCGACGAACAGCATGACTGCGGCGAGGCGAAACCACGTCCCGCGAGCGAACGGCCAGAGGAGGCGCTTCGTCGCGTCGAAGGCGTCCTCGACGGACTCCAGGGCGGAGAGGGACATGTTCCACCCTGCTCGCGCCTCCTACTAATCGCTCCCGGTCGGCCTCACTCGCTGCTGGCCGGTCTCACCCGCTCACATCGGTCCCACTCGCTGCTGACTGGTCGCATCCGGCTACTCGTCGTCCGGTTCCGAAACCGACACGACTTCCATCAGCGGATAGCCGTCCTCCATCGCCATCTCCGCGACCACCAGCTGGCCCTCGTAGTCGACGACGATCTCGACCTGCAGGAATCGGCCCGTCAGTTCGGTGTAGTCGGCGGGGCTATCGGCCAGTTTCGCGGCGATCGCCTCGGTCAGGATGTCGACCGTGACGGACTCACAGTGGGGCTGGTTCTCGATCGACTCCTCGATAGCGGTTTCGAGACTCGCCGCACTCTCGGGACTCACCGGCGTGCCCGCGAACTGGTGGTAGAGCGCGCCGAACTTGATACCCGTCTCGAAACAGGCCGTCTGGGCGTCGGTAGGGTCCATACCCGGCCGCTGGGCGCCCCCGGAGTAATCGCTGTCGACAGGCCGCCGACGTCCGCTGTCGCGCGAGCAGTCGTTCACTGCGGACGACGACGTCCGTCGTGTTGGCACACCGACGCGTGTCGAACCAAATCTTACTTACTGAGTGCATGCCGACGTACACTCGAATGGACGAAACGGTCCTGCTCACCGGTGCTGGGGGGTACGTCGGGGAGGCCGTCCTGAGCGAGTTATCCGACGAGTACGACTGGAAGTTGCTCTTTCACAGCCCGCCCGACGAAGTGCCCGACCACGAGTACCTCGTGGGAGACGTGATCAACGACGACGACGTCAGGGCGGCGATGGAGGGTGTCAGCGCCGTCATCCACCTCGCGGGCGACCCCCGTCCAGAGGCCCCGTGGAAGTCGGTGCTCTCGACCAACGTCGACGGCACCCAGAAGATGTACGAGGCTGCCGTCGACGAGGGCGTCGAGAAGTTCGTCTACGCCTCCTCGAACCACGCAGTCGGCGCCTACGAGACCGACGAGCGCACCCCCGAGATGTACCGCTCCGAGGACGACTTTCTCCTCGACGGTACGGAGTTTCCCCGGCCTGGCAACTTCTACGGCATCTCGAAGGCCAGCTGCGAGGTCATGGGCCGGTACTACCACGACACCCACGGCATCTCCGTCTGTAACATCCGCATCGGCAACCTCACGAAAGGCCACCCCCCTATCGACTACGAGCGCGGCCAGGCGATGTGGCTCTCCTACCCCGACTGTGCGCGCATCCACCGCTGTGCGCTCGAAGCCGACTACGGCTTCGAGATCGTCTACGGCATCTCCGACAACGACCGGAAGTACTACTCCCTGGAGCGCGCCCGCGAGGTGCTGGGCTACGACCCCCAGGACAACTCCGCCCACTGGGACGGCGACGAACACGTCGACGGCGAGCGCTGAGGGCGTCGACCCACTGGAACCAGGTGCAGAGAAGTGTTCTAGGAGATCGGTCGCTATTATACGGAATTGTATCAAGACTTATCCGTAGATAGCAATGTCTGTCCACGTACGATGTCGAAGGCTGATCGGAGTTCGATTAACGACGAGGACTGGACGACTGTCCGGAATTTCGAGACGGACGACGAGGGCAACACGTTGCCACGGTACGAAGCGAAGTTCGTCGAGGGGATGGAAAAGAGCTACATCGAGAGCGAGATCGTCCTCGTGAAAGAGACGAGTTCCCTCGGTGGCGAACGGATGTACCACGTTCCGAAAGAGGTCATCGAGGACGTGTCGGACCTGATCCCGGAGTGACGGTCGGGCCGACCAACCAGTCGACTGTTTCGGTCGGTCGACCAGCCCGTGCCGTGAGAGTGTGTGGCCAAATACCGCATGACACAGGCGGTTCGAAGAGGAGCGATTTTATGCCAGTACGTCGGAGTCGTCTACCGATGGTAGACGTGCAACTCGTCGTCGGCGTCGTCAGCATGGTGGGTCTTGCCCTGGTCGCAGCGGCAATGTGTTACCTCGCGTTCGTCGGTCCCTCGCGGGATCTCACGACGACCGCGGCTGACGACGACGCTTCCGCGGCCGACTGAGCGGACCGAGAACAGTCGATCACCGCTGATTCCGGTGGTTCGCTCCCCTCAGGAGTCGGCCGTGTCGATACCGAGCGTCGCGTTCAGGCCACAGAAGCAGGTTACGGCGTTGAATCCGAGTCCGAGTGCACCCAGCGCCGCGGCGACCCCGCTCGCGCGCCGCCCGGTCCGGAACGCACCCACCGCGAGGAGCGCGAGCGCGACAGCCAGTACTCCGCGAGCGATCCGGTCACGACCACCGACGTTCGTGTCCATACCCCCACTCGGGACTCGTCGAACTCAAATCCCCACCCCGATCTGTCGCTCGTCGCGGCCACATCTCGCGGTCGCCACCCGGTACCCTCACTCCTTTTCGAGGACGAGCGCGCCGGGTGCGTTCCGCTTGACACTCTCTAATCCCTTGCGCGCGTTCGCCTTGCGGGCGTAGCCCCCGCCACCGTCGGCGATGATGTTGCCGTTGTGGTGGACCAGGCGCCACCGCCACTTGCCGGCCCTGTCCCGGTAGAGTTCGAACCGCGCCCGACTCCTGGCCACCTCGCTCGGCTCGACCAGTCCGACGACCGCCGACTCGGCCGCGTCCGTGGTCTCGGTATCCGGTTCGACGACGTCTCCGGCCCCGGATCCCGATTCAACCCCGGATTCGGTCGCATCGACCGTCCCGTCGTCCACGGTCGTTTCGGTAGCCGATTCGACGACCGCCGCTGGCCCCTCGGTGTCGATTTCGCTGGCTTCGATGCCGATCTCGTCGTCTTCACTGTCGTCTTCGCCGCCTTCGATGGCGTGCCCGCCGCTTTCCCCCCCGTCGGTACCGTCCACCTCCTCGACGTCGCTGGCTCCGTTCGCACCGTCGTCGGCCTCGCTTTGCGGAGCGCCATCGGTGTCGACGGCTCGCTCTGTCGGCCACTCCAGTTCGACTTCGATCTCGCTCTCGTCGTCTTCCTGCTCGTACTCGACTTCGAGATCGACCATCTCGGGGAGGTCGACCACGACCGCCCCGTCGTCGAACGCGACCGACCCGCTCGCGACGCCGTCGGCCAGGTCGTGGAGCAGCGCCGCGGCCTCCGCGCGCGTCCCCGTTCGTTCGACTTCGAACGCCGCTCCGTCGCCGTCTTCGGCCTCGCCCGCTTCGCCGTCGCTGTGTTCGGTCTCGACCGCTTCACCGTCACCGTTTGCGGCGTCGTGTCCCTCTCGGTCACCGTTCGCGACGTCTGTTTCCTCGTCGATGCCACCCTCGTCTGGTCCGTCCTCGGCCATGTGATTGCGCTACGCGTAGGACAGTGAAAAGCGGTTAGCCGTCGAACAGTCCCTCGACGTCGGCGTCACGGTGCGCTCGTCGCTCCCCGTGTTCGGCCAGTCGCTGTGCGACGAGTGCGCGGTCGTCGGCCTCGCGAACGAAGTCGAACACGAACGTGACAAACCTGCTCCCCTCTTCGCCAGCGTCGAGATCGGCCCGGGCGTACTCGACGCCCTGCTCGACCGCGGCCTCGTCGTGGCCCAGTTCCTCGGCGAGTACCTCGGCGGCGACCGCCGACGCGTCGAAATCGAGATCCCCGAGTCCGAGCGGCCGCCCCTCACAGGCGAGGGCAGGTGCCGGACCGCGCTCGATCCGCTCGGGGTCCCCTTCGAGTGCCGCGAGATAGTCGCGAACGGTCCCGACGTTCACCGCGCGGTACTCGGCCGGAAGGTCGGCGAGGTACTCCCCGGCGCTCTCGGCGAGGCCGGTCGCCCCCGACCAGTTGCGGTTGCGGGCGTGATAGACCGCGGCCGTGAACTGGATGAGTCCGTGGAGCAGCAACTCGTCGTCCGTCCCCGACTCCAGGCCGAGCCAGTGGTCCTCCCAGGCGTCGTGGGCCGCGTGGTAGTGCCCCGCGTTGTAGATAGCGACCCCCGCCCGGAGGTAGGCGTCCATACGCTCTGCTGGCGCCGCGAGCGAGAAAAACACACCGACGACCGTTACCGCCTCACCGTTCGAGGTCGCTCGCGTCGATCTCGTCCTCGTATCGACGGACCAGCGCGGCGACGAACGCGAACTTCAGTGTCATCGAGAGTGCCGTCGCGACCGTCGCCCCACCGGTATCCCGCCGGTAGGCGGCGTAGAGCGCGTACAGCGTCACCGGGACGTTCGCGACGTTGAGCGCCTGGAGTGGGCCCAGGTCGTCACCCGACTCGCGCCAGTGGCGTTCCGCGAGCACGACCTTCGTCATCCACGCCTCGGCGTCGTCGGGTTTCGAGAAGAGTATCGGATTCAAAACGGTGAAAACGACCGCCGCGGCCAGGAGTCGCCATCGCCGAGTGTGGACGGCGAAGACGATCACAGGCAGCGTCACTGTCCGCGACCAGCCGCTTTTCGGGTTGGCGTGGCGCTCCCAGAAGACACGCTCGGCGCGACGTCCCAGTGGTTCGTCCATACCTTCACTTGAGCCGACGCCGGCAAAAGTGTCGGTGCAGGCGAATCCGTACTCGCGTTACAGGTCTTCGATGAGTTCGAGCCCCCACCCCTCGGGTGCCTGGACGAACGCCACGCGGGTGTCGAACTCCTCCATCGTCAGCGGCCCGTCGTCGATCTGCTCGTCGTCCAGTTTCTCGACGGCCCCGTCGACGTCGTCGACCGTGAGCGCGACGTGGACGAAATCGCCCGGGTCGACCGGCCCGTCGGCCTCGACGAGCTGGACCGCCGCCTCGTCGACGGCCTCGGGGTCGGGGTGGCCGACGAAGACGTTCCGGACGCCGTCGCTCTCGAACGACCGGACGACCTCGTACCCCAGCAGGTCCTCGTAGAACTCGACGCTCCGTTCGATATCCTCGACGCGCACCGCGGTGTGTCGGAGTGTCATCGTCTACTCTCTCGACGAGGCGGGGTAAAAGCGCTCCGCGATGTGTGCGGGTCTGAGTCGGAGCGACAGCTGTCCCAAGAACCGCTCTCGCGACCGCACTCGTGATCGTGGGAGGGGGCCCTCGGCGGGCTCGCGGGCTTTCGATGCACTCCGTCGACTGCGGCGCCGTCGTCCCCCTGGACTCACTCCTCGCGGTCGGTCCAGAAGTCGAACGACCGCCCCGGAACGAAGATGTCGAGGCCGACAGCCGTCTCGTCACTCTCGTTTTCGACGCGGTGGGACTCCCACGGGTCGAGCCACACGGAGTCGTACTGTTCGAGTCGCGCCTCGCTGTCCTCGGTATAGACCGTCAACTCGCCGTCGAGCACGAGACACACCTGTCCGTTCTCGTGGTCGTGCATCGGCGAGGAGTGGCCCGGTGGCTTCTCGAACCACTCCAGGGTGGCGTCGTCGCTGCCGGCCAGCGCGACTCGCCGCCAGCCTTCCTCCGGTTCGTACGTCTCGGCGTCGTCGAAGTCGACTCGTTCCATAGCGAACGGAGGGCGGCCGCTCACAAATCTTTGGCGTAGACGTAGCGGCGCACGTCCAGTCGGTCGTCGTGACCCGTCTCGACCCGCTCGAACCCCCGGGACTCGTAGAAGCCGACCGCGCGGTCGTTCTCGGCCATCACACCCAGGCGCAGCCGCGACCCGCCCCGGGCTCGGGCGTGGCTCTCGACCCGATCGAGCAAGCGCGTGCCGACACCCTCCCCCCAGTGGTCGGGGTCGACGTAGATCCGTCCGAGTGCGAACACACCCGGTTCGTCGTCGGCCGGCAACGCCAGCGCGAATCCGACGACTCCACTCTCGTCTCCCGTGGCCTCGCTCTCCTCGGCGACGAGGAACAGTCGCGACTGGTCGGCGACGTCGTCCCGGAGCCGCCGCGTCGAGTAGTACTCCGCGAGGAACTCCGCGACGACTGCTTCCCCCGCGATGTCGGCGTGGGCGGCGTACCAGGCGGCGCTTGCGACGCGCTGGACTGGCTCTACGTCCCCCCTCGTCGCCTCCCGCACGTCCATGATACCCGTCTCGCGTGAGACGACAAAGTAGTGTGGTTCGACACCGAACGGCACGCCCCTCGCCCTGAAGCGAGAGACCGAAACGGCCGGAACCGTTCGTGACAGACCCGATAGCGAGTCCGGTCCCGCCCGCGTATCGCCGCGTGGAAATATCTCGTGGATTATTACACGCCGGCTCCCAGTATCGAGACAGATGTACGAACGTATTCTCGTGCCGACGGACGGCAGTGAGGGGGCGAACGCGGCCGCCGACCACGCGGTCGACATCGCGAGTCAGTACGGCGCGACGCTACACGCCCTCTACGTAATCGACGTCCGGATGAGTCCGCTCAGCACGGAGATGGACCGCGAGGAGGCTATTCAACTACTCGACCGGTCGGGCGAGCGCCCGACCACACCAGTACTGGACCGGGCCCAGGAGGCGGACGTTCCCGCGACCGAAGCGATCCGACTCGGCGTTCCACACGAGACCGTTCGTGAGTACGTCGACGAGAACGATATCGACCTCGTAGTGATGGGAACGCACGGCCGGACTGGCCTCGAACGCACGCTCCTGGGCAGCACGACAGAACGGGTCGTTCGAACCGTCGACGTCCCGGTTTTGACGGTCCGTCTCGACAGGGATTGAGACGGTCGACGGACGACGCTCCCACCCGCTGAGAATCGGCGGCGGCTACAAAGCGACTCGCCGCGTCTGGAGTAGTATGTACGATACGATCCTGGTTGCCACCGACGGGAGCGCCGACGCCAACCGTGCAGTCACGCACGCGCTCGAACAGGCCGAACAACACGGCGCCACGCTCCACGCGATATTCGTGGTCGATACCGACCGCTACTCCGAACCGGTACTGAGCACCATGGAACTGGAGACCAACGAGATCGAAGAGTGGGGAAACAACGAACTCGCCGACGTCGTCGAACGGGCCGAAGGACTCGACGTAGAGGTTACCACCCGGTGTTGCCACGGGAAACCGTATCTGGAGATCATCAACTACGCCGACGAAGTCGACGCCGACCTGGTCGTCGTGGGCTATCACGGCCACTCCCACGAGACGGACCAGATCGGGAGTGTGACCGACCGCGTCGTCCAGAACGCCGGGAGACCGATCCTGGTCGCCACCTGAGAGGGCTGTGACGCTGGTCGGTCCTCACGGATCGTCCCGGAACAGTCGAACGAACAGGTCGCGGTACCGGTAGCCGAGCGCGGAAACCACCGCGAGGGCGACGGCGAGCGCGAGTGCGGCGACGAACCGGTCGGTACCGAGCAGGTCGCCGACGACGTTGACGAGGAAAAACGCCGGTGTTCGTCCGACCACGGCGAGAACGACGAGTTGCCACAGCGGGATCTCGGTGAGTCCGCCGGCGAAACAGATCACGTCGTCCGGGAGCCCCGGAACCAGAAAGAGGAAAAACAGCGCGGGTCGGCCGTAGTCGTCGCTCACGGCGTCGAATCGAGCGAGAGCGTCCTCGTGGACGATAGTTTCGACGTAGTCACGACCGTATCGCCGGGATATCCAGAACGCGATGGTACTGCCGATAGTGATGCCGATCACGTTGTAGAGCGTCCCCCACCACGCGCCGAAGAGGTAGCCGGCGACGACGGCGAGGATCTGCCCGGGAACCGGGGCGGCGACGACCTGTGCCGCCTGGAGAACGACAAGCACCACGGGTGCCAGGATACCGTACCCGCGGACGAACTCGCGCAGGGACCGCACGTCGGTCAGGAAGGCGACGTGACGCCGAACCAGGACGGCCGCGACGACGAACGCGAGGCCGAGTACGAGCAGGTGCACGACGAAGCGTCTCCTGTCCCGGGGCGAGGCAAAGACCCGCGCGTTTTCGAGTCGGGTCCGCAAGCGGTCGAGGCCGGTATCCATGGATTCTGAAAGGGCGACGTGTGAGGACTGTCAGCGGTCCAGCACCTGGGCGTGCCGATCGAAGACCGCATCGCGTGTAACCTTTCTCTTCGCGTTCGGAGCGACCCCGTCCGGCGGAACTCTCGACGGCGACCAGTCGCGCGAGGTCGTCACACGGCGGCCACGGTCCCCGTGACTGCCGGCCGACGAGAGGCCTGTGTTCCAGTAAATTCACCGCGTGAGAAATAGCCCACCCAGTCACCGTTCGATTTGGAAGGCACTTTGTGGACTGGTCTCCCTGTACTGCATAGAGCGATCCAGTGGTCCTGCCCCCCAGCTATTCCCCGACTGCCCGTGGCTCACCGTCATGAGTACCGCAGTCGACATCGTCCAGATCGTCGTGACGATCATGGGTCTGGGAGTCGCTGCGCAGGTCCTCGCGGACCGGCTCCGGATACCGAGCGTCGTGTTTTTGATCCTCGCGGGCGTCGCCGTCGGCCCGGAAGGAATCGGTCTGATCACGCCGGCAATCTTCGGGGACGCCCTCCAGGCGATCGTCGGGTTGAGCGTCGCCATCATCGTCTTCGAGGGGGCGTTCCACCTGCGGATCGACCGGATCCGGGGTGCGCGGCGAGAGACGCTTCGCCTGGTTACGGTCGGGGCGTTCGGGTCGCTCGTCGGGACGGCCCTCGTCGTCCACTACGTTCTCGGGACGCCCTGGGACGTCGCGTTCCTCGTCGGTTCGCTGCTCGTCGCCACGGGACCCACCGTGATCACCCCGATCATGAGCGTCGTTCCCGTCCGAGAGCGGGTGGCCTCGACGCTCGAAACGGAAGGGGTCGTCAACGACGTCACGGCGGCCATCCTGGCGATCGTCGTCTTCGAGTACGTCCTGGTGGGGTCACAGGGTGTGCCGACGCTCGTCCGGGAGTTCGCCGTCCGGTTCGGCCTGGGGATCCTCGTCGGGACGACGGTCGCGGGCGTCCTGTGGTACGTTCTCCGATACGGACAGCAGGCAGTCGAGAACGCGCCCCAGAACGCTCGCCTCATGGTACTCGTCTCCTCGTTGGCGATGTATGGCATCGCGGAAGTACTGGGAGCGGAGTTCGGCGCGTCGGAAGCCGGTATCGCCGCAGTCGCGACCGGCGGGTTCGTCCTCGGCAACGCGGACATCCCCTATCGGGACACGATCGAACAGTTCAAAGGCGACATCTCGATTCTCGTGATCGCGTTCGTGTTCATCACGCTGGCGTCGTTGCTCTCGCTCCGGGACTTGCTCGAACTGGGGGTCGCCGGCGTCGTCGCCGTGGTCCTCGTCGCAGGCGTGATCCGGCCAGCAGTCGTGCTCGTCAGTACCGTCGGTGACCGACTGACCGTTCGTGAGCGACTCTTCGTCAGCGCGATGGGGCCGCGGGGGATCATTCCTGCCAGCGTCGCGACGCTGTTCGCACTCGAACTCCAGCCGACGGACCCGACCGCGGCGACGACGCTGGTCGGCACGGTCTTTCTCGTCATCTTCGTGACCGTCGTGTTTGAAGGGGGATTGGCCCGTCACATCGCACAGGCACTCGACGTGATTCCGAAGCGTGCGATCGTCATCGGCGGTGGACGAGTCGGCAGCGAGCTCGCACAGCGACTCGAAAGTCGGGGTGAGGAGGTCGTCGTCGTCGAGAACGACCAGCAGGAAGTCGAAGAGTTGCGCCAGAAGGGGCTGACGGTTCACAGCGGTGACGGAACCGAACAGGCGGTCGTGGAGGCGGCCGGTATCGAGAACGCGAAGATCGTCGCAACGGCGACGAAAGACGACGACGTGAACCTCCTGGTCGGACAACTCGCGAAAAATACGTACGGCGTCGAGACCGTCGTCGCCCGCGTGAACGAGCCCGCGAACCTCGCCGCGTTCGAGGACGTCGACGTCGAAGCGATCTCCACGTCGATGTCGATCGCGTGGTCGATGGACAACGTCATCGAGCGCCCCGGGATCTCACAGTGGATGCGCGAACTCGACCGCGACGGCGACGTCCAGGAGATCGAAGTCACGTCGGGTGAACACACCGGCAAGACGGTGGCTGAACTGACAGACGAACTCCCGGAAGGGTGTCACCTGGCGCTGATCAGTCGGGACGGGGAGAACCGACTCCCGGAGCCCGACGACCGCGTCGAGGTGGGTGACCGACTGACGTTCATCGGCCGAAGAGAGGCCGTTCGCGATGCGATCGCCTACTGCACGATGTGACGCGAAACGGCGTCCTCACGCCGGAGAGGCCCCCGGTTCGTCGAGAGGGGTGTTCGGCTGCCGAACTCGATCTCACTGTGAAGCTTTGATGTGGCGCTGGACGGCGTAGAATCCGGCCGCGTAGATCCCGAAGGAGAAGACCCCGATCGAAAATATGCCGATAGCGAAGATCCCGACGGAGAAGATACCCGCCGCGAACACGCCGACCGAGAAGATCCCGGTCGACAGCACGCCAACGCTGAAGTTACCGGCGGCCAGATAGCCCACGGCGGATTCCCCGGAGGCGAGCACGTCGAACCCCGCTACGGTTTCGATACCGGCGAGGGTCAATGCCAGGGCTCCGATCAGAAGGCCCACTACCACGATCCCGGTCAAGTCTTCCCACTCGAAGTCCATGTGCGATAGTCCATTTCCCTCGACATTAACGACTATATATAATTCCCAATATCTGAAAACTCGGCACAGACTGTGACAGAAACCACGGCAGCACGGAGGAATTGTAGTGTCTTCTGGAGGGTCGAACTCGCCGAGACATTCCTGCTCGCTCCTGCCGTCGCTACGCGGGCTGTGACTCGTCTGCTCGAATCTCCTCTGGCCGCCTCCTTCGGCGCGTGTACCGCTCGCTATCGCTCGCGGTGTAGCGCCGAAGAGAAGCGTCCGGACGGAGATTCGAACTCCGGTCCCTGGCTCCGCAAGCCAAGAGGATAGTCCACTACCCTATCCGGACTCACCCCGACCTAACGCGGACCCGGCTAAAGGGGTTACGATCCGACTGCCGACGCTCAAACGATCGGTTGAAACTGCACAAGGGCCTTTATCCGTCCCATCGTCCGTCGATCCGTGAAGCGACGCACCCTCCTCCGTGGCCTCGCGGCCACGGGCACGCTCACCCTGTCCGCTGGCTGTCTCGCCGACGGGTCCCCCGGCGACCAGCCGACGGACACCGAGGAACCGACAGACACTCCGATGCCCACAGACGACGGAACGCCGAGTGACACCCCTACCGACACGGACACCCACGTCGACACGGTCAGTGGAACTGATCGTGACCCCGAGCCCTCGGACACGCCCGACAGCGGGCCCGGCGGAGCGCTCACCGTCACGGGGAGTTCCTGCGGGGCGGAAACCGACGACGCGTCCGTCACCTTCGACGGGAGTGCCATCGCCATCACCGGCACGATCTGGGGGAACGATGCCTGCTACACGGCGACGCTCGCGGACACCAGACTCGAAAACGGCACGCTCACCGTCGTCGTCGCCGCCGAGTCCGACGCCGGTACCGAGACGGCGTGCGCACAGTGTATCACCGAAATCGACTACGAGGTCGACGTCGCTTTCGACGGCTCGCTCCCCGACAAAGTCGTGGTCGAACACGAACACGACGGCTCGACCACGACCGTGACGACTGCCGATAACTGACCCGCCAGAACCCTCGGTCCGGCCACCGAACTGGCCCCGTCACCGTCCGTACGTTTATATCCCAGACGGCGACCAGGGCGGGCTATGTCCACTCGACCGCCGACCGAGGTCCCGTTCGACACGGCCGATGCGCCAGTCCCGAAACCGGCAGACACGACGGCGTTGCTCGGCCAACGACAACGCTTAAGCGGCGAGCAACCATGAGCCAGAACAGATCAATGGGCGCAATCGAGGACGTCTACGAGGACCTCGACACCGACGTCTCCGAGGAGGAGTTTCGGGAGGCCGTCGAGGAGAAAGTCGAGCAGATGGGTGGGCTCGCCGACGAGGAGACGGCCGCAATGTTGCTGGCACACGAACTCAACGAGGGGGAAGTCGAGACGATCGCGGACGTCGAACCCGGCATGGACGAGGTGAA
>ENA-ORDC01000288-ORDC01000288.1-marine-metagenome-genome-assembly--contig:-NODE-288-length-54009-cov-5.482459_pt1 | contig 54009 bp, 58 predicted proteins | sample MGYA00237783_ERZ508515 | MGnify/ENA primary metagenome ERZ508515 (study PRJEB26186, sample SAMN06268792) | marine metagenome | isolation source: Eden Landing Ponds, San Francisco, CA, USA | place...
CCTCCTCACTCCTTCCGAAAAGTAACCTCGATAAGCCGCTGCTGTCACGCGGTTCGTCTCCTAACTAAAGACGGATGCAATCCCTCATGGATTCGTCTGAAATTCATTTCACCCCTGCAAGTTGGGTACAACCGAACCCTGGCGCTAAGCTTTCAGTATAAGCCGGAAATAATCAACCCGAGGTTAGTGAGATTAAACCAACAGCGTCATCTGAGCCGACAAATATAAACGCCCTCATGACAGTTCTGAGATGAAAGATATCAAAAATGAGTCGGCCAAATATCATATTCTTGGTACTAGATGCACTTAGGAAAGACGTTGCAGAAGAAGAAATGCCTATGTTCAATGAACTATCTACTTCAAATATTTCTTTTGAAAAGGCAATCGCTCCTTCGTATTGGTCTCTTCCTTCTCATGCATCCATGTTCACAGGTCAGTATCCACATGATCATCAAATAAATACAGACGGAACCGGTTTTGAGGATGTACCGCTGATCCAGAGTCTTAATAAATCTGGATACCGAACGTACGGAGTCTCTTCTAATACGTTTGTTTCTCAACATTACGGCTTTAGCACTGATTTCGATGAGTTCCATTATACACTCAGTCGCCTTTTTAGCGAAGCATTGAACGTTTATGATCCTGAATTTAAACCTGATTCAAATGGAAAATTTTCCCCTCTCAAGCGTCTCGCCAATGTAACTCTGGCGGCTACCAAAGACAATTATCCAATTAAAAGCTATTGGAACATATTAGTTTCTGGACTTAAAAAGTCGCCAATTAGCTTAGCTGATGTTGACTTCGTAGACCACCCGTATCTGGACCCTAATCCATTGTACTCACACATACCACGGAAAAGAAATACCAACCTCATTCATTCAATCTTAAAAAGAGAATCTACATCAAACTCGCCCTTTTTTATTTTTTCAAACTACAATTGCATGCATCATCCATACTTTCCACCGAAGGAACTTCGTGAGAGAGAACTAGAATTTAATCATACATATAAAGATGTGAAAAAATATAATCAGCTTGCACATCCCGCCGCTTTTCTGCAAGAATTTCGTGATTCCGAACCGTCTGAAAAGTTCCTTTCGGCTATCCAAACACTCTACCGAGGAGAGGCAGTGTCTCTGAACAATCATTTGACCAGTCTAATTGAGTGTTTGGAGGAATTTGGACTAAGGAACAACACATTACTGATTATTACTTCAGACCATGGCGAAAATCTCGGTGAAATTGATTATCGCGGTGAACGGCGAGTTGGGCACTTCGAATCAGTTAGCGATCACTTGCTAAATGTTCCATTTTTAGTTATCCATCCTCAGTTATCACAAGAGCAGATAAACAAGACCGCGTCATTGAAGAATATTTTCAAACTTGTACAACGTGTAGCTTCTAACTCTACTCTTACGAATGATTTCATTTCAGAGAATATCGTCGTTGAAGATGAAGTTGGCATATCTGAGCATCCTGCAAGGATGACACCAATATTTGACCAGTATCCAAATGTTCACCCTGATATAATAAACAGGCGGGCATTCCAACATCAGTGTGTCGGGTATTATAATGATCTAAAACTGGTTTTATCAACGGATGAACCGCCGGAACTTTTCAGAGACGGAAGAAAAGTTTCAATTGAGAACTGTCCAGATCAGCTTATGTCAAGGTGTCGGGAAAGTTTAACTAAGCTTAAAGAAGCACATCCGCTAAATGACGCAGAACAGTGTGAGAAATTACCAGACCAAACACAAACGCAACTAGAACATTTAGGGTATCTCTGACTCTATTTGGAGATATTCAATCATATACTATATTTCGTAAAATATTGAGACGCCTTTTTCACTCAATTTTGTCTTGTCTATCGTAATATCATATTCTTTCTCTATTTCGCTTAGGGTCATTTTGTCGTTGATGAGCTCTTCATAAGCATATCGACTTTCAAAACCAGGTATTGGTTCATAAATTCCCCTTCTGCGAGCAGCCAAATATGCAAATGGTATAAATAAGAGGTGGACAGGATACCGCTTGCTAGTTTTTTTTCGCTCAAGCAAATCCCATTTGATAATACTTGGTAGAGTTGTTCCCATTCGAAACCGCGAAACTTTAACTTCGAATATTGTTTCTATTTTCTCGCCCAAAGAACGATGATATCCAATTGGTTCCCAAAAAGATACATGTTTAATCCAAATAAACGAATCTTTTTGTGCCAATCTCATTCTTAGATCAGCATCTTCCGCTAAGTTCATACTTCTGTAAGGCGTATTAAGTAAGAGTGACCGCTTTGCCATATTTATTGAATCACCTTTTAAGTAGAAATCGAAATCAAGTTGCGTATCAATTTGATGAAAGACCTCCACAAAATCCTGAATGCCATTATCGTACCGATCATCTACATCTAAGGACTCCAATATATACTCTCCGTTTGCCTCTTCAAACGAGGTGTTTCGTGCTTCTGCCAGATTATTATGTTCCTTTGTGATATACCTGAAATTGTCGTATTTTTTGTCAAATCTGTCCAGTATTTCTCTACTTGCGTCCGTAGAGTAATCATCTACGACCAGAACTTCAAAAGTCTCATCTAACTGTGATATAATGCTATTTAGAGAGGGCTCTAATGTGTTAGCCATATTGTAGTTACAAATCGCTATTGTATGTTTTACCATAGCCAAGTCCTATGCTGTGTATAAATTCTACAGTAATAATATTGTTGTCGTTTAATCGCAGCGTGTTCTGATATGTGGTTTCATAAAATTAAATTGTTAGTTTTATTAATTTATTTATATATTCAAACAAACATACAAACTATGCATCAATGTCTGGCTCTGTCAAATCACAAGACGGCAGCAGGGTAGTTCGCTAAATGGAAGGTGTTGAAGCGGGAGACTTCAATTGTTCATGACCCAAATCTCCCGCTTCACTGGTGAGATTCTTCCGGTTTCTCAAAGGGATACTGGCGATGAGACGAATCGGCCGCCCCGGAAGGTGGCGGCGGATTCCCCGACTATGCCCTCGTGTCCCTGCATTGGCTGCTGATTTATCTTGAGATGTCCTACCGGATGACGATTGATCTGCTCAAAGAGATGCCACATATAGCCTAGTGGATCGGCCTCGAAGCGGCCGATCTCCCCTTCCCATCGACTTTGTGTAATACGTTAGACCGGAACAGTATGAACGCCTCTCAAGTGCTGCTGCGCCAGTCGGCACAGCTGAATGACCCATCGAAGCATGCCGTTATCGACGCTACATTCGATGAACGCTCAGCTGCGAGCTGCTACTAATGCCAGCGAATAAGCTACCATGTACAGAAACTAAGAGTCACGAAACTCGTCAATACAGGGACTCAACTAATCTTTGACGTACACTGGTCAACGACTCGGAAAGAAAGCTAAGCTGAACTCGCTGAGCAGATCGCCCGCCGGAAAGCGGGCGATCTGCGAATCTTGGCGGCAGACAAAGGTTACGACAAGCAAGCGCTCCGCGGAGCACTGCGTGAACTCAGCATCAGACCGCTCATCACGCACCGTATCTTCGCTCCTAACGACAACGCTCAGAACGCCAAGATCGACAAACAACGCTACAATCAGTACTCTAACTCACCAACAATCTACGCCAAAAAACGGCTATCATTTAGGTTTTTAAAGGCGGATGCGCTCTACTGGCGGATCGAGTGACCGGTTTAATCAATTGGGTGAATAGTGATGGTACCGATGCAGATGAACTCAAACTGCTCACGGAAATTTAATCGTTACGAGTTCCTTTGATCCACCAGGCCACACGGATCGGTAATCGAGTAAGACTGCAGAACAGTAAGCTTTTGATATGGATTATATAACATCATTGTATGAGAAATGTCGTACTGCTTTGTTTGGATTCTGTGCGGAAAGACGTTTTTGAGGCCGAAGCGTCCGCAATTCACGCTCTGGCAGATGTCTCTTTTGAGCAATGTCGGGCGGCGAGTTCTTGGAGTGCGCCGAGTCACGGGAGTATGTTTACGGGGCAACTTCCTCACAAACATGGTGTCCATACGTACAACTGGGACTACTCTACGATACCTGCCGAAGACACGGTAACAGCTGACCTTCCTGAAAGTTACCAAACATTGGGTGTTTCCTCGAATCCCTATGCCTGCAGTGAGTTCAATTTCGATACGTTCTTTGACGTTTTCGTAGACTCCAACCCGCTTGCCACAGCTTCTGACGCCGCCGGCTGGCGCAGGTACGTCGAGTTCCTCTCCAAGACCCTGCGGGGAGAGAAGCCGCTCCGAAATTTGCGTTACGGATTTTTGACCGAACTAGAAAAATTGTCTCCAGCCATCCCATCGGGTTACGCGCCGCTTTGGGTCGCACGGGAAGGGCTGAGACAAATAGAACGATCCTCAGAACCACACTTCTGTTTCCTCAACTTTATGCACGCTCATACGCCCCGACAGTATCGAAGTGAGTATCACACTGATTCCACAGTCCCACGAGATTGGACTTCGAGAGCATACGATAACTGGGACATCGTTCTTGAACAGACGTCGGATGCAGACCGCCATCTGAAAAACGAACGCGAACTATATTCACTTTCCCTCAAATATCTGGATGAACGTATTGCGAGCTTCATTCGAACGGTTTTGAAGGTTTCAGACTCTGAAACGACGGTGATTGTGACGGCAGACCATGGTGAGAACCTGGGATACGATTCCGAAGATGGCCTAGTCGGTCATTTTAGCAGTCTTTCTGAGGGGCTTTTGCACGTACCGTGTTTATTGATTAACCCCCCCTCTGGATACGACAAAACCGAAACTGATCTGTTTTCGCACCTCCAACTTCCCGAGTTGATTGTTGGGCTTGCTGCCAACCGTACGCCAGATGTCTTCCGCACAGAAATTCCGGCGGAACTCATGGGCGTTGGAGTAGACGATATTCCAGCGGGGGCAGATCGGGAATACTGGAACCGGGTAATTCGCGCGGCCTACACCGGTCAGTCAAAGTACGTTTGGGACTCACTGGAGAATACTTATGAATACCAACTCGACTCCAACCGTCCTAATTGGCAACAACTAGTTGCGGAGTCCGTTACCGTCCCCGCGAACCTGACATCAATGTTCGAAACCGATCTAGCCGAGTACCACGACTGGGATCTCGAAGATCAAAACGTTGCAGAAGACCTCACCGAAGACACGAAAGCCAATCTTAGTGACCTCGGCTATCTCTAGCACTCTACGGTCGTAGCGCGACCCTCAGAAAATTAAAATCCTCACATTGGCTTTGCTGAATCGTCGGATTGCCTGCTGAACTATTCTGCGGGCGTATAAGATGTCGTCATCAGCATTCGTTCTCTCCCCTCTTCTTGTGGATGTCCTCGATGATAGCCTGCCTGATTGGCGATGATGAGCGTACCTTTCGGTGCAGTAAAGCACTCAACATCCTCCTCGTCGTAGAACACGGCATCAGTGGAGGGTTTGTTTTTAATCTTATTGACCAGTGACGATGTCTTTACCTTCACGTCAGACACTTCATGGGTACCCTTGGCGTAACTGAACGGCCCATATGAACGGTCCGGGACGTCGGTCAAATAGACGAAAGACTTGAATTTTCCGCCATACGTGTCGGCGTGGAAGTCTCTCGTCGTCGTCACCGACCGGTTCCAGTAGATGTTCACATTATCGGGCGTGTATGTCTCTGGGGCAGCAGCGTTAATCAGGTCGTTGATATCCGCGTCTAGCTTGAAAGACTCAACTTCTGGAATTACATCATCTATATTGAATACGTCAATCATACCTTCATCTCTAGCGTGCCGTTTGTTCGCGACAGCACCATCCCAATTGGATAGTTCCTCATAGCTGAATTCTCCCCCATCAACCACGTCCATTCGCTCGTTATTGATAGGGTCTCTGATATCCTCAAAAAGCCTTTGACAAGTATCTTCATCTAGATATCCTTCGATAGCTACTACACCATCTGATTTTAGTTGTTGAGCATATTCGTTGGCATTCAGGTGCATATATTGTGAAGGTGACGACATCATATATCATTTATTGTTCGTCAAATATCATCCCAGAGCTTCACCGTCTTCGGTGCATCATAGAAGAACTTTTACTACTAATTGATAAAGCATAGATATGGGGCTTTGGAACCGAGGTGTAACAATTCTACGTGAACAAGGTATTAAACCATTTCTTGGGCGCGGGCTTCGATACAGTGGCAATCGTCTTTTGAACCAGTCCAAAGAAGAACGAAAAAGTGAAATTATAGATTCTTACTCAGAGAAGGCGAAATTTCTCAACGTCGGAGGTGGCAATTTTCTCAAAGAAAACTGGCGAGTCCTCGATTACCACACAGAATGGTACGATTACGACGGCATCTTTGTCGACCACAACGTCGATCTGGAAAAAAGGAACAATTGGTCTATCAATACGGGCGAATATAATCTTGTCTATTCATCACACACATTTGAACACCTGACTGATGCCACAATCAAGCACGCGTTTTCAGAAGTCTACCGGATATTAGACTCAGGTGGAACCTTCCGAGTAAATGTGCCCAATATTGAGATACCGATTAATCACTATGAAGCAAACAATATCAATTGGTTCGAAAATGTATGGCTTGAAAACTATTCAGACGATATTTACTTCGCTCGCAGTAAGTGTCCCGGGTACGAACTCGAATTTTACTTACTTTCGTTTTTTGCCACATACCTGGCTAGAATCCGATATGATGAAATTGACTTTTCAAGAGTTCGAGAAGATTACGAAACGATGGAGACCAAAGAGTTTCTACAAACGTACTCAAGGAAAATCAAAAATGAATGGCATGATGAATATCCTGGGTGGCACAGAAATTGGTTTACCCCGAAGCGGCTGATCCGTCTCCTCAAATCTGCTGGTTTTGACGACGTTAGACGGTCGAGCTGTCGACAGAGTTCTGAACCGGAGATGTGTACGACACACTTCGACAAGCGACCGCACATGAGTGTGTTTATCGAGGGGACTAAACCCTGAAAATTTCTGGTCCGAGTTGACCGCATTCAGTCTACTCGCCGAATATCGACTGCGTTTACAGCTACACCGAATCCCAAGATAGCGGTTCACCTGCCTGGATATCACGCCTGGCTTGCCTGCCCACAACCCGGTCTACCATAGTTGGAGAGATTCCCGTCCCAGGTCGTTTGAACGCAACGGAATCTCGCGTTATATTTTCACCTTCCTCAATCGCTACCGCCGCGACGATACTTCGTCGGGCATGTGTCCGACTGTCTGCTTCCGCCGCTATCGGTTGCTTCCTGCGCGAGCCAGCCGTTTGTATAATTTGCTCCATGTTGGTTCTGAACGTTCGAATATCGTCCGGGTCCATAGCATGGTAATGATCGTTTCCTGACAACGACTTGTCCAGAGTGAAGTGTTTCTCGATTATCTGTGCACCCTGCATGGCTGCATTTGCCAAGGTAATCATCCCATCGTCCGGTGGAACGTGATCAGAGTAACCAACTGTATACTCCGGATATAGATCGTTGAGATGATCGATCATCGCGAGGTTTGCGTTCGCTTCTTCCGTTGGATACTGCAGGATGCAGTGGAGCAGACAGAGTTCACACTCTGATGTTTCCGCTTCAATCACACGCACTGCATCGTCAATCTCGCCGATCGTACTCGCGCCTGTCGAGAGAAGGATTGGCTTGCCTTTCCGGGCGATGTGCCTGAGTAACGGATGGTTCGTGATATCGGCACTCGCAATCTTGTATGCAGGAACTAAATCGTCGAGATAGTCGACCGCAGCAAAGTCAAATGGTGTCGAGAGGAAATCTACGTCGGAGTTTTCGTTCGTCCACGTAGATATCTCCTCGAACTCATTGCGGCCGAAATCATCGTATTGCTTGAACAGTTCATATTGGCTCTCGGTACTCTCTTTGTCAGTATCCCAGTACGCTGGAGACCGTTTCGAAGCCAGTTTATCGGCAGAGTACGACTGAAACTTTACCGCGTCTGCACCAGCTTCCGCAGCCGCTGCGACCATCTCTTTTGCTGCCTTAAGCGGAGTTATGCTCCGATCAGTCGCAATGTCAAAATGATTTACGCCAATCTCTGCGATTAGGTACGGCTGCTTTTGTGCAGCCGTCTCCGTTTCACCAATCTCCATTGTCCTCTCCAAAGAGAATCGCTTTGATACGATTGATTCCGTTCTCAATGTCGTGTTCAGCAAGTGCCTGCCGCATAGTCTCGCGATGTTGTTCGTCTGTGATGTAATCTTCGACAGCCGTAAGAATATTCGACTCAGTAACGTAGGTGGCTTCGCCTAATGAGACGATTCCCTGAGAAATATGAGCATACGGATGTCGTAGCTCTCGCTGGTTCTGTGCAATCGAGATGACAGGCAGGTTCAGCGAGCCAGCTTCGTATAACGTCCGACCGTTGGACGTCACCAACAGGTCTGCTGCCTGCATGTGTTCAGCCATCGAGTCAACATCTTGATTTACTGTAACAGTGGTCTGCTCTGGATAGCTTTCGATGAGGGGTTCCAGTGATTCCCGTTCAGTGTAGCCGAGTCCGAGTATCACGTCAATGTGCAGCGGTTTGTCGAGTTTTGACAGTGCCCCGAGTGTCTTTGCAGTGAGATTGTTCTCGTCTGTTCCACCGAATGAAACCATGATTTGATCGACTGACGGGATTGCCGACTTCGGTGTCGCGTATCGGAACTCGTTCCTAAGACAAAAATACTGGAAGCCGAAATAGTGGTTAGCTGGTGGATTAGAGTGTTCGTACAGCGCGTTAATCACAGCATCGGCGTGGACCGTTCCATCACCGAGATCCTCAAAGTTAATTACTCGCGGCCCGAGTTTGGATAATGTCTCAACATATGATGCAGTAGTATCTAGAATATCGTTTACTACGACTGCTGGTGGATTGGTACCGATATAATTGAGGAAAGCAGTATCGTCCTCTAGAACATCGTACTCGTAATTACTTTCTTCGAGTGCGTCAATTGCTAAGTCTTCGGAGTTACAGACTGCGAATCGGATATCGTGCTCAAACAGGTGGTCGGCGATCGTAATCCCTCTGAACACGTGCCCAGTTCCCGTCTCGGCGTTCCCGATGAGTCGATAGACCACTTCCTTTCTATCAAGGCTACTCTCGGCAAGGATCCAATCAGTATAAGTATCGATATCGATGCCCTCATGTTCCTCCACCTCGTAAAATACCGGTGAGTCGCCGACTCGATGTCCGTCGGAAATTAGTTCTTGACCAGTAACAAATACTCCGATCTCTTCGACGATCCGGTCCATCTGCTGGCGATTTTTCCGATCCGTTGATACGGCCTCGTACCCAGATTCGACCTGTTTCCAGTAGTGATGTGTACTATCTTTTACAAATATACCACTATCCGCGTCTTGGTTAACGATAGACGCAATCCCTTCGTCAAGCGACGCGGTAGTAACGAGTGGGACTGTCGGTTGGAAACAAACAACATACTCGAAATCACCACTGACGGACTGGTGAGCATGTTGGGTTACTGGCGCGAGTGGCACGTCGTCAGCCCCCAACTCCGCTGGCCGTTTGACGACAGAGTCGACACCGAACTGCCGTCCGATCTGTTCGATTTCTTGACTGTCCGTCGTCAGGGCGACGTGGTCAATGAATGACGACTCCCTGCACGTCTCGATTGCATGGGCGATGAGGGGTTTGTCACCAAGTTCACGGACATTTTTTCTTGGGATGCCCTTTGATCCTTTTCGAGCGGGAATAATCGCAAGAAACTTTTGAGACATTAGTGCAACCGGCGGTGAAAGTTATTTCCGGTTTTGTCTTGGGAAGTTGTTTGGTTCATACTACGGTGTCTCGCTAATTCTATTAGGTACTTTTTGTCTGTGTCGCGTACAACTGTGCGTACGCCCCGTCGTTGGCCAAGAGTTCATCATGCGTTCCGATTTCAGTAATCCGTCCGTCGTCCATCGTGTAGATTCGATCGGCATTCATTACCGTCGACAGACGGTGCGCGATTACGATCATGGCCTTGTCACGTTCCATCGCTTCAATGGCTGAGTGTACGCGCTCTTCAAGTGTGCTGTCTAAATCACTCGTCGCCTCGTCAAGAACGAGTATATCCCCGTCTTTCAGCAATGCGCGAGCGATGGAGATCCGCTGTCGTTGTCCGCCGGACAATCGAACCCCGTCATCACCGAGGACCGTGTCGTAACCATTGGGGAGTTCCTCAAGAAATTCGGTCACCTGTGCAATCTCACACACTCGTTCAATCTGTGCCTGTTCCGCATCACGATTTCCTATTGTGATGTTGTACTGTAATGTGTCGTTAAAAATGAACGGGTCCTGCTGCACTACCGCGATTCGAGACCGCCACTCGGTAACGTCGAACCTGGCTATCGATGTTCCATTTGCGCTTATCTCGCCCGAGTCAGGTTCATACATCCTTGCAAGCAGCGAAACGATTGTCGATTTCCCAGCGCCTGACGGACCGACGAACGCAATAAATTCTCCCCGTTCGACATTGAATGATAAATTCTGTAATACACGCTCGTCGTCGCTGTAAGAGAACCAAACGGAGGAAAATTCGAGTCGGTTTACCTCCGACGGGAGTGGTTCTGTGGCATCTTTCCGTTCGGCCTCGACTGCTAACTCACTGAGAAAATCCTGGGTGCGAACGAGATGGGGGAGTTCACCCTCAAGTTTGTAGAACAAATTGTTGAGAGTGCTCACCCGAGGAGCTAACCGAAACATTGCGAACAGGAACACACCGAGTGAGGCCACTGACAACGAGGCGATAGCAATCGCTACGTAGATAAGTACGAACACAGTTACTGCGGTCACCAGTTGGTAGAAGTTCTCAAGGGCAGCTTGGTTTCGGTCTAGGGCAATCGTTGAATCCGCGAACTGAGTGACGGCGCGTTCGAAATCTGAAAATACCTCTTCAGTCATCCCAAATAACTTTACCTCACGAATCCCTTGCGTTCCGGCTTGTGCAGACTCCTGTAACCGTTCGTTTGCATCTGCAATCCGATCGCCAACAGAGTAGCCGGATTCGAGAAACCTACGCGTCACAACAGTAAACCCACCGAGAAGAATGGCTGCAAAGATGGTTATTAGTGGGGCAAAGTATAGCGCGACACTCAGGTACATTACACTCAAGAGCCCCTGTTCCATAATCTTGACCATCTGGTTGATCGTCCGTCCGGCGTACGTCGCCTGCGTGACAATTGCGTTCAGGATATCGTCTGAACCCTCGTTGTCAAAGTAGCTGACCCTCGCGTTGAGTGCGTTCTCGAATGCCCTCGTTTGCAGGTTACGAACATAGTTCGTTTGAAGTTGTGATTTCAGCCACGCAACGATAAAACTCGACGTATAGCGAACGGTCATCACTGCAGCCACACCGACTATTGCGGTTTCTAGTGAGAATGGAATTCCGACCAAATCATAAGCTAAAACGAATGCGCCGAGTACACCATCTGGATTCCCGATATCGCCCGAGCCCTGTGCTAATTCGATTATCGGCAGCAGAAAACTCAACCCGATTCCCTCTAACAACGCCGCGAACACACTCGCGACAATGATACCACAAGTCAACAGGGGTCGGAAATGACCGACCCGGATGAGTGCTTGAATCTGGTCACGACGTGGTAGATTAGGACTCATTCGTTCTAGGGCCAGCGGAATCGCTGACGTACACTCGCTCGTTACTGCCAGAATAAAAGAGGTTTGATTTAGTCGTACCCGGGCCTCCCCGCGATAGTAAAGCTATCAAGTTGTTCTGACTGTTTAGATTGATGGTACATGTTTATGCTCATCGAATTGCTCCACTGTCTGGTAGCAGGCGGCCGGTTAGGGGAATATGCACCCGGAGCAGAGACGAGGCACGCCTCTATGGTCAGAAGCAGCTAACTGCTCTCGCTTTTTCTCCAGATGGAACAACGACTCATCGGGTTGGCGGTTGGATAGAAGAGCGAACGGAGCGACGAACTCGCAACACGTCTTGGCAAATACGAGAACCGACACAGGCTGCCCAGTAAGCTATGTCCGGGACGGGTCAGTTCCCAACCTTTAGAACGATGACATCAGAACTGACGAGAGTGTTACAGGTTAGGAGGACGCTCACGATTAAAAATAGCATTTCGTGAGTTTGTATCTCTTTTGAATATCATTTGGACACTCAAATATGACCGCGGTATGTTCATACATGAGACAGTGCTGTCTCTGCCGATGACGAAGTGCCAACAGCAACCTATCCCTGTAACGAACGCATGCGAATCCCCCAATACAACAAGAGGGGGTAATGTCTGTGACGAACACACGTCTGTGTCGTTTGGTCGTCGCAGACCGTTTTAGTCGTCTTATATCGTATTGAGGGCAGTTCGGAATTCTGCTATCAGAATCTCAGATGAGTACCGCTCGACTACCCGCTCTCGTGCTCGTCGCCCGAACTGGACACGTAACTTAGGCGACAGATGTAACTCACGGATTCGGTCAACGAACGTCTCTTGATCACCAGGGTCAACCAGATAGCCGGTATCACCGTCAAGAACTGTCTCGGTCAACCCGCCGACTGCGGTCCCCACGACCGGTAATCCGCATGCCATCGCTTCAAGTACGGTCATACACAGTCCCTCATAGTGTGAGGGCTGTACATATATGTCAAGCTCGTTCAGGAACGCGGGCGCGTTATCAACGAACCCGCGAAACCGGACGTCCTTTAGTCCACGCTCGCGGGCCCTATCGCGGAGCACCGACTCGCGCGGCCCTTGTCCGGCGATTTCGAACCGTATGGGTTCGTCACGTAGTCGGTCGGCCGCCATGAGAACAGCCTCGTGGTTCTTCTGTTCAAGCAGTCGTCCAAGGATACCGACCTTGGTTACGCCGTCGTCACCTGTCGTGTCGGCGTCGTTCATGTCGGTCCGAGGGGCGAACCGTTCGATGTCAATCCCAGCTATCGGCACCGTTCGGACTTTCCAGTCGGGCAGACTGTACGTACGCTGGATCATCGTCCTCACCGTCTCAGAGTCGGCGAGAACCTGATCGCTCAGCCGTGCTACGAGGCCGTACAAGATTCTTCTGCGGCGATTCTCGAAGCGTTCGTTGTGTTGCCAAGTTACCACTGCCGGTACCTGTGTCGCCCAGCCCACGACGGCCCCAATAACTGCGGCGTGGTACAGTGAACAAACAAGTATATCCGTGTTAGTCAGTTCCCGGCAAAGGTGTCGCAGTTCAATGACGTCCCACAACGAATGGATATCCAAATCAAGGACTCTAACTGTGTCTGGGAGTTCGCCTACGATACCTCGGTCCCCTCCTCTAAGAGCAACGACAGTCACATCGTAATCATTAACCAGACCTTCGAGTAGTCGGGCCATCCCGCGCTCAGCACCACCGATCTGTAGCGACGAAATTAAATAGGTGAGTCTGGGCCGCTCCACTTGCATATTCGATATCGGTGTCAGTGAGGGTGATAAATCCAGCGGCACCTTGTCAAGACGATGTTCAAAACAACTTAGACCAGAAGCACTACCAGACAGTGGGCCGATTACAGCCACATCGCGGCTGGTCGATGATTTTTATTTTTCGCCGTCACGCTAGCTGCAAGAGTTTGTTCTGGGCTACAACTGGACTACTGTCGTGAACAATGACTACTACAAGTCTGCTCTCTGTGCTTGCAGAACTTATCGCGTTCTGAGAATTTGAAACCGGCTTGAGACGGCAGTGAGGGCCTGCGATGTCTTCAGATTCCAACTCAACAGGCTAGCCGTCACCTGAAGTGACGAACGCCAGCAGTATCAATGCTGTCGAACGTGGCGCCGATGAAATGTACTCGCTGCTCGATGCAGTCGGCAGCGAGTCCGTTAACGAAGAGTTCAGAATCGGTATAAACTGCTCTTTTGAATAGCGGTGATAGTCGGGGTGGTCGGAATTTGAGTCGGCGTGTTAGTGGCTGACGGAAGTGGTCTCAACACCGGGGAGATCTCAGTGTAACCCAGAGTCCGCTATTAAACAGAGCAGTATAAACAATCATAAACATTACTTCGAGAGTCACACCAGGGTCGTTGTCCGTGAGGGATTCGACCCCTTAATTCGCTTGCCGAACTCGAAGACAAGACCCCGTTGATCGCGGGAAGGGGCAAAACTTATAATCCCTGTAAATAATTATTTGCTATGAGTACTAGGTGGCAGTTTTTTGTGACAATGTTAGCCGGAACCTCGACATCTGCTGTCACCTATTGTGACCAATGCGGTCATTTAGCCGGCCGACACAACAGCTCTTTGATTGATTTGTATTGGATATTCCAATACTGAGAGCAATCACGTAACAACACCTAACAGTAGGTTAATAATTTCTGCTTTTATGATCCTCAGTCAAAAAAACGATGGGTCCGAGGAAGACACAGTTGCATATATAGTCGGACCTTCGGTTTTTTTTTTTGCTTTTGTTATTAGATGCGCTAGTGCTGTGATTACGACATTTACGACTCTTAACCCCGATTCCAGAGGTGACGCAGTCGGATTCGGTAACACCGCTAAGGCAATTGCCCACGGACTCGCTGAAGGGCAGCCGTACTTATACACTACTGGCGCTGTTGATATTTCACAGATTCTCATTCCGACGAGCTCTGTAGATGTCTATCAGCTGTGGGGATCGTTTCTTGCTCCGTTTTGGCTGCTCCCCGGGCCGAGTGGTTTCTACGCAAGGCTCGGAAATGCGTTCCTCGGAGCTATTGCTGTATATAATATCTATCTGCTTGGGCGCCATTATCACTCTCCTCAGGCCGGTGTGGTTGCAACACTACCGCTGATTTTTTATCCAAGTATTGTCGCAATTCATAGTACGCTCCTTCGAGAAGCAGTCATTTTATTCGGGATTACTACAGCGGTTCGACTCGTTCTTCTCCCGTTAAAACGATGTTCACGGCTGGTTAATTATGTTCTCGCTGGCGCCTTATTACACATCGCAGTTCTACTCCGGGATGACAACATACTAATTTATGTGTCGGCTTTTGCTGCAGCACTCGTAATTTATGCCGCTCAGTCTGGATACGTCTCGAAACGGCAACTAGGCGTTGGTATTATTTTTACACCTGTCGTGGCTGTTATTTCGTATCCAATCATCAGGAGTGGTGTCAAATTCCTCGCACGGACTCGTATGCTCCGCGCAAGTGGACGAGCCGTTTATTTGGGCGAGATCGTGCCGCGAACTGTCGCTGAATTTGTTGCGTTCAGTTGGATTGGGGCGGCATATTTTCTGTATGCGCCGTTTCCGTGGATGATCGAGACGATTCCAGACCTCTTAGTCAGCTTGGAGGGGATAGTTACGTTTGGCTTCACTGTCGCAGCACTCTGGGGAATCCGCTCAGTCGGAAAGAATCATGCATCTGCAACAGTCGGCCCACTAGCTGGTCTGATCATCGCGGTCGTTCTGTATGGCATCGGAACTGCAAATTATGGCACAGCAATGCGGCACCGCCAAATGTTCATCTGGGTGATTTTCTTGTTCGGCGGTGTCGGCATTACGGAGCACGTAACATTCACCTGGCCATTTCAATCAAACAGTGGTCAACGCAGTTCCAGACCAGACACCGGTCGACCTGATTCAGACTGACTTCTCGATTTCTCGTCGGACCCGAGACGGGATAATTCAATTCGTTACTAAATCCTGGTACAGCCTATCTATTTTTTTCAGCATCGATTCAACGGAGAACGCTTCAGCCCGCTCCAATCCACGTGCTCCCATTCGCTCTCGCAGGGCTGAATCACGTAATAACTCTTCCAGTCGGCCTGCTAACGCCATCGAATCTCCGGTGGGGATCAAATAACCGGATTCACCGTCTGCCACCTGTTCCGGAATCCCGGCGATATCGGTCGCAACAACCGGCAGTCCGCTGGCCATAGCTTCCGTGATCACGCGTGGGGTCCCTTCACGATACGACGGCAACACTAACACGTCACTCGCTGCGAGTACCCGTGGTATATCGTCCCGAAAGCCAGTGAGAAAGACGTCTTCTGCAAGCCCGCGCTCTTCGATTTCGCCATCGAGCGAATCGTATAGTGGGCCATCCCCTACAAGACAGATCGATACGTCGCCGTCACACACCGACTCTGCGGCGTCGAGCAACACTCTGTGCCCTTTTCCCTCAGCGAGTCGGCCGATCATCACGACTCGCGGGCGCGTTCCGGGTAAATCGTTTGCAGGGGACGCATCTCGAAACGCGTCAAGTTCGACGCCGCTGTAGATGGTCGTATACTGGTTTGGAGACCCGATCTCGCGAGTGAGGTAATCCTCAGCGATGATGTCTGCATTGGTCACTATTCGGTCAGTGTATCGTGCGGCTTGGCGCTCACACGCAAGAACGAAACGATTCAACACCGGATTTCGGTCGGCAGCGAACGGCACGCCGTGAACCGTATGGACGATATGTGGAACGCCGGCCACTGCCGCAGCGGACCGGCCGATAATTCCGGCTTCGGTGCTGTGTGTGTGGACAATATCGAAATTGTGCTGCCGCAGATACTGTGCTAACACGACGACGGCTGGGAGTGCTGTGACCGGATTGTAGTGTCGGATCAAGGGGAACCGGTTCGTCGCGATTCCAGCAGTTTCGAGTTGATCGACTTGCTCAGAATCGAATGCCCCCCCATAGCCGACAGTAAACTCGCAGCTATCGAGCCCGAGGACCGTCGCCATGGTCTTGGCTTCAGCCCCGCCCTTGAGTAGACGGGTGATGAGATGGAACACCCGAGGCTGGTGTTGGTCGGTCATCGAGCAGTCACACCTGTGGTGAAACGTCTCTCGTATTTAAACACCGGCTCTCGAAACCCCTATTTCAACTACTGAGTCTCCAAGCGATGGGCTGAAAACCCTGTACCCGTTCTACCAGTTACATGGGTGACGAACGAACGCGTGCCGGTGTCGTCGGGTTGGGGTACGTTGGGCTCCCGCTCGCACTGGCGATGCACGACGCGGGGTATGACGTGGTCGGCGTTGACGTCGACCCTGGCAAGATCGAGCGACTCCGCAGCGGCGAGTCCACGGTCAACGACGTCACCGACGACGCAGTCGCCGAAGCCGTCCAAGACGGCCTCACATTCACGACGGACTACGACCGTCTCGGAGACGTCGATGGCGTTTCCATTTGTGTGCCGACGCCGCTCCGGAAGACGGATACGCCGGATCTCTCCTACGTGCTGGATGCCGCCGAACGACTCGCACCGATCGTTCCACACGGCTGCACGATCGTTCTTGAGAGCACTGTCTATCCGGGTGCGACGGAGGAAGCGGTCAGCGAACTCCTCACCGAGAACGGGGCCACCGTCGGTGAGGATATTTATCTCGCCTTCTCGCCGGAACGCATCGACCCCGGCAACGAAGAGTACGGCCCGACAGATATCCCGAAAGTACTGGGCGGTGTCACAGCTGAATGCGGAGATCGTGCGGAAGCACTCTACGGCCCTGTTTTCGACGAGGTCGTCCACGTCGAATCGGCGACTGAAGCCGAACTCGTCAAACTCCTCGAGAACACGTTTCGCGCGGTCAACATCGGGCTGATCAACGAGCTCGCACAGATCGCGCACGAACTCGACGTCGACATTTGGAACGCAGTGGAGGCCGCCGAGACGAAGCCGTTCGGCTTCATGCCGTTTTACCCCGGGCCGGGACTCGGTGGCCACTGCATCCCTATTGACCCGTTCTATCTCTCCTGGAAGGCCGACCAACACGGGGTCGATACGCGGTTTATTGACCTCGCGGATACGGTCAACCGGGAGATGCCCACGCACGTCGTCAACCGCGTGGTCGAACAACTCAACGAGCAGGGCATTGCGCTGTCGACTGCCGACGTACTAGTCGTCGGGGCCGCGTACAAACCCGGGGTTTCCGACGTCCGTGAATCACCGGCGATCGACATCATTACCGAACTAACTGAGTGGGGTGCTCAGGTTGAGTACCATGACCCATATGTTCCGACGCTCAATGTTGGAACCGCGACACATGAATCCGTGCCGCTGACAAGCGAACGACTCGAAACTACGGACTGTATTATTCTGGTAACAGACCACCCGAAACTGGATGTCGACGGGATCGTCGACAGCGGTTCACTCGTGTTCGACACCAGGAATGCGACCAGCCACCGCGACGCCGCAAACGTGGTTCGACTGTAACCGTCTCCGAGTCGACACACACTAATTTTGCCCCGATATACAGCTATGTACATGTCAACTGCACTCATCACGGGTGTTGCCGGATTCATCGGCTCAAATCTCGCTGCGGCGCTGCTCAATCGTGGCTACACTGTCCACGGCGTCGACAACTTCGAGACCGGTCGACGACGAAATCTCGACTCACTCCATCGTAACGACGACTTCGAGTTCCACGAAACGGATATCCGGGACGCCGAGTCGATGGCCCACATCACCGACGACGTTGACTACGTATTCCATCAGGCTGCTGTCCCGTCGGTTCCACGAAGCGTCAAGGATCCAGTCACCACTACTGACGCCAACTGTGCCGGGACTGCGACGGTTCTCGATACCGCTCGCAAGTCCGATGTTGATACTGTCGTCGTCGCATCCTCCTCGTCGGTGTATGGCTCAACCGAGACGCTCCCAAAAGTCGAGTCGATGGACTCCCGACCCGAGTCACCGTACGCGCTTTCAAAATACTACACTGAGAAGCTTGCCCTGCAGTTTAGCGATCTCTACGATATCGATACGGCTGCACTCCGATATTTCAACATTTTCGGTCCCCAGCAGGATCCGAACGGTGAGTACGCTGCGGTCATCCCCAAATTCATCGATCTTATGCTTCGAGGTGAACGGCCCGTCATCTACGGAGACGGCGAGCAGTCTCGTGACTTCACGTTTATCGACAACGCTATTCAGGCAAACATCCTGGCCGCCGAAGGTGACGTAACTGGAGAGGCGTTCAACGTGGGTTGTAATGGTCGCGTTACAATCAACGAACTTGTCGAGACACTAAACGATGTGCTCGGAACCAGTATTGAACCAGAATACGATACACCACGTCCAGGAGACGTTCGACACTCTCATGCGGATATTTCGAAAGCCACAGAACTGCTGGGATACGATCCAACTGTCGGATTCACTGACGGGCTCAAACAGACTATCGAACACTATCGGGACTGAGGTTAGCTCCGTTACTTCGATATGAAGTAACGCTCAGAGAGACGAGGGATTTATTTTTCACCGCCTGATTTTCAAATTACAATGAGTATTTTACGATGGAATCGATCCGCACCAATTGCGATATTTGTCCTTGCTCTCATCTCCAGACTGGCCTACTGGCATATCGCGGAACTGCACTTGGGAACGATACGAACGGATACACGCGAGTTTGTAGCACATGGTTCACCGATCATATCGCCGCACTCTTTGCTCACAAAGGTATTCCATATAGTGGCTTCACACTGCCTCTCTGTAGCGTGTTATCAATCCCTGGTGCTACATTCGACCCTTGGATTGCGCTTCAGATCATCATTTCTGCGCTGGGTTGTGTCTTGATATACCGGATCGGGACCGAGCTCATCGATTATCGTGCCGGTCTGCTCGCTGGTGTGGCGCTTGCTGTACTATGGGATACGTTTCTGTGGGATGTCTACGTCCTGAGTGATTCGCTGTTCACGTTCGGTATGATCATTGTACTTTGGGCACTCACGTGGGGTCGCGTTAAGTTAGAGAATGAGGCGGACGAGTTCTGAGTGTCTATGGCAGAATTCGACCGCCTCATTCTCTAACTTAACGCGACCCACGGAACAGGCAAAAAACATAAATGTCGATTAAATATCCTTATTTCAAGTCGTGGAAAAAGCTATCCGGTATTACTTATTAATTATTATTAATTTGGAGGGTGTTTTTAGACCCCTAAATTATTTGTCCGGTTTCTTTATCATAAAGCGACTGTCGCGTTCTTATTGCGAGTCAGCTAATTCAGATTACGGAACGGTCAGCAGTATCTGTTGACGCTGCACTCGGTGTCCTTGACGATTCATCCAGGCGGTGGGGTCCATGAGCCGACAGGCATCGTAATTTGTCCATGATTCAGCATGTAATCAAGTCGTGTTCGATGAAGATGAGATCGCCCTCGCATTTGTGCGGGGCGGTTCTAAAGTGGCTCACGCCGACCAGGGGGAAGCCGGAGACAGAGCAGTTACTCACCAACAGTTGGAAAATAAAATAGCGGACACTTAATCATCTTATCCGGACGTCTGGCTCATCATCGGGTGCATCTCCATGAGCGGCTCCTCGGCGAGCTCCTCGCTCGACTTGTACGTAATGGAGACCGTCAGCACTAGCCCGGTACTGGAGACGCCGCCGATGGTGCCCAGCATATTGGCCATCACGGTAAGCAGCCCAACCAAAGCACCACCGATGACAGTCACCTGCGGGATGTACCGCTCAAGGATCTTCTCGATGACGCCGACGTTCTGACGGAGGCCGGGGATCTGTATCTCGGAGTTGTGGATCTGCTTGGCCGTCGCTTCCGGGCCCATGTCGGTGGTCTCGACCCAGAAAACGGCGAAGATAGCGCCGCCGACCAGCATGATGAACAGGTCGATCCCGACGCGGGTCATGGTCTGCCAGACCGGTTGCGTGGTCCCTTCGAGCCACCACATCCAGTCACCACGGCTCTGGATGGGGGTGAGGAATTAGAACAGCCCGCCGGTGGGCTGGCCACTAGAGTAGGTCCCAAGGAGCGCTGACATAGAGTAACCCAACTGGGCGTCGAGAATCCGGCCCAGGAACTGGATGTTCGCCTGAAGCGCCCGGACGAGGATCATCGGCAGCATGCTCGCGTAGATGAGCTTGATCGGGAACCGGCCACAAGCTCCCTTGACGCGGGCGTTCGAGAGCGAAATCTCGGTGCGGACCGACTCGGCGTAGAAGACCACCGAGAAGATGAGGATCGTCGTGACCAGCCCCGTAGTTCGCCCTGGAGCAACACGGTCTGGAGGCCATCAGCCGCCAGCACTGGCCCGGTGCCGCGCTGGCCGGTGATGAACAGATACCAGGTGTAGATGATCCCCACACTGTTACATATAAACGGTGGCGTCAGGACGCCCCGGCGAGTCGCTGGCTCACGCCGGCCATAATAGACAGCCTGATACCACCTCTAAGAAGTGGGCCTCCAGTATCAGGCACATTCGTGTCTGATACCCGGGACGTAGGGTTTATATTGAGTGTAAACAATCGACATAGTGATCGATAGTGGCTGGCGGTACCGTGTTACGAGTGTTTGCGGCGTCGTTGTGCTGACAGCGATTGCCGTCGCACTTGTCAATAACGCTACCATCCAGTCCATCGCAGCCACAATCCCGTTACTCCAGCGGTTGCCGACCACCCACCGAGCGGGCCGGAGTTCACGTTCGAGCTTCTGGTCACAGTTGTCGTAGTCGCCAGTGTGTTTCTCCCACTGTACAAGCCCCGACCACGTCGAATACTCGACGCGGTCTCACTCGCACATAAGCGTGTGTTCGTGTCAATGCTCGTGCTGGCAACCATTGGCTACTTCGACTACACGTACCGCCTGCCTCGGTTGACAGTCGTGCTGGTGACGCCACTACTGCTGATAGCGCTTCCTGCGTGGTTCGTGTGGATCCGGAAGCGGCCGTCGTCAGGCGGCGAGCGAACTGTCGTCGTCGGCGACGATCTCGGAGTCATCGAGGAGGTCGCAAGGGAAGTCGATGGCACACTGCTGGGGTATCTCTGTCCAACGAATGCAGTTACGACGACGAAGAGAGTCGAGGCAATCACCGACGGCGGTTCTGCGTCCGTCGGGCTTGAGCGCCTGGGTGGCCTTTCACGGATGGAGGACGTGCTCGTCGAATATGATATCGATACTGTGGTTCTCGCATTCGAGCACGCCGGCCGTGCGGAGTTCTTCGGCGCATTAGACGCCTGCTACGAGTACGGCGTCAGCGCAAAAGTCCACCGGAACCACACGGATTCGGTGTTGACCGCCAGCAGCGGCGTTGGGACGCTGGTCGACGTCGAAATCGAACCCTGGGACATTCAGGATTACATGCTCAAGCGAGCGTTCGACCTCGCGTTTGCAGCGGTTGGGTTAGTCGTCCTGTCACCAGTAATTATGGGTATCGCCGCGGCGATAAAACTCGACGATGGCGCCTCTATACTGTATCGTCAGGAACGAACAGCAGTGTTCGGTGAGACGTTTTCGGTTTTTAAATTCCGCTCAATGGTCGAGAACGCAGAGGAAGACACCGGTGCGAAGATCAGCGACGAGGACGCCGGGGGTGTCGACCCGCGTGTTACATCCGTTGGACAAATATTGCGGCAGACACATCTAGACGAAATTCCACAACTGTGGTCGATACTGCGTGGCGATATGAGCGTCGTCGGACCGCGACCCGAACGGCCTGAGCTGGACTCAGATATTCAAACTGGTGTCGTAGACTGGCAGAAGCGATGGTTCGTGAAGCCAGGCTTGACCGGGCCAGCACAAGTCAATAAAATAACCGGAAAGGATCCCAGTGAAAAATTGCGATACGATCTTGAGTACGTCCGTGATCAGTCGTTCAGCTATGACCTGAAGCTTGTTACACGGCAGGTATGGAGCGTTATTATCGATATGATGGGAACACGCAGAAAAGAATAACTGTTTCGCTCTTGTGTAGCGGATTGTTGGTGAGTTGGAGCAGTAGCTGGAAGTCACAGCGGGCAAGGGTGGCGCGACCGCGCCACCCGACGAAGCATGATTCCACTCAAGACATTCGTCTCGGAGCGTCGGGCCGCGAATCTGCTGGCACAGATTCGCTGGCGTGACGGCATCTATTGCCCGCGCTGCCGTGCCGAATCCGTGATTCGGTACGGCAGCTATCGGGTGTTTCAACGGTATCTGTGTAAGGATTGCGGCCGGACGTTCAACGACAAGACCAGCACGGTCTTCGAACACTCAACGATACCGCTCAGGAAGTGGTATCTCGCCGTCTACACCTACATCCGGTTAAACACGAGCATTCGGCAATTGGAAGCTGAACTCGCTGTCTCCTACAAGACAGTCTATCGTCGCGTCCAGCGCTTCCTGCGGGCGCTGGACGCGCCTCGGCCACAACTTGAAGGGCCGGTCGAGATCGACGAACTGTACGTGTCTGCGGGGAAGAAAGGCCGCGAGCGCGACCGGGAGTCGCGCTCGCGTGGCCTGTCCACGCGCGGTCGTGGAACGTACCACGAAGACAAGCCGCCAGTGTTCATCCTCGCTGACCGCGGTACGGAAGAAACGTACGTTCATCCGGCGAAAGCCGCCGATGAGTCAACGATTCGACTCCTGCTCGAGGACCACACAGAGGAGTCGCTGACCGTCTATACTGACGGCTTTCGAGCGTACGAGCCACTCGACGGGGACGACGCCTTCGACCGGCAATTCGTCGTCCACGGAGAGGGTGAATACGCCGACCACGAAGTGCACGTCAACACGTGCGAGAGCCACGCGTCGCTGGCGCGACGGTGGCTCTCGCCTCATCGAGGCATCTCCAAAGACAAACTCACACCCTATCTCAGAGCGCTCCAACTACGGAAGCAAGTTCGCCGCAAACCCGGCGAAGAAGCGCTCAAAACCATCCTCGAAACTGCGCTATGACGCCACCAACAATCGCTTACGCAAGAGCGTAACTGTTTTTGATAGTATGGATTGGAAGCAATAGATACGTGTTAGTTTACGTAATAATCGCACTTGTGATCATTATCCGTAGTTCTGAAATTTTATAACAAAAGGGTCCGCCGTACTTGCTATGTCAGACATGAACTATAACACAGTATGAATCCTATGCAATAGCCAAACGAAAAGGCCATACACCGGCCGAGAAACCCCATTGTATGGAGTCGTTGGAGGATTCGTCCGGAATCATCGATGACGAGGGCAACTTGTTTGGAGTCATCAACATCATCGATGCCATCGTTATTGTCGGTGTCCTCGCGGTCATTTTCGCTGGGGTTGCACTGGTAGTCACAGGTGGCGCCGGCCCGGACGCGGGTTCCCAGCCCGAAATTGGAACGGTCAACGTGACTCTGGACCTTGGGCCGCAACCTGAGTACATTGTCTCACAAGTTGAGGTCGGTGACGAGTACAGTCCCACAGGGAGTTCGAACCTCACCATCCGAGATGTCCATTTCACCACACAGGGAGAATCAACGCGAGCAGTGATCCGTGCGGAGTTATCGGCCCCAGTAAATGGAGACACGGTCCAATATGATGGATCACCGCCCCGGTACGGACGCCAACTGAACATCGTGACCGAGACCTATTCTACGGCAGGAACGATACGCGACGTCGGCGGCGATAGCCGGTTGTCAACCAACCAGACCGAAGTGCTGGTCAAAACCAATCTCTCAGAAACGGAGGCCAGACAACTGCGTCCTGGCCAGTCAGTGCAGGTTCAGAACCGAGGAGTTGCTCTCATCGAGTCAGTGACGACGTATGGAACCAGCAATCCAGACCAGAAGACTGTCTATGTGGGGCTGACGCTCCGAACCGTAGCGACCAATGGGAATCAGGAGTTCGGTGATACGACCATCCGCCCGGGAGCCAATATATCGCTCCCGACAGAGTCAGTCTATCTCGAAGGTGAAATCGAACGGGTCGGTTCGACGACAGAGCGTGGTACGCCTGCAAGCCGTACGGTGGAGCTACAGCTTTCCAGCGTCTCTCCAGCTGTCGCGGAGGGCATCTCACCTGGAATGACCGAATCGTATGGAGATAAGACCGTCGCAGAAATCACCAACGTCGAGCGCGAGAGCGCCACAGTCATCACCAGAGGCGAGAACGGGACGATATACGAACGCGACCATCCAACAAAACAGGACGTGACGCTCACCGCTAATCTCTCGGTTCAGGAAACGGATACCGGTGTCACGTTCAAGGGACAGACACTCCAGCAGGGCCGTGTCGTAACGCTCGATTTAGGCACTGTAACGATCAAAGCCACCGTCGTGTCGGGATATCAATAATGTACAAGCCCGATACGTTCGAGCGATTGAAACGACACGTTGACACTGCCGCCGAGAACTCAATCCTCAAATCGCTCTCCGATGCGCTATCCAGCAGTTACGAGCAGTCGACGCTCAATTGGCTTAGCTCCCGACTGCTGTATATAACCCAGCAGTCGAGACTCTATCGCTGGTTCACCACAGAGCCAGACCCGAATGTCATCGTCATTGACTTACGAGAGACTTACACTGTTGGTCCGCTCCTGTCGGTTCTCGATATCGTCGTGCCTCGGGCTGAGCAGGTCTGGCGTGAGTCTGGACTCGCGTCTGCAGTTGAAAGACTTGAGCGAATCCTGTCGGGATCGAAATTTGCACAGCTTGTCGTCACGGTCCTCGAACCACCGGACCCACCCGAAAAAGACGACCAGAGACGCCTGTAGCGCCCTACGTCTCCCTCACTCCACCGTCACGCTTTTCCCAGATTCCGCGGCTTGTCGATATTCCGCCCGAGCAACGCAGCCGTATAGTAGGACACCAGCTGCAGGTGCGTGTTCGCCAGCACGGCAGCGGCGCGGGGGTGCGTCTCCGGAATCTCGAGCACGTGGTCGGCGTACCGTTCCACGTCACTCTGGCCATCAGTAATCGCAACGACCGGTGCGTCACGCGCTTCGACTTCCTTGATGTTCCCGATAGTTTTCCGCGCCCGCTCGTCGTTGCCGGTCACGATGGCGAACACGGGCGTGTTCTCGGTCACCAGGGCCAGCGGGCCGTGTTTCAACTCACCAGCAGCGAAGCCCTCGGCGTGCTTGTAGGTAATCTCCTTCATTTTCAGCGCGCCTTCGAGCGCAACGGGCTCCTGGTAGCCGCGGCCGATGAAGAAGTAGGCGTTGGCGTCCTGGTACAATTCGGCGACCTCCTGTGCAGCGGACTCGTCAAGGACCTTCTGGACATGCCCCGGCAAGTCACGGAGCGCGCTGATGACCTGCCGGGCGTCACCCGTGTTCGAGGTGCCGAGCGCGAGCAGGTTCAGCGCGGCCAGCTGTGAGGCGAAGGTCTTGGTGGCGGCGACGCCGATTTCGGGGCCTGCGCGGATGTACAGCGCGTGGTCACATTCGCGGGCCGCGGTGGAGCCGACGACGTTGGTCACGGCCAGGGTGCGCGCGCCGCGGCGGCGGGCCGCCCGGAGCGCCGAGAGCGTGTCGGCGGTTTCGCCGCTCTGGGTGACGCCGACGACGAGCGCGTCGCCGATTGGCGGCGTCGCAGTGGCGTACTCGCTGGCAAGGAACGCCTGCGCGGGGATACCGGCCTCGCGGAACAGTTGCGCGCCGTGCAGGGCGGCGTGGTAGGAGGTCCCACAGGCGACGAACTGGACGCCGGTCGGCGAGAGGTCGCCCAGGTCGCCGATGTCGACCGTGCCGGCGAGTTCGTCGACGCGGCCCCGGAGACACTGCCGGAGCGCGCGCGGCTGTTCGTGAATCTCCTTGAGCATGAAGTGCTCGTAGCCGCTCTTGCCGGTCTCCTCGGGGTCCCACTGGACGGTGTCGATGTTCTTCTCGATGACCGTTCCGTCCGTGTCGGTGACGGTCCAGCCCTCGCCGTTGAGCCGGGCGAACTCGCCGTCGGCGAGGTAGACCACCTTGTCGGTGAAGTCCCGGAACGCGGGCACGTCGCTGGCGAGGTAGGTCGCGTCTTCGCCGATGCCCAAGACGAGGGGGGAGTCGTTCCGAGCAGCGAACACGGAGTCACAGCCGGCGACGACGACGGCGACGGCGTAGCTCCCTTCGAGGCGGCTGATGGCCTCGCGGACGGCGTCTTCGGGGTCTATACCCATTTCCGGCGCGTCCTCGATGAGGTGGGGGACGACCTCCGTATCGGTGTCGGAGGTGAACGTGTGGCCGGCCCCGACAAGTTCGTCACGCAGCGACTGTAGTTCTCGATGATGTCGTTGTGGACGACCGCAACATCGCCGGTGCAGTCCTGATGCGGGTGGGCGTTTGCGTCGGTCGGCGGCCCGTGTGTGCTTCAGCGGGTGTGGCCGATGCCGACCGGGCCAGAGAGGGTGCGCTCGTCGAGTGCCTCGCGCAAGTCGTCGATTTTGCCGGAGTGTTTGCACATGTCGATATGGCTGTTCGCCAGCGCGACGCCGGCGGAGGCGTACCTGCGGTACTTCAGTTTCGAGAGGCCGTGGACGAGTGTGTCGAGCGTCTCGTCGCCGCGGGTAACGCAACTGATGATGCCGCATATCAGCGGACCATCTCTTGGATAGGGGAGATTGAAGCCAAAGCAGTGGATCGGAGGTCGTGGCGAAATTAAAGAAGTGTGATATTCGGCGCTACTAACCGAACATCTAGCGCTTGTTAGGTGCGCTTTACTCATATCTTGAGTAAAACACTTCAAACAGTAGCTCTAAATGCTCAAACAGAATGACTCGACTGAATGCTGAAATAGAGGATGACGTATATCAGAAATGGAAAGACCATTCGAACAACGGTGACCGATACGCTAACCTCACACATCTTGTTCGAGTCGCTGTAGAAAACCAAATCCACTACGATCAGAACTACGACTCGCCGTTTACCGAGGTCACGAAAGGTGGAGGAGGTCTCGAAGAAGAGCTTGAGGAATTCAAGGACGAAATGAACAAGACGCTCATTAGCTTCCAGAACGATATCAACCAACTCCAAATTCAGGCTGAGGGTACAGAGGACGACGCACTGCTGTCCAACCTTATGTCCGAATTCCACGACCTGGTAACGCTGACAACAGAGGAAGAGATACGGAGTGGAGAGGCTGAAGGAACGAGCGTTGATGAACTCGTGACTCAGCTACGAACCGAAACGGGAGTCGGTCAGGACGTACGTGAGATAGACGTTCGGAAATCACTGGAAGAATTGTCTGAGAGTATTCCTACTGTAGAATCGTTCGTTGATGAAGAAGGGACTCGGCACTACTACGAGCAACGGTGATACCATGACGGGTGGAAGAGCAGATTTCATCGACACAGAACAGTATGAAGATCTGAAGAACACGGCGAACGAGAAATTGATGGGAGAGTACAGCAACGACAACACCAGAGAATTCTACACTAAACGCTTCAGATACTGGCTGGCTTGGTGCGACGACCGAGAAGACGTTGACCCACGGAACCCAGAAAAAGACGACGTGAAGAATTACGTGCGATGGCTGAAGTCAGAAGATGCGAGTAGTCGAAAACTGGAACATCGAGTCCGTGGAATTAGAGGCACGTACAAAGTGCTGGTCGAAGAGAACGTTGTCGACACCAACCCAGCTGAGGACTACTTCCCATCTGAATTCTTGGACAGCACCAAGCGAGGAAACGCTCAGAATCAACGGACGATAGCCGAGAATAAGCAAGGGCCGTACGCGAATTTTGATACAATCGAACCAGAAGAATTCGAGCAGTTACTGGAGAACGTCGAAGCTCCTCGTTTTCGCAATCAGTTAATTTGTAAGATGATGTGGCAGTTGAAGCTTCGAAGCGAGCAGATTACCATGATCGAGATAGGCGACGAAGGAGATGAAGAAGATGAAGGAGATGACGAATTCCCTCTCCACATCGACTATGAAGACAACCGAGTTGACTTGCAGGACAACAAGAAAGACATAGAGGCTGACGACTACTGGTATAAAGGATACTTCAAAGACGATGTGAAATTCATGTTGAAAAAATGGATTGAAGACAAGCGTCGGCAACTCGGTCCGTCTATGGCTGAGTCATCGGATTACCTGTTCATCACGCATCAAAGCGAGCAAATGCGACCTGAACACATTTCCCGTATCATCAAGACCGCAGCGAAGAACGCAGGCATTCAAGAAAAGATGTACGAGGATTCTGAGGGACGTGCTCGTTGGAAGGTCACGAGCCACACGTTGCGACGGTCTGCTGCGACCTACTTAGCAAACAAGACAGATTATCCGCTACACATGCTGGCTTCGGACTTGAATCACCGCTCGGTCGAGACTACCCGAGACAGGTACGTGCGAGAGGACGACGAAGAGCGGAAGAAGCGTCGGCAAGAGATCGACGAACTATAGCGGTTCAGTTGAATTCCTGCTGACTGGCAGAAACAAGCTTTCCATGAGGGTCATTAACATCCAACAGACACGCACAGGATTGGTAATGATATAGAACAAAAGTCAATCAACATGGACGTAGAAAACTACGTGGATCAACTTATCGAGACAGAGCGGGAAGGTATGAATAAAAGAGCCGAGTGGATTTCTGAACACAGACCGCAGTACTCACACGGAATGTCGATGTTTGGCGGTGAGAAAGCACTAACTCTCTATGAAGATTCCCAGCTCTCCTACATCTATGGTACATTTTCTGGGACCATACTACTTGGTCAGTCGTTCATAGAGCAGTCGATCTGTGCTATGGCGTACAGCGCAGGTGAGTTTACAGAAGATGATATGCCTGGATACCACGATGCTGTAGACTTCCTCACCGAGCAGAATATCGTGGATCCAGATGAAGTCAGCGGGGTCGCACTGGATGAACTTCACAATCTTAGGAATCCAGTAGCCCATTTCCGAGACCCCACGGACGAAGACAGCCTTTCACGGAGAAGGATATCTAATGTTCGTAACGAGCCTGAGTCAATCGCTCCGACGACGGATGAGATGCTGAAAGATGCTGCTGAGAAGATACTGAAGACAGTCTTCTCTGTTGTGACCTTGTTCGGAGTCGGATACAGGTCAGATTGACAGCTAACCAGAAGGAGTCGCTACCTTTCGTCTTCGTCGTTGTACTCAATCGGCTCCACAGCACCAGACGTTGTTACGTGTAGTCCCTCGTGCTTGATCGCCTCATTCAATCTGTATCGAACCCTCTCCTGGCGGTCTTCCTTACCAATGTGCTGTTTCGGTGACGCCGCTTGCTCAATGACCTCAATAATCAGTTGATAATCCTCTTCATTTAGATTCTCCAGTACATCCATCACGTAATCCTTCCTGACGCCCTCTGCCCCATCAGCAGGGGGGAAGAGACTGGCATTAAATTCAGCCTGATGTTCCGTTTGTTGGTCGTATTCGGTATCATACCCTAAGTCTCGAATGAAGCGATTCAGATCATCGCCTTGCCATGTGTCAGCTATGACTTCAGCAATAGCATTCAGAACCGATAGATCGAATTGCTTCAGTTCCTTTAGTTTCTTCAGATCCCTATCACCTGTTGGATTCAGTTCTTCAACTCGTTCTGCTTCTGCGTACAGCTTCTGTAGGTCGTCCCACTTCGGGAACCAGATATACTGATTTCCGTGCTCGTCTTGAAATTTGACATCCAATCGGATATCTCCACTCCTAAACGTTCCACTGGAGTCAATCTTCTCGAAATGAATTCGACTATCCGTCATGATTTGTTTCTAAAATGGTAGTGATGGGGCTTGAACCTACGGCCGACCTCTTGAGAGAGGGACTGTACACTTTAGGAAGTCATTCCGATTCGAAGGTTGGGTCTTAGCTTGTACTGATGAGATGCAACATAAAGAATAAATGCACTGTATTCGACAAATGTACTATCTCGGAATTAAACCGCATAGGGGTAACCCATGGTTATCAACATCAACGCAATTAGTTTCTCGCCTGTAGCATACGGTATTGAATCTGGAGATGACGATGACTGGATCGTTAGTACACGGACGGTCGATATAGACGACCGAGTGATGGGTATCTTCGTGGGTTATCTAAGTCGGGTGATCAACAAGGAGGATACTGGCAAGGTTACCGTAGGGCACTTTTCTAACGGTAGCTCCGACGAAGAGGAAAGTGCGGGAGATGAAACTAAGGAACGCTTGGATAGGATTTTGGAACTCGATCTGGATGACGAAGATAGCTCTGACTATGAGGAGTTCGAAGATATAGCCGAGTCCCTGAAGACTCGACTCATCTCTCATATGGACGGTCGTACCTCCAGAGGATATCTCTTCACAATTCAAGCAGTCAACGACGGAGAACCGTTCGTCGGGATTCTCAAACTGGATGTCGTAGAGAGCGAAGAGCGACCTATTCTGAATGAGCAGACAAGACGGTTAGAATACGAGGAAATTAATAACGCATTCCCTCCGACGGAAGAACTCCAGAAGGGCTGCACGTATCCTATCTTCGACCCCCTTGACGACGACAATGTGTTCAATCTGGAGGGTGACGTGAAGTTCCTCCAAGAGGACGCCGACTCCGAATACTTCGAGGAGTTCATGGGGTGCGTAACAAGCAGCGGGAGCCGAGAGCAAAGTCAAACAATCCTGAACGGGCTATCTGGGATCAAGCAGGAACAGGACGGTACTGTACTCGGTCCTGATGATGTTCAGGACGCCCGAACTACGATTCAAGGTACAGACGGCGTAGCAGATGGTGGTACTGTCCACGAAGCCGCAGAGCAGGCACTCGGAGACAGCTACGACGAAGAAGAAGTGGACGACATGCTCTACGAGGAGGGTGAGAGCGAAGTTCAGATCGATCCCAACAATACCACCAAGTACGTCGTGTACGATGTCGACGGAATCGAGATCAAGGCAAAGATGTCTGATGCCAACGGAGATAGAATACAGATTCAAGAGCCAGAACACGAAGATGGAGAGTACGTCGTTACAGTCCGTGGGGACGACCTCGACCAAGACTTTCAGGGATAGACTCGTGGGACTCAATGCCCGAATTAGATTCTGCTATTTCGACGTTCTTGGAAGAGTGGAGCGAATCCTCGGTAGAGCGTAATAACACGTATGCCTTAGACTCTGATCAGATTGACGAGGATCAAATACCCGAACTAATTGAGGATGTTGAAGCACTGGCAGAGTCATTCAACCCTGGTTCCTTCGAGATCGAAGTTGATGCTGGAGAAGATCAGTACGATGTGGACTGGGATCCGAATCTCGGCGTTATCCAGTCAGATCCTACTTCTGGTGACGGGTATAATATTAGCGACCTGTACGACGATGATGAGGCAACTGAGGATGCCATTCGAAATCTCGCAAATGACCGTCTCCGCAGCGTAGATGATCTAATAGATACATTAGAGGTTCTGATTCCTCGGGGAGACATCGACCTCACCGTTGACTTTGGAATCGAGAAGCGAGGAATCGTGCGGAAGCTGGAGGAAGAGTATAACTTCGAAAACCTGAGCCTACAGTTCTACTTCTCGTTCGATTTCTTTGAAGAGCGTATCTCCAACGTATCTCCTGAGGATTTCAGAGATGAGTTTCTTGACGACGGAGGTCGGCTGGCTTTCGTGATTCATGAGTTCGACTCAATGATGTGCAGTGACGACTTTGCTGTTACAGGACTGAATTCAATTGACGAGTTATCAGAGTGGACAGAAAGTGGTGAGAGCAACTGGGATGATGTTGTTGGCTCCGTCGCAACGCAGTCTCTCATTGAGAACGTGTCGTCGGTATATCTCCCACCCACGTTCTTCAAATTCGGCTCTGAACCTGCCACGACTGAGGAACAGCGGGTTGAATCTCTATTCGAAAGCCATGCTATCCTGTTCTCGATTCTCTCCATCACCAGTAGTGCTCAGCAGGGTGGTGGTATGTGGGAGCTCCAGATCAGTGGGAAGCAATTGATTCAAGGTCGTATCCAAGCCTCTTCAGATGAGATTCTGGTTCGTGATGCTGACCAATCAGAGACAACATTCCAGATCGAGGAATTGGATGTCGAGGACTTCCACTCCCTATTCGAATGGGCGTACATCAAAGGCAACGAGCCAGAGACACGGCTACCGATAGTCAGGAACGTCACCACTCTCTTCGCTCAGGATCTGTCGGACGTGATCGGAAATATAAGCGAAATCCACGGGTCGATTAAATCGAACTACCAGTACTACGTTGAGCAGACCACGGACGACTTCTTCGAGTTTCGGCAGGAGTTGATCGATAGTGCCTTTGAGACCAACAGCAGATTCTCCGATCTCCGCTCTCAGCTGATTAACAGTTTGTCGAGAGACATCTTCAGAACCATCGCATTCATTCTTGTAATCGGAGCAACGGTATATTACAGGCTTCCAGAGTCGGTCGATTCGAATACCGTCTTCACAATTCTCCTCGTGCTGATACTCCTCTATGGCTTGGTAGTCCTTCGGAGGGTCAGAGGAATTCACCACCAATTAGATATGCTGGTTGAGGACAGAAGCTCCGCAGTGGATTTCTACGGAAAGTTCTTCGACGAGAACGAGAAGGAAGAATACCAGCTGAAGGCTGACGTGGACGATATCTGGTTCCAGGGGTTCTTTGACAGCCTATCGTGGACTCGTGGGAAGTTCGAGTTCGAATATACCATCGCATACGACCTGTTCGTGTACTACCTGCTGGTAGCAGTGATACTGGCTGGAACTCTATTGGGGTTAGTTGATATCCACGTGTGCGACCTCGCAAGTTGGTTCCCACCGTAGCAGAATTCCCCCTTCAGCCAGAAGCTCAAACAATGGATCACGATACCCTCCTTCTCCGATACATTCGTTCCAACAGACCACCAAACGGACAGTGGCATCTGGACGTTCCGTCTGGTTTGAGTGTTGCTGAGAAGCAAGCTGAGAGATCGAATACAGAGAAATTCGATAGGGAGTCATTCGAGAACTACGCAGCGAACCGTGCCAAGGAGATCGACGCAGTTTGTATAACATCAAGAGAGGAAATACCGAATCCCACGAAGTCGAAACTCAAACACGACAAAGGGAACTACATTAGGGGAGATCCGTTCAGCGGCGAACGGGTCATTCTGGTCGAGGTAAAGATAGCCTCTGATGACGGAATAAGTACTGACCAGATCTACAAAGGAATCGGTCAACTGGAAGCTTATTCGACGCACTTCCAAGAATACTGGGAGCCTAAAAATGTCGAAGAGTTGCTGGTCATTCTCGGAGATACGCCTGACGACTACTTCGAAGAGATCAGAGATGGTCTGTCTGTCCGTCTCTTTGATATCGGCGATTTAGACCATCGTCTGTAACTCCTACATTCATAGGTGGTACTCTACCTATGATTCTGCCAGGATATTAAGAGATCAACAGAATCGGCGGACGGAATACAGAGGTTTTGGTCGTAAAATAACAACTCGTTTGCTGAGTACCCGTACCTCTGAATTTAGCTTGTTAAACATATGGTGTGTTTTGTGGGTACGTGGGTTTGTGAGAAAAGTATTAAGTAGCCCGTGCTACAATCATAGAGACACGACCGATGCAAGACCAGATAACTGGCGAAACTGACGACAGAGGGCGTCTAACACTTGGAACAGAGTATGCGAGCCGTCATGTGGTAACGACCGTTACTCGGAATCTTGACGTGGATTCAATGACTGTCATGCGTGCAGTTCATTTTCTGAATTCCACACACTACGGGCGAGCACAGCTCTATGCTGGTCATGGAATTGACCGAGCAGAGGCAGTGTTCGGTATTGACTGGGATACAGGTCCAGTCTGGGCGAAAAATGAGTTCGCTACTATCGACAACGCCTCTGCGATTAAAGATTACAACGCTATGGAGAATGCCGCATCTGGTGCTTTAATCGCTGCGTATTACGGTCGGCGTAAAGAGAATCAGGATAACGACGATCCTTACAATCTTGACGATGCGATGGTTCTCGGAATTTGTCCACCCGATGCGACGGTTCAAGCGGTCCCAATTGAGGCGAGTTCTGCTCCAGACAACAGTGGAGGTCCAGTCTTCATTAAAGCTCTCCCGTTGGTTGACACGGTAGAGCTCACTCGCAGTGAACGACCCGAGTTGTTCGAAAGATTCGCAGCTGGCCGATCTGTATACGAGACTGATTCACGGGAAAAGATGATCCGTGAGGCATATTCGGAGCGGAAGTACTGAAAAGCGAAAGGTATTGTATCAGAAGCCAGGTAAGGCGTATCGCTCGTGATCGGAACGGTCTGTCTGATTGTAGCACTGCGTTGCTTATCGGGACTGTGCCGCTGTCGTGATGGGAACGTTAGGTCAACCGACAGCATGTATCAGTTGCGGTTATTAGGGCAAAAAAGGATCGTCGATTATCTGACTTCGCTGACGGCTTCAATTATTTTGGACCTGTGTGGCTCCTTCATTTTGTTAGCCAACTGCTCCGCTTCACCAGGCTCAACGAATCGCACTGAGTCTCCATCTTGAACATAAATGAGACCGAATTCCGTCGCTCCAACTATACTGTCGTCGATGATTCCCAACGCTTCGAAGACTTCCTCTACTTTCTCCTGTACAGTTTGAACCTGCTCATACACCGTTGGCTGACTTAGATCCAGCCTCTCGGCAGCGTCTTGGTATGTTCCTTCCTGAACGTATGCTTGGTAGCACTCTTTCTGTCTCTCTGTTATCATATTTGTTGCATAGTATTATAATACTAAATAAATTAGGGTCAATCGTCTGTGATGACTGATTCCCAGCAGTCTATATACAGTTCAGCCGCACGCTCCACGTGTGTCTCTCTGACCTCATCCGACAGTTGGAGCTTAGCAATGGCAGTACTGACGTTCGTGAGAGTATCCCTCAGCCTGTTCGATGTGTTATCGAACTCCTTGTCTATCTTCACGAACTTGTCCGCTACCTTCTCCTTCGCTTCTGTCGTGAATGTCGGGGTCTGCTCCTTGGCGAGCGTAATGTAATCACTCAGTGTCTCACGGTCGATATCTAAATCTACGCCGTCAAGCTGCATATTAAGACTCTGGAAAATCTCATCCTTACGTTGATCCAGATCTTCACCGTATCCATCAGTCCTGTACGCATCCAGCTTCGTTATGAGGTCGAACCTGTCCTTGATGTGGTCCTGTATCTTCAGGGCTTCCAGACCAGCGTCTCTGTTGTACATGTTGTTGTCTGGATTCGCCGTAGCGATGATGGAAACGTCGGCGGGAAGGTCATCCCCTTTCGCAGTCTTGTCGATATTGATCTTGCCACGTTCCATCGGTTCTGAGAAAATATTCTGGTCGCTCCTCCTGTCGACCTTATCTATCTCATCTACAACGCACACCCCGCCGCTCGCCTGTGTGAGTGTGCCTGCCTGAAGGATGTACTTCCCACCTAACTCTTCACTCTTAACGTTGGAACCAGCGATACCCGCATCACTGGCTTTCTGCATGTCTATCATCTCTCCAACGTCACACGCACCAGCTGTGGATTCAGCAGTCTTCGATTTTCCAGTTCCAGTCGGTCCATAGAGGAGAGTGTGGATGTTGTGGTTGTTCATATCGCTGTGTCCTTTGACTGCGGAGAGCAAGGCTGCCTTCTTCGCCCTCAATGCCTGACCGTCTCCTCTATCCTCGATCCCGAATTCTTTGGCGACGGTAGAAGCCAAATCGTTCAGCGGGTCAATCTTCTCAGATAGCTCCTCAAGTTCCTCAATTCGTTCCTTACTCAGGACCTCACTCTCTGGTCTCTTGTAGCCCAGAATGTGGAGATAGTAGCTCTTATCTCGGCTATCGTCATTCTCCTTACTCAGAACTCTTGCGGCTACCTCAACCGTATCTCGCTCTTCCAGCTGATAGATTAGCGGTTGGTCAATCTCTCCGTGTATCATTCGACTCTGGTGATCTGGTTGCTTCGCATCGCTCAGAATCAGCTTCTGGGTCGTGATCGAAATCATTCCAGAGGCGTGCTTCAGAGGAAATCCCTCCTGCATCAGGTCGTCAGCAGACATCTTACGGTGTGGTGTACTCCTACACTGTTCTTCCTCGTCAGAAGCAAAACGGCACTTCGCTGGGGACTTCAGTTCGTCACCACGGTCAAAATTGTTGAACGTGATGTGGTGACCTTGGCACATAAATGGTGTTCTGAGTTCAGTCTCTTTCACCTGTTCCAAGTGAGCTACATCCACCTTTGTCCGAATGACCTGTCCTATGTGCTCCGTATTGATGTCATCAAAATCTACTTTCGGATAGGTATCAAAATTCGTCAGCCGAATCAGACCTGTCGTATCCTCAGTAGAATTCTTGATTATCCTACTTATCGTCTCCAAGAACTGTACTGACTTTGTTCCAATATCAGACTTCAGCATATCTGGAAGGGAGCTAACATCCAACAGAATGTGTCCATCCTCATCCAGTGATACAGCATCACGCTCCTTCAGATACGTCGCTATCTGACCCAGTGCCGTCTGTTCAACCAAATCTATGCTATACGTAGGATCCACGTCTTCGATTTCTGTTATGGAAACATTATCTTCAACCTCCATATATGTCATAATACACTCATGCCCTATTAATCTTAGGCGATTTACCCTAATATCAGGTCAGATTTGTGTGAATGCCCCTTACAGGGGGTGGGGGAGGGGGTTATTTTCAGTAAAATTCAGTTACTGTCTAAAATTCTTTCTACTAACCTATAAAAATCTCTAAAGCTATAATATAATAATATTCTAACGTCCTATTGCAACTACTAAACCCCCCACACCCCCCCAAAGGGTGTCTCACACAAACCTTGGTTACAACTTGATGTGAGAACGGAAGACCATCTCCCCGTTGTCAAATTACTGTAACATCATCGACGACCTCGTCCTTGAGATACTTGCTGTTCGAATCGCTGTTCGAATTCGTCTTCTACCACACTGTGTTCATCGAGGTAGTGAGTCGTCGAACGAGGATACGTCCTATCACAATGCGGGCAGACCCACGCTTTCTCTTCGAAGACGAACCACTTCGAAACAGTCCGAGATTTCAGCTTACGGTCATCTTCTGGACAGAACGGACCTTCCACGTACACGTACGGGTCATCATCTGTATAGGATCGATCTCTGAACACACCGTACTTCCCCTCCCACTTCACTCCGAATTTCTCGATCTCGCCTTCGGCATACACGGTCTTGGGTTCATCTTTGACTGCAAACCCACGAGGTGCGTTTTCTTCTCTCAACCTCTGCCTTCGTTTGATTATATAGCTCAGAATTCCGTAGATGATGAGAGCGACGATGAGGGTGACTCCCGCTGCTCGAACCCAGAAGCTGTTCAGGATGCCAGTGTCAACAGGATTGATCCGCTTAGAGATACCCAGAAGCTCGCCGATAACCATCGTGATGAGACCCAAGATAACACTCAAAATTGCCGCTCTCAAATCCATGTACGAACCAGTTCACAGGTAGGACAATTAAAAACAGGAGCTTCGCTGCTCAGCTCAGAACATATCTGCCATCAGGTAGAGAGCAAATCCGATCAGACCTATCGGTGCCAGTAACCAGATTGGACTGAACGCAACAAAAGGAGCGAAGATCATCAGCGGACCCAGAATCAAGACGAACGCTAATCCGACTTTGATTATGATAGACGCAATCTCAGTTCCGAACCTCACCGTAATCCAACTGAACAAGAGGAAGGCTGCTATTCCAACGACTGGATCCAAGACCTGTCCGAGCGTACCGCCAACCCAGTTACCCATCATCCTCTTCTCCAATCCTCCGTCCTCCGTGATACCCCACTGCATCGCTAAACCGTTCTGGCTGGTTCAATTCCTGTAGGTCGTTGAGGTCTTCTTCCAGACGTTCGAGATGGTCTTTGAGATAACTGAGGTCCTGATTCAGCAGATGATGGAATCGTTTAGGAATGGAGATATCCTCCTGCATCTCACTCAGCGGATTGTGACCCACCTCACGCCGCCTCTTTGTAATCGCAATCGCTTCTTTGACGATACGAATCTCTCTTTTCAATTGTTCTTTCTCAGAGACCATGTCGACGATCCGTCGATTTCAATAAATAAGTGTGCCGATCTGGTTTCAGACTATACAGCGGCTAAAGATGCATTGTAGCGGAGAATAGAGTATAATCTAATCCAGATATTACCAGAAATAGTATACAAGTATCGTCCGACCAACCCAATCCTCTACGTCGGGGGCTCTGAAGAGGTAAAGTCCGATCCAGATCGAGAATGAGAGTATGGATGTAGCGGTGAGGAAGTACAGTTCGAGATAGAGGAACGGACCGATAGCTGTGATTGGGTAGGTGAGAATATTCGGCAGGCTCGACTTCCTGCTGATGATTGTACCTTCGTCGAACAACTGGTAGCCCTTACTGTAGATACCAACGAGAGCTCCAAGAGAAGCAAGCAGGTCTGCTATCAGTTTACCCTCCATCATCGTCATCACAATCTCGGAATCGAGGTAGAAGCACGAGACCAGCGAACAGGGCGAACACGAGAACGAGAAATCCTACGCCAGGCGTCGGGTACTGTATCGACATGAGGGGAACTACCTCAATCACCGTCATCACCAGCCTCGCTTGGCTCCTCTAACACGAAACGCACGTGAGGACAGTCCTGATTGAAGCAGCGAGCTCTCTCTGGTCTGACCTGTAACGTCTTCTCAGTCGTACAGAACGGACAGGCAGGCGTGTCATCAGGAGTATAGGCGTCTTCATTGCTCATCTCCATCACCCGCTTCATCTGCGGAATCTCCAAAAGCTACCTCTGCCATATCTTCCACGAATTCCCTGTCACATTCGAATATCTCTGCTATATCTCCGAACGGATCAGGACTGTCTCCACTATCTTCATCTCCGTTCGAATCGTCGTCATAGGTGATTGTCTCGACTGGTTCCGTCTTAATGTACGGTAGATAGTCATCATCTCCGATGCTGTAATCTGGATGTTTCAGTACTACTGCATCGACCTCTGGAAGCGTGTCGTATCCATCCCACTGCTCGATTGCTCTACTCTCAGCGTACTGCTTGGCGTCAGGTAGATCCTGGAACAGAGACAAAATCCACGACTCGTATTGAGCGACCTCGTACACGACGTAGAATCTACTCATCGTCATCACCAGCCCATTCAGACTCATCAACGACGACTTCCGTTTTTAAATTCGTTCGGCATTTGGAACATCGAAGTTCCCCAAGTCCGCCAAACTCTGATCTTTTCTCTTCACACACAGGACACTCAAATACGAGTTTTTGAGCACCATCTATTTCGTATTCGAGTAGATCTATTATTTCACCCATCGTCATCACCAGCGACTACGCTACCTCTGGAAACAACGTCCAGCAGTGATTCTGGATAGTGGTAGGTTCGATTGGTGAACTTCTCGACCAGCTCAAGCCGCTTCTCTACGGATTTCTCTTCGACGTTCTCCCATCCATCGACGTTAGCACACTCGAAGGTGGTCTCGTCCTCATCACATCCTGTGTACTCTGCTACTGTCTCTCCGTCGTCGATACAGACCTCTCCAGCATTTCCACTCTCCTTGACGATGACCAGTTGAAGGTCATTTTCGTTACGTGCGTCCGCAACGAGATCTCCTTTCCTGATCTCACCAGGTTCCCGAACTCCGAGAGAGGTAAGGTGAGATACCAGCTGGTCTGCTTCGTCTTCGCTCAAATCGACGAACGATTTGACTATGAGACTCTGCTCAGCGTTTCTGATTTTGACTGCGTAACTGTCGTAGATGTACTCTTTGTCGACTTCGAGCTTGCCGAGACTGTCGTGGTCCTCGAAGCCAGCGAATTCTCTGCTCATGAAAAACCACCAGCGACTACACTCTGGTAGAAACAATCAGGACTACAGTAGAACTCCTTCCGAGAAGCTACACACGGTGGAGCTGGTTTCGGAGGTTGATGCTTGTGACCAATGACTTCATCTAACTCATCCTCTTCCACAGCTCGTTCTGGATAGTCGCCGAGATCTTTCTCGCAGTTCGGACACTTCATGAACCATCACGGGCGTTATCACCTCCTCGTAGTCTCTCGTTCAGTTGCTGTGTTTGCTTGATTAGCTCCTCTCGGTTTCTGTGGACTGTCGCTTCCTTTAGCAGGAATTCGAGATACTCTGCGTTAGTCATTTCACGCTCGTCTCTCCTTCTCCGAAACATCTCAGCAACATCTTGATCGGCAACACGAATCGACGTATCAGTCCTTGTATTTTTACTTGCCATACTATTTATATATTTATCACCATGGGGTAAATTTCCTTCGTCTGTTACGTTCTGGTCGCTATATAGACATTTAGGGTTTCAGACACATTGGTGGTATACATGTCAGGTAAAGGCAAAAAGACAACCGAGGTTTCTGATTTAGTTGATTCACTCGAAGATACGCTGATAGCAATATACACGACAAACAAAGCAACGAAGAGCAAGATCGCAGACCAGTTGGGCGTAACAGAAGGAACGGTTTCGAATCGGATTACGAACCTGAGGAATAGGTTAGATGACCCAGATATAGTCGTCTGGAACGGTCAGGAGTACAGAGTCGGAAACGGTTATCCAAGCAAGGTCGAGGAACTGCTGGATGATGAAGAACAAGAGCCACTGAACGACCGAGAGGAATACATCCTGAAAGAGCTACCCGCACGTACGGACGAGCTCGCCGAAGAATTCGGTATATCTGAGATTGCCGTAGAAGGTCACATTGACAGCATCAGTGAGAAAGGCTACCACATCGAGTTCGACGAACGGACCGAGGCGTGGCATAGTGAACAATCACCTCATCTACGGTCATCTGAGGCTATTGGAACCAGAACCAGAGCAGCCAACGAGTGGTGGGAGAAGAAGCACGACGAACTGGTTCAAGACTTCCGAGCCCTACAGACTCCATCGGTAGAACTGGAGCACAACCATGGTAACCAGGATGTCGTATCTCACATCACGGATCTCCACATGGGAGACCGAATTCACAACGGCGATGGAGAGGAGATCTACAATACCGAGATAGGTCAGGATGTTATCCGTTACATCACGCACAAACAACTCGAACTCTACGAGCTGCAGAATCAGATGATAGAGTTCGACACGTGGCACGAACTCTGGGGTGGGGATTTCGTTACCAATGAAGGAATCTATCAAGGTCAGTTCGAAGATCTGGATGCTTGGCTCGACGAACAGCATGACGCTCTTTTTGAACCGCTTCTGGAACGTCTGAAGGCGATTAGTAAGAAAGCGAAGACGGTCAACGTCGTCTGTAAGACTGGAAACCATGGAGAGCAGAGAGCATCAGGTAAAAGCCGTCAAGCCAACAGCGATCTAATCCTGTACAAGCACATCAGGAATACCGTATCGCAACTACAGGAACACGCAGACATACTCACCAACGTCAACTTCCAGATTGGTAGTTCCAGACCGTACAAACAGTTCGAGATTCGGAACAAATTCAACGGTCTCCTCCTCCACGGTGACGACAGGAAGGCAGGTTATCGAACATCGTCAGAACAGTCAGACTGGGCTAAGACGGCTTTGAATACAGACTTCGATTTCGCATACGCAGGACACATTCACCGTAACATAGACTTCTCTGTGGAGGACAGACAGGTGATTGTAACAGGTAGTCCTAAGCCGTCTGGAGAATTCGCACGCAAAATATCGGCTCTACCGAACTACGATATTGGAACGCTTCATGGCGTCAGCGATGATGGAATCACCTTCAGATACGATATCGACTTCCGAGACTTCGAATCCTTCGACGGTGGTCAATCATGACGCAAGAGGACACGCAGACGTACACAGTGCCCGTCACGGACGACACACGCAGGCGTATGTATGAACACAGGCTGGGCGATGACTTCTTGAAGGAAATAGAAGCTAACACCGCTGACGACGGTTTTCAAATCGAATGGGACGACACAAACCGAGATAAGCAGGAAGCAGTCGAGAACGGTAAACAAGGATTCATAGCCGAGACTGCTTTCGCCGAAATTCTGGATCGAGCAGGAATTGAGTATGAATGGGGTGGAGGTGAAGGAGAACCTGATTTTGTAATTGAGGACAAGACGATTGATGTGAAGAGCAGACAGTCCAAGGGCAACTACCGAAATCTCATCAAGGACTACATTATGAATAACTCAGACTCGGTAGATTTCTACCTTCACACCATTGTCCACTATGACCCGATTGATCGGACTGAGATAACCGCAGTTGAGTTTGTAGGGTATATCAGTAATGACGAGGTGGAGATGATAGGACAGCCGACTCAACTGTACGACGGTAACGACTACGAGTCACAAAAGAAGGAAGTACATCCGAAACATCTGAAGCCGATCTGGAAGCTCCTCGAAATCGCTTCTGCTTGAGGTTACTCTGTGTTTCTGAGTTGAGTGAAAAACATCAAGGAGAAGGTCAATTATTGTCGTCGCCTAATGTCAGCCCAAAATAACTTTAAGGTGATTCCGAGTTGACCCGAACATGCTGACTGAGGAGATCGAGGAATTGAACGCAATCACCGAGGAGGTACTATACTGCATCCTCCGTTCGGACACCAAGCTGAGCACCAGCAAGATCTGTGGGAAGTTCCATTACCGAGATACGCTGGTTCGAAGCCAACTCCAACAGCTGCGGGAGCGGGATATGGTTGATGTGGATAAGCACAAGGAACACGGCGGTAACGCTAAAAAGACCAACTACTACACTCCTACCCCGAAAGCGGCTGAGTACGAGAGCCAGCACGATCTCGAAGTGCCAAAGCACGTAGTCGAAAAGACCGCTGGTGAAGTGCCTGAACTGAGAGAGAGAATCGAAGAACTGGAACAGTGGAAGCAGTTTGACGATGACTGGAAAGACGCAGTAAAGAACCGAATGGAACGTCTGGAACAGATCGTTGGGTCTCAGGGTGAGCGGATTGTGGAACAGAGGAAAGAGGTACAAGAGCTGAAACAGAGGCTCGATGATTAATACCGAATCTACGGGAGCAACTCTTCTATGTCGTAATGCTCTGTCTCTCCAATGGAGCTACTGATTCTGACCGCTGCTTCACCTTCGCTAAAATCATGTATGAGTTGACGGCAGGAACCACAGAGGTCTTTCTCTCCTTCCGAATGAACAACAACCTTGTCGACCACAGTCTCGTCTTCAGAGACCGCAGACAGGATAGCTGTCCTTACGCAGTGTATTTTCTCTGATGAGGTTTCAAGAGTAACTCCCGTATGGATGTTCTCTGTCGAATCTACGACTGCACATCCTTCTGAACTGTCGTCAATGTTCTCGGCAGCTTCAACCGCTCTTTTTTGAACTTCTTCCCATGATATGTCTTCGTCATCTGAGCCAGCGTCCTCTGGAAGAGATAGATCCAGCTGTTCTGGAGTTAGAGAGCGGACCTTCTCAGCCGAGCGTTGCGACCCAGTGCTACTGACTCTCGTTTGGTATTCGTCGCTCATATTTTCTCGAATGAGTCTTCGGTTATATTTGAATCACCAGTCTCGTACAGGTGGGTAAACTGCTTTCCTCCAAGCTCGTATCCAAAGTCCTCAGCAAAAGTCGAAACCAACTCATATGCACCTGGTTCCTCAGTCTCGATTGCGTAGTCCCGATACAGAAACGCTGCTAAGGATTCAACAGGAATATGCTCATCATCGGTGAGATGGTGTCGAGCTAACTTCCAGTGCTCTTCTTGGAGACGCCACTTGGCATTGTGACCACCTTCCTGAACTTCAACGACTCTCAGGAGAGGCGAAGTAGATCGCAGAGATGAGGGTGCATACGTCCCTGCTACGTTATCGTTGAACCATAGAGCGGTCTCCGTGGGTGATGTCGATTGGGTGAACGGGACGAAGTACGGTTTGTCTGAGTTTTCAATTAGGAGGTATGCGTCGAAGAATTCGTTGTAGGGGAAGCTAAGCATATCCGTTCGGTTGGCAAGTCCAGATTGCTGTTTGAGACAGAGATATCCTGGAAATAGTCTGTGGATAGGTTCGTCCACCAGCTTCTGGATACATTCTCTGACTACCTCTACATCAAGGACGTATCTACTCATCTTCAGAGTACTTGGTCAGTGGAGTTTGGAAGTTGGACGCATCGAGGTCCGTTCCAAATGCGTGGTATCCCAATTCGTACGCTACTTTGATGGTCGTGCCTGAACCTGCGAATGGATCGAACACGAGCCCAGGTTGTTCATCGGCATCACAATCACACCCTTCCCACTCTTTCGTCACTGGTTGTGCGAAGGTGAATTCTCGGAAGTATCCACCAAGTACGTCCTTGGCTTCTTGTGCGAGTTTATCTACTTCCTCTGAGTTGTGGTCTGCTCCGTGTTGGAATTCTTTTGCCTTCCCTGCGTCGGAGATCCCCTTCGAACGAATCGCCTTGATGTGCTTTTCTTTTAAGTCCGAATCTTCGAACTTCTCTAACGCTCTCCTTGCTTGTGGACGTTCCTGATTAAGATTCTTCAGAGGACGTTCAAGCACACGCTCTTTGGCTTTCCCACACTTCTGGCAGACAGATGGCGGGCAAGCAAGAGTAACGGCTCGACGAACCAACTCTTCTGGATAGGGAGCAAGATGACCGTCAGTATTCCTGTCATGGGTCATGCTCCACACGTCTCCTGGATTCGAACCATCGCCGTACACGTCCGAATAACCGAAGAGATCGTAGTAGTAGTCGTGATTCCAAACTAAGTGATAGATGTGTTCGTGGCGAGGGACAAGACGGTCATCAGCAGGTGAAGGTATGCCGTTGTTCTTTGACCAGATTATGTGATTGCGGATGGTCCACCCTTCACGTTGGGCTTCCCGAGCGAACTCACCAGGGATTCCGACCAGACTCTTATTATGATACGTGTCTCCGATATTCAGGAACACTGAACCAGTCGGTCTGAGGAATTCTCTCCACTGGTTCAGAGCACCAACCAGATTTTCCACATAGTCATCGGGGTCTGACTCCTGTCCGAGTTGATCCTCAACTCCGTAATCACGTTTCTGCCAGTATGGTGGTGAGGTAACGATTAGATCTATCGAGTTCTGAGGCAGAGAAATCTGTGTCTGGTCATCCTCAATATCTTCAGCATCGGATGGGCGGATTTTCGTTGCGTCAGCAGATTCGACGGTACAGAGTCTTCCCTCGACCGATGGTATATCGCCCTGTACCGACCGCACCTGTTCGAGGGATGGCTCAGATCTATCTTGTTCATCCTTACGGAATTCCTCTGAGAGTTCGTCGTACAGATTCCGTGCTAACTGTGAGTTGCTATTTAAACGTGAGTATACCTTCTGCTCAGAGCCACGACCTCCTTCCTCGAAGTTTGACAGTTGGATGTTGTCATCAAGATAGTGCGATAGGGTTCGGATAAACTCGTGTATGTCGGAATCAGGATCTACATCTGCGTTAGATGAATCCGTTGTGTCATATTTCTCGTTACTCATTGTTCCATATCGCACCCTTACAGCACTTAGGTTCGTCGAAAGCACTCGACACTAACCGCTGCTGACCGTGCTTCCAAACCGTCATTCTCCGTTCTCGCTGTGCAGGCTTACAACTTCATTTGTGAGCTCGCTCATCGGGTCGTCTTCAGGACCAAACACACGATTATGGAGTTTCTCTATCCCTGTGTTTGCGTATTCCTGAGCAATTCTGAAGACGAGCCTTTCATCCTTCAGTACCTCCGTAGTCCTTTCCTCACGTACAGCCACCGCTTTGATTATCCATTCTTGTTTCTCGGACAGCTGGTATCGTGAGGTCGGATAGTACCTATCACCCTGTAGCTCCGCACGACCTCCTTTCTGACGACCGTAGCTCATTGCCATCATAAAGAGGTCTGGCTCACGAACGTGGTAGAATGGTGACTGTTCGGTTTCAGTCAGTTCATCGTATAGATTCTGCTTGCTACTCTCCGCAGCAATGTCTCGTGCTGCTTCCGTCTCATCGTAACCTGAGGAAGACTCTGACTCACTCATAGACCTGCCACCTCCGTCTTCTCGCTGGCGTAATCCAGCTTGTATTCGTTCGCAACCGAATCACCAAGGAATGCGGAAACTTCCTGCGTGTACTCCTCGTCCGTCATTAGGAATGTAACCTGCTTCCCAGTAAGGTACTCTGGGATATTGCGGGCGATCCTGTGCTTCGGGTCGCTCGAAATACGACCAAGCGGTGTGTCGATTACGACAGGGGCGCTGAACCCAGAGATTTGCGACATAGACGCCATGAAGGAGAGAGCTAATATCTGCTGTTCACCTGCTGAGAGAGAGCCGAGACCCTTGTCCCCAGATGGGCTACTCACATTGATTTGGTATTCGTCGGTCAGCTCAACAGTGAAGTGTTCGTCCTTCCAGTGGAGCGTATTGAAGTACTCATCAATGTATTCTTCAGTCTGCTCTCTAACTTGGTCCAGAATCTCTCCCTTGATGTCTCTCAGTCGCTCTTTTGCCTGTCTAACGAACTCGATCTTTCTGAGGAGAGTCTTCCGCTTCTCCTCTTTATCCATCTCATTTTCCCACTCTTCTCGTCTCTCCTCTTTGAGTTCTTCCTGAGACTGGATACGGCTCCGCAATTGCCCTTTCTGCTCCTGCATCTCGTTGATTCGAGATTCGAGGTCCTGACGTTGACTCTCAAGTTTTCCAACATCAACGTCGTCTGGAATCTCCTTGCTCTCTAAGAACGCAGAAATCTCCTGAAGCTCTTCTTTAGCGTCACGGATTTCGTCACGGGTATCCTCTACGTCTCTCTTCTTTTCCAGTAGATTCTCGACCCGATCCTCAGCAGTCTGTAGAACGTTCGGAATCTCGTATTTGCCTTCTATGGTTCCACCTGGGATTTCAGGTACGTCCTTACGCAGACCCTCCAGCTTCTCCCGCTTCTTCGGGGATTCATCAAGATTCTCACCACAGATACACTCGCCACGTTCGAGCAGTTCGTTGATGAACTTGGGCTGGATCTTCGGTGGTAGTTCTCCTTCACTCTCTGCCGACTCGAATTCCTGCTTAGCAAACTGAAGAGCGTCCTCGTTGTAGACCACTATTCCAGCCTGCGTCAAAGCCTCGCCAGCTTCCATCCTGTCTTCTACGATATCGTCTTCGAGATTCTCGATTCGGTCGTTGAGAACCTGACGCTGGCTCTGTTTCGATCTAACTTCTTTGTCTCGACTATCTGCTAACTGCTCGTCAATTCTATCTTTTTCACCTTCCGCATCTTCTATATCGCCCTCAATCTGCTCCATCTCATCTTGGAGATCTTCCAAGGTAGCTTTGGCATCCCTGTATGCCTGCTCCTTCTTCTCAGTCTCCCCCTTGAACTCAGACGACTTCTTTTCGAAGTCCGACTGGACATTCTGTAGGTGTCCGATAGCATTATTCAAGAGCTGGATGTGAGACACGTCCAGAATAGCGTCTTGAATACGCTCCGTATATCCTTCGCTGAAGAAACCGTTCAGCTTCTCTCCGTCGAAGAAGAAGTATTCGTGAACTCTCGTGGGAAGAATCTCACTCAGCCGTGTGTTCGGCTGGTCCACAGGCTTCCACTCGTCACCGAATCGCTGGTGAAGCTGTAATTCCCCTGTTTCACTCTCATACTCATCTTCCCCGACTTTAGCGGTAGTGAAAGACCGTTCAAAGATGTACTTTGGCTCGTCTCTACCGAGCTTGACTTCTATGCTACCAGTGGCAGATTCGCCCACATCGAGATCCTTGAGTCGAGTGAGATTGACGAAGGGATCAGTATCTAAACCTTGTTCCTCGGACTCATCAAGATGAGTCTCCTTGTCATAGAAACACAGGGTGATGGCGTTCAGGAAGTTTGATTTTCCAACGCCGTTCTGACCCTGTATGATATTTATATTCTCGTCTTCGTCGACCTCAAGCGGAAACGTCTCTTTGCCCTCGTACGATCTGTAGTCTTCGACGGTAACCTCGATTATTTGTATGTCGTTCATTCGTCCTCGTAGTCATCCAGAGACGTATTATTGGAGTAGTCGTCTGCGAGAGTCTTGTATTTCTCTTTGTACTCTGGTCTGTGTTCGTCGAGACGAGATCTTTCGTGAGTCAGTACCTCGTTTATAAACGAACGGAGGTCATCATCTTCTATCTCGTCGGTGCGGTCAAGTATCAGTGAGTGAACTTCGTCTTCTTTCATGTTTAGAGTCTGTAGGCCGTCCTTAACTTCTGGATTTTGTTGCGGGCGGAGTGTTCATTTAGGGCGTTAGCTGCGAACTCCTCAAATCGTTCAAGTTCCTTGGCCAAAATGTTTTGCTCAGTTTTCCGAGTATCTTCATCAGGAGTTAGCGTAGGGACCACTATCATATCGTAGATGACCGCTCGTTCTTTACCTTCGGAATGCCGCAGAACTCTCCCTCTCCTCTGGATGAACTGCATTGGGTTCCCACTGTTTGACATTAGGACAGCTGTTCGGGTAGCAGGGACGTTGACCCCTTCATCGAGGCACTTCATCGCAACGAGAGCTTCGTGCGTACCTTCGGCGAACTGGTCGAGCAACATATCTCGCTCTTCCTCACCTTCCTCGTAGGTGAATTTGTGATGGACTACACCAAACTCGTTGAGAATCCTCTGAACCTGACCTATTTGTTCCGAGTTCGTGTAAACCAAGAGATGCTCAATATCGTCGATCTGCCCTAAGACACGTCGGAGTCTATCGTACTTGTTCTGTGCTCGCTTCAGAATATCTGCCCGTTTCATTGCGATTCGCTCAGATACTTCGTCCTCAACCTCGTCGCTCGCCGAGGTTCGGATCAACTTCGTCGTCATCTCCCTGTACTCCTCCAGCTCGGCAGAGTTCATTTCGACGATGACTGGATTATACTCGTACGGCGTCAGATGCTTGGGTATGGCTTCTTCGAGAGTGTACTCATAGATCACACCGTCAAAATATTCAATTAGGAATTCAGACCCCTCCTCGTCGTAGTATCGTTCTGGCGTAGCTGAGAGACCGATGCGAGCGGTAAACTTCTCCATCAGACCTTTTCGATATGACTCTGAACCTTGCCTGTGTACCTCGTCGCCAATCAGGACAGCCTTCGCATCTAACTCCTGAATCTTCTCTCGAAAGTACTCACTGCTCAGCGTCTTGTGAGTCGTAATGACGAATTCACGATCACGGATACCGAGACTGACATTCGATACCGTGCGAGATAGGTCCTGTTTCCAATTGTCGTTCGCACTTCCGAACAGGTACTGTGGGGACGGCAGATCGAGTAAGTCCATCTCATCTTCCCACTGAGGAGCGAGGTGAGTTACAGGAACAGCAATGACGCTCAACACAGGCTCATCCTGTCTCTCCAAGTACTCCTCCAGTGCTTTCAGACCAGTGAGGCTCTTCCCAGTACCTGTCGCCATCTGGAACAAGCCCCTACAACCGTTGTCGAACCACGAATCAACAGCCTCTCGCTGATAATCACGTAGTGTGATCTCCTCTTCATCTTCTTCATCGACCAGTACATCAGGAGTCTGAGGAGCATCAAACGGTCGATTATCTTCGTCTCGGAGTTCTGCTATCTCATTCTCGACGCCTTCGGGTAAGTCGTATACATCCACGTTCTCGTCTTTCCCCTTCCACAGCTTGTCGAACCGTTCCTCTTGTTGGTTGACTCCATCTTCGTCTCTTTCACTAATCCAGTCGCAGTCTATGCTATACGCCTCGTAGTTATCCAACGCTGTCTGGCTATCATTCTGAGAACCGTGGAACGACACCCGATTAGAGTTCTCGTCGAGAAAGATCCCGAACTTGTCGTGGAAATCGCCAGACAACTCATCCGTTGGGACGGCGAACTTTATTTCCAAATAACCTTCGGCAACCATCCATGCGACAGCATTTCTTGTGTCGTATGTCAAGTCGTGCCTCAGATTCTCAATATCATCCTGCAACGACTCATACAGTATCTTATCCTTGGTCGCTTTCTCCGCCTTCTTAATCATCTCCCAGTCATCTTCGGATAGAATAGGACTGGTGAGCCACTTCGCTGTACCTCCATTCTCAGCCAGATTTGCTATCCCACGTGCCGCCGAACGGATCCAACTTGTCCGAAAGAACCCTACTCCACGCTTGTACTCGATTGAGCGAGAGAGAAGAGGGTTGTAGAATTCTTCAACGAAATCGACGTTTGAGGTGTTGATAACACGAGGGAGATCCAATTCAGTAAAGTCCCCATCAGACATGCGTTAGCAATAGTTCGTGAACTTGTGAGATAAGTATGACGACGACTACGTGGCTTCGTCGTAGCAGACTTTACACATCCACTCGTCGCTGCTCTCCTGATAGACCATGTCGACGGCGTCCTCTCCTATCGAACCAGAATCCTCAACGAGTCCGTAGAATTCCGCACCGAACGCATCCATGATGTACTCTATCTCGTAGGTGTCACCACATTCAACGCAGGTAGCAACAGTCGTCTCTCGCTCCAAGTCAGGTTCGTAGGTCGACCGTGCTATCCGTTCAAGCTCCTCAGGAGACGTGTCATAGACTTCTCTAAGCATTTCAACGACCAACTCCTGGTGAGTACCTATGTCGGCGTTCACCTCTACCTCAGCGTATCCTGCTTCCTCCAGTTCGATATCGTCCGCATAGTCTCCGAGAATCGACTGAACCGTCTCGAATCGATCTTCGTTTAACCCAGTCAGATTGTAGTGGTGACCGAGCAGCTGGAAATGCTCTGATACTACTCCACCATCATCGAACTCCAGATTGACCATCTCGACGTTGTCCGTCGTCAATGCCCACTCGACGGTCTCCATCAAATCGTCGTAGTCTGGATCCTCATCGAACTCGGCAGCACTCTCCTCAGTGTTCGGTCCTTTGCTCATGTGCGGATACGCACACCCGACGCATTTCAGGATTTGCTACCTTCACCAGATCCAGACTGTTCTACATGGAACTCGGAAAGGAAAGTATCGTAGTCGCTGTATAGAGTCGGACCGTCCAGAGTTAGCCTTTCGACGACGCTCTCGATGACACCTTGGTCAATCCACTTTCTCTCGATGAACAGGCTGTCGCAGTCTGTTAGAACAGCGTGTGAGCAGATCGCCATATCCGCAAAGTCATTCCCGTCTGGCTTCTCTCCGTCTTTCATCTGATCGATCCTGTGTAGCTCGAACATATTGCGTATGAACTCTATCGGCTGGACATCCTCCTGATGGAGAAGCAGTGTATCTCCGTGGTCCTCCAGATAGTCCTCGAAGACGTATCCCATCGCATTCTCAAACCCGTACTTCTCGTGTACGTCTCTCATCGTCTCCGTGATTTCAAGATACACTTCTGGGTTCTCCCAATCAGCAGTGCGGAATAGATATCGCAACGCCAGATCGTCGTCCAACATGTGCGTTTGGCGGACGAATTCCTGACGGTCAGCTGGTGATGGTATCAGGGAAGCTGGTTCTTGGGAGATTAGATACTCTCGTCCTTCTTTGGATTGTAGCGGAATATACTGATCAACGCTCTCAGCAATGATTTCAGATAGACGGTCCTGCTCCTCAGCTTTCAGCAGGTCAATGAAGTTGCCCGCACTGAACAGAACCTCAACGTCGTTCTCGTCAACCTTTCGTTGGAACTCGCTGAGCTTGTCTGGGCTGTTTTTCAAATGTATCCAGATGTCAGTATCCAGCATCACACGCTGTCCCATAAATTCGATCAGTTAGACTGGGTTACGCCTCCTTCTCGAATAAACCCTCACACGAGAACCGCCTATCAGTAATCGCTACTCAACTCTCTCGTACCGCTCCTCCAACTCCTCTTCCGTAATCAATCGAGAATCAGGATTACTGGACTGATGGGTTAGATAGTATAGCGTCTCGCCTGTGTTGGTGTCCTCGGCCTCACGTGCGATCTCCATAATCGAATTCTCTATGCTATCGTAATCTGATTTCTCTCGCACCGCATCGCCTTCGTCAAAACCGTCGCTAACCATCTTCTCCATATCCTCAGCATCCGTAACATCCTTATCTATATCAACATCGGATAGGTCTGGTGTGTCTCTAATAATCTCTCGTTTGATGCTCAGTTGACCTTCGTCCACGTTGAACCAGTAGCGATAATCTATTTCTCCGTTGTCTCCACCACCGTAGCCAGCAACAAACACAGATTTATCGCTTAACCGTTCCATCCTCAGATCCACGTCAAGACGGAGAATGTCGATATCCTCATCTGCTTCCACGATGTCCGATTTCAGCAGTTTGGATGTGTCGTCTGGAATATCCTCTGGATCCATAGATTCGGCGACCTCAACCAGATACTCGATTTCGTGATGAAGATACTGCTTCCCGCACTCTGGGCACTCCTTATTGTACTCTGCTATATCGTCCCAATCCATGTTCACGTCCAATTCAGAACCGCAGTCTGGGCAGTAATTCACACCGCCGATAGAATCTGCTACGATGTGTCTAATCTCCTTATCAGGCGATTCGTCAGTCATACGGAAAAATAAATCTGCGAAGCGTAAATGTGCTATCTACTGCTGCCAACTGTGGGTCAATCTATCGCCTCACCTTTTGTCTTGGATCTGCTTCGTCAGTCGTCAGTTGAACATCCTGAACTCTCAGATAACTCCACGGCGACTCGGAGAAGTAGCTGTCCTGACTAATCTTCTCCCAGCCTCCGTTTCGGACTACGGTCTGCTTCTCCAGCTCTTGTCGAGCTTCTGCTTTCGAGTCGTACGCCTGAATCAGATACGTTTCGTCGCTTGTCTGGTGTGTGACGACATGGATAGTTTCCTCCATGCTCACCACCTCACCTGCTTTCTCGGATCTTCCTCATCTACTTTTAGGCTAACTTCTCGAACCTCGTACCGACAATCCTCTCTCACATACAGTTTCTCACGTCGACGCTCGAACTCTCGGTTGAAGTTGTCAACCATCTCTTCCATCGTCTCAATTGCTTCATCCTCAGATTCGAACGCACCGTGGAGATAGTACTGACCATCGTAGTAGCTACAGACCACGTAGATTGGGTGGTTCATAGAGCAATCACCTTGTTAGACCTGTCCGCAAGGATGTCTCTGATACCGTTCCACCACTGGTACCGACTGCGATAATCCAGTAGCTCTTCCTGCTCTCCATCAACGTACACGTACACGCTGTAGGTCCGCTTTCCAGGGGATTCGTCGTACGCCTCGACGTTACACGTTAACTCAATATCCCTGCCACTGTGACGGAATTTGTAGGCTTCGACCAGCCAGCCGTAAGCCATTCCATGAGGCGGCTCATCCGCCGCTACTTCTGTGTATTCCAGTTCCCATTCAGAGTCCCGCAGCTCAGGCACAAGATGCCCACTCACGCCTGATCACCCACACTGACATCGTATCCAGCTGCAGTCCATCTGACTTCCCAGTCTGAGTACTGTGCGTAGTACTTCGTGACAGCCTCTATACTGGTCCTCTCGGGAGGTACTGTCTAGTTGAGGGATTGAGAAGTGAGCAGGCCGTAGCGAGAGGTGTTCATGACACTCGCAGACCTGCTCAA
>ENA-ORDC01000289-ORDC01000289.1-marine-metagenome-genome-assembly--contig:-NODE-289-length-54007-cov-18.985370_pt1 | contig 54007 bp, 64 predicted proteins | sample MGYA00237783_ERZ508515 | MGnify/ENA primary metagenome ERZ508515 (study PRJEB26186, sample SAMN06268792) | marine metagenome | isolation source: Eden Landing Ponds, San Francisco, CA, USA | place...
GACGGCTTCGAGGACCGCGGCGAGATCCGGATCATCGCCGCCACCAACCGCTTCGACATGCTCGACCGCGCCATCCTTCGCCCGGGTCGCTTCGACCGCCTCATCGAGGTGCCCAAGCCCGACCAGGAAGGCCGCGAGCAGATCTTCCAGATCCACACCCGCGACATGAACCTCGCCGAGACCGTCGACTTCGCGTCGCTGTCCGAGCAGACCACGGAAGCGTCAGGTGCCGACATCAAGGCCATCTGTACCGAGGCCGGGATGTTCGCCATCCGCGACGACCGGACAGAGGTCGTCGAACAGGACTTCTACGACGCCTGGGAGAAGATTCAGCAGGAAGAAGAAGACGGCGAAGACGTCTCTCGGACCTTCCACTGAAAGCCCTCACGCGGCCCTGGCGGGCCGCGTTCGCCCTTTTCATGTCCGCCGCCACCTGCCGCGAGCGGCAGGTCGCTAAGGCCCGCCGCGAGACGGCCGGCGATCGCCGGCCGCTCGTGGGGTTACGCCGACGCTTTCTGTAGTCGCGGCCGAGTTGGCCGCGACGATTCCGCCGTCAGAGCAAGCTCTGACGAGCTCTCGCTCGCTTTGCTCGCGAGAACACCACTCTTCCCCGGCGCGCGGGATAAAACCCGCGCGCTGGCTTCCTGACCGCAGGCCGTCACCGCGAATTTTCGACCGCAACCCGCTATCGCTTCGATCGTCTCCGCTCTCCGCCTGTTCTCCCGGGCCATCTGACCGCAACCGTCCCGCTTATAGCTCGCGCGAACTCCTCGGGAGATATGAGCGACGATCAGGCCTCTTCTGCCAGCGAAACCGTCGAGGCCTACTATCAGGCCCTCCGCAACGGCGATCCGCTCGGACCCTTCTTCGCTGAGGAACCAGGAATGGTGAAGGTCGGTATCTCCGAGACACTCGTGGGACACGACGCCATCGTCGAGGGACTGGCCGACCAGACCGCGACGACGACCGACTGGACAGTCGAGAGCCGCGACCGGCACGTGACCGAACGTGAGGACTTCGCGTGGTATCACGACGACGTCAGCCTGGGCTGGCGTGACACCGCATCGGGCCGCAACTACGACTTCGAGACACGCTGGACTGGCTCACTCAGAGCCGACGACGACTGGCAGTTCGTCACGCTGCACGTCAGCACCGCGGGGGATCTCGACTGATGGTTGGACCGATGTCCCCCGAAGAGCGTCAGTCCGGGATGGTCCGGCTGAAGCTCGGCATCGCCCTGCTCGTCGGCGTCTCGGGTGGCCTCGTCGCGCTGCAAGGCGAGGCGTCGCTCCCGGTGGTTGGGGCGGCAGTAGTCGTTGGAACGCTCGTCGGCGCGGTACTCGCGTGGTATATTTTCCCGTCGGGATCGAACTACCGCTAGTCAGGAGATCCGGTAGACGCGGGCCTCGAATGGCCGCAGGTCGAACTCCTCGGGATCGTCGCCGGCGTCGTCGTAGTTGCTGATGAGCAGTTCCGGATCGGGGGCGTCGAGGTGGTGTGGCAGCGAGAACGTCGTCTCGTGGGCGAAACAGTTGAGCACCACGAGGACGCCGTGCTCGTCGATCGTTCGGAGGTAGGCGTATATCTCGGGGTGGTCCTCGTACAGCAGGTGATAGTCGCCGTAGACCAGCACGTCGTTGCCCGAGCGCAGGTCGATCAACTCCTGGTAGTATTGCCAGATCGAGTCGTCGTCGGCGCGGTCGTCCTCGACGTTGATCTCTTCGTAGTTGGGATTGACCTTAATCCAGGGCTCGCCAGTCGTGAACCCGGCGTTGTCCGCGTCGGACCACTGGACCGGCGTCCGGGCGTTGTCCCGACTCCGGTGTTTGACGACGTGGCGGACGTCCTCGAAGTCGGCGTCGTGACGCTCCATCAGTTCCTCGGTCTGCTGGATCGCCTCGACGTCCCGAAGTTCGTCGAAGGAGTTCCACTCGACGTTCGTCATCCCGATCTCCTCGCCCTGGTAGATGAACGGCGTCCCCTGCAGCGTGAACTGCAGCGTCGCGAGCATCTTCGCGGACTTCTTGCGGTAGGCCCCGGCGTCGCCGAACCGAGAGACGGTCCGGGGATGATCGTGATTGCCGAGGTAGTTGGCGTTCCAGCCCTCGCCCTCCAGACCGATCTGCCAGCGCGTCAGGACGTCCCGGAGTTCGTCGAGGTTCCAGTCGTTGAACACCGTATCCGGATCGGTGAGGTCGTCGAGGTCGTCTAGCTCCACGTCGACGTCTTCCAGATCCCACTTGCCGCCGGGCTTGTAGGGGATGTCCGCGTGCTCGAAGTGGACGATCATGTTGATCCCGTCGCCGTCCTCGCCGCAGTACTGCTGGGCGTCGGTGACGCCACAGCCCGGCATCTCGCCGACGGTCATGATGTCGTACTCCGAGAAGACGTCGTCGTACATCTCCCGGATGTACTCGTGGACGCGCGGCCCGTTGATCACGTGCTCCCAGCCGACCCAGCCGGGATTCGGTTCGCCGTCCGGTAGCCCCTCTGTCTTTGAAATGAGGTTGATGACGTCCAGCCGGAAGCCGTCGATGCCCTTCTGGAGCCACCAGTGGAGCATCTCGTAGACGTCCTCGCGGACGTCCTCGTTGCGCCAGTTCAGGTCGGGCTGTTTCTCGTCGAAGACGTGGAGATAGAACTGGCCGCGCTCCTCGTCGAACTTCCAGGCTTTCCCGCCGAAGATCGAGGTCCAGTTGTTCGGTGGGTGCTCGTTGTCGTCGTGGCCGTCCATCCAGTAGTAGTAGTCGGCGTACTCGCTGTCGGGGTCTTTGGACTTGAGGAACCACTCGTGCTCGTCCGAGGTGTGGTTGAGCACCATGTCCATGATGAGGCGCATGTCTCGGTCGTGGACCTCCGCGAGGAGCTCCTCCCAGTCGTCCATCGTGCCCATCTCGTCCATGATGGCGTGATAGTCCCGGATGTCGTAGCCGTTGTCGGCGTTCGGCGAATCGTAGACGGGACAGAGCCACACGACGTCGACGCCGAGGTCGTCGAGATACGGTACCTTCTCGATGACGCCTCGGATATCGCCGACACCGTCGCCGTTAGAGTCGTTGAAACTCCGCGGATAGATCTGATAGACGACAGCCTCCTTCCACCACTCGCGATCGAGGTCATCCTCGTGCTGCGTATCTGCGTCCATGGGGGCTTCTCTCACGGTAACTACCGGCTGTTATTATACCTGTTGATACGGGCCCGTACTCGCGTCGAAACGGCCGATTTCGAAATCCCAGTGTGAAAGATCGTTCACCGAAGAATTCACGGCGCCCCCTGGATTTCGATATCGTTAATAATCACTGCTCGAATCGGGATGGCTGTCAAGTAATTTCTGACCCGTCGATACAGGAGAGGAAGATATCTTCACAGCAGGATTTCGAAGGGAGCGGGGGTTGCGTCGCGTGCTCCATAACAGATAAACCACAGCCACCCTTGGCCCCGAGTATGGCTGACACATACAATCGCGGGAAAGTCGAGGACTTCGGACGGTGGAAGGAGTTCTCGGCCGGGATGTGGGCCTGGATCTTCCACAAGTTCACCGGCTGGGTGCTCGTGGGCTACCTCTTCACCCACATCGCCGTGTTGAGCACGGCGACGGCCCCGGATCCGGCGACCTACACGAATACGCTCCAGGGGCTCGAAGACTTGCTCATCGTCAGACTCCTCGAAGTCGGACTGCTCGCAGTCGCCGTCTTTCACATCTTGAACGGGATCCGACTCCTGTTCGTTGATCTCGGTGTCGGGCTGGAGGCACAGGACAAGAGCTTCTACGCGTCGCTGGTGTTGACCGGCGCGATCACGGTCGCCAGCGTGCCGACCTTCCTCGCGGGGGCGTTCTAAGATGGCTGAACACTACACCTCGTTCGACCGCGGCGGGACTCGCTGGCTGCTCCAGCGAGTGACCGCGGTCTTCCTGATCGGTGCACTGGCGTTTCACTTCTTCCTGCTGCACTTCGTCAACCACGCGGCGGAGATCACGTTCGCGGGCACACAGGCTCGGATGAGTCAGTGGGGCTACTTCGCGACGATGATCCTCTTTCTGATCGCGGCGACGTTCCACGGCGTCAACGGCGTCTACAACGCCCTGGTCAACCAGGGTCTCGACGGAACCCAGAAGAAAGCAGTCGGTGCGGTCCTGACGCTTGCGAGCGTCCTCCTGATCGCACAGGGGATCCGCGTCGCGCTCGCGATGGCCGGAATCACGGTGATCTAACATGAGTACAGAACCCGAAACAGAGATCGAAGAGGAATCGAGCGCCGAGAACCTGCCACAGACGAGCAGTCACCAGCAGCGTCGGATCGAAGAGAAGGCGACTCGCAAGAGCGAGCGCGAGGCCGCAGAGAAGGCCCAGGCCGAGTCGCTGGAGGACGAGGAGACCTACGAACTCAAAGTCTTCCGCTACGACCCCGAGATCGAGGGCAAAGAGGAACCCCGGTTCGACACGTTCGTCGTCCCGTATCACAAGGGGATGACGGTGCTGGACGCGCTCATCTACGCGCGGGACCATTACGACTCCTCGCTCACGTTCCGCCACTCCTGCCAGCAGGCGATCTGTGGCTCTGACGCCCTGTTCGTCAACGGTCGCCAGCGACTGGGCTGCAAGACCCAACTCGCGGATCTGGACGACCCCGTTCGGATCGAACCGCTCCCCCACCAGGAGGTCGTCAAGGACCTCGTGGTGGACATGGAGCACTTCTACGACCAGATGGAGGCCGTCGAGCCGTTCTTCGATCCCGACGAAACGCCCGACGACGAACTCGAAGAGCAGCGCCAAAGTCGCGAAAACCGAGAGAAGGTCAAGATGTCCACGCGCTGTATCTGGTGTGGTGCGTGTATGTCCTCGTGTAACATCGCCGCCGGGGACAACCAGTACCTCGGGCCGGCAGCGATCAACAAGGCCTACCGCTTCGCGATGGACGAACGCGAAGGCGAGGACCGCAAGGAAGAGCGGATGCGGATCGTCGAGCAGGAACACGGCGTCTGGCGGTGTCAGACCCAGTTCTCCTGCACCGAAGTCTGTCCGAAAGACATTCCGCTGACCGAGCACATCCAGGAACTCAAACGCGAGGCCGTCAAGAGCAACCTCAAGTTCTGGTGAACACGGATGACAGACACACGAGCAACGCGCACAAGTTCGCCAAACCCTAACAAACGCTAACTCAACTATGTACGAATACGACGTGATCGTGGTCGGCGCGGGCGGCGCCGGTCTCAGAGCGGCTATCGCAGCGCACGAGGAGGGCGCGGACGTCGCGCTCGTCACGAAACTCCACCCGGTCCGCAGCCACACGGGGGCGGCCGAGGGTGGCATCAACGCGGCACTCCGGGAGGGCGACGACTGGGAACTGCACGCCTACGACACGATGAAAGGGTCGGACTATCTGGGAGACGCCCCGGCCATCGATACCTTCGCGAAGGACGCCCCGAAAGAGGTCGTCCAGCTCGAACACTGGGGGATGCCGTTCTCCCGCGAGGACGACGGTCGCGTCTCCCAGCGACCGTTCGGCGGGCTCTCTTTCCCGCGGACGACCTACGCCGGTGCCGAGACCGGCCACCACCTGCTGCACACGATGTACGAGCAGGTCGTCAAGCGCGGCATCGACGTCTACGACGAGTGGTACGTCCTCGACGCCGCCGTCACAGACCACGAGGATCCCGAAGACCGGGAGTGTCACGGCGTCGTCGCCTACGACATCAAGTCCGGCGAGATCGACGGATTCCGCGCACGCAACGGCGTCATCCTGGCGACGGGCGGGACGGGCCAGGTGTACGACCATACGACGAACGCCGTGGCCAACACGGGCGACGGGCCGGCCATCGCCTACCGCGCCGGCGTCCCGCTCGAAGACATGGAGATGGTCCAGTTCCACCCGACGACCCTCCCTTCGACGGGTGTGCTGATCTCAGAGGGCGTCCGCGGCGAGGGCGGCATCCTCTACAACGACGACAAAGAGCGGTTCATGTTCGAGTACGGGTACGCCAACAACGACGGCGAACTCGCCTCGCGTGACGTCGTCTCTCGGGCCGAACTCACGGAAGTCAACGAGGGTCGCGGCATCGAGGACGAATACGTCCACCTCGACATGCGCCATCTCGGCGAGGAGCGGATCATCGACCGCCTGGAGAACATCCTCCACCTCGCGGAGGACTTCGAGGGCGTCGACGGCCTGGACGAGCCGATGCCGGTCAAGCCCGGCCAGCACTACCACATGGGCGGCATCGAGTGCGACGAGAACGGCCACACCTGCGTCGACGGACTCTACGCCGCCGGCGAGGCGGCCTGTGTCTCGCTGCACGGCGCGAACCGCCTCGGCGGCAACGCGCTGCCCGAACTGCTTGTCTTCGGTGCACGGGCCGGCAAACACGCCGCCGGCGGCGACATGGCCGCGGCCCGGATCGACACGGGTCCCTCCGCCCGGAGCGAAGCCGGCGAGTTCGACTCGCCGGTCGATCCGGGTGCACTGAGCGGGAGTGACGAGGACGTCGCAGCCGACGGCGGGGCCGTCGCGGATCCCGACACCGTGCTCGAGGACGCGGTCGGCCGCGAGCGCGAACGCGTCGAGACGCTCCTGGAGTCGGACGGTATCAACCACGCGGAGGTCCGCGCGGAGGTGCAGGAGACGATGACCGAGAACGTCAACGTCTTCCGGGAGGAAGGGGCGCTCAAGCGCGCGCTCGAAGACCTCAAACAGGCTCGGGAAGATTACCAGGACGTCGCGGTCGCCGATCCCTCGCGGACGTTCAACACCGACCTGATCCACACGATCGAGACGCGCAACGTCATCGACGTGGCCGAGGCGATCACCATCGGTGCTCTCGCCCGTGAGGAGTTCCGTGGGGCCCACTGGCGCAAGGAACACCAGGAGCGCAAGGACGACGAGTGGATCAAACACACGATGCTCGCCTGGAACGGCGGCGATCCCGACCTCTACTACAAACCGGTCGTCCTCGAAGGCGACGAGCAGACCTACGAACCCAAAGAGCGTAGCTACTGACCTGGCCGCTGTTCTGCAGGTAGCTATTTTGGACTTGGCCGAGAATACCGTCCAATGACGAGTGCCCTGGACCTGCTCGATCGGCGCAATCGCCGCGCGCTCTGGCGAGCACTCCGCGGGAACTTCGAGCCGACCGATCCGCCCGAGTCGCCGGACTCGGCGCTCACCGAGGTCGTCCAGCGACCGTTCGAGTCACTCTCCGATACCGAGACGCGGCTGTCGCGACTCGAACAGCGACTTCGCGACCGCGGCGACCGCCGATCCGTCTTTCTATCGATCTACGTCAAGATGACCAGCGAGGTTCGGGACGGGATCGAAAACGACCAGTTCGAAGATCCGGAGTGGATGCGCTCGTACGTGCGATCGTTCGCAGAGCACTACCGTCGTGCGTTTGTGCACTTCGAACAGGGAGACGTCGAGGCAGTCCCGGACCCCTGGCAGGTCGCGTTCGGCCAGGCCATCGGCGGCGACACGCTCGTGATGCAGGACGCCTTTCTGGGCGTCAACGCTCACATCAACTTCGACCTGGCGCTCGCGCTCGACGACGTCGGGATCGATCCGAACCGAGAGGCGAAGTACCGCGATCACTGCGAGATCAACGACGTGTTGTCGGGGCTGGTCGACCGCCAGCAAGAGATGCTCGCGAGGCTCTACGCCCCCGGCGTCGAGAACGTCGACGCGGTCTTCGGGCCGTTCGACGAAGTGCTGACGCTGCTCTCGATGACCGAGGGCCGAGAACAGGCCTGGCGCGTCGCCTGCGTCAGGACGGACGTCGGCTGGCCGCTGGTCGACACCTACGCCCGGTGGCTGTTGCGGACGACGGCGCTGGGCGTCGGCGCCCTGATTCTCGGCCCGGGACTCGATTCCGGACTGCTGGAGTCACTCCGGCGGCTCGAACGCGAGGAGCTTGGCCTGGATGCGGTATTGAACAGGATTGCACCCGACAGCTGACGGGTCAGACGTCGAGCACGACGACGCTATCGACCGAGACAGTGGTGCCGTCCTCGTCGGTATCGACGGCGACCTCGTCGCCGCTGAGCCGGTCGACCGTCTCGACCGGCTCGTCGATCGTAACCTCGGAGTGGCCGTCGCCGAAGTGCAGTGCGACGACGACGCGCTCGCCCTCGTACTCGCGAGCGAACGCGACGATATCGTCGTCACCGGCCCACGATACTTTCTGGAGGTCACCGCGACTGAGGGCGGTCAGTTCGTTTCGCGTCTGCACGAGGCGGCGATGAAACCGTGTTAGTTCGGGGTCGCCGCCCCACTCCATCGGCTTGCGGAAGTGAGTCATGCCCGTCTCCTGGCCGTAGTAGAGCATCGGCATGCCAGGAAGCGTGAGCGTCGCCGCGGCGGCCGCGCGCTGACGTGCACGACCGAACTCGTCGAGATACCGGTCTTCGTCGTGGTTCTCGATATATCGGAGGTGGTTCGAGCGTGGGGAGAAACCCTCCCGGTCCGCGGCCTCGACGGCGTCGAGCAACGTACTGGCTGGTGCGTTACCGTCGCCGATCTTCCGAAGCTGTCCGTATAGCGTGGTATCGTAATGCAAGTCGAAACCGCCTTCGCCGGCGAGCGGGTCGCGGGGAATCGTCTCGTCGAGCATCAGGAACTCGGCGTCTCGGGATTTGACGCTGTCGTAGACCTCCTGCCAGAAGCCGTGGGGGACGCCCCAGGCGACGTCACACCGGAAGCCGTCGACGACCTCGGCCCACTCGTCGACGACCGAGAGGATGTGCTCGCGGACAGCCAGTGAGGTGTAGTCGAGGTTCGGGATCGACCGCCAGGCGAAGTAGTGCTGTGGGCCACCGTCTTCGAAGACGTACCAGTCCTCGTACGCTGGAAGGCCGGCACTGGCCATCTGGAAGTGGGGGTGATGGATCGACGTGTGATTGACCACGAGGTCGAAGATCACCCTGACGCCGTGGTCGTGACACGTCTCGACGAATGACTCGAACTCTTCGCGGGTCCCGAGGTCGCTGGCAGTTCGGAAGTAATCGAGCGTGTGATAGCCGTGGGGACCGCCGCGTTCGTAGCCGTCGTCGTCGCGCTGAGGGGCGTAGGATTCGAGGATGGGCGTCATCCACAGCGTGTCGACACCGAGCCATTCGAGGTAGGGAACGCGTGATTCGAGCGCCTCGAAACTGGCCTCTGCCTGTCCGGTGAACGAGCGTGTGAAGATCTCGTACATCGTCGCGTCGGCGACCCACTCGGGTGACTCGTAGAGTCGCGTCACCGAACCGTCGTTGGAAACCTCGACGGCGTCGGCGATCGAGTGGCGCGCCCCGACGGCGACCGCGTGAACGCGGACTGAATCGTCGATCGCTGCTAGCGGGCACGTGGCAGTCCGGTCCGAGATTTCCAGCCGCCCATCGAGGGTGTCGCGATCGTCGACGAAGAACTCGACGTCGAGAGTCTCGTCGGTGTTCGGTCCCGTCTGTGGGTGGGCTTCGAACCGGACAACACCCTCGGAGACAGTTGCGTCAAGGGTCACACGGGGTCGTTCCGGCCCGTCGACCTCGATCGTGTCCCGGGCCGACGATCGGTAGTCGCCGTCGGGGACGAACATCGCGGAGTGAACGCCCGGTTCCAGTTCCGTCTCGAAGGAGAAGGTGCCGTCCTCGTAAGAGGGCTGGTCGCGGCCGAGCAGGTGTTCGTTGAACGGCGCGGAGACGAACACGTCCTCGGCCTCCGGGAGTTCGTGGGCGTCGACGCTGAACGTCACTTCACGTGTGACGTCGGGATACGCACGGACGGTCAGTTCGTGGGGACCGTCCGGTGCAGTCATCTCCAGGGTGTAGACGCCGGGTTCGTCCGGGAGTAGCTCCTCGACGGCGTCGTCGCCGAGCGAGACAGAACTTCCCAACGGGGAGTCGAGGACCGACCACGAGATTGTGTCTTCCACATCGGGATCGGGGTCACGCGGTGCTAGTTCGACTGGTGTGCCCACAGTGGCAAATCGAGGTGGACCGGGGTGGTGCATTGACCTATCGTCGGAGATGGAGAGGGAAAAACCTCCGCTGAAGGTCTCTTCTGCCAGTCGAAGAGGACGTGTGCGTGGTGGTGGTCTCAGGGGGGCGCGCACGACGACCTGTGGCCGTGCGCCGCCGAAAGCCAGGAACGATGGTGAAGGTTTGTGCTGCCTTACCCCGTGGAAATAAATGGGTCGGCGTGGCTACTGGAGGGTAATGACCGAGCAGCGCCCCGAATCCGACGTCAATATCGAGCGAGCAGCGTCGGCGTTCGGCTCGCTCGCCGACGAGAACCGGATCGCCATCCTCCTCGCGCTATGGGAGTCCGGGCCGCTGTCGTTCGCGGAGTTGCAGTCTGCGGCCGGCTTCGACGACAGCGGACACTTCAACTATCATCTGGACAAGCTGCTGGATCGCTTCGTCGAGAAGGCCGCTGGCGAGTATCGCCTCCGGACGCCCGGTGCGTCGGCGATCGACGTGGTCTTCGACGAACGCTTCGGCGAGTCACCGCCGTCGGTCGACATCGATCTGGACGCCGCCTGTCCCGAATGTGGCGCCGGACTCCACGCCAGTTACGACGACGGACGGGTCGTCATCGGGTGTACCGACTGTCAGGTCGACGTCAACCTCGGATACTTCCCGCCGCGCGGCCGACTCGACCGCGATCCGACGGAGTTCTTCGAGGCCTACGCCAAACAGACCTGGCGGGAGTTTACGCTCGCTCGTGAAGGGATCTGCCCGCACTGCAGCGGCCGGATGGAGACGTCGATCGACGTCGATCCCGACTGGCACCTCCAGTATCCCGCGATGAGCAACTGTCAGAACTGTCAGGTCGAGATCGGGACGACGATCGGCGTCCGACTGCTGACCGATCCCGAAGTGGTCGCCTTCTTGCACGACCACGGCGAGTACGTCGACGGCCGCCCGTTCTGGGAGTTCGAGTTCTGTATCGACGACAGCGACGCCTGGATAGAGAGTGAAGATCCGCTGCGCGTGGTCGTTCCCATCTCGTATGGTGACGAGACGCTTCGCGTAACCGTCGACGAGCAGGCGCGAGTGGTCGAAACCGAGCGTGTGACGCGGCGGTAGCGAAACGATCGTACCGCGAGCGAAGCGAGCGGTTTCCCCAGACGTGAAGCCGAAGGCTGAGCGTCCGGCGTTTTTGGATCGCTAAAGTTTTTGCGCGAGTGGTTCGCCTCCGGCGAACCTGAGCGGAAAAAGTTTAGTTTCTACATGTAACCGAGGTCGCGCAGGCGCTCCATCAGGTCCTCTTTGTCCTGGGCGCGGCCCGCGCGCTCGGTCGTGTTGGCCATGTCCTGCAGCCAGGCAGGCTCCTCGGCGGACTTGTCGGTCGAGACTTCACTGCCGAGCGATCGGAACCCGGCGAAGTACTTCGGCGAGACCGGCACGTCCTCTTTTGCGACGCCCTCGGGCAGGTCGTCCTGACCCTGCGGGACGTAGCCGTCCTCGGGGAACCCTTCGACGGTGTCCGGCACGACGAAGTTCCAGAACGCCTCCCAGACGTCGGCTTCCATGAACTGGAGAATCGGCTGGATGCGGTCGTGCGGCGGGTAGATGTCGGGGTCGTGACGTGGCGAGAAGAACGTCTCGTCGGCGCGGGACTCCTGTTCGTCCCAGCGGATGCCCGAGAGGATGCCGTCGACGTCGTACTCCTCGATGGCGTCGTTCAGCGCCACCGTCTTCAGGAGGTGGTTGCCGACGTAGGTGTCCAGCAGGAACGGGAAGTCCTCGTCCTCGTACTCGAGGATGTTGCGGACGTGGTGCTGGTTGTGCTCTGAGAGGGCGTCGACGGGGATGTCGTCGCCCGGTTCGAGATCGTTCTCGTCGACGTACTCACCGACGTCAGTGTTGCGCGCCCAGATGACCTCCAGATCCCACTCCTCGGCCCAGAACTCGACGAAGTCGATAAGCTCGTCGAAGTGCTGGTAGTGGTCGATGAACACGACCGGCGGGACTTCCAGATCGAAGCGGTCGGCGACCTCCTTGACGAAGTAGAGGGTGAGCGTCGAGTCTTTGCCACCGGTCCACATGACGACCGGGTTCTCGTACTGTTCGAGGCCTTCCTTGGTGACCTCGATGGCTTTCTCGATCTTGTCTTCGACCGTCGGGTAGTCTTCCGGATCTTCGCCCTCGCCGTCGGTGTAATCGACGTCGAGATACTCGGGGAACTCGGCTGTTTTGGACATCGTGTAATGAGATATAATTAGAGCATGTAGTAAGTGCTTTTCGGGAGACACCCTCCACGACGTGTGGTATCACACAACAATTCCTGAGGGGAGACATTGCAGTCGGCGGAGTGTTCCCGGGGGCCGCAGCGTCAAGAATCGTGTTTGCGTTCACCCGCAAGTTTGTCTGCGAACAGGCCCGCAGCAGGATCAATCGCGGCGTAGATGCGCGCCGCAATGACTACGAGTGGGCCCAGCGCGAGCAGCAGGAATACCGTATCGTAGACCCACGCGAATCCATCGAATACGATTGCAGCCAGCGGTGCCAGCCCCCAGTGGGTAACGAGGACGGCCGCCAGCGCGACCAACCAGAACGCGATGGACGCGACGTGGCCGGCAAACTCGCGAGAGCGATCCACGGAGGTCGCAACAAGCGTCGCGACACCGAACGCCGCGTAGACGAGTAGGCCCGCGGCCAGAATCGTGGCAACAGCTCTGAGGACGAGCGCGATCGAGACCGCGGTCCCCGGGATCGACCGACCCACTCCGGGGAGGAGTGTGAACAGCCACAAGACGAACACGCCCCCGACAGCTCCGAGCAGGAGCTTCGCCACCGAGCGCGCTGTCGCATGACTGACTGTAAATTCTTTTCCGGTTGATGTGCGTGTCATAGCTCCAGTCGACTGGACGGGTGGCACCAATAAGAACGGGAACGACCCCGAAGCCGAATTTACGTGATTCAACCAGGGTTTGGGCAGGGGGTTTTTTCAACCATCACGGAGTCTCACGAGATATGGACGACGTGCTGGAGACATTGAGAGATGCCTACGAAGAGAACGACTACGACGTTGCGGACGTGACCCGTAACCGTTCGCAAGTGCGGGTGGTCCTTCGGGAAGCGGGCGCAAACGCCGAGGAGTTGCGTGCAATCGCCAACGACGTCGTCGACGAAGACGACGTCCTCGGACTCGAAGTGACGACCGAATCGTCCGGCGGACAGGACCAACTGACGACCGTGGTCACGTTCCGATATCGGCCGTCCTGATGGATGTGTTTCGAACGCCCTCGAAGTGAGTTTCGAGGCGACCGGTCACCCCCCCGACAGGCTTAAATGCCCCTCAGGCGAAGCGGGGAATAACTCGATGCCGAAAGTAGAGATAACCGTTCCGGAGCATCTGGAGATGCAGATCGCCCAACTGGTCGAGAAAGGGGAGTTTCTCAATCGTGAGGAAGCAATCGAGGACTTGCTCTCGACAGGGCTGAAGGCGTACAAGACGAGTGGTCCGATCGAGGAAGAGGAGGACCCAGGACTCGGCGAAGACGGGATGATGGGTCACGACGACGAATACGTGTTCTGACACTTCCAGCGGTCCCATTTCGAACTGATTCGCCACCGAGCGCGACGAATATCGACCCGCAATGGCCGGCAACAGTGATCACTGGCGAGAGCGATGTCTGGTACACACTGGCGGGCAATCCTTAAGCCAGCGTCTCCACTTATGGCTACATAGAGATGCACAAAGACGAGCTTCTGGAGCTCCACGAGCACATGGTGACCATCATGGAGTACTTCCGTGAACAGGACGAGATCGACAGCTCACTGTTCGACCCCTATGGAGAACTCGACGTGACGCCAGACGACGTCCACAAGTCAAAGAGCGAGCACAAACACGCCGTGTTCGTCCTCGGCAACGCGCTGGCGAACGCGATGAGCGAAGACGAGTTCTCCGACGCCGGCCGGGTCGGCAAGCGGATGAAAGAACTCGCCGAAGACGCCGAGTCCAAGATCTAAAACTGTGGATCGCGCTGCTCGACGAACGCAGTGACACCTTCTTCGAAGTCCGCGTCCGTCGCCAGCCGTGCCTGGACCTCACGCTCCCGTTCGATCGCTGCTCGCAAGTCGCAGTGTTCAGCCCGGCAAAGTCGCTTCGTTTCCTGCATCGCTGCCGCGGGGCCAGTCGATAGCGTCGCCAGCAGCGACGCCAGTTCGTCCTGGAAGGTCGCTACTGGATAGAGTCGGGTGAACAACCCGAGATCAGCTGCACGCCGTGCGTCGACCAACTCGCCCGTGTACAGCAGTTCCATGGCGACGTCGGGCCCGACGACCCGGGGCAAGAGCTGTGTCACGCCCGCGCCGGCGGCGAGTCCGAACCGACGAAAGCCGAATCCGATCGATGCGTCGGGACTCGCGAGGCGGAGGTCACAGGCGAGCGCGAGACACGCACCCTCACTGAACGCGGGCCCCTCGATCGCGGCCACGGTCGGGAGCGGACAGTCGTAGACAGCGGCGACGGCCTCGGCGGTCGCGTCGAGCCTGTCGCGCCACTCGGACTCTTCGAGCGAGCCCTGCACGCGGTCGACGTGTGCGGCGACGTCACCGCTCCCACAGAAGGTGTCACCTTCGCCACGGAAGAGGACACACCGGGCATCAGTGTCTTCGATCCCGTCGAGCGCGTCGACGAGGTGGGTGGCAGCCTCGGCAGTGAGGGCGTTTCGCGCGTCGGGATTGTCGAACGAACAGATCACGACCGTCTCCGAGCGCTCGATCGACACCGGGGCGTCGGTCATAGATTGGAGATCATCGCTGTCGGGTAAAACGTTTTCCGCCCCAATCAGTTGGGCGGTTCTTTCAGGGGGCCGGCCGTCGGTAGGTAGTGTATGCGCATCCACTGGCATCGGCGGGACCTCCGGCTCGCGGACAACCTCGGAGTGACGCGAACCGAGGGGACCGAGTCCGTCGTCCCACTGTTCGTCTTCGATCAGGAGGTGCTCGACCACGCCGGCGCACCCAGAGTCGCGTTCATGCTCGACGCCCTCCAGTCGCTCCGAGACGCCTACCGCGAGCGCGGCAGCGACCTGCTGATCCGCCACGGCGATCCGCGCGACGTCGTCCCCGCGGTTGCCGAGGAGTTCGACGCCGAGGCGGTCTCGTGGTGTCGCGATTACTCCGGACTGGCACGCGAGCGCGACGCCGCGGTTCGCCGAGAATTGGACGAGATCGGCGTCGCTCGCGAGGCCGTCCACGACGCCGTCCATCACGAACCGGGCTCGATCACGACCAACGCGGGTGACCCGTACTCGGTGTTCACCTACTTCAGCAAGAAGTGGCACGACCGCGAGAAGCGCGAGCCCGTGGACGCGCCGAGTTCTGACGACCTTGCAGACGTGGCTGACGACGAGCCCGTGCCTGAGCTGGACGACCTTGGATTCGGGGACCCCGACGCCGTAATTCCGTCGGCGAGTACAGAGGCCGCCCGCGAGCGCCTCGAATCGTTCTGTGAAGACGCGATCTACCGCTACGAGGAGCGTCGAGACTATCCCGCCGACGAGTGTACGTCCCGGCTCTCGCCCCATCTCAAGTTCGGAACCATCGGAATTCGGGAAGTGTACGATACGACCGACCGAGCGCACGCCGACGCCCCCAGCGAGGGCGCACGCGAGTCGGTCTTCGAGTTCCAGGACCAGTTGGCCTGGCGTGAGTTCTATACGCAGGTCCTCGAAGCGAATCCACAGGTCGTCACGGAGAATTTCAAAGAGTACGACAACTCCATCGCGTGGCGCGACGATCCGGAGGCACTCCAGGCATGGAAAGACGGCGAGACGGGCTATCCCATCGTCGACGCCGGGATGCGCCAACTCCGAGAAGAGGCGTTCATGCACAACCGCGTGCGGATGATCGTCGCCTCGTTCCTGACGAAAGACCTCCACATCGACTGGCGTGAGGGATACGACTGGTTCCGCGAGAAACTGGTCGATCACGACACCGCAAACGACAACGGCGGCTGGCAGTGGGCGGCCTCGACGGGGACCGACGCCCAGCCCTATTTCAGAATCTTCAACCCGATGACCCAGGGCGAGCGCTACGATCCCGACGCCGAGTACATCAAAAAATACGTCCCGGAACTTCGGGACGCAGGGCCGGAGATCATCCACTCCTGGCACGAGGCGTCGCTGACCCAGCGACGGTCGGCCGCGCCAGAGTATCCCGATCCGATCGTCGATCACAGCGCGCGGCGGGAGGAAGCGATCGAGATGTTCGAGGTAGCGAGGGGTGGTGAGTAAGCGTTAGCGAACGAATCAGCCCTCGAAGCGGAGCGGGGAGCGTAGCGAACCGCGGAGCAGATGGCGAGGGGTGATGACTGAACGCCAGTGAGGGAATCGCCTCTCGAAGCGGAACGGCGAACGGATGTGGGCCGTGGAGCAGGTAGCGAGGGGCGATTCGTGAGCGATAGCGACCGAGTCGGCCCTCGGCGAGGCGAGCGGGGAGTGAGAGGCGCGAGCGTGCGAGGGCTGACAGCCGAAGAGCAGTCCCCGATCGATCCTAGCTGATACCGTTTTCGTCGAGGAGTTCGTGCTAGGAGATCACATTCGGCATCTCAACCTTTTTCAGGTCTCCGGCCGACAGATCGGATGGAGGGAATTTCACATGCCAGAACATTCAGAACCCGAACTGCCGCCGCTCCCGTACGACTACGACGCCCTCGAACCCCACATCTCCGAGCAGGTGCTGACGTGGCACCACGACACTCATCATCAGGGCTACGTCAACGGGCTCGAGAGCGCCGAGGCGACGCTCGCCGAGAACCGCGAGAGCGGGGACTTCGGCTCGTCGGCCGCCGCGATCGGAAACGTAACCCACAACGGCTGTGGCCACTATCTCCACACGCTGTTCTGGGACAACATGGATCCCAACGGCGGCGGCGAACCCAGCGGTGACCTCGCCGACCGCATCGAGGAAGACTTCGGTTCCTACGAGGGCTGGAAGGGCGAGTTCAAGGCCGCTGCCGGTGCTGCCGGTGGCTGGGCCCTGCTCGTATACGACCCGGTCGCCAAGCAGCTGCGCAACGTCAAAGTCGACAAGCACGACCAGGGCGCGCTGTGGGGTGCCCACCCGATCCTCGCACTGGACGTCTGGGAACACTCGTACTACTACGACTACGGCCCGGACCGCGGCAGCTTCATCGACGCCTTCTTCGAGGTCGTCGACTGGGACAACGTCGCCGAGCAGTACGAGAAGACCGTCGGCAAGCACGAGTAAGTCGACCACACCATCGTCGATTTTTTCGCGTCCAGCGCTCGATAGCGGCTTCACCACTCGGTAGACTAGTTCACCGAGCGTTCGGTATCGGCAGTCGCGACGTTCGAAAATCGGAAGCAAGCGCCACCCTCGGTACTGTCACCGATGGCCAGCTCCCAGCCGTGAGCACTGGCGACGTGATCGACGACCATCAATCCGATCCCGAGACCGCCGTCTTCAGTCGAGTAATCGCCTTCGAGCACGCTCTCACGCACGGATAGGGGGATCCCGGGGCCGTCGTCTGCGACCAGAAATCCGTCGTCGGTCGCGGCGATCCGAACCGTGACGTCGGACTCGGTATGCTCGACGCTGTTTCGATAGAGATTCTCCAGGAGTTGCTGGAGGCGGTTCGGATCCGCCAGGAGCGTCCTGTCACCGTCGATTTCGAGCGTTGCGCCGTTCGTCGAGACAGTGTCCCAGGATGTGCGCGCGATCTCGGCCAGCGAGACTGATTCGCGATCTGCGATCTCTTCGCCCTCGCGGGCTAGCATGAGCAGGTCCTGGATCAGTTGCTCCATTCGGCGATGTGCGCGCTCGACACGGTGGAAGTGTGCCTCCGAGCCAGTCTCTTTGGCCAGATGGAGCGCACTGGAAGCGACGTGGAGTGGATTCCGGAGGTCGTGAGAGACGACACCAGCGAAGCGGTCGAGCTGTTCGTTTCGGCGTTTGAGTTCGAGTTCGCGATCCTTGCGGTCGGTGACGTCGTGGACCAGCAGCGCGTGCCCGATAAACTCCCCTCGAACGTCCTCGAGTGGGGAAGCATCGATCGTGTAGAAGCGATGTTCGATCTCCAGTTCGGTCGATCGCTCTTCGGAGTCGTGCAGGAGAGGCTCGATCCGAGCGGCTACAGCAGGCTCGTCACTCAGTGCGGACTCCAGGCTGGCCCCGACGATCTGTTCGGGCCAGTCGAACAACTCGCGTGCGGTCGCGTTGGCGTCGACGACCCGTCCGGTATCGTCGACGACGATCACACCGTCGGCAATCGTCTGAATGACAGCTGCGCGTGCGATCGGCGTGATGTCGAGCAGTCGTGCACGGAGGATCGACCAGGTGAGGCCCAGGCCAGTGAGCGCGAACGCGATCGGTGTCGGGTCGACCGCCACGGCACTTACGACGAACAGGACGTTCGCGATCCACGGCGGCACGAGACTCGCAAGGAGACCGAGTATCTGGCGCTGATAGAGACGATCCGCACCGAGTGCGAACTGGACGAGCCACACTGTCGCGGCCGCCATCAGCAGATAGGAGTAGCCGATGTGGGCGTGGAACAGGACGTCGTAGGTGATGTCCCAGCCGAGCCGTGACGATTCGCTCACGCCGTCGACTGTCCAGAACGCACCGTGGACATCGTTCGTCCAGACAGCGACATTGAGGAGTATCGGCTCGACTGCGAGGGCAGCGTACAGCCGTGGGCCGAGCCAGTGCTCGCGGCCGGTGTAGGTGAGCGCAAACAGAAAGACACCAGTGACTGTGACCGGAACGAACAGGTAGACGAGCTTCGCCGAAAGGAGGGCAAGTGCCTCCCCGCGGGCAAGCGAACCGACGAGCGAGACGACAGCCCACGCGGAGTTGCTCGCCAGGATCAGCGCGAGAAACGGCGCCCCGGGTTTGTCCCGGCGTCGCCACGCGTAGACGGCGACTACCGCGGTCGCGATCGCAGCCACCACGAGAAGGACCTCGTAGGGCCCGAATCGGACGGCCATCGTTCCTGATTTGTCGAGTTACCTGATGAATCTTCGGGCCCCATATCAGGCGTTGATTTCTGGACAGTGGGACCGTTTCGGGACATTTAGGCGTGAGAATCGTGTATCCGGAGCTATGCCACGACCACGTGAGGACTTCGAGGATCTGCGTGCCCTGGAGTTTCGCGAGCCTGCGGAGGTACTCGACGCTGACAAACTGTACACGATCTACGAGGTCGCGCGTCTGTTACAGGGCGTCGACTCCGGCGAAGAACTCGACGTCGAGACGGAAAACGTCCTGCTGGACTGGGCGATACCGTGGATGCTCAAGTACAGCGAGGCGTTCGTCTTCGCCGAACCCGAGAGTGAGGACGAACCCGGCTACTACGGTATCGCGCAGGAATGAATCTGCTCGTCGCGGGCGCCGAGCAACTCGACGCCGGAAAGACCACCTTCTCGACGGGACTGGTCCACCGGACAGGCGCAGTCGGCTACAAACCCAGAGCCGGCAACGACTACTGGTACAGCCACTCGGACGTCCTGAGTGCGGCTGACTCGGGCGTGCTCTACGGGAAAGACGCAAAACGGCTCGCCAGCGCGACACCTAGTGGGGTCACGCCGACGGACATCAACGCCATTCACCGACTCTGGTCACCCAAACCCGGCGGTGTCGGGAGTGTTCTCGGCCAGGACGGCAGGGAGTTCCTGCTGGATCGCGTCGGCGAAACCTACGTCCGCAACGCGACTGTCGACCTCCCAGAGCACATTCGCGGTGCGTTCCCGCTCGAAGACGCCATCGACGTCTCGTCGCTGGCGGCGTTCAACGACGTGATGGAAACCCACCACCAGCCGACCCAGCAGTCACTCCGCGAGGAAATCGCTACCCAGCCGCTGTCGGTGATCGAGTCCTACAGCGACGTCGCTCGTCCCCTCCAGTCGCTGGAACACGACGCCGTCGCTGTCGTCGAGCCGCGTCGGGTTCGGTTGTTCGATGGCGAACGCTACGACAAGGGGTGTGCGGTCGCCAGCGGCTCGTCGGCGTCCGATCACGGGACCCTCGAGGAGCGGGTCGAGGACGTCACCGAACTCGTCGATCCGGTCGAGACGCTGGAATTACCGCCGGTAGAAGATTCTGCACGGGCCGATCCGTCGCAGGTCGCAGCAGCCTACGAGAGGGCCTACGACGCCATGGTGTCGATCGCAGGGGAGCGCTAGCCGAATCGGGCAGCCTGTGCGGCCAGTTCGACGTGATCGAACGGCTGATTGGTAACACTCGGGCCGTGGCCGCAGTGGAGTTCACCGAGCGTGTCGTCGACGGTCTCGCGCACGCGGTCGATACTCTCGAGTAGTTGCTGGCGATCACCTTCTTCGAGGTCGGTCCGACCGAATCCGCCGTTGGCGAAGATCAGGTCGCCAGCGATGAGGATCCCCGGGGCTCGGGCGTACAGACAGAGGTGGTCGTTCTTGTGGCCCGGCGTGTGCAACGCGGTGTAGACGTCGTCGCCGAGCTGGACGTCCTCGCCGTCTTCGATGGCGTGATCGACGCCCGAAACGTCGGGGTCGAACCCCCAGACGTCGACGTCGAATTCCGAGACGACGGTATCGAGGTTGCCGACGTGATCCGGGTGGGTGTGGGTGAGGACGACGGCGTCGATTTCGTCGACGTGCTCGCGGGCGGCCGAACAGACGTCGAAGTCGTTGCCGACGTCGACCAGCACTGTGCGCTCGCCGGTCACGAGAAAGACGTTACTCGTGAACACCTGCTGGCCCGCGGCGAGATTCGTGATCATGCCCACATCTAACGGGACCGACGGGATGTGCGTGTCGCTCCAGACTGGCTGGACGAGACGCTTTAATTCGCCACCAAAACCTGTGAAGGGACACCGCATTCGGCCGATTACGTTCCGGTATCGATTCCGATACGCGACCCACAGTGATATGTACGTGGAGGGTAAACACATCGAAGAGAGCCGATGTCAGATCCCGACGCACCCGTCGTACTTATCGTCGAAGACGAACCGGACGTCGCCGAGACGTACAATCTCTGGCTTCGGGACGATTACGAAGTCAGGATGGCACAGAACGGTGACGAAGCTCTCGACATGCTCGACGAAGACGTCGACGTGGTACTCCTAGACCGCATGATGCCGGGCCTCTCCGGAGACGAAGTCCTCTCGCGGATCCGCGACAGTGGGTTCGAGTGCCGTGTCGCGATGGTGACAGCTGTCGAGCCCGATTTCGATATTCTGGAGATGGGCTTCGACTCGTATCTCACCAAGCCCATCCGAAGCGAACAGCTTCACGAGACGGTCGGCAACCTCCTCGAACGCTCGGAGTACGACGGCCTACTCCAGGAATACTACTCGTTGGTAGAGAAACAGGCGACACTCGAAGCGACAAAGAGCAGCGCCGAACTCGCCGAGAGCGAGGAGTACGCGGATCTGACAGATCGAATCAACGAACTACAGGACGACCTATCACAGACGCTCGGGGGAATCGAGGACGACGAAGACTTCATCGCGACCCTTCGGGGACTAGGCAATGGCGACGAACACTGATCAATCTGGGACCATGTACGATCTCACAAACGTACTCGATATCGAGGCGCTGGAATCGGTGCGCCCAGGATCGAATATCCTGATTTCGGGGCCAGCAATGACGGGGAAAGACGACCTGGCGTACGAGATTCTGGCCGACGGGACGCGACAGGGGCAGGGAGCTGTCATCGTCTCGACCGGTGACCGCGCAGACAACGTAATCGCGAACTTCAGAGACAGGACCGGGACGGACGCCGTCCGACTGGGGGTCGTCGACTGCGTCTCCGACAGTGCGAACGACGGCTCGGGAGATGGCATCTACGTTCATCACGTCTCCTCGCCAGGGGATCTGACTGGCATCGGCATCGGGATCACCAAGGCACTCGAAGGCCTCCACGAGAGCGGCGCACAGCAGGGCCGACTCGCGCTCTCCTCGCTGTCGACGATGCTCACCTATACCGATCGCAAGACAGTTTTTAAATTCTGTCACGTCCTCTCATCGCGGCTGGACGCGGCGGGGTATCTGGGCCTGTTCACGATCGATTCTGCGGCGCACGACGAGCAGACGTTGCAGGTCATCAAACAGGCGTTCGACGGGATGATCGAGGTCCGCGAACAGGGCGGGACCCGGCAGGCACGGGTCGTTGGGCTGACGTCCTCGCCGTCGGAGTGGGTCGAAGTCTAGCGTAACTGGTTGATGAAGTTCATCCATCGCTTGTTGCTCGCGATGTACTCTTCGTGTGCGTGCTCGCGAAGGTCAGGTTCACGGAGACTCTTCAATGCCGAGATCGCACGATCGATCCCGACGATCGTCTCGGCGATCGATTCGGCCTCTGCAGTCGAGAGCGGGTCGTTCTTGAGACGGTTTTTGAGCCGATCACGCTCACGTTTGAGTGTCGCGCGGACGCGCTGGACATCGTCGCGCTGTTCGGGCGGCACGACGCCCTGCTTCTTCGTCTCCCAGACGAACGATCGCAGGGCGATCTCGTGATCGTCGATAGTGATCTTCTCGGGGATTCGCTCGCCGATGGTCGAGCCACGTTTCGAGATGCGTTCGAGCAACTCCTCGCGGCGCTCCTCGGAGACGACCGTCCCGGAGTCGTCGGACATACACGCACCTACACGCCGGGCGGTGGCGTAGCTTTCGGTATGCGCTCCGTCACCCACGTCACCCGTTGACCGTGACGATCCGGGCGTCGAGTTCGTTCGCGAGGAAATGCTCGAGATCCGGGTCGTCGAGCAGTCGACGAACCGTCTCGCGCCAGCGACTCTTCTGTTTTTGGCCGATCACCACGATATCCGCCTCTTCTGAGATTACCTCGTCGAGGATCGTCTCCTCGACGAGCAGCCCCGACCGGACGACGTACCGGGTCCGCGGAATGTGTCCGAATTCGCGTTCGACGGCCGACTTGAGATCGGTCCGGGTCACGCGTCCGTTGTTCTGATAGAGATTGACGTGCAGCACCGTCAGGGATGCGTCTTCTTCGTCGGCGACGCGGATCGCCTCGCCGAGCGTTGACTTCGAGTGGGAAGTGAGAGGGTAGCGAACAGGAACTACGACCGTCGTCATTGTCAGTGGTAGGTCGTCGCCCTGCCTGTATGTTTCCTTTCTCGATGGCGGTCGCTACTCGACGCCCGCGAGGCGAGCGAAGCGAGTCGAGCGGGCGTGCCGGGATTCGAACCGGAGGGAGACGTGCTCACAGCGTTGCGCGCGACTCCCAGGGTTCGAATCCCGGTTCCGGTTCGCTCTCTGCGGTCGCTGCACGGGCGTGCCGGGATTCGAACCCGGGATCGAGGGGTTAGGAACCCCTCGCCCTGTCCGCTAGGCCACACGCCCTACCGGCGTTTCCACAGCGGGCCGAAAAAACGCTTGCGCTCCCCGAGGGTTTATTCCGCTCACTCCCTTGGAACCGGGTATGCCACAGGAGGTATCGCGACGACGGTTCGTGGGGCTGGTGGGCGCCAGTGCTGGGGTGGCGCTGGCAGGCTGTTCGTCGGCTCCAGGGGCAGACGAGGTAGAGAATCCGTTCGCCCCTGAGACGCCGCCGAAAGATATCATCGAGCAGGCCACACTCGAAGAGCCGGAATCGACCTCGCCCTCCCGATTCACCGAGGTCTTTCGAGCCGTCCGCAACTCCATCGTCCAGATCCAGGTCGTCACACCCCAGGGCAACGGTCAGGGGAGTGGCTGGATGTACGACACCGACGGCCACGTCGTCACGAACGAACACGTCATCGACGGCGCGACCGAGGTCAACATTCGCTTTCGAACGGGAGGCTGGCGACGCGCCTCGATCGTCGCCGACGACGTCTACAGCGACCTGGCCGTCCTCGAAGTCGACCAACCGCCCGGTGACGCGAACGCACTCCCGGTGAAGACCCGCGATCCACCCGTCGGTGAAGAAGTCCTCGCCATCGGCAATCCCTTCGGCTTCTCGGGGTCAGTCTCCTCGGGGATCGTCAGCGGCCTCGATCGCACGCTGCCCGCGACACCGGATAGCAACTTCACGATCCCGGACGCGATCCAGACCGACGCACCCGTCAACCCGGGTAACAGCGGCGGCCCACTCGTCGATCTGCAGGGCCGGGTCGTCGGCGTGATCAACTCCGGCGGCGGGGACAACATCGGCTTCGCGATCTCGGGTGGACTCCTCGAACGAGTGGTTCCGTCACTGATAGAGACAGGTAACTACGACCACCCGTTCATGGGGATCAGTCTCCGATCGGTCACGCCGGCGATCGCCGAAGCGAACGATCTGGATCTGGCCAGCGGCGTCTACGTAGTCAGGACGAGCGATGGCAGCCCAGCACGAGGCGTCCTCCAGGGGAGCCGACGCGACACGGTCATCAACGGCCGCTCGGTTCCGGTCGGCGGTGACGTCATCAGACGGATGGGCGGCCAGGAGATCACGACCGAACAACAGTTGTCGAGCTTTCTCGCACTGGAGACGAGTCCGGGCGACACGATCGAGATCGAAGTCGTCCGCAATGGCCGGCTCCAGACGGTCGATCTCACACTCGGGACGCGGCCACCACCCTCCGGAAGCCTCTAATCGAGCGGCTGGGCAGCGTCGCGCTGTAGAAGCGGCTCGGCGTTGTCTGCCGGCAGCGTCACCACGTCGTCTGTCGAGAGGTCGTACTCGCGCTGGTCGACGCCGAAGATCTCCCCGACGTCTTTCGTAATCTTGACCGTCCGCCGAGAGACGTCTGCTGACTCCTCGGGAGTCGAGCCTTCCGTAGTCTCTTCGGGCGACGACGACACCTCGTCAGATGGCGGTTCCGGTGATTCCTGCGGTTCCGTTCGCGACGGTCCACCGTCGGCCGTCTTCGTCCCGCCATCGGGGTTCATCACGTCCGCTGCCGAGACACTATCGTCCTCGCTATCAGTCGGTTCGGGAGGTGTCGGATCCGGACTCGACTCGACGGGAGTCGACTGCGGATTCGACGGTTCTGGCGCCGGGGTCGCTTCTGCGGACGGAGTCGACCCCGAGTCTGCACTGACCGGGGACGTCCCCGGTTCGACGTCCCCGGCGATCATGTCGAGCACGTGGCCGCGGTTGTCCTGAATGCTCTCGACCAGCCGCTCGAACAGTGCCTGCTCCTCGCTCGTCAGGCCGTCCTCGTCGGTCGGCATCTCCGCGGCCGCGAGCGAGGCTTTCTTGACGATCTTGCCGACCCGCCGATCGTAGATCGCCTCGACGGTCTGCTCGGCGGTCTTGATCTCGTCGCTCAGCCGGTTGACCTCGGGGTTGTCCCAAGGGTCGTCGGCGCGCTGGGCCGCGTCGTCGCGCGCGTCCCTGAGTTGCTGGACGAACTCGCTGGCCTCAGAATAGAAGGAGTCGCGCAGCTGCTGGAGGCTATCGGTTTGCCGTTCGCGACTCTGCACAGTTTGTAACTCGTCGATGTCCATGCTATTCCTGGCCCTTCTCTGCGCGTCCCCGTGCCATCAGGAACACGCCGAGGTACTCTGGAACGGAATGGACACCCTCCTCCACCGTAAAACTATCGCCCCGTAACTCGACTGTGCCGCCGTCTGTCACTTCTACCGAAATCTCGTGGCCGACGAACGTCTCCGGGACGGCGTCGACCAGCGGATCGAAGTCGGCGAGATCCGATCGGTCGATCCGTCGAACTGCGAGCCCGCTGCCGCCGTGGAGGCTCCCCGGAAGCCGGATCAGACGGTTCGTGTCGGTCGTGACCGGCTCGTCGATGGGGGCGTTGTCGACTTCGACGACCTCGTGAATCAGGACCTTCGCGAACTGGACGAACGCCGGGTGGACGTCGATGTTGCCGGCCTGGATCTGGTCGGTGTTGGTCTCCATCGCACGCAGCGCGGCCTGGGCCTTGCCCTCGCCGATCCCCTCGTAGGACTGGAGCCGTTCGAGTGCGTCTGTCTCGTCGAGTTCGAGCAAGCGTTCGACTTCTGAGAGGATGTGGCGGTGGGCGCGGCCGCTCCAGCCGCCCCCAGTTGCGAGTGTTCGCTTCTGTGCTGGGCTCTTGCGGCCCGCAGTGCCGCCGACGGCTTCCTCGTCGACGAGCGCGTCGAACTCCAGGCCGATCCCGCGGACGTAGTCGACGACCTCACGCCGTGCCTCCCGTTCCAGACCCTGGATCCCGGCGTCCCGGACGTGAACGTGATACCCCCGGCCGCCCGAGAAGACGATCGTCAGGTCCTCGAACCCGAAGTCGTCTTCGAGAAAGTCGAGCAAGCGAAGCAGGGCGTCCTTGCACTTTGCGAGCATCTCGGCGTAACTGTCCTCGCCGAGCGTCACGGACGGGAGGTGGTCGGCGTCGAGATCGAAGACCAGATCGGACGAACGCCAGCCCTTCTCGCTCATCGAGGAGGCGCTGGGCTCGTCGTAGCGGCCGGCCGAGAAGTAGACGTGGCGCGGGCGCTTGCGTGCCAGAAAGTCCTCGATCGAGCCGAGATCCAGCAGCGATCGGTGGCGGACCATCGTCGTCCCGGGGCCGGACGTCCAGGGGATGAACCCCCACTCGCGCTCGTTGGCCCCTGGTGGTGGCGTCAACTCCGTCCGTCGGTAGTAGTCACCGAAGCGACCCCGGAGATAGGCCCGCGTCCGTTCTTCCATCGCTTGCCTGTTTGCGAACTCGGGGCTAAAGCGTTTTCGTCCCTCGACGACCCTGGAACCTGGTCAGCGACTCAACAGCCGTGATAGTCGCTGGGTGATCGACTCGTCGTCGCCGAGTTTGAGGTAGTAGGCGTCACCGCCGTCCTCGTAGTAGTTGTCGATCCGGCGTTCGATCTCGAAGCCGACGTGCTGGTAGAATTCGATCGCCTCTCGATTCGTAGTCCGGGCGTGACAGGAGACGGACCGATAGTCTTCTGCGACCCGAGCGATCAGCCGCTTGCCGAATCCCTCGCCCCGGTAGGACTCGTCGACGGCCAGAAAGAGGATGTAGCCGTCCCGACGGACGGCCGCAAAGCCGATGAGTTTCGTCCGTCGGGCGCGATTGAGATAGACGTAGACCTTCGAGCGTCGATAGGCGTTCTCGAAGAAGCCGCGTCGCTGACGCAGGACGTCGTCCGAGCGGCGGATCCGTTCTTTGAGATCCCAGGCCTCGCCGACGTACTCGTCGCTGCCTCGGTCGATAATCCGTGTATCGACGTTGATACTCACTACCACCGTATAGAACAGTCGTAAATATAATTCCACCGGCCTCGGTGGCCCGCGAAAGGGGGCGGAACGGACCGAAGCGAGTCAGTACGGGACTTACGCGAGGTCTTGCACTTCTGCGAGCACTTCCTCGTAGTCAGGTTCGACGCCCGGGTCGTCGCTGACCCACGCGTATCGAACATCGCCGTCATCGTCGACGACGAACACCGAGCGTTTGGCGACGTCGTAGACGCCCAGGTCCGCGAAGTCCATCGGGATGTCGTAGGCCTCGATGATGTCTTTCTCGGCGTCGCTGATCAGGTCGAACTGCAGGCCGAGCTTCTCGCGGAACTCGTTGAGCGCGAACGGAGAGTCGACGCTGATTCCGTAGACCGACGCGCCTGCGGCCTGAAATTCTTCGAGTTTGTCCTGGAACTCGTTCATCTCGTGGCTGCAGACGCTCGTGAACGCGCCGGGGAAGAACGCCAGCACGAGCGGGGCTTCGTCGAGGTGCTCCGAGAGGCTAAAGGAGTCGACGTCGCCGTTCGCGAGCGGTGCAGTGAAGTCGGGCGCAGAGTCGCTTACGTCTACCATAGCAAGCGGAGTTTGGGAAGTCCGTTCAAAGACCTTTGTGATCCCGACGACGATTGCGCTCTCGGATTTGGGGACCGATATCGGAGAGAAAAGACTACAACAGCGTCCGACCGGCCGGTTCTCGGGGCGCTCAGAAAGGCAAAAAGACTATAATAGACAGCAGGTAAGGATGGGGTACAATGGTCGTACTACAGATCCCAGGCATCCCGGGCGGTCCCGAAGTGCTGTTGCTGCTGTTGCTGGCAGTGCTTCTGTTCGGTGCGAACAAGATTCCCAAACTCGCTCGCTCGTCAGGACAGGCGATCGGTGAGTTCCAGAAAGGTCGCGAGCAGGTCGAACAGGAACTGCAGGAGATGAAAGAGGGCGACTCCGAAGAGGGGAGCGCGGAGACCGAGCGAACGGTCGAAAGCGAAGACGAGCCGACCCGCGAGCGTGAGTCAGAGACGAGCGACTCCAGCAACTAACTGCGCAGTGTGGGGATCTTCTCTCGGTGATCACGGCTCGACTGGCGAGACTATCGAGCGCCGTGTGCGAGCCGTATCCAAACTGTTTTGACCACGCATCGCACACCCCCGAATACCATGACAACGAACGTCGGCATCCTCGGCGCAACCGGGGCCGTCGGACAGCGATTGATCCAGTTGCTCGACCCACATCCTGAATTCGAAATCACCGCGCTCACGGCCAGCGAGTCCAGCGCGGGCGAAGACTACCGTGACGCCGCGAAGTGGCGAATCGACACGCCGATTCCGGACTACGTGGCAGAGATGGAAGTTCGCGCGACAGATCCGACCTACGTCCCCAACGACGTCGACCTCCTCTTTTCGTCGCTGCCGTCCAGCGTCGGCGAGGCCGTCGAACCCAAGTTCGCCGAGGAGGGCTACGTCCTCTCGTCGAACTCCTCGAACTTCCGCACCGACGAGGACGTGCCGCTGACCATCCCGGAGGTCAACGCCGACCACCTCGACCTGATCGAGGTCCAGCGCGACGAGCGCGGCTGGGACGGGGCGATCGTCAAGAATCCGAACTGCTCGACGATCACGATGGTCCCACCGCTGGCCGCGCTCGAAGAGGCCTTCGGACTGGAGCGCGTCGACGTCTCGACGTTGCAGGCCGTCTCGGGCGCGGGCTACGACGGCGTCACTTCGATGGAGATCATCGACAACGCAATCCCGCACATCGGCGGCGAAGAGGAGAAGATGGAGACCGAGTCCCAGAAGCTCCTGGGCAGTTTCGACGGCGCGGAGATCGAGTGGCACGACGTCGACGTCTCGGCGTCGTGTAACCGAATCCCGACGCTTGACGGCCACCTCGAAAACGTCTGGGCCGACACTAGTGACGACGTCACGCCTGCCGAGGCCGCCGAGGCGCTCCGAGAGTATCCCTCGATCGACCTGCACTCCTCGCCCGACCAGCTGATCCGTGTCTTCGAAGAACCCGACCGCCCGCAGCCGCGTCTCGACCGCAACTACGACAACGGCATGGCGATCGCCACCGGCGGCCTGAAAGAGACGACCCACGGGATCAACTTCAATTGCCTCGCACACAACACGCTGCGCGGCGCAGCCGGTGCGTCCATCCTCAACGGCGAACTCTTACTCGACAGCGGCTACATCTGAGCGACCGACCACCATCTTTTTCCGCGCTGATCGTGATCGAATCGTATGCTCTCCAGAGAAACCGTCGTCCAGGCTGGCGTCGGCATCGTCGCTATTACGGCTTTTCTGTACGTTCCGAACCTGCTGGAAGTGCCGTACGACAGTCTCGTCGGTGTTCTGTCGGTGATCCTCTTCGATGCGACCATCATCGGCGGCGGCCACCTGTATCTCGCCCTGCGGGGCGAGGACGCGGGGTTCCCGGTCCGGGCACGGTGGCGGACAGTGGCGCTCGTCACGACACTCGTGGCGGTCGCCTTCACGGCACAGGTTCTCTACCGGGTGACGACGTTTCCACACGATCCGATCACGTACGTCGCGGCCGCCACCGGACTCGTGAGCGTGGCCGTCTACTGGTATCTCGAAGCCCGGGACGGCTACCGGGACTCGAAATCAGGTCAAGGAACGATCTGATTCCGAAGTCCAGTCCACTCGCCGTTCTCACGCGCACGTTCGACGTTCTCGGCAACAATATCCGCCAATCGCTCGTAATACTCGGGCGTGTAGCCGGCGTTGTGCGGCGTGATCAGGACGTTCTCGAAGTCCCACAGCGGATGCTCGGGCGGCAGCGGTTCGGGATCGGTGACGTCTAGCACCGCCCCGCCGATGTCGTTCCAGCGGAGTGCATACAGCAGGGCTTCGGTGTCGACGACGCCACCGCGGGCGACGTTGACGAGAACCGTCTCGGGGTGGAGGGCCTGGAACGCCGACCGGTCGAGGAGATTTCGGGTCGTCTCGGTCAACGGGCAGGCCAGCAGGACAGCGTCGACGTCGACGATAGCCTGCTCGAACTCGTCGTAGCTGTAGACTTCATCAACGGGGCCGCCTTTCTCGGGCGAGTGGCGGACGCCGCGGATCGTCACGTCGAACGGCTGGAGCCGCTCTGCGATCGCAGACCCGATCGCGCCGAGTCCGACGACCGTGGCCGTGCCGCCTGCCAGTTCCCCTGATTGAAAGTTCTGCCAGACACCGTCTGCTTGCTGGCGGCGTGCGCGAAAGAGATCCCGCGTGAGCGCGAGGAGGCCGCCGATCGCTTGCTCGGCAGCGTTGGAGGCGTGGACGCCGCCGGCGTTCGTGACCGTGATCCCACGATCGGTCAGTTCGTCGATCGGGAGGTGGTCGGTCCCGGCGAACGAGCAGGCGAACAGTTCGAGCGATTCGGCCAGTTCGAGTTGCTCGGTAGTGATCGTGCGGCCGACGACGACGGTCGCGTCGGGGAGTTTCTCGTCGATCGCTTCGTCGGTTATCGCCAGCGAGACCGTCGCTGACCCGACGCGTTCGTCCAGCGCGTCGACGAGGCGCTCGACGGGCAGTCCGTGGAGTTTCTGCTGGAAGACGAGGATCTCAGTCGGTTCTGGGACCATGGTGGGAACAGTGACACTCGCAGTCGTTGAAAGTCCACTGATACCAAATCGAGTGCGGAGCAGGTCTTTTCTCACAGTCAACGTTCTGCCAGCGACCGAAACGGTCGGTATCGTCGAATGGAGACGTGAACGAGCGACGTTCGAAGTCTGCACGCCCGAGGCCAGGCACTCGCCGACCGGCATGTAGCCCGAAACTCAACCTGCAAGAATTAAATCCCGAGGGTTCGGGGTAGGGGATATGAACCAAGTCGACGTTGCGATCGTCGGTGGCGGGCCGGCGGGTAGTTCCGCCGCGAAAGCCGCTGCCGACGGCGATGCGGACGCGCTCGTCATCGAGAAGGGGGTTCCGCGCTCGGACCGCGACCACCTCGGCCCCGACTCGACCGACGCTGCTGGTATGCTCGATTACTGGGTCGACATCATGGACTACGAACCCGAGGAGATTCCCGAGGGCATCATCCTCAGCGACCTCGAAGGGGCGTATTTCGGCGGCCCCTCGGAGTCTGCGACGGTCAAGAACACCCAGATCGAATCGTCGTGGGACGGCTTCGGCTTCGCCTTTCAGCGAGCCCGTTTCGACGACTGGCTCCGCGAAGAGGCCGAAGCTGCCGGTGCCTCTTACGAGGTCGGAACGAACGTCACCGACGTCGAATCGACGCGCGACGGCCGTTCGTATACCCACCGCCTGACCCTCGCGGACGGCGAGGAGATCGAAGCCGACGCGCTCGTGCTGGCGGACGGCCCCCAGCGTACAGTCACCCTGAACGCCGTCGACCAGTTCATGCCGAGCGGGCGGTCGATTTCGTCACTTTTGGGGCCCAAGACGGCGAATCACATCGCGTACCAGGAACATCGCAAAATCCCCGAAGAGTTGTTCGACCCCGAGTTACTCAAGTTCTGGTGGGGCGTCATCCCCGGACACACTGCGTATCCGTGGATCTTCCCGAACGACGACAACGTCGCACGGGTCGGCCTGACGATGCCCATCGGAATGGATCTCGACGCCGTCGCGAATCGAGACGCCTACACACTCCTGCAGCCCGACGACGAACAGATCCCGCCAGGGCGGGTCTACATCCGGCGGCTGCTGGAGTGGCTCTACCCAGACTACGACCTCGAAGACTTCCCGCTGGTCGAAGATCGAGGGAAACAGAAGGGGACCGAAGCCTATCCGATCTCCTCGACGCAACCGATCGAATCACCGACGCAGGCCAACGTCGCCGTCGTCGGCGGCGCGATGGGCGCGACCTCTGCGTTCCACGAAGGCGGCGACCACGTCGCCGTTCGGACGGGAAAGATTGCTGGCCGACTGGCCGCCAGCGGCGATATGCAGCGGTACAACCCCGAGTGGAAAGACGCGATCGGCGACGAGATTATCCGAAACGTCTCCCTCGCCGAGAGGGCCCGCGACATGGGGCCAGCGGACTGGGACGAGGTCTTCCGGACAGTGAGGCGGATGGTCGAGTTCGAAGGGACACGGGGCCGGCAGGCGTTCCGTGCAGGCTGGAGTGGGATGTCGCTCCTTGGGCGATACCTGTGGACCAGGCGCAAATTCCGGAAACACGGGTACGTCCAGTTGCGTGAGTCGGAGTACGCGCTCTGATGGGACTACTCCAGCGTGCGTTGCCGCTAGTCGGAACGCTCTACCTGTGCTATCTGGCACTCCAGCCACCGCCAGTACGATGGATCGGGCTGATCTGCCTGGCCGTGCTGACGCCGTTTCTGGTCGGCTGGGTGGCCGGCAACCTGCTGGGTATCGGCCCCTGGGCCGGCGGCGAGGAGTAGCGAACGAGGCCAGCCAGTGTTCACGCGAAGGGCTTAACCCCGGTCCACGAATAGTTCGGGGTGCGTACCACAAGTCCCCGCCCGAGTGTGCCTGTATGGGCGCGATGACGTCGCGGAGAACCCAGGTACGCGACATCTCGATCGCTGCTTCACGGCAGCATCACGCCTCGACGGCTATCGCCGTCTCGGCACTCGGAGATTCCTGACGGGATCTCCCGGCTCGGCGGTTTCACCGCCTCGCCAACCGGCGGCGTGTAGCGCCGCCCGCCCGCCACGAGGGTTTCCCGGCTGACCTGGCATGCCGCCTGGGATGATGTCGGTCGTTAGTGTCGCGGGCGTACATCTCGAGCTTCGAGAGCGCCTGCTGTGTTCTCCGGTGCGTTCAGCCAAACACTCAAGAATCGTGTGCGCCTACATCAGATATGGCGACGATCGAGATCGACGACGACGTTTACGAGGCGCTCCAACTTCCGGAAGGGGAGCGGTCGCCAGCGTTGAAGCGGGAGTTAGCGGTCTCACTGTACGCCCGTGATGTGCTCTCGTTCGGGAAGGCGCGCGCGTTGGCGGAACTGTCGAAACGAGAGTTTCACGAACTCCTCGGCGAGCGTGAAATCACTCGCCACTACGGCGAACAGGAACTCGAAGAAGACCTGGACTATGCCGAGTGATCCGCTCGTCGTCTCCGACACCTCTCCCCTTCTGAATCTCGCGCTCATCGAGCGCCTCGATCTTCTCCGATCACAGTTTCCCGAGATTGTCGTCCCTCGTCAAGTCTGGAGCGAACTGACCGAAGGAGACGACGGCCTGGAAGCGATCCGGGAGTTGCACGCCGGCGATATCCTGCGTATTGTCGAGGTGGAGCGATCTGACCTCTTCGTCGAAGTCTTTCACGAGCTCGACCTCGGGGAGACAGCGGCAATCTGCTATGCAGTCGAACACGATGTCGACCTCGTCTTGCTCGACGAACGGGATGGACGACGCGTCGCTCGGAGACACGACTTGGACGTCACCGGTGTCGTCGGTATCCTGATTCGTGGAGCGAAAAACGGTAGCGTGGACCTCGAGAGTGAACTCGATGCATTGCGAGAAGCTGGGTTTTGGATTTCTGATGACCTCTACGCACGAGTTCTCTCCGAGGTAGACGAATAGCTCATAGTGGTCGCTGTAGGTCTGTTCCATATCGACCGCACGCAGTCGTGCGGTCGTAGCGGTAAATCGCTACAGCGACTATTATCAAACCCATCCAGAGGAGGACTCTCGTGTTCTGTTTTACTTCCACCGAGCCTACTAGTAGATTCTCGCCCGGTAGTGTCGCGGGCGTACATTACGACCTTTTGCAGCGCTCGCTCTGTTGTACGGGCGACCCGTGAGTCGCCCGTACGGCCAGCGGGACGCTCCGCGTCCCGCCCTGCTCGCTTGCAAAAGCTCGACCAAAAGCCATCCTCGCGCTCACATCCGTTCGCGCGAGTGAACCGGCGTCTTTGCGAGCGTGGCGAGCAAAGGTTCGGGAGACGACCCTAGGGAAGTCTCCCGGTGACTTTCCGGGTCCTGACGGACCACTCGGTCGCCGAACGATTGTCGATCTCAGTCCACTGAACCTACTAGTAGAAACTCCTCCGGTAGTGTCGCGAGCGTACATCTCAGAACTAGTGGAGATACGTCTCTATCGAGTCAACGACGCTGTCCACGAACTGTCCCGTGACTCGTCCCTGCCACGCGATGAGATCCTCGCTTCGTGGAGAGTGGACTGCCCACGGCGAGACGAACGACTCTCGGGGGACGCCACCGACCTCCCAGATATCGTCCCGGAGCGGGAGCGAGTCGTCGTATTCCTTCGTGGAGATGGCTACCGCGACGTGTTGCTCGCCGGCGAACGGGTGCGTACGGTTGTTCACGACCAGCCACGGTCGCTGGCGGTCGGTACCGAGTTTGAACGGGTCAGCACTCCGCACGACATCGCCGCGTTCCGGCTCCATCGATTACCCGTCCTCGCTCGTATCCTGCTCGCTGGGGTGGGGCCGATCTGGTGCGACAGCGTCCCAGTCTTCCGAATCGATGCCACCGTCAGTGTCGTCGAGCCGGCTGCTCACGTCGTGGAGATCGTAGGCGGCGGCGACACGCTGTTCGTCTTCTACGATTGCCCAGTACTGGCCACGGTGACGGACGAGGTCACGCTCTTTCAGTCGCGTGAGCGCAGTGCCGACCGTGTTTGGGTTCTCGTCGATGGCAGTAGCTATCTCCGACCGAGTGAACGCGGCCTCGCGGTGCGTGTAGAGGTGCGTAATCACCTGCTCGGGTACACTCGGCCCCTCGGGCAGGTCCCCCGATTCGAACTCGTCGATACTCACGGGCATACTGTGAGATTAGTGTGCTGATGTAAAGAATGTACTGCTGTACTTTGTGTGCGGATCTACTAGTAGATTCTCTCCCGGTAGTGTCGCGGGCGTACATTTCGAGTATGCTATTAGATTTATCTGTGAGTAATATAACTCACCTCATACAGAAGTTCTATAGGAATGCTATTTTCCCGTATTGACGGCTCTTTTGCCCGCGTCTTTGGAAATTGTCGGTGATGACGAGCCTGGAGTGAGGTCTGCCGGGAGTACTGGCATCTGTCAGCTTCGGATGACCGGGCTGCATCCACCGCGCGTACTCAGCAGGCAGTAGTCTATCATCTGCCTGGATTGAGTTGAAAAAGGTCTGATACGGTCACTACCGAAAAAGAATCCTGCTGAACTAGTCTTGCGTGACTGTCTTGGCCGGTCGCTCTGGCGCAGGTGCAGGCGGTTCGTGTGTCCCGAAGTCGGGATGCGTTTCTTCCATCCAGACATACACGACTGCACCTGAGACGAACATCAGGATTGCAGTCATGTAGAACGCTGCTTCAGCGTTGACGAACTCCATCGAGAGTCCAATCAGGATTGCCCCGACAGCATATCCGGAGTCACGCCACATCCGATAGACTCCCATCCCAGCCGACCGCCACGTCGGGTGGGCGGCGTCGCTCGGCACAGTCATCAGGTTCGGATAGAGTAACGCCATGCCGAGACCGGAGATCGCGGCTAGAACAACCCACGCGAGATATCCCTCGACGAGTACCATTCCGAGGACGCCGGCACCGGCGAGGAACATCCCCCAGACGACGGGCGGCCGGCGACCGATACGGTCGGCGAGTCCACCGGTCGCAATCTGCAGGAAGTACATCGCGCTGTGGACACCGACGACGACACCGACAGCCGCAATACCAAGACCCTGGCTGACCAGATACAGCGGGACAGCGATCCAGAACAGCGTGTCCACGAAGTTCTCGATGTGGCCGGCCTGCGCCGCAGCGAACAGCGTCCTGTCACCGTAGGTCGCTCGCTTCAGCACCTCGTCGAACGGCAGGTTCGCGTCGTGGTGGTCGTCGTCCCCTTCGGCCTGAGCGTACTGGACGGTCTCTTTGATCAGGAAGATCGAGATGAGGAACGCCAGCACGACGACGACCGCGAGGAAGTAGAACGGTTCGGGCCGGAGGCTCCACTGCCCGGCGATAGCGCCCGTAACCCATGCCCCGACGGCGACGCCAGTGTATCCGAACGACTCGTCGATACCGACCGCGAGGCCACGCTGCTCGGGCCCCGCGAGGTCGATTTTCGCGTTGATCGCCATGCTCCAGGTCAGCGCCTGGTTGATACCCAGCAGGATGTTCCCGACAGTGATCCAGCCCCAGCTCGGAGCGAAGATGAGGATGATCGGCAGGGGAAGTGCAGTCACCCAACCGGCGACCAGTACTGGCTTGCGGCCGTACTCCTCGCCCCATTTGCCGGCGTAGAGATTGAGGATCGACTTCACGATTCCGAACGAGACGACGAACGAACCGATAACGAGAAACGACTCGACGCCGAGTATCTCTTCGCCCAGAACGGGAACGACTGTCCGTTCGGACCCGATAGTCAGGCCGGTGGCGAACACCAGCAGGACGTGTAGCGAGAACTGCCCGAGGTGTTCGCGGATGCCCTGTTTGAGGTTAGTAGACGTGCTCATGGATTCATTCAGCAGCGCAGTTGTTGGGACCTAGTTCCAGCTCGGCCAGTTCGTCGGTGGGGACAGATTCCTGTCCGACGTTCGTTCGCTTGACACGCTCGAAGTTCGGCGGGTGATCAGGGATGTCGGAAGCGAGTTCGTCGACGAACGCCTCGCGGTCGCGGCCGAGATCCTCATTCCGGTCTCTGACTTCTGCAAGGGTCGCGGTCACAGGCGGTTCAGGCGAGCCAGGATCATGCGCGGGCAACACAACTGCATCGTCTGGCCTGTCCAACAACCGCTGGAGGCTTTCGTAGAGCGTTGCAGCGTTCTGCTCGACGTCGGCGTCTTCGATTCCCGCTTCGACGCCGAGTTCGACACGCCCCACGCTCTCGTGGAAGAGCGTATCCCCTGTGATCAGCGCAGCGCCGTCGATGTCGAACGAGACGCTCCCCTCGCTGTGTCCCGGCGTGTGAATGACCTCGACATCGAGGCTGCCGACTGTGACGGTCTGTCCGTCCTCGACCGGCGTCGCGTCGATGGCAAGCGCGTCTTTGGGGTGGAGGTAGTAGGGAACGCCGTGTCGGTCGGCGAGTTCCGCAGCGCCGGAGACGTGGTCGGCGTGGGCATGCGTATCGAAGACGCCAACGAGGTGGGCGTCGTATTCGTCGAGAACCGCGTCGTACTCCCAGAGATAGTGCGACGGGTCGAACACTGCGGCTTCACCGTCCGAGATGAGGACGTGCGATAGGCAACCCTTTCCCGGCCGTGCGACCTGAACGAGCGTGCCATCGAGGTCGGCCAGCACTTCTGCGTGCCGGTGGACGCGGCTCCAGCCGTTCATCCCGTCCGTGAGCGTCGCTGCATCGTAGTCCAGTTCGTGGAGTACCTCCGTCGCGGTCTCTGAGACGACACCTGCGGCACAGATCGTGACGATCTGATCGGCGTCCGGGAGCTCTGAGAGAGGTTCCTTGGCCCGTTCGGGGTCGTCAGTCAATTCGTCGTAGACGTCGACGTTGATACTGCCCGGGATATGCCACTCCTCGAAATCCGCTTCGTGGCGAATATCGAGCACGAGCGGCTCGTCATCACCATTTCGCAACTGTTCACTGAGTGCTTCTGGCGTGATCTCCTGCATCGGTATTCCCGGATAGAGTATATACTAGCATATCGGTGCTGCCGGACATGACCGGTACTGTTAATTTTGGCCAGCCAGAAGTTGGTCGTATGAGTCTGTACGAGGCCTCGATCCGGGTCAAACACGAGTGTCCGTACCGAGAGATCTCAGAGCGCCACCCGGACCTGACCATCCGCGAGTGGCCGCTGAGCGACTGTCAAGTGCTCGAAATAACATCGGAGACGACGCCGACTGACGAGCTACTCGACGAGATCAGTCAATTAGGGACCGTTCTCCACGAATCCGAGGGTGAAGACGGGTATCACGTCGTCACGCAGTCGTGTCTCTGTTCGCTCGAACAGTCGATCATCGACCGCTTCGAGGAGCACAACTGCCTGTATCAGTCGCCGACGATCTACCGCCAGGGATGGGAACACTACACGGTGGTCGCCTTCGACAATGAAGATATTCGGGCGGTGCTCGGTGATCTGCGATCCGACAGAGAGATCGAACTGCTCTCGAAGACCTCGATCTCGGAGACACAGATCCCCCACAGCATGCTGGCGCCGGCGAGTCAACTGTTCGAGGACCTCACTGACCGACAGCTAGCGGCACTCCAGTTAGCACTGGAACGCGGCTACTACGAACAACCGCGGAAGACCTCACTCCGGGAGCTGGCCGAGCAGACGGCTGTCGCTCGTTCGACCTACGAAGAACACCTTCGGAAGGCAGAGAACAAACTCCTCACGAACGCGGGCCAGTTCCTGCGATTGGTCACCGCGACCTCCACGGCGAACCCGCTGGGCGTAACCGAGACTCGGCAGGCTGAGCGAGTTGCCGATTAGTCGGTTACCCTATAGTAAGCACTTTTTCGGAATCCTCGACGATTCGCAGGCAATCTTCCATCGTTCCCCGCGGTCTAAGCGCATCAGCTTCGAGGTCGCGGGAGTCGAGACACGTCCCACAGGCAGCGAGTTCGCCGCCGTTCTGCGTGTACTTGCGCATCACACCGTGGGGATTGAATTTCTCGTGTTCGAGGTCCGGTGCCTCGACGCCATCCCCGAGAAGGAAGGTCTCGACCGTGTGGTCTGCATCGAGTGCTGTGTTTGCGAGCCGGAACGCGTTCCAGACGCGCTCGGGATCGTTGGTCTCCAGGATGATTCCGAGGTCCATACGGAAACTACGTTTGAGGATGACTTGAGTTCCGGTGCTGTTTCTCCCATAGAGGGAACCCTGGCCACGGATTATGATACTTGGTCGCTTCAGATCGAGATTGGAGCGCTCAAGAACCGATATCAACCACTACGAATGATCTACTTAGACCACGCCGCGACGACGGAACCGCACGAGGAGGTCATCGCCGCAATGCAGCTGTCTCTCGAAGATCACTACTGCAATCCATCGGCGGTCTATGCGACTGCCGAGGCTGACGCGGTCCGCGAGGCACGAGCAGCAGTCGCTGCTCTCCTCGGTACGAGTGATCGGAACATCGTGTTCACGGGCGGCGGCAGCGAAGCCGACAACCTCGCGCTTAAGGGGGCCGTCGATGCGGCTGACGGGCAACACGTCGTCACCACGACTATCGAACACGCAGCGGTGGTCGAGACGGCCACCTGGCTGGAAGATCACGGTATCGACGTAACGCGGGTGGCCCCCGGGGAGGACGGCCGCGTCGATCCAGCCGACGTCGCAGACGCGATTCGACCGGACACAGCCATCGTCTCCGTCATGCACGCCAACAACGAAACCGGGGTCGTCCAGCCGCTGGAAGCCATCGGCGAAATCACCGACGAACACGGCGTGTTGTTCCATTCGGATACCGTCCAGTCAGCGGGGAAGGTTCCGATCGACGTCGACGAACTCGGACTCGACCTGGCGAGCCTCAGTGCCCACAAGTTCTACGGACCGAAGGGCGTGGGTGCGTTGTACGTCCGTGACGGCGTCGAGCTGGAGCCGATAATTCACGGCGGCGGTCAAGAACGGGGCCTCCGCAGCGGGACCGAGAACGTCCCGGGAATCGTCGGGATGGGAAAAGCTGCTGCACTCGCTGTGGATGACATGGCAGAACGGGGAGAACGACTGCGTGAACTCCGTGACGAACTCGTCGCCACACTCCGGACCGAAACCGATGCAGCCCTCGTCGGTCATCCCGAGAGGCGACTTCCGGGCTACGCGATGATGGGGTTCCCTGAATTGTCGGGAACGGATCTCGTTCAGGCGTTCGCCGACCACGACATCGCAGTGTCGAGCGGGTCTGCGTGCCACTCCGGTGATCGGTCTCCCTCGCGAGTTCTGATGGAGATGGGCATCGATACGAACCTGGCATTCGGCGCGGTTCGGTTCTCACTGGGCCGTGAGACGACGAGCGAGGACGTCCAGTACGTCAAAGACCAACTCGGAAACGTTCTCGAAGAGGCCACGCAATGAGCGACGTGGAGAGTTTCGTTCGGTTCTGTGAGAGCGAGTTCGGGACGGCGGTCATGGATCGCGAGGCCGCGTACGTGAAACAGCACGTCGGTGCGGACGACCGAATTTTGGACGTTGGCTGCGGCATCGGTTCGCTCGAAGAGCGGTTTCCCGATCACGAAATGATCGGGATGGATCGCTCGGAGGCGATGATCCAGACAGCACAGGATCGAGTTTCTGCACCGTTCGTTCTCGGTGACGCGACCGCGCTCCCTATCGCAACTGGGTCTGTCGATGCTGTCGTCTTCGTCTCGACGCTCGAGTTCGTTCCCGAGATCGATACAGTCCTTGCGGAAGCGACTCGCGTCCTCGTTCCCGGAGGGACGCTCGTCGCACTCGTGTTGAACACACGTTCCGAGTACGTTCGGTCGAATCTCCAGCGTGAAGGGTCCTACTTCCAGCGGATGGTCCACCGGGATACTGAGGCGCTGGTGGATACGATCTGTGAATACGTCGAAGGCGAGCAGAAGTTCCTCTTGGGGATCTCCGACGGGCAAGTCTTCGAGAGCACAGATCCATCGAAAGCCGCGATCTCAGCGGTAGTCGGGACTCTGCCTGAGTGACCACAATATCCTTGTCCGAGTTCGGTGAACACGAACTAATGACTGACTCGACAGATCCGGACTCGTCTCCGCTTTTCGAGGCGAAAGAATTCGACGAATCATCTGTATTCACGCCGAAAGCACTGCTGGATAACGCACGACGGCAGAAGGGCCTCCCGGAACGCTCAGTCCCGGAAATTTGTGTCCTCGATCCGGATGGGGACATCGTCCGCCAGCTGACGGCTACCGGTGAAGCACAAACGGATGAAGCGTGGCCCGGGTATCATACCGACCTCTATCGGTTCGAACGAAACGGCGAGGAGTTCGGAATTGTAGGCTGTGCTGTCGGGGCACCGTTCGCCGTGCTACTTGCGGAGCAACTGTTCGCCGCCGGCTGCCAGTTTCTCATAAGCGTCACCTCCTCTGGACAGATTGTGCCCAAGGACGACCCGCCCTACTTCGTTCTCATCGAGCGTGCGCTCCGCGACGAAGGAACGAGTCACCATTACCGTTCGACGAGTCGCTACGCAACGCTCGATGATGAGCTTCGTGCCTCGGTGGAAGAGGCCTGTGAAACAGTCTCTCGGCCAGTGTATACGGGGACAACGTGGACAACTGATGCCCCGTTCCGGGAAACGGAGGCTGCAATCGAACGAGCTCGGTCAGAAGGCATCCTTGCCGTCGAAATGGAAGCAGCAGCGCTGTATACGTTCGCGGATGTTCGAGACCGTTCGGTAGTCTGCTTCGCACATGTGACCAATCAGATGGGACAGTCTGAGGAAGAGTTTGAAAAAGGAGAAGCAGATGGAAGTCGTGGCGCGTTAGAGGTAATCACTACGGCTGCTACTGCCTGGCGATCGCTGAAGTGATGCTTGACCAATCCGGGTTTGGATTATCACGAATATGAGCCTCACTGCCCTGCATTCAGCGGACGGGTCCGGTTGGCCCGAGTGATTTCGAGTCATCGTGACTCAGCGTGCCTCCGAAGTTGTCTGGCTGCTGGATACACTCTCTATATGCAGCACGAAGTCCCCGACAGTCGTTGCGGGTTTCACCATGGCGGGAGGGCGATCAGCTATATTGACTTGCTTTCCAACTAATCTTCCGGAACCCGAGGTCTAAGTGCCTCAAATCATCTATTTCACTTCCACCGAGCCTACTAGTAGATCTTCGCCCGGTAGTGTCGCGGGCATACATCTCGAGCTTCGAGAGCGCCTGCTGTGTTCTCCGGTGCGTTCAGCCAAACACTCAAGAATCGTGTGCGCCTACATCAGATATGGCGACGATCGAGATCGACGACGACGTTTACGAGGCGCTCCAACTTCCGGAAGGGGAGCGGTCGCCAGCGTTGAAGCGGGAGTTAGCGGTCTCACTGTACGCCCGTGATGTGCTCTCGTTCGGGAAGGCGCGCGCGTTGGCGGAACTGTCGAAACGAGAGTTTCACGAACTCCTCGGCGAGCGTGAAATCACTCGCCACTACGGCGAACAGGAACTCGAAGAAGACCTGGACTATGCCGAGTGATCCGCTCGTCGTCTCCGACACCTCTCCCCTTCTGAATCTCGCGCTCATCGAGCGCCTCGATCTTCTCCGATCACAGTTTCCCGAGATTGTCGTCCCTCGTCAAGTCTGGAGCGAACTGACCGAAGGAGACGACGGCCTGGAAGCGATCCGGGAGTTGCACGCCGGCGATATCCTGCGTATTGTCGAGGTGGAGCGATCTGACCTCTTCGTCGAAGTCTTTCACGAGCTCGACCTCGGGGAGACAGCGGCAATCTGCTATGCAGTCGAACACGATGTCGACCTCGTCTTGCTCGACGAACGGGATGGACGACGCGTCGCTCGGAGACACGACTTGGACGTCACCGGTGTCGTCGGTATCCTGATTCGTGGAGCGAAAAACGGTAGCGTGGACCTCGAGAGTGAACTCGATGCATTGCGAGAAGCTGGGTTTTGGATTTCTGATGACCTCTACGCACGAGTTCTCTCCGAGGTAGACGAATAGCTCATAGTGGTCGCTGTAGGTCTGTTCCATATCGACCGCACGCAGTCGTGCGGTCGTAGCGGTAAATCGCTACAGCGACTATTATCAAACCCATCCAGAGGAGGACTCTCGTGTTCTGTTTTACTTCCACCGAGCCTACTAGTAGATTCTCGCCCGGTAGTGTCGCGGGCGTACATTACGACCTTTTGCAGCGCTCGCTCTGTTGTACGGGCGACCCGTGAGTCGCCCGTACGGCCAGCGGGACGCTCCGCGTCCCGCCCTGCTCGCTTGCAAAAACTCGACCAAACAGACTCCTCGAGCAAGCGTGAAACCACCTACAGAAAGCATTGCTGTCTCCAAAAATTTCTAAATAAAAGAGGGATAATGTGTTCTTCATGCGTAATTATCGGACCGAACAAGTCAGTGATCACAGTGGCTGAGATCCCACAACCTGTCGTCGGCGCCGCAGCGCTCGTCCTCGTTGTCGTCGGTACGTATATCACCTACAATGGATTGGGGAACCTACAGAGAGGCTGGACCATCTGGCAGAGCGACCCGATCGATGCAGGAGAGATCGAGTACGAAGACGGTGTCGTCGAGGTCCAAGGGGAGGTCGAGCAACTCGAAGACGAGTTGCTCACCACGGAGTACACCGACACGCCGGCAGTGGTCCACGAGTACAAGCTCCAGGTGCACGAGGAGAACCGGAGCACCGAGTCAGGAGCCGAGTGGGAGACCGTCGATAGCGGCACAGAGTCGCAACCGTTCTACGTGACCGACGAGACCGGAAAAGTCGCCGTCGATCCGGACGAGGCGACCGTCTCGCTGGACACGGAGAAGATATCGGGAGGTTCCGAAATAGATATTGGACCAGTGGATGCCTCGACGAGCAAGCGGTACGAGGGACTACTGGCACCCGGGGATCACGTACACGTATTCGGCCAGAAGCGTCACGCCCAGGGAGACGGCCCGGGCGGTGAACGTTTCTACATCGGTGACGGCGGTGAGACGGACGCGTTCTCCGTCTCCGATACGACGGAGGGCCGGACGGTGGTTCGGTACATGAGCAGGGGCATCTCATTGGTGGTGTTCGGTCTGGCCGCCCTGGCAGTGAGCGGCTTCCTGGCGCTCGTCCTGCTCGGGCAACTCGAATTTTCTGACATCGGTTTACAGTTGATCGTCCCTCTGACATAGCCAGATCTGTAACGAGTAGCCGACAGACGTGTCCTCTATATTCAGTAAACGGCTCACGGCAACGATTCAGTGAAAATCTAATGGGTTCTACCTGTCGCACTCACACCATCACGACAGCAGAGAGATACTTCTACAAGTAGGTATACTAAAACGGACGCCATATACAGTAGAGTCTATTTCCAGTTTTACCCAGCCTACTAGTAAAAAATCGCCCGGTAGTGTCGCGGGCATACATTTCAGAACTACTACAGATACGTCGCTATCGAGTCGACGACGCTGTCCACGAGCTGCTCCGTGATTTGTGTCCCTGCCACGCGAGGTGGTCCTCTCTCCGAAGTGAGTGGATCCCCACGGCGAGACGAACGGCTCTCGGGGGGACGCCCTCGACGGACTGTAGCGACTGGATTCAGTTCCCGCGTTCGCCGTCCGTCCCCTCACTCCACCCGTAATCGGACGCGTCGCCGTTCCGGTCGAGGTAGTCCTCTAGCATCTCCTGTACCGCTCGGCCGAGGTCGTCTAGCTCGCCGTCGATCATCGAAACCGTGCTCGAGTCGAGCGACGCAGTCGTGTCCCGCTCCCGCCAGTCGTCCGGAATCGTCGGCGCGTCGAAACGAAGGCGGTCTTCGGTCGGGTCCCAGTAAAAGTCGAACGCCTGGAACAGGCCGAGGTCGCTGACGATTCGAACCAGCTCGTCGTCGAGATTCGTGTACTCGCTCCACTCGTTGAAGCCCTCTTTCCACGCCCCTTCTTGGAGCAGATCTTCGATATCCTCACGGTAAAAGTCCTCTGACCCGAGCGTCTCATCTCCCCACTCGAACTCACGCGGCATTCCTCGGTTCGAGAGGTCCGGTGATTCAGGGACCTCGATCTCGAGCGCCATGCCAATAATTTCACTGCGATCACAATAAAGCCCATAGTGGCTCTACGAAAGATGGTGCGCTCGAAGACCCAGTATCGGACCGAGGGGGCGTCTCGACTACATCGGAGCACCACGACAGTCGTCGTCACGACCGACCAAATCGTCGATCTATATTCCGAGCCACTCGTCGTTTCGGACCTGATAGCCGTTCGCCCGACAGAACTTCGCCGCTTCTCGACGTACCTCCCGAGACGACGGGAGCCGTTCCTCGTCGTGGATTCGGTCGGTGATCCAATCGCGGATAACTCGAATCCCTTCGTCGTCGTCATCGGCGTCGATCGCTTCGAGTTCCTCGAAGGTCATCTCGTAGGCTTTGCGCTGTGACCAACTGAGATCCGTACTCCGAAGGGTCGTGCTGGCTTCGACGATCCGTTTCATCGCCGCGGCAACTGTCGGCCGTCGTACCTGCACGCGGACAGCGTCTGGTGAGTCGAACGTCTCCTCGTCGCTCTCCGGAACTAGTTCCTCGATAGTGTACCTCTCACCGGCAGATTCGAGCCCGTGATCGCCGACCGCTGCGACGACATCGGTCCCCGTCGCCGGGAAGGTCAGTTCATCGAGTTCCCCCTCGAAATCCGTGAGTGTCGCCGGGTCTACCGATGGCTCAGTCTCGTCGCCGCGCTCCAGTTCTGTGGCAATCTCACGCTCTTGCTGGCGTCTCTCAGCGTCTCGTGCTTGCTTGTCTCGACCACTCTTGTCGTCTGCCATCCTGTAATATTGACGCTCTAACAAGATAGGTCTATGGTCGATACCAGACCCACAGTTCAGCGACACCGATAGCTGTCCCGGAGAGCGAGGCCGGCTCTGACGACTGTGCTGCGCCGCTACCCGATACGGAAGCCGCACTTATCCGTCCAGGCCGTCTACTATCACCTGTATGCCTGAAGAAGTCCTGTTCAACTCAGAGAGCGACCAGAGCCGAGAAGAGATCGCAACGTACCTCCGGAACGTCGCGGACACCCTCGAGAACGGAAACGCGATCACCCTGAAAGCAGGCTCGGAGTCTGTAACCCTGAATCCACCTGCCCGACCGACCTTCGAAGTCAAAGTCGAACGCGAGGGCCCGGCGGGCAACATGACCGAACTGAGCGTCGAATTCGAACTCGAGTGGGACGAGAACGACAGTGAGGGGGAAAGCGGAAGTGGCCAGTTGGAAATCGAGTAGTCACGCCACACGTTCACCGAACGGCTAATTCGGCCGCCTCACTGTGAATTACTCGTCCGCGTTCGACTCCGTCTCGCTCGGATGTGGGACGTCGGGGGCGACACCGCCCCAGTCTTCCGAGCCGATGCCACCGACGCGTGATTCAGGACGCGGATTCAGGCGTCGAGCGTCTTCGAAACCGCCGAGAGAACGCGTTCGAACCGTTCGTGAACCTCGGTGGCGATAAAATCGAGCGCCTCGTTGTCGGCGATTCCGACGAGTTGCCGTCGATCGACCGCACTCACCGTGGTCGTGCCTTCGTCGGCTTCGTAGACGATGACGTTGCACGGCAGAAGCGCACCGAGTTCGATCTCTTCGGTCAACCCTCGTGTGCCAGCAGCGGGTTACACGCACCGAGGATGCGGTACTCCCGGAACTCCTCGTCGAGTTTCTCCGCGAACGTCGCCTGAACGTCGATATCACAGAGGACACCGAAGCCCTCGTCTTTCAGTGCCGCCATCGTCGTCTCGACGGCAGTCTCGAAGTCGACCGAAACAGTAGTTTGTATGACATAATCTATACACTACATTACTGTCAGCAGAACTTACCCGTGTGGATTCTGGTTGTACATCGGGACGACGGTCAACTCCCCACAGACGTTCGGTTCGGGATGCCGTGAGTCCGCTTTACTCGGCCCGGTCAAGTCGCTCACGACGCCGGTCGAACTCTTCGTCGGAGAGTTCTCCACGGGCGTAGCGCTCCCGGAGGACGGCACGCGGTGAGTCGGCCCACCTGTCGCGGTCGCGTGATACGAAGGTGTAGAGCAGGTACGCAGGCACGGCCACTAATAGGCCCATCCAGAGGAGTCCCCATAGGCCCATCGCGCCACCGAACAGCCCCCCGCTACCACCCATCATGCCGCCACCGCCGTAGCTCCCGCTCCCGTGGGCGGCAGCGGTGCCGGTCGCCGTGGCCAGGAGGCCGACAGTCGTGATCATCGTTCGGCGAGCAGTGCGAGCGTGTCGAGCAGTGAGTTGGGTCATCGTGATCTGTGGAAAGTAATCTTCGAACGCTCCCGTTAGAGTCGATCAGCAACCGTGGCCGCGACCGGTCATCCCGTAGCCGCCGCGGTGGGTATCGTCCCGATGGGTGTCGTCGTGGACACTATAGCCACCGCCGTGACCGAAGTCCTGCGTCCCGTAGCCACTGGCATGATCGTGGTGCAGGTACCCCGCGCCGTGGCCGGTGTAGTTCGCTTCAGCCATGTGCTGTGCCATCTCCTCGACAGTGACGCCCATGTGTGACTCCATCCACGCGACAGAGCCGGACCCCACGTGTTCTGTCATGTGGTTCTCCATCCAGATCTCCCACTCCGCAGCAGTCCCATTGTACGGGGGGGCCTCCGTTCCGTTGTACGGGTTGTCGGTCGTCGTGTTGTACGGGTGGTCGGTCGTCGTGTTGTACGGGTGGTCGGTCGTCGTGTCGGTCCCGTGTGCGCTGACGACGGTCGCGGCGAACGCGAGTCCGACGATTACGACCGCCACGAGCAGCCACCGTCCGAGTTCGATTGTGGGCATAGTGATTCTCCTCAGTCCTTTGTAGCACCGGTCGAGGGTTATCACTGTGGGCGTGAACAGAAGCAGGAAAACGTTCGAGAACGTTTCTAATCCGATCTAACCGTTTCCTTCAGGTCAGACCGTTCACTGCGGCCGAATTCGGAGGGGCGTCTCTGAGTCCTCTCTTGCCGGGCCAGTACCGTGAGACGACAGCGCACAGTATTGCCCGAGAGTATCAAAACCGATAGGTACCTGGCACGCCAACGACACAGTATGACTGAACGAGATCGTGGGTGGTGGGACGCGTGAACCGACGGCAGACGGATCTCGGCGTCGGACTGCTCGTCGTCGGCATTCTCATCGTCGGCGGTGCCCTCAGTTGGGACGCCTATCGACAGCAGCAATCGGTCGATCGGATGGGATCGATGATGGGAGGGTCGATGGACGCCGTCCACGGGACTGATCCGCTGGTGTACGTCCTCGGGACGCTGTTCGCGACTGCCGTCGTCGGCGTCTTTTACCTCGCCGTTCGAACCGACGTTCCCCCGGAGAGAGACGCGGCCAGAGCCGACTCGGCCGCCGCTGTCGATGAGCCGAGTGTTTCTGAGGTGACCGACGACGACTCGGCGCTCGGCGGAGAGCCGACGGCACCAGACGCTGGCGCCCGAGCTAACGGTAGCGGCGAATCGGAGACAGTCAGCCAGCGGCGCGTGCTAGACTTGCTTCCGGAAGACGAACGGCGAATCCTCGAACCAGTTCTCACTTCTCCTGGGCTGACCCAAATCGAACTCCGCGACCGCTCGGACTTCTCGAAGAGCAAGGTGAGCCAGACGGTGAGCGACCTCGAAAAGCGCGGACTCCTGTATCGAGAGCGCCAGGGACGGACCTACCGCGTCTACCCGAGCGACGAACTCGAGATGCAGGATCCAGCACTCGATCAACAGCAGTTCTCTTCGTCGGGCGACCAGTGACAGGCGTCGCCCGTCGTCAACTCGTGTTCCTCGATGAAGACGGCCAGACACGCGTAGTTACAGAAGTACTTCAGTGAGCCACAATCGTCGGTGCAGTCACGGACGCAGAGCGGGTCGTGATCGAAGATCCGCGAGCTACAGTATGCACACATCTCGTCCTCGTCGGGTGTCGAAACCGTCGCGGACATACCTCTCATAGGGGCGTCGTCGCAGAAAGCGTTTCGTCGTTGGTGCCGCCTACCGTCCAGTGGGGACTCCGTCCGGCGGCGCTCGCCTGGCCTGCACTATCGACGAAGACTCCTGTCGATCGCCTGTTCGAGGTCGTCTCGCAGGTCTGCGACGGCTTCGAGGCCGACGCTAAGCCGGACCAACCCGTCTGTGATCCCGGTCTCACGGCGTTCCTCGGCAGGGACAGCGGCGTGAGTCATCGTCGCCGGGTGTTCGAGCAAGCTCTCGACGCCGCTGAGACCTTCCGAGAGTGTGAATGTCTCCGTGTTGGAGACAAACTGTTCGACCGCCGGGAGCGAGGCGTCGAACTCGACGCTGACCATGCCGCCGAAGTCGTCCATCTGCCGGCCCGCCAGATCGTGCTGAGAGTGTGACTGGAGGCCGGGGTAGTGGACGCTCTCGACTGCCGGATGATCCGCCAGCCAACTCGCCAGCTTCCGGGCGTTCTCGGAGTGGCGTTCCATCCGGACGGGCAGGGTCTTCGTGCCGCGAAGGACCAGAAAGCAGGCGAACGGATCCAGCGTCGCGCCGACGCTGTTCTGGTAGAATCCCAGCCGTTCGTCCAGCGCGGGGTCGTCGGTGACCAGCGCGCTGCCGACCACGTCCGAGTGGCCCCCGAGATACTTCGTCAGCGAGTGGGCGACGACGTCCGCGCCGAGTTCGAGCGGGCGCTGGAGAGCCGGTGTCGCGAAAGTGTTGTCGACTGCCGCGAGCGCGTCGTACTCGTGGGCGATGGCCGCGATCGCCTCGATATCGAGGACGCGCATGAGCGGGTTGGTCGGCGTTTCGATCCAGACCAGCTCCGTGTGCGCGCCCATCGCGTCGGCCACGGCGTCGTGGTCGGTGGCGTCAACGAACGAGAAACGGAGGTCGTAGTCCTCGTAGACCTGGGTGAAAAGCCGGTGGGTGTCGCCGTAGACGTCCCGGCCGACGACGACGTGATCGCCGGCTTCCAACAGGTTCAGGACCGTATTGATTGCGGCCATTCCGCTGGCGAACGTCCGGCCGTGCGAGCCGCCTTCGACGCTCGTGAGGTTGTCCTCCAGGGCCGTCCGCGTGGGGTTGCCGGTTTGGGAATGCTCGTAGCCATGGTGTTCGCCGGGTGAGTCCTGGGCGAACGCCGGGGAGGCGTAGACCGGCGGCATGACAGCGCCGGTCTCGGGATCGGGCTCCTGGCCGCCGTGGATCGCACGGGTCTCGAAAGCAATGTTGTCGGGTTCGGGTGCCGTGCGGTCGCGAGCGACAGCTGTCGGATAGAGAGTTCGAGCGTGCCATCACCGGATTGTAGGCTCGACTCGGACTTATCGGTTGTGTGTTGATAACATACCACACTGAATTGGAGTGGGAGTCAGGGGGCACCGTTACAGTCAACTGTCGGGGCGTGGTACGTCGTGGCATGAGCGCCGACGCCGCCCAGCGGACGATCCGCTGTCTCGTCGCCAAAGTTGGACTCGACGGTCACGACCGGGGCGCACACGTCATCGCCCGCGCCATGCGGGACGCTGGATTCGAAGTCATCTACTCCGGGCTCCACCGCTCGCCCGAGGAGATCGTCCAGGCCGCAGTGCAGGAGGACGTCGACGTCCTCGGGATCTCGATCCTCTCGGGTGCGCACAACACGCTGGTCCCGAAGGTGATCGACGGGCTCGAAGAATACGGCGCCTTCGAGGATACCCTCGTGCTGGTCGGCGGAATCGTGCCAGACGACGACAAAGACCGGCTGAAGGCAGCAGGAGTCGCAGAGATCTTCGGCCCGGGGACTTCGACCGACGAGTTGGTCGAGTACATCCGCGCGAACGTCCCGGAGCGGTGAGGATGGATCTAGTCGAGTCGCTGCTGGCCGGCGAGCACCGCGCGCTGGCCCGGGTCATCAGCAAGATCGAGAACCGCGAGGACGGCTACCGCGAACTGGTCGCCCAGCTTCACGAACACACCGGCGACGCGGACGTGATCGGCATCACCGGGAGTCCCGGCGCGGGCAAGTCGACGCTGGTCGACAAGCTCGCCGCGGCCTATCGCGAGCAGGGCGAGACAGTCGGCGTCATCGCGATCGACCCATCCTCGCCGTTCACGGGCGGCGCGGTTCTGGGCGACCGAATTCGAATGGGGTCGACCGTCGGCGACATGGACGTGTTCGTCCGCTCGATGAGCACCCGGGGATCGCTCGGCGGACTCTCGACAGCCACGCGGGACGCCGTGCGAGCACTCGACGCGTTCGGCAAGGACAAGATCGTCATCGAAACCGTCGGCGCAGGACAGAACGAGATCGACGTCGTGCGGGCAGCCGATACGGTGGCCGTCCTCGTTCCACCGGGCAGCGGAGACGACATCCAGATGCTCAAAGCCGGCATTCTGGAGATTGCGGACGTCTTCGTCGTCAACAAGGCCGATCGCGAGGGGGCTGATCGCACGGTCAAACAACTCCGTGAGATGCTCCAGGAAGGACCCGGAATCGCTGACTCCCACGGTCTGGAAGCGTCCGACAGCGACATCGAGGGCGGCTGGCAGCCACCGATAGTCGAAACCGTCGCCAACCGCGGCGGGGGCGTCCGGGAGGTGCTCGACGCTTTCGCCGACCACGCCGACTATCTCGACACGTCGGGTCGGCGGGCCGAGATCGACCGGCTGCGGACCGCCGAGGAGATTCGAACGCTGCTGCGCGAGGACGTCCACGAGCTAGTGGAAGCCGAGATCGAACGCCGAGGCGGTCTCGATACGGCTGTCGACCGTATCGTCGCTCGCGAAAACGACCCATACACAATCGCCGAGGAGATCCTGGAGCCCATCGTCGCTGCCTTCGACGACCAGCAAGCCGAGGGAGACTGATCAGTCTGGCGAGTCGGTTCTCTCCGTTGGTCTCTGCCTGTACATGAATACGCAGCCGTGCCGGCCGTCGAGACGGCAGTCCTCTTCCGGCTGGACTGCTCGCAGACGAGACTGCTCGCGGGCCGGCCATCGAGACAGCAATACGCTCCCGGCTGGAGTGCTCGCCCACGAGAGGGCTCACGAGCCGGCCGTCGAGACAGCAGTCCTCTCCCGGCTGGACTGCTCGCAGACGAGACTGCTCGCGGGCCGGCCGTCGAGACAGTCGTTCCTACTCGTCGACTTCGACTACAGCAGCCCCAGGTGCGTTCTCTTTGACACTGGCCAGTCCCTGCCGGGCTTTCTGCTCGGTCGCGTACCCCTCACCACTGTCTGCGATGATGTTGCCGTTGTCGTGCACCAGCCGCCAGCGGTACTTGCCCTCGCTGTCCTCGAACAGTTCGAAGGTTGCCTTCGACATACGCGAGTAAAGGGACGGACAGCTGATAAAAGTCGGACCTACTTCCGTCTGAACTTCTCGCACACCAGAGCGCCCGCGAGCCAGCCGTCGAGACATCCACCCCGACTTTAGGGTGCGAGTCGATTCTTCCGGTTTTTCATGTTCTCGTTGTAATACTCGAAGGTGATCGGACACCACTCCTCGGCGAGGTCGAGAATACTCTCAGTCATCTGCCGGATCTCCCACTGGGCGTCCGCTGCGGCACGCATGTCGGCGACGTGCATCAACATTCGCGCATTCATCGACATCACGATATTGACTTTCGTCCCGATCGGAAGGACGAACCGAGCGTCTTCGGGCGGCATACCGAGACCGAGGAGTTCCTGATAGGACTCGACGGCGTTTGCGACGGTGTCAGCGAAGATCTCCTCGCGCTCCTCGACGGTCTCCTCGTCGACCTGGCCAGTCTTCTGGTTGCGCCCGACCCAGTCGGGATCGGTCGCGGAGGGCGGGAAGACGACGAGTTCGCCGTCGCGAACGTCGTCGGGGTCGACGTCGTCGAAGGAGACGTAGCGCATCGACTGGACGTCGAAGGAGACGTGGCGATGGCGGGTGATCTGGGCCATACAGGAGCGACTGACACCCTCGATGGCGAAGGTCGCCTGGGGGTGCTCGAACGGCCCGAAGTGGCCGTGACTCAGAAGGTGGCTGATGAGTGTCTCCTGTTTCTCTTCGAGGGAGTCGCCGTCGATACTGTCCATGACTTCCTCAAAGGACTGGTCGGCGACGAACTCCGACATGTAGTCGTTGCGCGCGGCCCGACAGATGAGTTCCTCCGGATTCTGGGTGGCTTCCAGCAAGCGTACGTCCATACCCGCCATCCCGACGCGGAGGAAAATAATTCCTGCCATCGACTCCCTGAACCTGTTGGGAAAGTATATAATCTAAAATGATGAAGGATATGGTATGGGGGAGAAGCTTTCGACGGGGGTTCCGACCCTCGATCGGCGGTTAAACGGTGGGTTGAATCCCGGTGATCTGATGGCGATCGTCACGGCACCCGCGACACAGAGCCACGCTCTCATCGCGCAGATGATGCGCGAGCGCTCGACGCTGTACCTGACGACGTTGCGCTCGGCCAGCGCGATCGAGTCGGATTTCGACGTGCTCGCCGATAGCGAGTCGACGGTGATCGTCGAAGATGTCGCCAGTGGCGTCTCGATGGAAAACGAGTTCCTCCACGAACTGACGGGAAGTCGCACCTACTCGGTGGCATCGCTGACTGACGACGGGATGCTCGACGACGTCTACGAGGCCGTCCAGCGGATCGATGGCTCCGGAAACGTCGTCGTCGATCCGACGAACCCACTCGAACGGACGGCCGACCGCAAGGCCTACCAGGAGGTGCTGGACGCGCTCAAGACTCGGCTGATGGAGACGGGAAGCGTCGGCGTGCTCCACTGTATCACCCACGACGATCCCCCCGTGTTCCGGGAGACGACGCTGATGGTCGCGGACGTCGTCTGGGAACTGGACGTCCGGGCCGTCGCGAACGGCGACGTCGAGTTTCAGCTCCGTATCCCCAAGAACAGGCGCGGAAACGCGGTGCTCGAAGAGATCACGCTCCTGATCGACCAGCAGCGCGTCTACGTCGACGACAGCCGAAACATCTGAGTGCTCGGCCGAACGCGTCGCGTCAGCGTTACTCGTCGGACGCCTCTTGCTTCTCGTCGAGGAAGTCGTGGGCGTCGACCAGGATGTCTCGGGGTCCGTCCTGGGTGATCGTGTTGATCGCCTGGTCGTAGTCGCGCCACTGCAGGTCGCGATGTTCGTTCGACAGTTCTGCGCTCGCCTCGAAGGATCTGGCGATGAAGAGGTGAACGGTCTTGTGGATGGTGTTACCGTTCGCCTCGAACACGTAGTCGTAGTCCTCTCGGAAGCCGTCCAAGAGCCGGAAATCTTCGATTCCGGCCTCCTCTTTCACTTCGCGGATGGCGGTTTGTTGAAGCTCCTCCTCGCCCTCGACCCCGCCTTTGGGAAACTCCCAGTCGCCGGGGCGGCTCTTCAGGAGGAGGTACTCCCGCCGGCCACGCGTATCGCGAAAGAGGATGGCTCCCGCGCTCGTGGCCTCTATCATTACTGACGTATACTCGACCGT